>Ga0075436_100000710_pt1 | contig 22083 bp, 19 predicted proteins | sample RhiMethybrSRZTD5_FD_75303 | JGI IMG/M metagenome (GOLD analysis project Ga0075436, IMG submission 75303) | Populus rhizosphere microbial communities from Tennessee, USA - Rhizosphere MetaG P. TD hybrid SRZTD5 | ecosystem: Host-associated > Plants > Roots > Rhizosphere > Soil | place: USA...
CCGGCCTGATCGCGGTGCTCGGGGTACGCGGCCTGGTGGTGGTGCGCACCGCCGACGCCGTCCTGGTGATGCCGAAGGAGCGCGCGCAGGAGGTGCGGCGGATCGTCGCCGAGCTCGGCGCCCGCGGTCGCGAGGACCTGCTTTGATCCAGACCGTCCGCGTCTCCTCCGCGGCCGGTGAGACCGGGCTCGCGGAGCTCGGCGCTCCCTTGCCCCTCGAGGCCCTGGTAGCGCCCGCCAACGCCGACTGGGAGGTGGAGCTCGGTTTCGGCAAAGGGCGCTACCTGCTGCGCCGCTGCCAGGAGGAGCCGGACCGCCGCTTTCTCGGCGTCGAGCTGGCCGCCGAGTACTATCGGACCTTGGCGGACCGGGCGCGGCGCCGCGGGCTCGCCAATTGGCTGGCCGTGCGCGGCGAGGCCCTCTACCTGCTCTCCGCGGTGCTGCCCGCCAGGTTTGCCGTCGCCGTGCACGTCTATTTCCCCGACCCCTGGCCGAAGAGCCGGCACCACAAACGCCGCCTCTTCGACAGCGAGACCGTCGATCTCGTGCTCGGCTTGCTGCGCCCGGGGGGCCGGCTCTTCTTCGCCACCGATTTCCTGGAGTACGGCGGGCTGGTCGCCGAGATCCTGGCGTCCTATCCCGGCCTCCGTGTCGCCCGCCGCGACGGCCCCTGGGACGCCGGGCCGCGCACCAACTACGAGGCCAAGTACCTGCTGGAAGGGCGGCCGATCCTACGCCTCGAGGGGACCCTCGACGGTCCGGCCAGCCTCCACCCCCGGGGCACCGCCGGCGTCCTGGCAAGCCCTCTCGCCATGGAGCCGATCGATGCCTGAGCCGTCCCCGACTCCGCCCCCTCCGCCGCTCTCCTGGGGCGCCCGCTTCTGGCTCGCCGTGGTGATCCTCATCGGTCCCGCCTACCTCTTCTGGATGACGGGCGTCGAGGGCCGCCGGCTGTGGATCGTCGTCGGCCTCATCTTTCTGATCGCGGGCTTTGCCACCCTCGCCCACTGGCTGATGGGGTTGACCCGGCGCTGAGGGGCCGCAGGAAACCGCCGTGTCCCGGGTTCCAGGGGCAGGAGGTTGAAAACCAACCATGAACGCCAAGAGAACCTTGACCCTTACGCTCCTCGTCGCCGTCCTGGTCTGCCTGGGCGGCATGACCTCGACCGCCTCCGCCGGTGTCCGCATCGGCCTCGGCATCCGCGTCAACGTCCCGCCGCCCCCGCTGCGCCAGGAAGTCGTGGTCGTCCGCCCCGGCCCCGACTACGCCTGGGTGGGCGGCTTCTGGGAATGGCGGCACCACAACTACTTCTGGGTTCCCGGCCGCTGGGCGCGCCCGCCGTACCGCGGCGCCGTCTGGGTGGCGCCCCGGCATGAGCTCCGTGGCCGTTATCACTACTGGGTGCGCGGCTACTGGCGGCGGTAGCCTGCGCCGTCCGCCCACTCCCGAAGCTTCGGGCTCCCGGTGCTATCCTTCCGGCCGGGAGCCCGACTTGTGAAGAACCGCCTCGCCTATCTCTGGCCTTTCCTGCGCGGCCACCGCCGCAAGCTGATCCTCGGCTTGCTGTCGATCCTCGCTTCGGCGGTGATCGGGATGGCCAGCCCTCTCCTTGTCGGGCGGACCATCGACGCCCTGCGCTCCCACGTCAGCCGCTCGACGCTCCTCGCCTACGCGGGCCTCATCGTCGGCGTCTCCCTCGTGCAGGGAATCTTCACCTACCTCCAGCGCTGGATCCTGGTGGGGATGAGCCGGGACGTCGAATTCGACCTCAGGAACGCCTACTTCGCTCACCTGGAGACGCAGCCTCCCGGCTTCTTCCAGGAGCGGCCCACGGGCGACCTGATGGCCCGCGCGACCAACGACCTGCAGGCGGTGCGCATGCTCTGCGGGCCGGCCATCATGTACGCCAGCAACACCGTCTTCACCGCGGTCGGCGCCCTCTTCTTCATGGCGCGCATGAATGTCCGGCTGACCCTGCTCGCCCTCGTCACCATGCCGCTCCTCGTGTTGACCACCCGGATCTTCGGGCAGCGTATCCACTCCATGTTCACCGACGTCCAGGGCAGCTTTTCCGATATTTCAGCGCGCGTCCAGGAGAGCTTCGCCGGCGTCCGCGTGGTGCGCGCCTATGCCCAGGAAGAGCGGGAGATGGAAGACTTCCGGCGCATCAACGAGGCGTACCTGGAGCAGAACCGGCGGCTGATCGGCTGGTCGGTGGCCTTCTTTCCTCTTCTCCAGGGGCTGGTGGGGCTCGGCTTCGTAGCGGTGCTCTGGTATGGCGGAACGCTGGTCGTCCGCGGCGCTCTCTCGGTGGGGCAGTTCGTCACCTTCAACTTCTTTCTCTCCAAGCTGATCTGGCCGATGATCGCGGTCGGCTGGGTGATCAACCTGACGCAGCGCGGCCTGGCCTCGCTGGCCCGCATCCGCGAGATCCTCGACGTCCAGCCGGCGATCCGCGATGAGGAGCCCCTCGTCGAAGTGGACGGGATCGACGGCGCGGTGCGCTTCTCGGACCTCACCTTTTCCTATCGCGAGGGAACGCCGCCGGTCCTCGCGGGCATCACCTTCCAGGCGCCGGCCGGGCACACCGTGGCCGTCGTCGGCCGCACCGGCGCCGGCAAGAGCACGCTTCTCGCGCTCATCCCGCGGCTCCTCGATCCGCCGGAACATGGGCTCTGGGTCGACGGCACGGACGTCCGCCGCCTGCCCCTCGCCCGCCTGCGCTCCGCCATCGGCATGGTGCCGCAGGAGACCTTCCTCTTCTCGGCCACGATCCGCGAGAACATCGCGCTCGGCCGTCCCGAGGCGACGGAGTCGGAGGTGCTCGAAGCGGCGCGCCTCGCCGGTCTCGCGCCAGACCTCGCACTCTTCCCGCACGGTCTCGACACCGTCGTCGGTGAGCGCGGCCTCACCCTCTCCGGCGGCCAGAAGCAGCGCGTCGCCCTCGCCCGCGCCCTCCTCCGCGAGCCGCGCATCCTCCTCCTCGACGACTGCCTGTCCGCGGTGGACACCCACACCGAGGAGACCATCCTGGAGAACCTGCGCACCGTCTTCCAGGGGCGCACCGTCTTCCTCGTCTCACACCGCATCTCCACCGTCAAAGACGCCGACCTCATCCTCGTCCTCGACCAGGGGCGCATCCTCGAGCGCGGCACCCATGCCCACCTCACCGCTGCCGGCGGCCTCTACGCGGATCTTCATCAGCGGCAGTTGCTGGAGGAGGAGCTGGCGGCGGTGTAGTCGTCTCGGATGACTGAGACCGCGGTCCGAGTGATCCAGACCGCGGTCCAGAAGGCGCAGACCCGGGGCCGGATGATCCAGATCTCGGTCCGGATGATGCAGACCACGATCCGGTCGCTGCATCCGAGGTTCGAGACACTCCATCCGAGGTTCGAGACACTCCATCCGAGGTTGGAGCCACTCCATTCGAGGTTTGAGCCGCTCAATTCGAGGTTTGAGTCACTCAATTCGCAGTTTGAGCCGCTCAATTCGAGGTTTGAGTCACTCAATTCGAGGTTGGAGTGTCTCAATTCTCGGTTGGAGTGTCTCAATTCGAGGTTGGAGTGTCTCAATTCGAGGTTGGGGTGTCTCGATTCTCGGTTGGGGTGTCTCAATTCGAGGTTGGAGTCGCCCTATTTGCGGGTTGAGTGGCTCGAGAACGTCCTCACCGTGACCTCGGGCAGAGCCGCCTTCCCCGGCAGCAAGGCAGAGTGCCGGCCCAGAAGCTCCTGGTCGAAATACTGGCGGACGATGGAGCGGGTGATCTCGACCTCGCGTACCTCCTCGCCCTACCCCACATGGGCGGGGAATCCGCTCCCGTGGTGAAGGGCGGCACTCGCTCAGTGATTCAGAAGGGAAGGGTGACGGTGCCGGGGGCGGACCTGCGCGATCGGCGCCGGCAAGGCCGCCGGGACCCTGGCCGACGCCGCGAGCCACGATCGGCCGCTCGGGACCTTCGAGCGCGGCCCGTGGCCGCAGGTCATGAGGGGCCTCGCGGCCCCCTTCTTTTTTCCCGAAGTCAGGAGGTTGAGGACGGGAATGGAAGGGGATCACCAGGCCGGAGGAAGGTTATTGCCACGTCGGCCTGCTGGGACCAGTGAAGAACGAGATATTCCTTAAGCATCTTAACGTGTAACTCGGTCACAATCCGGCGTTCTGTAGCTAACTGCAAATTCTTCCATGTGGCCTTCATCTGGTGGTGGGCTCTTGGATTCTTCTCTAAAAACCTCACGGTATCTCTGCATAGGTCAAGACACCGGACCCAAGCTCCCCTCCTATAGAGGCTTGCGTAAAAGGCGCACCTCACCACCAGCGTAAATTTGAATATCTCCAAATCTGAAGCAACCTCTATGATCTCTCTGAATGCCTTATCTGCTAACCGCACATCCCCGCCTGCATCCAGGAGAAGCGCTTCTAGATACTTTACTTTGAGAGCGTCCGCCTCGCTTGCATCATCAAAGGCCTCTAGGGAATCGGCATAGAAGAGAATCGCCTCCGGCAATCTTTGAAGGCTGATGAGACTCTCAGTGTGAAGCAACCGGCCGAACATTTCGAGTCTCCCCCACCTGCCTCTAATGATTTCCAAGGCAAGCTTAGAATGGAGATTCGCTCTCTCAGGCTCAAACGAGGAAAATAGGTCTGCAAGTTGAAGATCGCAGAGTGCCATTCCTCTTTCATCATCGAGAGAACGATACAGGCTTGCTGCTGTCTCAGAGAGATTTTTGGCAGTGCGAACGTTGCCGAGATCGAATTCGAGGGCGCTTTGGTATAGGGCCATGTCCGCGGATATGCGAGATGTGTAATTGGTATGAACTCTCCTGGCTTCCTTCATAGCCGTCTCGGCACCTTGCCAGTCTCCAAGTAACCGTCGAGCGTTCCACACCTGGATAAGAGCCCTTGCTCGAAGTTCGCCCTTGGCATCTTCTGAGAAATCTGCGGCCGGTAGCCTTTCCACAATGAGAAGAGCGGCGGTCGCTGTCTGCTCTGCCAACTTATGATCTCGGGACACAACCACTTGGGCTTGCGCGAGGAGAGACTCGAAGACTTCGACAGAGGCCACGGCTCCCACTTCACCTATCTTGCGAGCTTGCTCTCCGGGACTCAACCCCACGAGGTCCCCCGCCCACGTCCGGGATCGCAGGCGTGCCAAGCCCCTCTCCCGTTGTATCTCAAGGCGAGCAAGAAGAGCGTCCCTAGGGTCCCCATACCTCTCGCCCTTAGGTCTCCCCATCCGGGATGGAAGCGCGACCAGGATAGGCACCGCCAATCGCCAACATGGCAGGCACCTGAAGAGGTGGTCTAAGGCATCCTTCCGGGCGTTAGGTGAGACCACCTCTCCCCGGTCGAAGATCTCCCTTATACGCTCCTCAGTCAAATGCATAGACCCTCCAACGACGTATCGAGAATACACCAAAAAGCAAGGGAGGGAACAGAGTCCCTCCCTGGAAGGCATAACTAGCCGAGTGGGTCGAACGCTCCGGTCCCGTCCGTGGTGACCTCTCCAGAGGACGGCGTCACGCCAAGGACCGCGGAGACGATGGCGCTCAGGATGTCGCGTAAGCTGCTCATAGCAAAGCCCTTTCCAGGGGAGAGAATAGACCCCAGGCTCGATTACCCGGAAAGTCGAAAAATTCACCCCTTCCGGAGTCTGCCTCTTTGCCATGCTCGGTTCAAGGCAAAGGGGTGGCGTGCGCGATAGAAGATCCTTCTTGCAAGAACTTGAAGGTGCAGAGCGAGGACTTGAGCTTATCCAGAGAACCCGTTCTCGGGATAGCAGGCGGGTAATGCTCGGCTACCTGCTCAAAGACCTAGACGCGCTTCGAGAAAAGGTCTCTGCGGCCACCCCTGAGCTTCGCGCGAGATACGTACTGCTCGCGACGGAAGCGCTCAAATGCCGTTCCCGGTACGGTGCTCCCGTAGCACCGGATGAAGACCCCGGGCGCGCGATTCGACGTCACAAGCGGCGCAAAAAGGAGGTCCGCGGTGCCACACCCAAGGCTGGAAACCTTAACCCGATTCGCAAACGGTACAGCGTCCCGCAGAGAAGCCATGGAGGTAGTGCATCACCTTATCCACGGGTGCCCGATTTGCTCCGTGAACATTACCGCCATGATTTGCCCCCCGATATTAGATCCGAGCGTCTACGACCCTGTTCTAAGTCGGGCGACTCGACGAGCGGGAGCGCGGAAGTGATACACCGCAGGAAAAAGGGTCGCAAGGTTTCCGAGCCGGAAACCCAGGAGCCCTATGCGAGGTTTCTGCTACGTAATCCCAAGGCAAGGTACTGGATTGATCTTGGCTTGAAGCCACGGCCTGCGGTTGCGCTCTGCGAAGCCGGGGTCTTCGATCTGGAACAGTTATCGATGCTGAGCAGAGAAGATTTTATTTCGATCCATGGCACCTCAGAGATTACTCTCGCCATCTGTGAGCGGGCTCTAGGGAGGCCCCTCAAATCAGGGCGGCAGTACTGGGCAGATCGGGGGCTTGGCGGACTCGCAACGGGTGTCCTACTTCGTGCGAGAATCGAGTCAGTAGTGCAGCTTAAAGCCATGAAGAGGGAGGATGTCCTCGCGTTGAACGGCATGGGCCGCTCGCTCCTCGAAAACATCGAGCAGGCTCTAGGCTTTCGTCTTACACCAACGCCTCTCGGCTATTGGATAGAACAGGGATTCTACAGAGCGACTGCCAATAAACTAGTCCGGGCGGGCATTCTAACCCTTAGGCAACTCGCGAAGAGAAGGGCTGACTTGCGCAATCTCGGGCTCAACGCGCTTGAACTTCATGTTGTAGAGGTAGTGCTCCGACTCAATAGCGGAAGTAGACCATGATGGAAAAGGCTTAGGAGCCGATCGTGCTTATGGGCAGTCGTCGTGAAACGGACCTTGCGCCGTATCACGGTTTACCAAGTTCCCTCAGTACCTCTTCCGTGTCGACAAGACGGCTTGCCTCGAGATCCTCCTGAGAGGCGAGGAGTGCTCGACGAAGGGCGGCGCGGTCATCAGGGGCGAGCCAGTCACCCGGATCGAGGGGCAGGAGCTCAACTTCCGTTCCCTCGGGGAGCTCCGTCGGCTCATCCACCACGAATCGACCGTTGCGAACGCGTGCCTTGATCGCCATGTAGGAAGGATACCATTGGGGTTTCGGCCGTCTCCCAGTGAGGACACCGCCGTTGCCGGGAGGGGCCGGTGGGCATGCTCGCCGCCCGCCCGTTTCCTCGGCCGCGGCCGTGGCATGGCTTCTGCTAATCCCCTGCGCCGACCAGCCGACCGGACCGCCGGCCAAGGAGGACTCTGTGACCCCGACGTCTCCGTTGCGCCAGCAGCACCCTCGTGTCCACCCCGCCGTGCCCCTTGCCACCAGCTTCTTTCTGTTGCTGCTGGGCGGAGCAACGGGCGTCGCGGCGCCTCCACAGCCTTCCCCTCCCGCTTCCGCCGGCGCCTCTGCCGAGATCTCGGTCACCGCGGTGGAGATCCCGGTCGAGGTGATGCGCGGCGCCGAGGCGGTCGAAGGGCTCGGGAAGGACGACTTCGAGGTGTTGGCGGACGGCCAGCCCCTGCCCATCGTGTCCTGTGAGGCGATCGAGCTCCGCGATCCCGTGCATCCGGCGCCGGCGCAGGAGAGCAAGAGCGTGCAGGCGCCAGCGCCTCCGCCGCCGGCCGGCCGCCGCCATATCTTCCTCCTGTTCGATGCTTCCCTGAGCAGCGCCGACCGGCTGCTGGACGGGGTCTCCGCAGCGCGGCGCATGGTGGCCAGCTCGCTCGATCCCAGCGATCTGGTGGGCGTCGGGGTGTTCCTGCCCAAGGGTGATCTCCCGCTCCTCCTCCCCTTCACCTCCGACCATGCCGCGGCCGACCGCACCCTCGCGGCGCTCTCTGCCGCGCTGAACGGGAAGGCGCCGGCGACCCGCGCCGCGGGCGGGGACGACCCTCTGCGCGCGCTCGGGCCCGACCCCCGGCGCCTCCTTCTCAGCCAGCGCAGCCGGGTGCAGGAGGCCAACGTCGCCGCGCAGTTGATGGAGGATCACGGCGACCGGGTGTCCGAAGTCCTTGGCGCCGCCGCGGGGATGGAGCAGACCGTCGTCGAGACACGCCAGCGCGACCACGTGATGGCCATGGTGGAGTCGCTGGGGGCGCTGGCGACCTACCTGCGTCCGATCGAGGGGCGGAAATACCTGGCCCTCTTCAGCGAAGGGTTCGCCCGCGATCTCATCAACCGGCCGACCATGGGAGCCACCGATCCCAATCTGGGAGGCGCCGCCCTGATGGACAAGCTCGACGCGACTCTCGGCTCGCTCAAGCGGCTGGGCTGGGTGATCCACGCCGCGAACCTGGCGTCGGTGCGCGGCGGCGGCTTGAATGGCGACGGCCTCTTCATCTTCGCCAACCTGACCGGCGGCGTGCTGGTGGAAGGGGGGAACGACCTCGCTCCGGGTCTCGGCCGCGCCATGAGCCGCAGCGCCCACTCCTATCTGCTGACCATCCAGGTGGACGTGCCGCCCGACGGCTCCTATCACCCTCTGGAGGTGCGGCTCCGTCATCCAGCGGGCGGCACTCGGATCATTCACCGCGGCGGCTACTTCGCGCCGAAGAAGGTGCAAAGACGGCCGGCGTGATGGTCAGGTGGCCCTGGAGTTGCAGGCTCTGGACCGAGCTCTCCCTGGTCGTCACGCCCAAGGACGGAGGTGATCCTGTCAAGCGCGCCGGCAACACGCTGTCCATCCTGCACAAGAAGGACGGAGCCTGGGTCATCTTCCGCGACGCCAACATGCTCGCCGTCGTTCCGTAGCACGGCCTCAGATGGGTATCTCATAGGGCCGCGTCAGACGGCCTCCGGCGACTCGCAGCTCTGTGCCGAGCCGGCGCGCCATATCGGCCGTCAGAGTCCCGCGTTGAGCCAGCCGGCAGAAGACTTTGAGCGGCGTGCGCGCCTGCGGCGGAATCCTCACTGTCCGGGCTTCCAACCGCCCTGCCAGCTCGATCACCTCCGTCTGGCGCCCCATGCCGGCCAGAAGCCCGGCCACGTCGATCTCCACCGCGGTCGCATCGAAGACGCGGTGGGCTGCCAGGAGCTCCTCAGCAACGCCGCGAAGCATTTCCAGGGCTTCCGCCGACCGTTCTGAAGCGGCGGCGATCCAGCCGCCCAGCAGGCGCGCCTGCAGACGCTCGCGGTCGCGCCCGATGCGGGCCGCCAACTCGCGGGCTTCCTCCAGCCACGGCGCGGCCTCGTGGTGCCGCTGGCTTTGGCAGAGGAAGTACACCTGTTCCAGGCGCAAACGCATCCAGAGCGCCGGCTCCTCCACGCGGTCCAGGCAGGCTTCGGCCTGAGCCAGGGCCTGCAGCGCGCTCTCTTTCCGATGCAGCTCGCCGAGGACAGCCGCCTTGCTCAGCAGCAGCCGGCCTCTCCTCTCCCGGCGGGAGTCGAGCGACAGGGCGCGATCGAGCAGGATCAGCGCCTCCCGGAAGCGCCCCTCGTCAATGCGCAGGGCGGCCTCGAGCTCCTTCATCTTCGCTTCCATCTGATCGTACAGCCATTGCGGAGGAGAGCTCTGCCAGTCCGGCGAGTCGGCAAAGGATTCGGCCGGCTCTTCCTCAGTCATGGCGACGAGGATCTTCATGGCGGTTGTCGGGGAGAGGCTCGCCGCGTCTGATTCATAGGCCCGGAGCTCTTCGGGAGACAGCTCGGCCTTGGCGACCAGGTCCTCTGGGCTCCATCCGCGCTTGCGCTGCATATCCTGAAGGAGCTCGGCCAGTCTGCGCAGGGGATCGTTCATGGGGGAGTCACCTGTCAGTGATTGGAGGGTATACGATGAGGCTGAGAAAAGGGAGAGGAAACGGTTATGCGTGTCGTCATCACCGGCGGATCGGGTTTGATCGGCGGTGCTCTCGCCCGGGAGCTCGGAGCGGCGGGCCACGACGTCGTGATCCTCACGCGCGACGTCGGGAAGACGAGGGCTGGCGGGCTGCCGGCCGGGGTGCGGGTTGTTCAGTGGGATGGCAAGACCGCGGCGGGATGGGGATCGCTCCTCGACGCCGACACGGCCATCGTCCATCTGGCGGGCGAGAGCATCGCAGCCGGCCGCTGGACCGCGGAGAGGAAGCGCCGCATCCGTGACAGCCGCGTCGTCTCCGGCCAGGCCGTGCTGGAGGCCATTCGGGCAGCGGCGGTCAAGCCGCGGGCGCTGCTCCAGGGCTCCGCGGTCGGCTACTATGGCCCGCGAGGCGACGAGTCTCTCGGCGAGGATGCCGCGCCCGGGGGCGACTTCCTGGCCGAGGTGTGCAAGGCGTGGGAGGCGTCCACCGCCGAGGCCGAGGCTCTCGGCGTGCGGCGCGTCGTCCTGCGCACCGGCGTGGTCCTCGCCCGCCACGGTGGCGCGCTGCCGAAGATCGCTCTCCCCTTCAAGATGCTGGCCGGCGGCCGGCTGGGTGACGGCCGCCAATGGCTCTCCTGGATCCATCTCGCCGACGAGGTGGGAGCGATCCGCTTCCTCCTCGAGCGCGAGGACGCCCGCGGCCCGTTCAATCTCGCCGCTCCGAGCCCGGTGACCAACCGGGATCTCACCCGCGTCCTTGCCAAGGTGCTGCACCGCCCGGGCTTCCTGCCGGCGCCGGCCTTCGCCCTCCGTCTCGCCCTGGGCGAGATGGCGGACATGCTGCTGACCGGCCAGCGGGCTGTGCCGTCCCGCCTCCTCGCGCTCGGTTTTGCCTTCCGCCATCCGGAGATCGAGCCCGCGCTGCGCAGCCTCTTCGCTTGAGCGATCGATCATGCCCGAAGCGATCCGCCAGGGGGACATCCCCGGAGTCCAGTTACGGCGCCGCCAGGACCTCGCGCTGACGCGGGACGATGCCTGGCGCTGGCTCGTGGAAGCGGACAAGGTCGCCCGCTGGCTGGCGCGGGAGGCGAAGGTGGTGGAGGGGCCGGGCGGCATGCTGGAGCTCACCGGCACCGGCGACCCCGGCGAGGACGATCCCGGCTCCTGGCGCGAGCGCGGGCGGACGATCGAGGTGGCTGCCCCCAAGCTGTGGGTGATGGCGTTCGAACGGCTGGACGCCGGCTGGACGGCCGCCACCCGGCTCACCGTGCGCCTCCATCGCGTGCCCGGCGGCTGCCAGATCGACGTCCTCCAGGACGGCTTCCAGCGCCTCCCTCTCTCCACGGGCATCACGGTCTGGGAAGCCTACCGCCGGCGCTGGAAGAACGCTCTCGCCCGTCTCGCCGCGGCGACCGGTTGAGGCTATCAAGAAAGAGGGCCCCGGTCGTGCGACCGGGGCCCGCGGGGTGAGGCGGTTAGAAGCGGAAGCCGACCGACACGCGGAACGTGCGTGGCAACTGGTAGTCCTCCAGGCGCACGGGCTGGCCGAAGCTCGGTCCCTTCTGCCAGTTGATGCCCTCGACCGGCTGCTGGGTGAACGGGTTGAAGGTCGCCAGCGTCCGGGTCGTCGTGGAGTCGCGCACTGAGCTGTTCACGTTGATCACGGCGCGCTCGTTGAACAGGTTGAGGATCTGTGGCTGGAGGAAGATCTCGACTCCCTTGCCCCACGTGTTGAACGTATAGCTGTAGTTGAGCGAGATGTCCGTCGCCGTGACGTCCTGGGTGCGGAAGGCGTCGCGCGAGGTGTAGAAGTAGGTGACTGTCGCCGGCGGCGAGAGGTAGCCGGGGTTGGTGACGAAGCCCCGCGAGCTGATCAGGCCCTGTGCGCCGTACGGAGTGCCGCTGGCGTAATTTTGCAGCACGCTGAATTGGAGCTGGTTGCGGTCGTTCTTCCACAGGTCGTAGAGCGCCCAGAGGCGGACACGGTTGCGCTGGTCGGCGCTCAGATCACCGCGCGGAGCGTTCCAGCGGACGTCCAGGTACTCCGGATAGTTGTCGATGGTGGCCGAGATGGGGCCGCTCCCCTGGTTTTCGCCTTCGACGTTGCCGCGCAGGTGCGAGAAGGTCCAGAAGCCGCCGAAGTTCAAGCGGTCGCTGACCCGGAGCTGGAACTGCGTCAGGAGAGCGTCGTAGAGGCGGCTCAGCCCCTGGTCGCTGTTCCGGAGCACCGTGAGGTCGGTGGTGCCGTCGGCGCTGTGGCCATTGGAGAGCACGGTGCGCTGGGCATAGAAGCTCTTCGACGAGCGGTGCACGTAGTCGGTGCGGAACAGGCCGCGCGAGCCGAGCCGCTTGCTGAAGCCGAGCGAGACCTCTTCGGTGTAGGGCGAGTCGAGCGAGCCGCGGATCACCAGGCTGCCGCCCGGGATGACCGTCAGACGCCGGAGGCTGGTGTTGGCGGTGCCGCCTTGCGAGTTGAACCAGTCGAAGATCTGTTGGATCGCCTGCGCCGACGGGATCAGCGTCCCGTTCGGGTCGGCGTTGATAGACGGGCCGAAGTAGTTGAACCGGATCGTGGCAGGGTTGCCGCCGATCGAGGTGGAGTCCCCCTGGGTGTTGGCCAGGGCGTTGACGTACCAGGCGTAGCTCGCGTTGAGCAGCCAGTCGCCGTTGCCTTTCACGTCGAGGGCCGCGGAGAGGCGCGGGCTGACCCGGCTGTCCTTGGCGGTCTTCTGCCCCTGGCTGTCCTTGCCGTCGTTGGCGTCGTAGCGCGCGCCGAGGTTGAAGCTCCAGTGGTCGTTCAGGCGCCACTTGTCGTTCAGGAACACCGAGTTGGTGGTGAAGTCGGTGCCGCGGCTGCTCAGGAGGATCGGATTCCACTGGATGTACTGGGTGAGCGGCGCCTTCGGATTGTCGGTGAGGATCACCGGGTAGATCGTTCCGTTCCTCACGATCGTGGAATTCAGGATGATGCGGAAGTCGCTGCCCGACTGGTGGTTGTCGGCGATGCGGACGTCGGAGAAGGTGTCGTAGCCGACGGACACGTCGTGCGAGCCGAAGCCGCCGGTGGAGAGGAACCAGGAGCCCTTGATCAGCTTGTTCTCGTTGTCGCGCTTCTCCGGACGGCAGACGCCGCAGAACGTCGGGCTGTTGAACCGGTTGCCGGTGACGCCGTCGACGAGGAGCGTGCCTCTGATGATGTCGGTGAACTGGGAGCCGGAGTTCTCGAAGGTGAACTTGCGCTTCGAGTACTGTCCCTCGACGAAGAAGTTGTCGGTGAAGACACCGGAGTAGTTGAGCGCCCGCAGCTCCTGCGGCGTGCTGCGGTTGACCAGGCTGGCCGTGTCCATGATGTTGCCGAAGCTGTTGCCCTGCTCGTCGGCGTCGATCTTGATGTAGGAGGCCACCAGCCGCTGCCCCGTCCACGGCGAAAGGGTCAGCTTCCCTTCATAGCGCTTCTCGTTGTTGACGTCGTCGTAGGGGAGCTTGGTGGTCACGGTGGCGAGGCCGTTCGACTGCTTGAAATCGCGGCCGGCCAGGAAGTACCACAGGCGGTCGCGGAGGACGAAGCCGCCCAGCGTCGCCTCGTAGCGCTTGTTCAGGGTGTCCACCTGGGAGACCGTGAGCGGGGTCTTGGCGGCCCAACTGTCGTTGGTGAGCACCGAGCGGAACGAGCCGTTGAGCTCGTTGCCGCCCGACTTGGTGAGCACGTTCACCACGCCGCCGGCGAAGCGGCCGTACTCGGCCGAGATGCCGGCCGTCGACGTCGTCGTCTCCTGGATGGCGTCCTCGATGAACAGCGACAGCGGCTGGCCGCGCAGGTTCTCGTTGACCACCACGCCGTTGACCAGGAACAGGTTCTCGTACGACTGGGCGCCGGAGATCGAGATGGCGCGCACGCGGGCGTTGGCGCCCGGGCCGGTGTCGGTGACGCCGGGGGTGAGCAGCACGGTGTTGCGCATGTCGCGCTCGACCGGCAGCGCGGCGACGAACTTCTTCTCGAACGTGGTCGACGCCTGCGGGCTCGTCGAAATGGTCTCGTAGGTGCCGGTGACCACGATCTCCTCGGCGACGCCGGTGACCTGGAGGTCGGTATCGACCTGCGCCGTCTGCGCCGCGGAGACCTTGGTCGCCCGCTTCGCGGTCTGGAACCCTTCGAGCTCGAAGCTCACCTGGTACTCGCCCGGCGGCAGCGATGGGATCACGTAATCGCCGTTGCCGTTGCTGGTGGCCGACCGCGTCCCCTGCAAGCTGGGCGAGGTACAGGTGACGGTGACTCCCGGCATCGCCTTGCCGTCGGGCCCGCCAACGTGGCCGGACAGGGTGCCGGTGGGGATGCCCTGCGCGAGCACTGCCAGCGCCGCGAGCAGGGCGCCAAGCACACTCAAGGCCAAGACTCTCACTCTCATGGGCCAACTCCTTTCGGATTCAGAGCCGCCTCGGTGCTCGGGGAGGCCCTTTCAAACTAGGGATGTCACTGCTGCTGGGACAGACAAAAAGCTAAGCGGAAAAAGGGCAATTCTCGTGCCATGGCCCGGCCTTGGCCTCGTCGGATGTAAACCTTCTGTAAGAAGGGGTTTACACTTCTTGCGGCTCAGCGGCCGGAAGCCTGCCGTTCAAGAATCCGGATTTCTGTCCAGAAATCTGGATCGGGACGGCGTTCAGGCGGGTCCCCAACGCTCGCGGAGGACCGCGGCGACCGGGTCGCGGAGCGGTGGCGGGGTGTAGATGCGGTAGCGGTCGATGCGGGTCAGGTGGCGGATGAAATGGCTGGCCTGCTCCATGGGCTCCAGCGAGCCGTCGAAGCGGCGCACCAGCACGCGGCTGCCGTGCATCCGGTGGGGATCCTTGGCCGAGTTGGAGACCAGCAGGCTCTCGGCGCCGAAGCGGCCGGCGAGCTCGGGGAGCAGGGCCTCGAAGCGCTCCTTGTCGTCTTTCGACAGGTGCTCGCGGGTCTCGAACGCCACCGGGAAGTGCTCGCGCTCGACGATGGCCCGCGCGTGCAGGCTGCCGGAGCGGCGCATGGCGGCCCACACCGAGACGTCGTCCTGGCGCAGGAAGGCGTCCGGATCGGCGGCCCAGCGCTCGCCGTTTTCGAGCAGCCACTGGTTCAGGTGCAGCTCGAGAGCTTTGCCGGTGACGTTGAAGTAGACCTGCGTGAACATGTAATAGCGGGCCATCACCAGCGCTTCCAGGGCATGGACGCCCCCCTCCTCGACGCCGATCCCCCACAGGCCCGTCTCCGGGTCGGCCAGGGGGAGCACGGTGTCGAGCAGCCGCTCGAGGTCGAAGCTGCCGTAGCGCACGCCGCAATAGAGGCTGTCGCGCAGCAGGTAGTCCATCTTGTCGACGTCCAGCTCGCCGGAGATGAGGCGCGCCAGGAGGCGGTCGGTGGGCGGGCCGTCGCCGGCGAGGAGGCGGGCCACGTCGCCGGGCGTGAGGCCGTCGCCGTGGCGGGTGAAGAGGTCCTCGATCTCGGGCAGGGCGAGGAGGCGGCGGGTCATCTCCTCGTGGTCGATGCCGCCCGCGAAAAGCTCCTCTGCCGAGTGGCTGAACGGAGCGTGGCCGAGGTCGTGGAGAAGGGCGGCGGCGCGCACCAGGCGGCGCTCGCGGCTTCTCCCGCCGGGCGGCAGCAGGCCGTCGCTCTTGGCGCACAGGGCGTCGTAGAGCCGCCCGGCGAGGTGCATGGCGCCGAGGACGTGGCTGAACCGGCTGTGCTCGGCGCCGGGGAAGACCAGGAAGGTGAAGCCGAGCTGGTGGATGAAACGCAGGCGCTGCACCGGCCGGCTGTTGATCAGGGCGGCCTCCAGCGCGTCGGCGCGGATGAACCCATGGACCGGGTCGCGGAAGGACAGCGCGGCGCTCAATTCGTCTCGGAGCGTTCGGCGAGGTGCCGGAACGGGCGCAGCAGGTCGATCACCTGCTTGCGGCCGCGCAGGATCGACAGCACCGAGAGGCCGCGCTCGGGGAGCGTCTCGGCGAGGAGCTGGAGCTTGCGCAGGGCGGGCACGTCGATGTCGGCGGCGATGCGGTTGACCAGCTCCTCGAACGGGCTGTCGTCGCCGATCCCCTCGCTCTCGCCGGTGAGCGGGAACCTCTCCCCGAGCTCGGCGCCGAGCACCCGCAGGTGCTCCAGGATGGCCTGGCGCACCGCCACCACCCCGGCGTCGTGCTCGTTGAGCCGCGGCTCGGCGAGGGGCCGCACGACGGCCTGGCGGTACTCGCCGCCGCCGAGCTCGCGCTCGACCTCGAAGCGGAAGTCGCCGTAGAGGACGATGTTGGCCCGCCCGTCGGCGAGGAAGTCGGCGTCGAGGAGACGGCCGGCGGTGCCGCCGGGGAAGACCTCGGGCCGTCCCTCGTAGGCCTCCACCCATCCCGGCTTCAACAGCACGACGCCGATCCAGCGGGAGTCCTCGTCGCGCTCGACCAGGTCGCGCACCAGCCGCCGGTACCGCGGCTCGCTGATCTGCAGGCGCAGCTCGGTGCGCGGGAAGTGCACGAGGTCGGGCAACGGGAAGAGCGGGAGGCAGGTGCTCGCGTCGTCCGCTTCGGGATCGTCTGCCATGGGTGTCTATGATAGCGCGGCGGCGCGGTTTCCGGAGGCCCGAGCCATCTCCGCCCGCAGGCCCTCACCCCCGGCCCCTCTCCCAGCTCCCCCCACACCCCCGCCGGGAGAGGGGAGACAAGAAGAAGCCAGGAGATCGCCTGCCCGCTTCCTGCTTTTCTCCCCTCTCCCGGGGAAGGGCGGGGGGAGCTGGGAGAGGGCCGGGGGTGAGGGCCTCAGGCTCGGCTCGCCAGCCACGCCAGCAGCTCCCGCTGCTCCGCGGAGAGCCCGCCGGCGCGTTCCTTCTGGAGCAGAGTTTCCCGCGCCAGGGCGACGACGAGACCCACTTTCTCCGGCTCCAGGCCGGTCAGCGCCGCGAGCTGGTGCTCCATGGTGGCGCGGTCGCCGCGGGCGGCAGGGCCGGTGAGGGCGTCGGCCACCGGCCGGCCGGCGTCCTGCGCCGCTGCGGCGGCGGCCACGGCGCCGCGGCAGAGCTTGAGGTAGCCGCGGACCACGGACCTGGGCAGGGCGAGACGGCCGGCGATCTCCTCGGCGGCGGCGAGGAGGGTCACCACGCCGCCGGCGGCGAGGGTGGCCGCGAAGTGGTAGAGGGTGCGCGCTGCGGCCGGCACCTCGGCGGCCGTGGCGTTCCACGCGACTGCCAGCCGGAAGGCGAGGGTCCGGGCTTGCCGGTCGCCGTCCACCGCGAAGAAGACGCCCCGGGCTTGCGCGAGCGTGGTAAGAGCGGTGGGGAAAGCCTTCAGGGGGTGAAACGACCCGACCGCCGTGCCGCCGGCGCGCAACGGAGCGAGCACCTCGGCGTCGAGGCTGCCGGCGGTGTGCAGCGCCACCGCGGCCTGCGGGCGCGCGGCGAGCACGGCGGCCACCGCGGCGAGCGCAGCGTCCGGCACCGCGAGGAGCAGCAGGCCCTGCCCGGCGGTGGCGAGGCCGCGCGCTTCGTTCCGTCCCGCCATCGCCAGGCAGCGCGCGCCCCGCGCTTCCGCCCACGCCGCCAGGCTGCGCCCGACGCGGCCCGGGCCCACCAGGGAGAAGGTCAGGTCCGCGAGCGGAGCGTTCATGGGGCTACGATACCAAACTCTTTACGATCAGTGACTTGGCGTCCACGGATCTTGACAGGGGAATGCCTGCCCGGCTATCCTCCGTTAGCACTCCTGGTGGAAGAGTGCTAACCCTCGCGGCTGATTCTGCGGCCGATGGAGCCTCATGACGGAAGTTCGAGATCCGGCGAAGCTGACGCCAAGGGACCGGGAGATCCTCCGGGACATTATCCTGGCCTACGTCCTGGGCGCGGAGCCGGTCAGCTCGCGCTCGGTGTCGAAGCAGGGCCGCTCGGGCCTCTCCGCGGCGACGATCCGCAACGTGATGGCCGACCTCGAGGAGTGGGGGTATCTGCGGCAGCCGCACACCTCGGCCGGACGGGTGCCCACGGCGGCGGCCTACCACCTGTTCATCGAGTCCATGATGCAGGTGCGCAAGGTGCCGGCGCGCGACCGCCGGTACATCGAGGAGAACCTGAAGAGCGGCGACGCCGATCAGATCCTGAGCGCTGCCTCGCACCTCCTCTCCGAGCTGTCGCAGCAGGTGGGGGTGGTGGTGGCTCCGGCGGTCGGCGACACGGTGCTCAAGGCGGTCGACTTCGTGCCCATTTCGGGGCGCCGCGTGCTCTGCGTCGTGGTGTCGGCGGCGGGGTTCGTCGACAACAAGGTGATCGAGACCGCGGAGGAGATCCCGCGCGAGGAGCTGGTGCGGATTTCCAACTACCTGACGGAGAGCTTCAGCGGCCAGACCCTGCGCGAGATCCGCGACCGGCTGCTCAAGATGATGGCCGAAGAGCGCGCGCAGGTGAACCGGATGCTCGGCCTGACCATCGAGCTGGCGCGCGCCGGGCTGAGCATCGACGAGAGGCCGGAGGTGCTGGTGGACGGCGCCACCGTGCTGCTCAACAGGCCCGAGCTGGGGGACATCCAGCGCGTGCGCCGGATGTTCGAGACGTTCGCCGACAAGGTGCGTCTGGTCGACCTGCTCAACCGCTGCCTCCAGGGCCGCGGCGTGCGCGTGCTGATCGGCGACGACAGCGAGGTGACCTCGGAGCTCGACTTCAGCCTGGTTGCGGCACCTTACGGGGTGGGCGATCAGACGCTCGGCAGCCTCGGCATCCTCGGCCCGTCGCGGATGCACTACGAACGGGTGATCCCGCTGGTGCACTTCCTCGGCGAGACGCTGAGCCGCGCGCTCGCCGAGAGCTTCGGCCACCCGGAGAAGAACGAGAAGAAGTGACAGGAGACGCGATGGCAGACGAGAGGGATCACGACGAGGACGCCGGGGAGGTGTCCCTCGATCTGGATGCGCAGAACGGCGATCTGGAGGCGGCGATGCGGGACGCCGTCGCCGCCGTCGAAGGAGTCGAGAGCGGCGACGAGGCGTCCTCGCCGGCCGCCCCCGCCGCCGGCGAGGACGAGGTGAGCAGGCTGCGGCGCGAGACCGCCGACCTGCGGGACCGCTCCATGCGCACGCTGGCCGACTTCGACAACTTCCGCAAGCGGAGCGAGCGCGAACGGCAGGACCTCAGGAAGTACGCGCTGGCGGAGGTCATGCGCGAATTCCTCGGCATCGTCGACCACCTGGACCTCGCCCTCGCGGCGGCGGGCGGCGCCGACGACTTGAAACGCGGCGTGGAGCTGATCCATCGCCAGATGCTCGACCTCCTGCGGCGCCACGGCGTCAAGGAGGTGAAGGCGCTCGGAGAGCCGTTCGACCCGGCGGTGCACGAGGCGGTGTCGCGCGAGGAGGATCCCGCCGTGCAGGCGCCGACGGTGACCGCCGAGCTGCGCCGCGGCTACTTCCTGCACGACCGGCTCCTGCGTCCCGCCATGGTCAAGGTGGCGGTGCCGGCCGAGACGCCGAAGCCGGTGGCCGACCCTGCCGCGCCCTGAAGCAACGTACAATAGGCGGAGCGTTATCGGTGGGTTTCTGCCAGAGCGCGGTAGCGTGCGGAGCGCAATGAGGCCAGCGGCGTGAGCAAAATTCTCGGTATCGATCTCGGGACGACCAACAGTTGCGTCGCCATCGTGGAGGCGACGGTGCCCCGCGTGCTGGCCAACCGCGAGGGGAGCCGGACGACCCCCTCCATCGTCGCGTTCGCCGAGGAGGGGGACCGCCTCGTGGGGCAGATCGCCAAGCGCCAGGCGATCACCAATCCGGAGAACACGGTCTTCGCGGTGAAGCGCCTGATCGGGCGCAAGTACAACGCCCCGCAGGTCGTCAAGGCGCGCGAGATCCTCCCCTACACGCTGATCAAGGCGTCCAACGGCGACATCAAGGTCGAGATCCGCGACCGCCAGTACAGCCCGGAGGAGATCTCGGCCCAGGTGCTGCGCGAGATCAAGGAGTTCGCCGAGGAGACCCTGGGCGAGGAGGTCACCGAGGCGGTGATCACCGTGCCCGCCTATTTCGACGACTCGCAGCGCCAGGCCACCAAGGACGCCGGCAAGATCGCCGGCCTCGAGGTGCTGCGCATCATCAACGAGCCGACCGCGGCGGCCCTCGCCTACGGCCTCGACCGCAACCAGGCGGCCGGCAACGTCGCCGTCTACGACCTGGGCGGCGGCACGTTCGACATCTCGGTCCTGCAGCTCGCCCAGGGGATCTTCGAGGTGCGCTCGACCGCGGGCGACACCTACCTGGGCGGCGAGGACTTCGACCAGCGGATCATGGACTGGCTCATCGAGGGCTTCCAGGCCGAGACCGGCATCGACCTGCGCGGCGACCGCATGGCGCTGCAGCGTCTCAAGGAGGCGGCCGAGCGCGCCAAGTGCGAGCTGTCCACCACCGACGAGTCGCCGATCAACCTGCCGTTCATCTCCGCCGACCGCAGCGGCCCGCGCCACCTCGCCCGCAGCCTCACCAGGGACCAGTTCGAGGACTTGGTGCGCGACCTGGTGGAGCGCACCGAGGAGCCCTGCCGCGACGCCTTGAAGCAGGCCGGTCTGCGCGCCGACCAGATCGACGAGATCCTGCTCGTGGGCGGCCAGACCCGTACCCCGATGGTCGCCGCGGCCGTGGAGCGCATCTTCGGCCGCAAGCCCAACCGCGAGATCAACCCCGACGAGGTGGTGGCGATGGGCGCGGCGGTACAGGGCGGCATCCTGCGCGGCGACATCAAGGACCTCGTCCTCCTCGACGTCACGCCGCTCTCCCTGGGCGTCGAGACGCAGGGCGGCCTGTTCACCAAGCTGATCGAGCGCAATTCCACGATCCCCACCAAGAACACGCAGATCTTCACCACCGTGGTGGACAACCAGAACACGGTGGAGATCCACTGCCTCCAGGGCGAGCGGCAGATCGCCTCGGAAAACAAATCGCTCGGCCGCTTCGAGCTGGTCGGCATCCCGCCGGCGCCGCGCGGCGTGCCGCAGATCGAGGTCTCGTTCGCCATCGATTCGAACGGCATCGTCAACGTCTCGGCGCGCGACATGTCGACGAACTTGACGCAGAGCATCCAGATCACTCCCGCCGGCGGCCTCTCCGAGGAGGAGATCTCGCGCCTGGTCGAGGAGGCGACGCAGCAGTCGCAGAGCGATCTCCAGAAGCGCGAGGCGCTCCAGCTCAAGAACCGTTTGGAGGGTTTGATCTACAGCAGTGAACGGGTCTTCGAGCAGTTCCGCGACATGCTCCAGGAGTCCGACGCGAAGCAGATCCACGAGACGTTGCTGAGGGCGCGCGTTTCGCTCAACGAGGAGAAGAAGGCCGACCTCGAGGGCGCCATCTTCGATTTGAACAACGTGTCGCGCACGCTCTCGGACGTGATGCTGAGCAAGGCCAGTCCGCAGAAGGGCTAATCCAAGGTCGCACATCCAAGGTCAACTATGGCGAAACGTGATTATTACGAAGTGCTCGCGGTCGCGAAGAGCGCCGGCGCGCAAGAGATCAAGTCGGCCTACCGCAAGCTGGCGCAGAAGTACCATCCGGACCGCAATCCGGGCGACACCGAGGCCGAGGAGCGGTTCAAGGAAGCCGCCGAGGCCTATGCGGTGCTTTCCGACGGCGACAAGCGGGCGCGCTACGACCGCTACGGTCACCAGGGGGTGAGCGGCGTCGGTGCCTCCGGCTTCGATCCGTCGATTTTCGCCGATTTCTCCGACATCCTGGGCGACTTTTTCGGCTTCGGTTTCGGCGGCGGCCGGCGCGGCGGCCAGGGTGGGATGACCCGCGGAGCGGACCTGCGCTACGACCTCACCTTGTCGTTCGACGAGGCGGCCTTCGGCACCGAGACGACGCTGCGCATCCCCAGGCTCGAGGCGTGCGCCAAATGCAATGGCAGCGGCAGCGCGAAAGGAGCCGCGCCGGCGGTCTGCTCGTCCTGCGGCGGCCGCGGCCAGGTGCGCTTCACCCAGGGCTTCTTCACCGTCGCCCGCACCTGTCCGCAGTGCCAGGGCGAGGGGCGGGTGATCACCGATCCGTGTAGCGAATGCAGAGGGGAGGGGCGGGTGGAGAAGGAGCGCTCCATCGCCGTCAAGATCCCCGCCGGCGTCGACAGCGGCGCCCGCCTGCGGCTGTCCGGCGAAGGGGAGCACGGCCGTCTCGGCGGCCCGGCCGGCGACCTCTACGTCGTCCTCCAGGTCCGCCCGCACGCGCGTTTCCGCCGCGACGGCTCGACGGTGCTCTCGCGGGCGACGATCAGCTATCCGCAGGCTGTCCTGGGCACCACGATCGA
>Ga0075436_100000715_pt1 | contig 21983 bp, 17 predicted proteins | sample RhiMethybrSRZTD5_FD_75303 | JGI IMG/M metagenome (GOLD analysis project Ga0075436, IMG submission 75303) | Populus rhizosphere microbial communities from Tennessee, USA - Rhizosphere MetaG P. TD hybrid SRZTD5 | ecosystem: Host-associated > Plants > Roots > Rhizosphere > Soil | place: USA...
CGCGCTCGCATGCCGGTTGCTCGTGAAGCAGGAAAAATACCAGCGCTCGGTCGTAGTGCGCATCCGGGCCACCGAGCTGCGTGGAGTCCCTCCGCAGCCGGCGCACCGGCGCGCCCGCCGGGAGCTTCTGTGCCAGGTTTTCGAGCTGGATCGGCAGCACATCGACGACGTCGAGACGACCGTTCCCGGCGGCCACCCGGTCGCTCAACCGGCACGTCAGGTCGCCATAGACGCACGCGACCTGCAGGCTGCGCCCGGGGAGATGCGCGCCCAGCTCCGCCAGCGCGGCATTCCGCAGCCGGCGATAATTGCCCCAGAGGATGAGGTTCACCAGCCATTGCCGCTCGAAGACGGCGACCGAGGTGGGATGGATATAGGCCCACCAGTAATGCGCGGTCAGGTAATGCGGGATCCCGACCGCGTCCCGCCGGTGATCGACGGTCGGCAAGAATGCGCCGGATGCTTGCGCCTCGTCGGCGCGGCCAAACATCATCGACATGCAAATCCCCCTCGCTCGGAATTTCACAGGAGCCCTCTTAGACGTAGTCCCGTGAGTCAGTATTGAGACAGGTCAAAGAATGCCTGAGAGCGGGACGGTGCCCGGGCAGGCTGTTTGATCTTGCTCAAATCGGCGCGGGGCCGGCCGGTTTAGCCTCTGAGCCGCGGCAAGGTTCCGAATATGATCCCGACGCAGAGGTGGCCAATGGACAAGCTCAATGTTCGCATCCCGCACGATACGCTGATCTTCATCGGCGATGGCCGCAAGGCACTGTTCCTGCGGAACGCGGGTGATGAAAAGGCCCTGAAACTCACGGCCGAGCAGGTTTTTGTCGATGAGAATCCCCCGACCCACGAGCAGGGCACGGACCGCCCCGGTCGCGCCTTCAAGGGAGCGCACAGCAATCGCCGCAGCGGCGTCGAGACGACCGATTGGCACGAGCTGGAGGAGCACAGGTTTGCGCATCACGTCGCGGCCGCCTTGGAGAAGCTCGTCCGCGACCGCAACATAAGGAGGGTGATCGTCGCCGCGCCGCCAAAAGTCCTCGCCGATCTGCGCCAGTCGCTCCATGCCGACGTGAAAAGCCGGATCGTCGCCGAGATCGACAAGGACCTGACCAAGCACCCGGTGGCGGAGATCGAGCGACATCTTGCCGCCTGATCGGCCGGGAGGGCCATCGCGGAGGACGAGACGATGCCCCACGCTGCCAATGACGACTTGCCGCCTTCGGTCCGGCGCCACCTGCCGCCGCATGCGCAGGATATCTATCGCGAGGCCTTCAACCACGCCTTCACGGCTCACGCCGGCGATCCGCGCCAGGAGGAAGCGGCGCACAGGATCGCCTGGGCCGCCGTCAAGCGGAGCTACGTGAAGGTCGGCGACAGCTGGGTGTCACGCTCGGGATGAGAGCCGCTAGCGGAAGGCACCAGGAAGCCACCGTCTTCTCCTGCGACTGCACAAATGGCGGTCACTGCGGCCCGCGGTTACGCGGCGCTACGCCTAGAGCGGGGACAGCTGAGTACGCCCTCGGGGATCAAATGCGGCGCGGAGGCGAAAACTTCGCCGGATTTTGACCTTACTCAAATTGTCCACCGCTCCGCGGGTTTAACCTTCAGACCTTGGCGTTTCCAGGAGCTTCCACCATGAGCGCACGCAACCGGACACACACAGTCGCCTTGCCCGCGCCGAGCTTGTCCATCTCGCCCGTTAAGGTCTGCTTTTTCATCCAGAAGGCGCGCGAATTCGACGTCAAGGATGTGGTCACTGATCCGGATTCCTCGTCCAACGCGGCGGACGACGGCATGCTCTCAGTGCTGGAGGACCACCCGGACGATCCGACGTACCAGGAGCTCCGCAGCTACATCAACGCCCTGACCGAGGATGAGCAGGTTGACCTCGTGACCTTGACATGGCTCGGCCGCGGCGATGGCGATGCTGCCGACTGGGATGACCTGCGCGCGGAAGCCCAGCGCCTGCACAATAATCGCACCGCCCAATATCTGCTTGGCAAGCCGATGCTGGCCGACCATCTCCAGGAGGGCTTGTCGCAGCTCGGCTATTCCTGCGAGGAGTACGAGACATGACGGACAACGAACCGAGGCCGCTCCACGTCAATCCTCTGTCGTGGCCATTCATCGCGGCTGCGACCGCGAGCGATGCGGTTGCGACTTACTTCAACGACTTGGCGCACGCGGTGATCGACGAGCCCGCCCTTCCAGAACTCTCCTGGGCAACACAAAACTGCGTCGCGCTCGAGCTCGCCACCGTCCGCTTGCGTGACTTCTCCACCAGTTCCTCCGGTGTGCCGACGCTGATCTGCGCTCCGTTTGCGCTGCATGGCGCGACGATCGCCGACTTTGCGCCCAACCATAGTCTGATACAAGCTCTGCGCAAAGCGGGCCTTACTCGTGTCTTCTTGACCGAGTGGCGTTCCGCAGGTCCTGAGATGCGCTGGCTCTCGATCGACAACTATCTGGCCGACTTGAATGTGATCGTCGATGCATTCGGAGCGCCTGTCGACTTGATCGGACTGTGCCAGGGCGGATGGATGGCGCTGATCTATGCGGCACGCTTTCCCGCCAAGGTGCGGCGGCTCGTTCTCGCCGGCGCGCCGGTCGATATCCGCGCCGCCGAGTCCTGGATGTCGGACGTCGCAAGACGAACCCCGCTGTCGGCGTTCGATGAGCTCGTCCGGCTCGGCGGCGGGCGCGTTCTCGGCCGACACGTGCTCGAGCTGTGGGGCGCGACGCTCGAGGCCGAGGAATCCGTCCGCGTTCTCCAGCTTTCCCGCGCTTGTGACGCGGACGACCGAGCTGAGCTCGAGCACCGTTTCCACGAATGGTACGCCTGGACGCTCGACCTGCCTGGCACGTATTACCTGCAGGTCGTCTCCTGGCTGTTCATGGAAAACCGCATTGCCGAAGGCTCTTTCGTCGCCCTTGGCCGCAGGATCGACCTTGCGAGCCTCAAAATCCCCGTGTTCCTGATTGCCGGACGCGAGGACAGCCTCGTCTCGGCAAACCAGCTCCTGGCGACCGCGCGGCTGATCGGAACTCCCGAGACGGAGATCGAAAGCGCCGTCGAGCCCTGCGCGCATTTGAGCCTCTTCGTCGGGCAGGAGACCCTTGCTCACGTTTGGCGCCGGGTGGCTGCGTGGCTTAATCGCGACCCACTCATCGAGCTGCGCGCCGATCAGGCCATCAGAACATACGCGCCGGGAGCATCGGCGAGGGCCGGATAGCCCTTCTCGGCAGATCCCAATGGCGGGGGCGCCACGGCCGGATCGGAGCGGGCCGCGAGCCACGAATCCCAGACCGGCCACCACGAACCTTCGCGCGACGGGTTGCGAGCGAGCCACTGCTCCGGATCGACAAAGCGAGAATCGGCTGGCTTGATCGCCATCCGGTAATGACGTCGCGGTTGGCCAGGATACGACAGAACGCCGGCATTGTGCCCGCCATTTGTCAGTGCAAAGGTCACCTCGGTATCGGTCATGAGGTTGAACTTGTAGACTGAGCGCCAGGGCGCCACGTGATCCCATTCGGTGCCGAGGGTGAAGATCGGGACCCGAATATCGGACAACGCGATCGGCCGCCCATCGACCATAAAACGGCCCTGTGCAAGGTCGTTGCCGAGAAAGAGCGACCGCAGGTATTCGGAGTGCATGCGATAGGGCATTCGCGTTGCGTCCGCATTCCACGCCATGATGTCGATCGTGCCCGAGCGCTCGCCCATCAGATAGTCATGGACCATGCGGGACCAGATCAGATCGTTCGAGCGCAGCAGCTGGAACGCGCCGGCCATGTGGCGCGAATCAAGATAGCCGCGCTCCCACATCATGTCCTCGAGGAATGCGATCTGGCTCTCGTCGATAAACAGCATGAGCTCGCCGGCCTCTGTGAAGTCGACCTGCGCCGCGAAAAAGCTCAAGCTCGCGATCCGCTCGTCGCGATCGCGCGCCATCGCCGCGGCCGCAATGGCTAGCAGCGTCCCGCCGAGGCAATACCCCACCGCATGCACCTTGGAGGCTCCGGTAATCGCCGTCGCCGCATCGATCGCGGCAAGCAGCCCCTGCCTGCGGTAGTCGTCGAAAGCAAGGTCGCGATCCTCTTCGCCGGGGTTTTTCCACGAGACCATGAAGACCGTATAGCCCTGCTCGACCAGATATCTCACAAGTGAGTTGGTCGGCGATAAATCCAGAATGTAGTATTTCATGATCCAGGCCGGCACGATTACCACAGGCTCCCGACGGACCGCCTTCGTCGCAGGTGCATATTGGATGATTTCGGCGAGCGGCGTGCGGCACACGACCTTGCCGGGGGTGATCGCGACGGTCTCTCCGACTCGGTACGCCCCGGTGCCTGCTGGCGGCGCGCCGGTCGCGGCACGCAACGCGTCCTCCATGAGGTTCTGGAATCCGCGTACGAGATTGCGACCCTGCTCCTGTACGGTACGCGAGATCACGACTGGATTGGTGAGAATGAAATTCGACGGCGCCACCGTATCGAGCAGCTGGCGGCCGCCGAATGTGACGACCGCCTCGTGCCGCTTCGAAACGCCTCGCAGCCCCGAAGTCGCCGCCTCCCACCATCGCTCGGTCGAGAGGAACGCGTGTGCGAGGATGTTGTAGGGAGCCTGGCGCCATTCGGGGGCGCGGAACCGATTGTCTTGCGGCAGCGCGCAGTCGTCGGCGCATGGATCCATCGGCCGAGCGGCGCAGCAGCTCGCGAATCCGCTATTGTGGATGAACGCCGAAACTGCAGCGTTGGACAGCTCGATCTGTCGGCCGGGCGAGACCATGAGGTGAATGGCCCAATCCAGGTAGGCGGCGCCGAGGGATGCAGGTGCCAGACCGCCGGTTAGGCGTCCGAATGCTGCGTGAAGCGCGCGGTCGATCAGCGCATAGGGCCTCTCCGCCACTTGCGTTTCCTTATCCGGCCGCGCAGGCGCGGCGGGCACGCCTCGGTTCGCCGCCGGCGCGGCGCGTCGTTCGGCATCGACGTCGGCGGATTCCACAAGTCGCAAGGTCGACATGGCGCTTCTTCTTTCGCGTTGATCGACCCGGAACCTAGCACCGGTGCCGTCAACGAATTTGATCGAGATCAACAGTCGGCCGGCCGGATGGGACTACTGTTCTGATCATCCTTGATACGGAGATTGGCCATGAAAGCGCGCGATGTGATGGTCTCCCCGGTGATCACCGTAATGCCCAATGCAACGGTGAAAGAGGTCGCTCAGACTCTGCAGCAGAATCATATCAGTGCGCTGCCCGTCGTCGATGGTGCCGGCCAGCTCATCGGCATTGTGAGCGAAAGCGACTTGATGCGACGCGCGGACCTCGGCACAGAGCGGCAGCGCTCGCGATGGCTCTCCGCGCTGTTCGTCGACGAGGAGCGCCTCGCCGCCGAATACGTGAGGGCGCACGGCCGCAAGGTGGAAGACGTGATGACCAAACGTGTAATCACCGCCCCGCCCGATGCGTCGCTCAATGAGATCGCGAGCTTGCTCGAGAAACACGGGATCAAGCGCGTACCGATCGTGGAGAATGACGCGCTCGTCGGCATCGTCAGCCGGGCGAACCTGATCCAGGCACTTGCCAGCGACCGCAAGGGACTGGAGATCCCTGTCCCCGACAGCAAGCTGCGCGACAGGATCATGTCACACCTGACCGCACAGCCCTGGGCCCACACGTCGCTCATTAACGTCACCGTGAACGACGGCATCGTGGACATCTGGGGCCTGACGCTGTCGAAGGAAGAGAAGCAGGCGCTGCGTGTCGCGGCCGAAAGCATTCCGGGCGTTCGCGGCGTCAACGACAACGTCATCATGCGGAGCTTGCACGCGGCATACTGAGCGGCCACAGCGCCGCAAGTTTTCCGGCTGGGGGCACTGGCACAGGGACGGGAATGGGAATGTCGAACCCCCGAACTCAGGCGGCCCGACCGCCGCCACTTCATGATGTCACAGCGAAGCGGCTGTCGCCCGGTACGGGCCGGCAGCAGCCCGCGCATCTGCGACCTTCGCCGCCTGCCGATCGGCAGCCCCGGCTCGACCGCCTTCGTGTGGTGCGGATGGCAGCCGCTCTGATCGTCGCCATCATGGCCGTGGTCGCTGGAGCCTACTGGTGGAAGCAACACCATAGCCAGCTGCCGGCGGGAATCACGTTCAGCAACGGACGCATCGAGGCCGACGAGATCGACATCGACACCAAGTTCGCCGGCCGCATTGTGGAACTGCTGGCGGATGAAGGCGATATGGTGAAAGCCGGTCAGGTGGTGGCCCGGATGGATACTCGGGACCTGCAGCAATCGCTCGAGAAGGCGAGCGCACAAGTGCGTCAGACCCAGCGGGCGCTCGACGAGGCCCGTGCCAATGTCGACCAGCAACAGGCGCTGGCGACGCTTGCCGGCCAGCAAATGGAGCGCGCGGAAGCCCTGCTGAAGAACGGTTGGATCACCAAGGAGATATTCGATCAACGACGGCAGGTGCTCGACGGCGCCAATGCGGCGACGACGGCAGCAAATGCCAAGGTCGCGCAGGCAGAACATGCGCTCGAAGCCGCCCAGCACGACGTTCACCTATATCAGGTGAATATCGCGGACAATGCGCTGGTCGCTCCGCGCGACGGCCGAGTGCAGTATCGGATTGCGAACATCGGCGAGGTTCTGCCGGCCGGCGGCAAGGTCTTCACCATGCTCGACATCTCGTATGTCTACATGGACATCTATCTGCCGACCCAGGACGTCGGAAGGATCAAGGTCGGCAGTGAGGCGCGGGTGGTGCTCGATGCCTACCCAAATTTGCCCGTTCCAGCGAAGGTCTCGTTCATCGCCACGCAGGCGCAATTTACGCCGAAGGCTGTGGAGACGAAGAGCGAGCGCGACAAGCTCATGTTCCGCGTTCGGGTGCGCATCGATCCTGATCTGCTGCGCAGGCACGCGGAGGCCGTGCGCAGCGGCCTTCCTGGCATCGCCTATGTGCGCACCGATCTTGCCGTATCGTGGCCCGAGCGGCTCCAGGGGAAGACCGTGCAATGAACGCATCGCAGGGCGTCGTCGCCCGGCTCGATGGCGTGACGCACCGGTACGGCCCGGCCGTAGCGCTCGACGCCGTTTCCGTCGGCATCCCCGCGGGCCGCATGGTGGGATTGATCGGCCCGGACGGTGTCGGAAAATCCTCGCTGCTTGCCATCGTGGCCGGAGCCCGCCGCATCCAGTCTGGGGCGGTGCAGGTGCTGGGCGGCGACATTGCCGATGCCGGGCATCGCGCCGCGGTCTGTCCGCGCATCGCTTACATGCCTCAGGGTCTTGGGAAGAACCTCTACCCGGACCTCAGCGTGCGCGAAAACATCGAGTTCTTCGCCCGACTCTTCGGCCAAGCCCGCCTGGAACGCGAGCGCCGGATCGTGGACTTGCTTGACAGCACCGGGCTCTCGCAGTTTGCCGATCGTCCGGCCAAGAAGCTGTCCGGCGGCATGCGACAGAAGCTCGGGCTATGCTGCTCCCTCATCCACGACCCCGATCTCCTGATCCTCGACGAGCCGACCACAGGCGTCGATCCGCTCTCGCGCCGGCAATTCTGGGAGCTGATCGGCCGCATGCGAGCGCGCCGGCGGGCCATGAGCGTGATCGTCGCGACCGCCTACATGGATGAAGCGGAACGATTCGACTGGTTGATCGCAATGGACGCCGGACATGTCCTGGCATCCGGCGCACCCTCGGCGATCAAGAGGCAAACCGGCGTGGTTACCGTTGAGGAAGCCTTCGTGGCGCTGCTGGCTGAGCGGGGCATGACGCGCCGTCAGGCCGTGAGCGTCCCTCCCCGTTCGCGCTTCGACGGCGAACACGTCATCGTGGCGCGCAATCTCACGCGCCGGTTCGGCGACTTCACGGCAGTGGACAATGTGAGCTTCACCATCGAGCGCGGGGAAATCTTCGGCTTCGTCGGCTCGAACGGCTGCGGCAAGACGACCACCATGAAGATGCTGACGGGTCTCTTGCCCGCAAGCTCGGGGGAGGCGCTGCTGTTTGGCCGGCCCATCGAGGCCGGCGACATGAGGACGCGCAGACGTGTGGGCTACATGTCGCAATCCTTCTCGCTCTACGGCGAGCTCACCGTGCAGCAGAACCTCGTTCTGCACGCCCGCCTCTTTCAGTTGCCGCACCGAAAGGCCAACGCGAGAGTCGCCGATCTCCTGCGCCGCTTCGGCCTCGAGCGCCACGTGCGCCAGCTTGCGGCGGACCTCCCGCTCGGCCTCCGCCAACGCTTGTCGCTTGCGGTGGCGATCGTTCACGAACCTGAAATGCTGATCCTGGACGAGCCGACCTCCGGCGTCGATCCGGTCGCACGCGACGAGTTCTGGGCGCTGCTGGCCGACCTGTCCCGCAACCAGGGCGTCACCATTTTCGTCTCGACCCATTTCATGAACGAAGCTGCGCGTTGCGATCGCGTTTCTCTGATGCACGCCGGCCGCGTGCTCGCAACCGACACACCGGCACGGCTGATCGAGGCGCGCCGGGCTGCCTCCCTCGAGGATGCTTTCATCGGCTACCTGGAGGAGCAGCCCGGCTTTTTGGGCGCCTCGTCTAGGCCGCAGGCCACGACCGCGACCGTGCAGGCGCTCGTGCTGCCGACGGCCCCTCCGGCGCATCGGCGCTGGTTCAGTCCACGGCGCATGGTCGCCTACACGATCCGCGAGACGCTCGAGCTCGTGCGCGATCCTATCCGGCTCGCCTTCGCGCTCCTAGGCACGACTTTTCTTATGCTGATCTTCGGGTTCGGCATCACCACCGACGTCGACAACGTGACGTTCGCCGCGCTTGACCGCGATCAGTCGCACGAGAGCCGCGCGTACCTCGAGGAGCTGCGCGGTTCGCGCTACTTCATCGAAAAGCCATCGCTCGCCGACTATGCCGACCTCGATCAGCGGCTCCAGAATGGCTCGATCAAGGCCGCGATCGAAATCCCGCCCGGCTTCGGGCGGGATATCAAGCGTGGACGCCCGACCGAGGTCGGCGCCTGGGTCGACGGTGCCATGCCGTTCCGGGCCGAGACTATCCGGCAGTACCTTCAGGGCGTGCATCAGCAGTATCTGACCGATCCGGTACTGAAGGGCGGCACCGGCGCAGAGCAGCCCGCTAAACTCGAGGTGCGCTTTCGTTACAATCAGACTTTCGACAGCGTCTACGCGATGGTGCCATCGGTCATGTCGCTTCTCCTGGTTCTCATTCCGGCGATCCTGATGGCTCTTGCCATCGTGCGCGAAAAGGAGCTCGGTTCGATCACCAATCTCTACGTGACGCCGGTGACCCGCCTGGAATTTCTGCTCGGCAAGCAGCTTCCCTATATCGCGCTCTCGGTTCTCAATTTTTCCGTAATGTTCGTGATGGCGGTCTTCGTATTCGCCGTGCCGCTCAAGGGGAGCTTTCTCGCGCTGCTCACCGGAGCCTTGATCTACTCGGCCACGACCACCGGATACGGCATGCTGATCTCGGCTTTCACCCGGACCCAGATCGCCGCCCTGTTTGGCACGGCCATCCTGACCGTTCTGCCAGCCACCCAGTTCTCCGGGATGATGACCCCGGTCTCCTCGCTCACCGGCCTGCCGGCCATTATGGGCCGCGCCTTTCCGATGACCTATTTTTTGCGGGTCTGCATCGGCACCTTCACCAAGGGGCTCGGCTTTATCGAACTCCTCCCCAGCCTGGCCGCCCTGGCATTGTTCATACCGGCGCTCACGCTGCTGAGCCTGGTGCTGCTGCGCAAGCAGGAGCGCTGAGCAATGGCCCGGCTTGCCAACATTTTCTGGCTGGGGACCAAGGAGCTGCGCAGCTTCTTTGGTGACGCGGTCCTGCTCGGGTTCGTGGTCTATTCGTTCTCGCTCGCCGTGATCGCCGAGGCGCAGAGCAACACAGAGGAACTCCACAACGCCTCGCTCGGGATCGTCGACGAGGACAAATCCGAGCTGTCCCGCCGCATCACGTCGGCTTTCCTCCCTCCGTATTTCCAGTCACCGCAGGCAATCGCCGAACGCGACCTCGACCGGTCGATGAATTCCGGCCAATACACATTCGTGCTCGATATTCCGCCCAATTTTCAGCGCGACGTGCTGGGCGGACGCAATCCCTCCATCCAGCTCAATGTCGATGCGACCGCCATGATGCAGGCTGGAATCGGCGCCGGATATGCGTCGCAGATCATCAACGCCGAGACTGCAAAATTTCTCTCCCATAGTGAAGTCGCACCGCCGCCGGCGGTCGACCTCGCGGTGCGCATTCTGTTCAACCCGAATATGACGACGTCCTGGTTCCTGAGCGTGATGGCGATCATCACCAATATCACCATGCTTGCGATCATTCTGGCCGGCGCTGCGGTGATCCGCGAACGCGAGCATGGCACCATGGACCATCTGCTGGTGATGCCGCTCAATCCGTTCGAGATCGCGATGGCAAAAGTGTGGGCGAACGGCCTCGTCATCACCGTTGCAGTGGGGCTATCGCTTGCCATCGTCGTGCGGGCTATCCTCGGCATACCGATGGTCGGATCGGTCCCGCTGTTCATGTTTGGAGTTGCGGTGTACCTTTTCTTCACGACAGCAGTGGGGATCCTCCTCGGCACCATTGCGCGATCGATGCCCCAACTGGGCCTGCTCTACATCATGATCGCCCTGCCGCTGAACATGCTGTCGGGCGCCCACACGCCGGTCGAGAGCATGCCGCCCTTCCTCCGCGTTGCCATGGCGGCGTCCCCCTCCACCCACTTCGTGTCGTTCGCCCAGGCCATCCTCTATCGCGGCGCCGGCATCGACGTGGTGTGGCCGGAATTCCTCGCCGTCACAGGAATCGGCATGGTCTTTTTCGTTCTGGCATTGTTGCGGTTCCGACGGATCACGGCACAGGCGATGTAGGGAGGGCTCTTCGGTTCAGGACACGCGACGCGGAAGCGGAAGCTCGTAGGCGCAAATGCGGATGTTTTGCCGGCTCACGGCCCAAACGAGCGGATATATTCGGCGATATCGTCCGCTTCGCTTTGGGTTGGACGAAAATTCATCTTCTGATGCGGGCCGCGCAAACCGAGAATCAGCGCCGTATGGGACGGAAATTTTTGCGCGATCACGGCAAACGGTGGGGCATCGGCCTGCTCGTCCCCTCGCCATTGGCCAACCACGTGGCATGGCGCACAACGGCTCTGGGCCAACCGCCTGCCCCTTTCGACATCGGCCGCCTGCGCGCTCGCCAGCGCGTAGCTCGCAGCCGCGGCCAAAAGGAAGATCGATTGTTTCAACGTGCAACTCCGATGACCCAAATCCGTTGAACATGCGGTGCTTCAACCATGGTCTGTTACGACCTTCGGTGCCTTGAGGTGGATCAATAGGCGACGAGCCTGTCGACAAATGCCTGTTTACGTCGGTACAGGGACCGACTGGGTTGACCACAGCCGGCCGTTCGATCTGCACGCGAACTGGGTAGCGGCGCATTCGACGGGTGCATCGGCGATGCCGATCGCTTGTGTCGGAGCTCCAGCGCTTCGCTCACTCGAGCTGGAGGACAACCTGCTGGATATCGGCTCCCTCGGGATCCGGGGTAATCGAGAATCCGAGCTCCCGGCACATGCGCAGCATCACGCGGTTCTCGCCGAGCACCTGTCCTTCGATCCGCCGGATTCCCTCCGACCTTGCATATTCGATAATCAGCTCCATCAGCTTCCAGCCGAGGCCCCGGCCTTTGAGGTCTGAGCGCAGCAGCACCGCGTACTCGCCGGTTTCGTGATCCGCATCGGTGACCAATCGGACTCCGCCGATCATCTTGCAGCTTGCCTCGTCTATGGCCATGAAGGCCATAGCGCGCGCGTAATCGAGCTGAGTGAGCCGGGCAATGAAGGCGTGACCGAATTCCTTGATCGGGGCAAAGAACCGCAGCCGGAGGTCGTCAGCCGAAACCTGCTCCAGGAATTGGCGGACCAGATCTTCGTCCTCGGGCCGAACCGGACGTATGAAGATCCGCCAGCTCTCGCCCAGCACGATGTGGCGCTCCCATTCGCTCGGATAGGGACGCACGGCGAACCGCGATCGGCGCTCGGCTGAAGTTGCCATTCTATCGGACAGCGATACACGGGCATCCATGGCCAGCACGCCTGTTCCGTCGGCAATCAGCGGGTTGATGTCGATCTCGCGGATCTCGGGCACGTCGGCGCAGAGCTGGGCGAGCTTCACCAGAACGAGCGCGATCTCATCAACCTTTGCGGGCGGCACATTGCGATAGCCGTGCAGCACGCGCGATACGCGGGTCCGCGAGATTAGGTCGCGGGCCATCTTTAGGTCGAGCGGGGGCAGCGCCAACGCCTTGTCGTTGACCACCTCGACCGCAATACCCCCCTGGCCGAATACGACCACCGGACCAAACGTCGGATCTTCCGCGATACCCGCGATCAGCTCGTGCGCCTTCGGGCGCACGATCATCGGTTGGACCGTGACCCCGCCGATGCGCACATCCGCCTTGGCCGCTCGGGCATTAGCGATCACCTCGGCGGCCGCACTACGGACCGCGGGCCCATCGGTCAGATTGAGGCGCACGCCGCCGACGTCCGATTTGTGAATGATGTCGCGCGATGCGATCTTCACGACAACCGCTTGGCCGACCGAAAGGAATCTCTGGGCCAGCGTCTCGGCGGCCTCCGGGGTCGCGGCGAGCAGGGTCGGCAGCGTCGGGATCGCATAGGCCTCGAACAGCCGCACTGCCGCGATCGGGTCGAGCCAGGTGCGACCCTCGGCGATCGCCGCTTCGACGATGGACCGTGCCGTCGCGCGATCGGGTGCGAAATCCGCCGGCAGGCTCGGCGGCGTCGCCATGGCGCTTTGCACCGCCTCGGCATGCCGCACCAGATGCATGAAGCCGCGAACGGCGTCCGTTTCAGTCGCGTATTGCGGAATCTTTGCGCGGTCGAATATATCCGTCACGGATTCGCCCGCGCCGATCCAGGCGGCAAGCACGGGCTTCGGATTGAAGACGCGGCCGCGGCGCGCCTCGACAAGCCGGGCGACGGCAGTTGCCGTGTCGAGTGCTGAGGCGAGCGCGGTCTGGACATTGATGACGAGGACGCCGTCGTTCCCGTGGTCGGCCATCAGCGCCTCAAGCGCAGCGATGTAGCGCTCGGCATCGGCGTCGCCCGCGATATCGACCGGGTTTGATCTAGACCAAGACGGCGGCAGGGAGGCATCGAGCTGCTCACGAGTCGCCGGCGAAATTTCCGCCGGGACCCCGCCCAGGTCGACGAGGTGGTCGATTGCGAGCACGCCGATCCCGCCGCCGTTCGTCAGAATGGCAAGCCGCCGCCCCCCGACGGTGCGCACGCGCCCGAGCGTCTCCGCGGCGTCGAAGAATTCTGCCAGATCGCACACGCGCAGCAGGCCGGCGCGATGGAATGCGGCCTCATAGACGGCATCAGAGCCCGCGAGCGCCCCCGTGTGGGTCGCCGCCGCTTTGGCAGCCGCCGCGTGGCGGCCGGCCTTGAGCACGACGACCGGCTTGATGCGTGCCGCCGCCCTGGCGGCGGACATGAACTTCCGCGGGTGCGCAATGGCCTCGACATAGAGCAGGATGGCGCGCGTCGCGTGGTGGAGCGCGAAGTGGTCCAAGAGGTCGGCCACGTCGACATCGAGCTGATCGCCGATCGAGACGATGGCGGAAAATCCGATTGCATGCTGGGCCGCCCAGTCGATCATACCCGCGACGATCGCGCCCGACTGAGAGATGAGCGCAATGTCCCCTGTGCTCGCCATCTGCGCCGCGAAGGTGGCGTTCAGCCGAGCCGCCGGGACCATCACGCCGAGGCAGTTCGGGCCCACGATCCGCAGGCCTGTCGAACGTGCGGCCTTGGCGGTCGCCTCCGCGATGGAGGCTGCGCCGTGACCAAGGCCCGACGTGAGGATGACCGCGGCGGGCGCGCCGATCTCGCCCGCAGTCGCAATGATCCCCGGCACCGTCTGCGGCGGCGTCGCAATGATGACGAGGTCGGGCGGACCGGGAAGGTCTGCCAGGCTCTTGTGCGCCCGCACGCCGTCGATCTCGGCAAAATCCGGGTTGACGAGGTACGTCGGCCCGGCAAATCCGCTGCCGCGCAGATTCCGAAGAACCGCCCGGCCGACCGACTTGTCCCGCGGATTCGCGCCGACCAGCGCAACCGAGCGCGGAGTGAACACCTTATCGAGTCGATAGGTCGACATTGCCGTTCGGCTCACGTGCTGCCGGGCGCGCCACATCGCAGAGGCGAGATGGCGTCTTCCCGTCCGCCAATCCAGTTGGCGCAGTTTGCACCGGCCGATTTCACGACGACCAAGCGCGACAGCTCCGCTGTTACAATTCCGGGATTAACACCGGCAGGCGAAAGCAGAATTACACATGCTGCGGTCGCACGCTGCGCGATGCCCAAAGGTGGCCGTTGCGTCAGTAGCCGCAATAAGGACCGCCCCAAGGGCCACACGCAACGTAATAGCCGTCAAAATACGGGGCGCCGTAGTAGGCATAAGGGATGTAGGCCGGTTCGTAGACCGGGCAGGGAAAGTACCCGCAATAGCCATAGCGAAAGGGATGCGGGTTCAGCACGACGCCGGTGGCGATGCCGCCCAGCAAAGCACCCCCGCCGCGATGTCGCCATCGCCAGCCGCGGTGGCCCCAGGCCGCTTGTACGACCTCGGCCGGGCTTGCGGTCTTCAAGAGCGCCAGATGAGTCGGCAGCGCGCCCGCCATGGCAGGGACGCCGGCCATCGCCATCGCGGTGATGAAAAGGCCGACCGCAATTGCCGTGTTGCGAACGATCCGCATGCCTCGTCCCTTCCCTTCTGCTCTCCGCCGCAATCCCGGACCTCTCATGATGCGCTCCGGCTCGGTTCCGGCGCAAGGCACCTGCCAAGGCATCTCCGAGAGCGCCGCAACGCTGCGGCGCCCGCTCGTCGGTTGCTTCTCCCCGGCTAACGATTGGCTGGTGGAGGGTTGTTCGCTGGCGCTGGCTTGGTGGCGGGAGCCGTGCTGGTGCTTCCGGTGCCCGTTGTCGTCTTTTGCGAGCCTGGGGCGTTGACGCGCGTCTCGGACCCGGGGTTGCCCCACCAGCCGACGCCCCAGCCGATGAGGCCCACCAGCACCACCAGGGCAATGACTGCTGCGATCCACCCGCCTGGGCTCGAACCGCCTGGTGGGGATGGACGGGGACGATAATTGGCCATTGAGCGCTCCCTAAAAATCTCTCCAATCCAACTTGCTCGTCACCCGCGTGTTCCTGGACCGCGATGCGCCCTCGGGCGTCGCCTGCGGCCGACCCGAGCGATTCCAGACCGCCGCAAGCGTGGACTGGGGAACACACCCGCCACATATCCACCATCGCGTTGCCCGCAGCGGCTTGATGCAAGGCAGCCCTTTGCTATCGTCGGGAACCGAACACAAGGATCGTTTCGCTCGGACGATCGCGATGGCCAACGACAAATCCGTCACCGTCACGGAATGGCTCGACAGGTTCATGGACCTCGAGGCTCATCTGGCCAGGGGCGGGAGCCTGCTCGATCTGCCCATCGATGCCTTGGACAGCGTGCCTCCCGACATGGTCCGCTCGCTGGTGAAGCAGATGGGTCGCGAGCGGCTCAACCAGATCGGACGTGTGCGGGACTGCGTCGGTGGGGCCGCGGACACTGCGCGAGCCGGCGTTGCGGACGAGCAAGCCGGCGCCGTGCAGAACGACAAGCCGCCGGAGCTGCACTGACGGCTCCGATCCCTGAAAGCTCCTCGCCTCCCCGGCGGATCGGAACGCTGCCGGACAGGCCCGCGCTTACGCACCAGCCAGTCCGACGCGTTCGCCGCTCAGGCGGCGGAGCTCCGCCTCCTCTTCCGCGATGCGGCGGCGGATGAAATCGCGCTCCAGTGCTGTGAGTTGGGTCCGCAACAAGGCCCTGTAGCGATCGATATTCTGCCGGTGCGCCGAAATCCGGATCATCCTCACGTCGGGCATGGCAGCTCCCCCTCGCCGTCGTCGAACGCGGCAGCAAAGCAACAAGCCGCACGGGACAGGCCCGGTTCCTCATGGCGCTGACGGTTTTTTTGCAACAACGCAAGGGCAGATGCGGCCGAACGATGGCGTCTTCGCCAATATTCACAACTTGTTCCTTCGTCTTATTGCTCGCACGACCACCCGTGCTACGTATGATTCGCGGAGGGAGGGAACCGGCCTGTGAGTCGGCACAACGTCCGCCAGGCCGTCCGGCCTACTGATCCCGGACGGCCTGCCTCCATTCAGAAGCAGCCGGCCTTTGGGTGCGCGCTGACGGCGGTCAACGCGGCCACCGGCACCGGGTCGAACAGGCGAGCCAACGGCAGCGATTCGGCGTTCGCGTCCAGCGCAAGCGGGCCGGTCAGCGAAAAGCCGGGCAGCCCATCCGCCAATGAAAGCTCGCCGCGCCACGATGCGGCACGCGGCCAATGGCGGCCGCCTTCCGTCATGGGCGCGAAAAGGCGGCCCGCCACCAGGATTGCGGCTTTCGCATCGAGCACACGGGCAAATGCAATCACGCGCTCACGATCGGGTCCGGTGACGGACAACGGCCGATACTCGCCCTTCGCCAAAACCTCGGCGAGCGAGCGGCGCCACGCCAGGAGCCGGTGGGTGAGGGCCAGCTTGATGCGGCCGTCCCGCCACCCGGTCACCAGCGCCGGCCAATCCACCTCGCCGGCATTCATTGACAGGGCGCGCTGACGCGCCGCGAAGTCGACGGGCCGGCGGTTGTCGGGATCGACCAGCGACAGGTCCCAGAGCTCGCTGCCCTGGTAGAAGTCGGGGATGCCCGGCATGCCGACCTTGAGGGCGACCTGGGTCAATGAATTCAACGCGCCCAGGAGCGCGATGCGCCGGGCGAAGGGATCGAACCGGTCGATGAAGGATCGGTTTCCCAGCATGCCGGCGACGAAATCGGCCAGCCCCTTTTCATAGTCCGGGTCCGGATCGAGCCAGCTCGTTTCCGCCTTGCCCTCGCGCGCAGCCTTGAGCGCATAGGCCTGGAAGCGCTCGAGCAGGTCACGGCGGTCGCCGTCGGCCGGCCAGGCGCCGAGAAGCGCCTGATAGAGCATGGCCTCATGCGCCGCGGACGGAATGCGGCGCGCGCCGACATGGCGAACAAACCGTGCGTTCTCCTTCTGCCATTGCGCCAGCGCACCGGCCCATTCGTCGGGCAATTCGGACAGCGCCAACAGCCGCGCACGCGCATCTTCGCCGCGCTTGGTGTCATGGGTCGCGGTTGCGGTCAGCCCGCCATCGCTCTCGGCGACGCGCTCGCGCATCCGGGCGTGGAACGCATTCAAACTCAGACCGGGCGATGCCGGATCGCCGCCGACTTCGTTGAGCGCCAGGAGGCGGTGATAGCGATAGAAGGCGGTGTCCTCGAGCGCCTTCGCCATCACGGGTCCGGTCAGCTGCTGCGCCTTGCGCACGAATGTCAGCAGCCGCCTGCGGCTGTAGCCGGTTCGTCCCGGCGCGACGAGATCGAGGGTGAGCGCATTACGCAGGAAATCGAAGACAGGGCCGTCCGCAACCGGTGCGGTCGCCTGCGCCTCGCCGATGACGTGCTCGATCAGGGCACGGTCGCTCTCGCTGGCCCCGGCCGCCGTCACATAGGTCCGATAGACCGCCAGCCGGACGACATAGCGCTCGAACGCGGCGCCCAGCCGGTCCGCGGCCATGTCCCGCGTCTGAGGACATGCCACAGCAATCCGGGCCAGCAGCGCGCAAACCACGCGCAGCTCGCTCGCCAGCAGATTGCGCAGCACCTCGCGCTTCGCTTGTTCGACGACTTGCGCGAACGGACGCGAGTCCCCGCTGACGCTGCGCCAGGTCTCGTCAAGCCGCGGCAGCCCATCGGAATCGACCAGCACCTGCGAGATGACGTTGAGCCACTCATAACCCGTCGTGCCGTCCACGCCATCGAACCCGGGCCGTCGCTCGCCCTCCCCGAGGATCTTTTCGACCAGGACCGGAAAATGATCGGACCGGGGCCGCACCTGCGCGACTGCTTCCTGCAGCCGGCGGCAATAGCGAGCCGGATCCGCGAGGCCATCGATATGGTCGAGCCGCAGGCCGGAGATCGCATCCTCCGCGATCAGCGGCAGGATGCGCGCGTGAAGCGCGGAGAAGACCTCGTCGTCCTCGACCCGCAGGCCCGCGAGCGTATTGATATCGAAGAAGCGGCGATAGTTGATCTCGCGGCTGGCGAGCCGCCAATGCGCGAACCGGTAATGCTGCCGCTCGAGCAGGCGATGCAAGGCACGCGAGCCGCCTGTCTGTCCGGCCTGATAGACCGCGAGCCCGGCATTGATCATGTCTGCCCCGCCCTCGATCGCGGCCAGGGTCGATTTGAAGGCCGCCGCCTCGCTGCGGGTCGGATGGCCGTGACCGCAGCGCTCTCGCACCAGCGCCAGGATGGCGCGGCCGATTGCCCCGTCCGGATCCGCGCGACGGACGACCGCCCGCAGAATGCGTCCATACTCCATCGGTGAAATCGGCAGTCGATGCTCGAAGTACCACGCCGAAAAGCTGCCTCCGCGCGGATCGTAGCGCAGCACGATCTCGCCCGCCGCAAGCGCCTCCCCATAGGGGCGGCCGAGAACCGGAACGAGAACGGCCGGTTGCGACCGATGCGGCAGCGCATTCCATTCGATGTCGAATGCGCGGGCATGCGGCGATTGCGGGCCCCATTCCAGCACATCGAGCCACCACGGGTTGTCGGCGTACTGCACGCCCATGTGATTGGGCACGAAGTCGACGATCAGGCCCATGTCGGCCGCCCGCAATGCAGCGACGAGCCGTGCAAACCCGTCTTCGCCACCGAGCTCGGGATTGATTTGCGTGGGGTCGACGACGTCGTAACCGTGGCTGCTGCCGGCGCGCGCCTTGAGGATCGGCGACGTGTAGAGGTGGCTGATGCCGAGGTCGCGCAGGTACGGCACGATCCGCGCCGCATCAGCGAAGCCGAAGCGCGATGTGAGCTGTACGCGATACGTGGAGACCGGCGACGCCACTATCCGGCTCCGAGGCCCCAGAACACCGACCACGCCGGCAATGGATCGGGCGCCTCCCCGCCCCAGAGCGCTTCACCCGCCCTCCAGGTCTTCGGCCGCCGGGCCGACGTGCCGGACAGGTTCGCCAACAACCGCAGAGCGCGTCCGGCGGGATGCGTCCACTCGACCGCAATCACGCTTCCGTCGCATCGCGTTCCGTCCGGCGCAAAGGAGATCTCGGCGAGCAGCGGGACGATCTTGGCGCGCCGCGCCGCGAGCAGGTCGCGCACCAGCGCGAGCCGCGCACGCCCCGGTTCGGTTTCCGGTCCGTGCCAGTCGAGCACCGCGGAGCGGAACGTCGAGTCCGCGAGCGGATCGGGGACCCGGTCTCCGAATTGCGCATAGGCTTCGGCGAACTCCTTCCGCCGTCCGCTGCGCACGGCGTCCCCGAGCGATCCGCCGAAATCGCAGAAGAACGGAAACGGCTGCTGCGAGCCCCATTCTTCGCCCATGAACATCATCGGCGGCATGGGCGCGAGCAGGGTAATCGCGAGCGCCGCCTCGAGCGCAGGCCGCTCGGACAGCGTCTCGATCCGATCGCCGAGCGCGCGATTGCCGATCTGGTCATGGTTCTGGAGGAAGTCGATGAAGGCGGTCGGTGCGAGCGCAGCGCTCGGCTCGCCGCGTGGCTGTCCGCCCCGATGGGCCGACCGCTCGCCCTGATAGTCGAAACCGGAGCTCAGGGTGCGTGCGATCCGGCCCGTGGGCGCGTCCGCATAGTCGCGATAGTAGCCGTGCGGCTCGCCGGTGAGCAGCACATGCCAGGCGTGATGGTAGTCGTCGTTCCACTGCGCGCGGTACTTTCCGTCCGGCATGGCGCGGCGGGGATTGAGCAGGCGTGCTCCGTTGTCGTCGTTTTCGAGCATGAGATGGATCAGACGCCCGCGCGCCATGGCCAAAGCGCCGACCCTGCGGCTGAGCTCTTCGAGGATGTCCGGCTCGCCCCGCTCCGTGATCGCATGGACTGCGTCCAGTCGCAGTCCATCGAACCGGTAGTCGCGCACCCAGTGCAGCGCATTCTCGATGACGAAGGCGCGGACTTCCGCCACCCGGTAATCGATCGCACGGCCCCATGGCGTGGATGCGGCCGTGAAGAACGCCGGCGCATAGCGCGCAAGGTAATTCCCCTCGGGCCCGAAATGATTGTAGACGACGTCGAGAAACACCATCAGGCCGCGCTCGTGGGCGGCGTCGATCAGGGCGCGCAGGTCGTCCGGCCGGCCATAGGCGCTGTCCGGGGCATAGAGCAGCACCCCGTCATAGCCCCAGTTGCGCCGCCCGGCGAAATCGGCGACGGGCATCAGCTCGATTGCCGTGAAGCCGGCGGCGACCACGTGGTCGAGCTTGTCGATGGCAGCGCGGAACGTGCCTTGTGGCGTGAAAGTTCCGACGTGAAGCTCGAGAATGACCGCCTCCTCCCAGGGCCGCCCACGCCAGTCGCCGGCGCGCCACGCAAAGGCGGCATGGTCGATGACCTCGCTTGGTCCGCCGACATCCTCAGGCTGGAATGCCGATGCCGGGTCGGGCACCTCGAGCTCGCCGTCGATGCGGAATTTGTAGCGGGTGCCAGGCCCCGCGCTGGGGACCGCGAGCGTGCGCCAGCCCTGCGCATCGACCGCCATCGCGATCGGTCGATCGAGCACGAGCTCGACCGTCTTGGCGGCCGGCGCCCATAACCGAAATGTCGCGGCGGAAGCGGCGAGCGCAGGTCCGAAACGATGCCCGCTCACGCCTGACCCGCGAACAGCATGACGGCACGCGGCGGTGCCTTCGCCCGCGCTGCGGCCGGATAAACCTCGTATTTTTCAGTCGAGAGCGCGGTGTTGAGCAGACACGTCCAGCGCGAGTATTCCGGCAGGTCCGGCAGGCTGAACTCGATCGGCAACGGCGCGGCATTGAGCACGATGAAGACCGGCTCGCCGCCCGGTTCGCCCGGCCCCAGCACGTAGGCGAGAAACCGGCCCTCGGGAAAATTCCAATCCGTCTCGGTCATCTCGGTGCCCTGCGGCGTGAGCCACAGCGCGCCGAAGGAGCCGTCCGGTCGCCGCCCTTCGACCCAGCGCCGCGTGCGAAGCTGCGGGAAGCGGACGCGCATGGTGGTCAGCCGCGCGATCAGCGCGCTCAGATCTTCATCCCCATCGACGCCCGACCAGTCGACCCACCCGGTCGCGTTGTCCTGGCAATAGGCGTTGTTGTTGCCGCCCTGACTGTTGCCGACTTCGTCGCCGGCGAGCAGCAGCGGGACTCCCTGCGCCAGCATCAGGCATGACAGCTGGTTTCGGCGCAGCTGGCGGCGCAGCGCGATGATCTTCGGGTCGTCGGTCGGGCCCTCGTGCCCGCAATTGGTGCTGTTGTTCTCGTCGGCGCCGTCGCGGTTCTCTTCGCCGTTCGCCTCGTTGTGCTTGGCGTTGTAGCTCACCAGATCCGCGAGGGTGAATCCGTCGTGCACCGTGACGTGGTTGATGCTGGCGCTCGGGTGCCGCCCATGGTGATTGAACAAGTCCGCCGATCCGGTCATCCGGCCGCTGACGTCGCCGATCAGGTTCCCCTCTCCGGCCCAGTAGCGGCGAAGCGTGCTGCGGTAGCGATCGTTCCATTCCGACCAGCCGGCCGGAAACTGGCCGACCTGATATCCGCCCGGGCCGAGGTCCCACGGCTCGGCGATGAGCTTCACGCCCGCAAGCGTCGGGTCCTGGCGGATCGCGGCGAAGAACGGCGCATGGGGGTTGAACCCGTCGTGGAGGCGGCCGAGCGCGGGGGCGAGGTCGAAACGAAAGCCGTCGATATCGCAGCTCTCGACCCAGTAACGCAGCGAGTCCATCACCAGCTGCAGCACGCGCGGATGGGCCAGGTTGAGAGTGTTGCCACAGCCGGTGACATCGTCGTAGTAGCGCGGC
>Ga0075436_100000716_pt1 | contig 21969 bp, 22 predicted proteins | sample RhiMethybrSRZTD5_FD_75303 | JGI IMG/M metagenome (GOLD analysis project Ga0075436, IMG submission 75303) | Populus rhizosphere microbial communities from Tennessee, USA - Rhizosphere MetaG P. TD hybrid SRZTD5 | ecosystem: Host-associated > Plants > Roots > Rhizosphere > Soil | place: USA...
GTTGAGCACCGTGTACTTGAGGATCTGCATCCAGTCGGCGCGCTTCACGAGCGAGTTGAACTTCGTGCCGATCTCGTTCTGCCCGGGAGCCGCGACCTCGTGGTGATGCACCTCGACTTCCACGCCCTGCTCCTCGAGCGCGAGGCAGATCGCCGAGCGGATGTCCTGCAGCGAGTCGACCGGGGGCACGGGAAAGTAGCCGCCCTTGATCGGCGGCCGGTGGCCGAGGTTGCCGCCCTCGATCTTGAGGTCCGAGGACCACGGCGCCTCTTCCGAATGGATCTTCACGAAGCAGCCCGACATGTCGATCTTCCACTCGACCGCGTCGAAGATGAAGAACTCGGGCTCGGGGCCGAAGTACGCGACGTCTCCGAGACCGCTCGACTTGAGATAGGCCTCGGCCTTCTTCGCGATGGAGCGCGGGTCGCGCTCGTAGCCCTTTCCCGTCGACGGTTCGATCACGTCGCAGGAGATCGCGAGCGTCGGCTCGTCGTAGAACGGATCCATGCGCATCGAATCGGGATCGGGCATGAGCAGCATGTCGGAGGCCTCGATTCCCTTCCAGCCCGCGATCGACGAGCCGTCGAAGAAGTGGCCATCCTTGAACTTGTCCTCGCTGAACGCCTTCACGGGAACCGTGACGTGTTGTTCCTTGCCTTTGGTGTCGGTAAAGCGAAGGTCGACGAACTTGACCTCGTTTTCCTTGATGGTCTTGAAGACGTCCGCAACTGCCATCGATGCTCTCCTGGTGGTGTGGTTGTGCTTGGAAATGGCGAATGCGCCCGGCGCAAGCGGTGGGCGAGGCCCTCGAACAGCGAAAACCGTGCCGAGCCGCGGGGACAGTAACTCCTTGATCTGACTTGGCTTGTCGTATCGTAGCGGCGGCCGACGCCCAATCGTTGTGCGTGCGTCTACCGTGCGCACCAGTATAGTGCCGCGCGGCTTCGCGGCAAGCCGCAGACATACTATTAATACGGTGCCTTATCATGTGGCGCCGCCGCGCTCCCTTCCCGACATGCCCGCTTCGTCATCGATCGATCGCTATGTCGTGATCGGCAATCCGATCGCGCACAGTCTTTCGCCCGCGATCCATGCGCGCTTCGCCGAGCAGACGCGCGAGGCGATCGCGTATGAGCGCATGCTCGTGCCGCGCGGCGAATTTGCGGCGCACGCGCGGCGCTTCTTTTCCGCAGGCGGCGCGGGCGCGAACGTGACGCTGCCGTTCAAGGTCGACGCATTCGAATTCGCCGACAGCGCTTCGGAGCGCGCGCGTGCCGCGGGCGCGGCGAATTTCCTCGCGGCGCGCGACGGCCACATCGAGGCGGACAACACCGACGGCGCCGGCCTCGTGCGCGATCTCGAAGACAATCTCGGCATCGCGATCGCAGGCGCGCGCGTGCTGCTCGTCGGCGCCGGCGGCGCCGCGCGCGGCGTGGTCACGCCGATTCTCGCGCGGCTGCCCGCCGCGCTCGTCATCGCCAACCGCACGCTCGAGCGCGCGCGCGAGCTCGCCCAGCGCTTCGGCGATCGCGGCGCGGTCGAGGCCGTCGCGCTCGACGCGATATCCGGCGAGCGATTCGACCTCGTGCTGAACGCGACCTCGGCTTCGGTGCAGGGCGAGGCGGCCGCATTGCCCGAGGCGGTTTTCGCACCCGGCGCGTTCGTCTACGACATGGCATATGGTCCGGCGGCCGATGCATTCCTCGCGCGCGCGAGGGAGCGCCAGCTGCGCGCCGCCGACGGCCTCGGCATGCTCGTCGAGCAGGCGGCGGAATCCTTTTTCCTGTGGCGCGGCAAGCGGCCCGAAACGGCGCCGGTGATCCGCGAGCTGAGAAGCTCCCGCGCGTGAAGAAGCTCGTTCGCCTCGGGGCGTGGCTCGCGGCGGCCGCGGCCGCGGTCTTCCTCGTGGTCCAGCTCACGTACATGGCGCGGCTGTGGTGGTGGCGCGACCACAACCCGGAGATGACGGCGTTCATGAGCGCGCGGCTCGAGCAGATTCGCAGCCACGATCCCGGGGCGACGCTGCAGCAGGCGTGGATCCCGTACGCGCGCCTTTCTCCGCACCTCAAGCGCGCGATCGTGGCCGCGGAGGACGCGCGCTTCGTCGATCATGAAGGCTTCGACTGGGAGGCGATCGAGAAGGCGCGCGAGAAGAACCGGCAGAAGGGCAAGGTCGTCGCGGGCGGCTCGACGATCTCGCAGCAGCTCGCGAAGAACCTGTTCCTGTCGGCCGAGCGCACGCCGTGGCGCAAGGGACAGGAAGCGCTGATTACGGTCATGATCGAGCACCTCATGGACAAGCGCAGGATTCTGGAGATCTACCTGAACGTGATCGAATGGGGCGACGGCGTCTTCGGCGCCGAGGCCGCGGCGCGCCACTATTTCGGACGGCACGCCTCCGACCTCGGCCCGGAAGAGGCCGCGCGCCTCGCCGCCATGGTCCCGAATCCGCGCTACTACGACCGCCATCGCAACACCGCCTGGCTCGCGCGCAAGACGCAGATGATCCTCGCGCGCATGCCGGCGGCGGAGCTGCCATGAACGCGGTGCCCGAACGCGAGGCGGAGCTCGTTCCGTCGGTCAATCCGCAGGCCGCCCTCGAGGAAGTGCAGGCGTTCCTCGAGCGCTTGAAGCTCGTCGAAGGGCTCGTGCACCGGCAGGGCGAGAACGACCCGCGCCGGCCGGAGCTCGTCGAGAACCTGGTCCACAAGCAGCATCTCGCGGAGCTGCAGAAGCGCATCGACGCGCTGCATCCGGCGGACGTCGCCTACGTGCTCGAGGGCGTTCCGCTCGAGGACCGGCTGCTCGTCTGGAGCCTGGTGCGGCCCGATCGCGAGGGCGAGGTTCTCCTCGAGACCGCGGACGCGGTGCGCGAGACGCTCCTCGCGGACATGGACAACGCGGAGATGGTCGCCGCGACGCGCAAGCTCGACGCCGACGAGATCGCCGACCTCGCGCCGGACCTGCCCGAGGAGGTCGTCCAGGACATCATCGAGGCGCAGGACGTCGAGGACCGCGCGCAGCTGCAGGCGGCGCTCTCCTATCCCGAGGGCACCGTCGGTTCGCTCATGGAGTTCGACGTGCCGAGCATCCGCGACGACGCGCTGTGCGAGAACGCTCTGCAGTACCTGCGCAAGTACGACGAGCTGCCGCCGCAGACCGACGCGCTCTTCGTGGTCGACCGGTTCGGGCGCCTGAAGGGCCTGCTGCCGATCGCGAAGCTGGTCGTCAACAATCCCGACGTTCCCATCGAGAAGCTCTACGAGCCGGAGACGATCGCGCTTTCGGCCGAGAGCGACGCCGAAGAGGCAGCGCAGGCGTTCGAGCGCTACACCCTGGTGAGCACTCCGGTGGTCGACGCCGGGCGCAAGATCGTCGGGCGCATCACCGTGGACGCGGTGCTGGAGTACGTGCGCAGCCACAAGGCGCAGCAGGAGCTCGCGATGGTGGGGCTGCGCGAGGAGGAGGACATCTTCGCGAGCGTCTGGGCGAGCGCGAAGAACCGCGGTCCCTGGCTCGCGCTCAACCTCTGCACCGCGTTCGTCGCCTCGCGCGTGGTGGGTCTCTTCGAGGGAACGATCGCGCAGCTCGCGGCGCTGGCGACCCTCATGCCGATCGTCGCCGGCATCGGCGGCAATTCCGGCAACCAGACGACGACGCTCATCGTGCGCGCGATCGCGCTCGGCCAGGTCGGCGCGGCGAGCGCGCGGCGCCTGGTCGCGAAGGAGCTCGGCATCAGCGTCCTCAACGGCGTCGTGTGGGGCGGCGTGCTCGGTGTGGCGGCGTGGGCGCTCTACCGCAACGTGGCGCTCGGCGGCGTGATGGCACTCGCGATGCTCCTCAACCTCGTGGTCGCCGCGCTCGCCGGCATCGTGATCCCGCTGGTCATGGAGCGCTTCGGCCGCGACCCGGCGGTCGGCTCGAGCGTCTTCCTCACCTTCATCACCGACAGCATGGGATTCTTCATTTTCCTCGGGCTCGCCACGCTCTTCCTGCTGTAGCGATGCGCCTTTTCTTCGCACTCTGGCCCGACGCGGAAGCGGCGCGCACGCTGGAGACTCTCGCGCTCGCCCTCGCCGATGTGGCCGGCGGCAAGCCCGTGCCGCGCGAGAAGATCCACCTGACGCTCGCCTTCCTCGGCGAAGTCGCCGACGATCGCGTCGCGGAGGCGACCGCGGCAGGCGCGGAAACGCGCACGAAGTCCTTCCGGCTGCCCCTCGACGAGGTGGGATCGTTCCGGCGCGCCGGCGTGGGATGGATCGGCTGCCGCAGCACACCGCCGCGCCTCGCCGCGTTGCAGTCCACCCTCGCGCTCGCGCTCGCCGCACGCAGCTTCCCACCCGACGAACGACCGTTCGCGCCGCACGTCACGCTCGTGCGCGGCATCGTGAAGCCGGTACCGCACGCGCCGGCCACCCTGATCGCGTGGCGGGTGAGCGAGCTCACGCTGGTCCGCTCCGAGACCGGAACCGGGCGCTACGTGGTGATGGAAAGGTGGCCGCTGGAAGCGGCGGGGGGAACCCGCTAGCGAGGCGCTACCCGGCCGTGTTGCCTGGCCGCTTGCGCGGATGACCGGTCAGGTCGCGCCTCGTTGTCGGGTCCGCCGTTGGGCGAGGAGAGCAGGGCTCTCCTCAGCTCATCGGCTTGATCAGCGGCGTGATGACCGGGGTGACCGCGGGAGCCGTAGGCTTCATCGGGGCCGCCTCGCTCATCGGTGGCTTGCGCGCCGCCGCCTTCCTTCTGGCAGGCCTTTTTTTCTTGGCCTTCTTGGCTTTGCGTGCAGGCCGCCTTCTTGCCGCTCTCTTCTTCGACTTCTTGGCTACTCGCTTCTTGCTGGAGCGTTTCTTAGCCGAGCGTTTCTTTGACGACTTCTTCTTGGATTTCTTGGAGGTTTTTTTCTTCGCCTTTTTCTTCGCAGCCATGTGTTGCTCCTTTCAATGTTGACCGATTGTCTGTCGTGCGCGCCGCCCGGCGGGCGGCCTTTGGTTACGCACTACCAAGCGTTCGGATTCGCATCGAAAACGGTTGGTGAACCGATTCTGCGCGAAATGCGCATGTCAAGCGTGATGATTTGAATCGACTCGCCCTGAATTGGTGTCGCCCCGATACCAAATGAGGCCCGTGGAACGCGCTTATCGCGGCGGCGGCGGATCGGCGCGTTTTTCGAGCGCGAAGAGGCTCTCGACGCTCTCTCTCGCGCGCACTTCGCGCGCCCCGCCCGCGTCGACGAGCACCTCGGCGGGACGCGGCCGGGAGTTGTAGTTCGACGCCATCGCCATGCCGTAGGCGCCGGCGCCGAGGATGGCGAGGAGGTCGCCGGCGCGGATCGCGAGCGCGCGGTCGGTGCCGAGCACGTCGGCCGATTCGCACACGGGGCCGACCACGTCGTAGGTCGCTTGCGCCTCGCCGCGCGGCGCGACCTCGACGATGTCGTGCCACGCGTGGTAGAGCGCCGGGCGCACGAGCTCGCTCATCGAGGCGTCGACCACCGCGAAGCGGCGCGCCTTGTCGCCCTTCAGGTATTCGACGCGCGTCACAAGCACGCCCGCGGGACCGGCGATGGCGCGGCCCGGCTCGAGGATCACGGTGAAGCCCGACGGCCCGAGGCGGCGGGCGAGGCGCTCGCAGTAGGCGCGCGCGTCGATCGGCTTCTCGTCGCGATAGCGGATGCCGAAGCCGCCGCCCAGGTCGAGGTGCTCGAGCGCCATGCCCTCGGAGGCGAGCCGCGAGGCGAGCGCGAGCAGGCGGTCGAGCGCTTCGTCGAGCGGGGAGCTCTCGAGGATCTGCGAGCCGATGTGGCAGCCGATGCCGGCGAGCCTGAGTCCCGCCGAGGCTGCGACCTTGCGCGCGGCGTCGAGGGCGTGCGCGTGCGCGATGCCGAACTTGTTGGCCGCGAGCCCGGTGGAGATATAGGGATGGGTGCGCGCGTCGACGTCCGGGTTGATGCGCAGCGACACCGGCGCGACCTTGCCCACGGAGCGCGCGACGGCGGCGAGCCGCTCGATCTCCGGATCGCTCTCGACGTTGAAGCAGCGGATGCCGGCCGCGAGCGCGGCGCGCATCTCCGCTTCCGACTTGCCGACGCCGGAGAAGATGACGCGCTCGGCCTTTCCGCCCGCCGCGAGCACGCGCGCGAGCTCGCCGCCGGAGACGATGTCGAACCCCGCGCCCAGGCGCGCCAGCACGTCGAGCACCGCGAGGTTCGAGTTCGCCTTCACGGCGTAGCAGACCGTGTGCGCTACGCCCTCCAATCCCTCGTCGAACGCGCGGAACGCTTCCTCGATGAGGGCGCGGGAATACACGTAGCAGGGAGTGCCGAAGCGCGCCGCGATGGAGGCGAGCGGAACGCCGTCGAGGGCGAGAGCGCCCGAGATGCGCGCAAGACCGCTCATGAGCGCGCGAGCGAGGCCGGTTTCGCGGGCTCCGGAAGCTTGAGCGGGCCCTTCTGGCCGCACGCCGCGAGCGCGACGAGGACGGCTGCGGCGAGGAGGGCGCGTATCATCCCGGCATTATGACGGAATCGGAATTCCATCGCGCCGTCGACGCCGTGCTCGCGCGCATCGAGAGCGCCGCCGAGCGCGAGGCGGCGCTCGACGTCGATCTCGAAAGCGGCATCCTCACCATCACCTGCCCCGACGAGAGCCGCGTCATCGTGAACCGCCAGACGCCGAACCGCGAGATCTGGGTCGCGGCGCGCTCGGGCGGCTTCCACTTCCGCTTCGACGACGGCCGCTGGCGCGACACGCGCGGCTCCGACGATCTCTTCGCCACCATCGGGCGCGTCGTCGCCGCGCAATCGGGCGCCAAACTCGCGTTCGATTGAGCGCGCAGCCGCCGAACGGCGCGAAAAAAGCGCCCGGAAGCGCGTTTTCCGGCGATCGTATCGACCCGACACGAAAAATCAGCGGACCAAAAGCTTGACAATGCCGTGTCGAGCCGATACTAATGCGCGGAGCGGCACGGCGCGGAGGAGCGCATGGACAAGAATCCGATCGTCCTTCTGGAGCTCGTCGAACGACTCGGCAACCTGATGCGCGCGGAGCTGCGCCGCAGCGGCTCCGACGAGGCGCTGCAGCCGGTCCAGCTGCAGGCGCTCATCTACTTGAGCAAGGCGAACCGCTACTCCAATACGCCGCAGGCGCTGGCGCAATACCTCGGCCTCACCAAGGGCACGGTGTCGCAGACGCTGCTGCTCCTGGACCGCCGCGGCCTCATCGAGCGCTTCGAGGACGACATCGACCGGCGCGTCGTGCGGCTGCGGCTCTCGTCGGCGGGCGAACGGCTCCTTTCCGATGCCGAGCCGATGCTCGCGTGGCAGAACGCGACCCGCAACATCAGCCCCAACCGCATCCGCAACGCCGTTTCGGCGCTGCGCGAGGCGCTCACCACGCTGCAGGAAGACAACGAAGGGTCGCTCTTCGGCGTCTGCCACACGTGCGCCTTCTCGCAGAAGCTCTCGCAGCGCATCTACCGTTGCGGCCGGATGGGCGACCGGCTGTCGGGACCGGAGACGCGCAAGATCTGCTGGGTCTACCAGGCCAAGGCGGTCGAGCAGGGCTGAAGAGAAGCTAGAGGCGCTTGCGCGCGCGCTCGATCGCCGCGCGCACCGCCTTCGGCGCCGTGCCGCCGACGTGCGAGCGCGCCGCCACCGATCCCTCGGGCGTGAGCACCGTCAACGCGTCCGCGTCGATGAGCGGCGAGAACCGCCGCAGCCCTTCGAGGCCGAGCGCCGCGAGGTCCTTTCCGGAGTCTTCGGCGGCGCGCACCGCGCGCGCGACCGCTTCGTGGGCGTCGCGGAAGGGCAAGCCCTTGCGCACCAGGTAATCGGCGAGGTCGGTCGCGGTCGCGTGGCCTGCGGCGAGCGCGGCGCGCATGCGTTCGGGCCGCGCTTCGACGCCCTTCAGGAGCTCCGCGAGAAGGGCAAGCACGTCGCGCACGGTGTCGGCGGCGTCGAAGACCGGCTCCTTGTCCTCCTGGTTGTCCTTGTTGTAGGCGAGCGGCTGACCCTTGACGAGCGTGAGCAGCGCCACGAGCGATCCGTACACCCGTCCGGTCTTGCCCCGCATGAGCTCGGGCACGTCGGGATTCTTTTTCTGGGGCATGATCGAGGAGCCGGTGCAGAAGCGCTCCGCGATGTCGATGAAGCCGAAGGGCGGGCTCATCCAGAGCACGAGCTCCTCGGCGAGCCGCGACACGTGCGCCATCACGAGCGCGAGCGCCGCCACGAATTCGATCGCGAAGTCGCGGTCCGACACCGCGTCGAGCGAGTTCTCGGCCACGCCGTCGAACCCGAGCTCGCGGGCGACGAATTCGCGGTCGATCGGGAAGCTCGTCCCGGCGAGGGCCGCGGCGCCGAGCGGCAGGCGGTTCACGCGCCGCCGGCAGTCGGCCAGGCGCTCGGCGTCGCGCGTGAACATCTCGAAGTAGGCGAGCAGGTGGTGGCCGAAAGTCACCGGCTGGGCGACCTGAAGGTGGGTGAAGCCCGGCATGAGCGTGTCGGTGTGCCTGGCGGCGAGCTCGATCGCGGCGGAGCGCACCGCCTTGAGCAATGCCGCGAGCTCGTCGATCTGCGCCCTCACCCACAGCCGCATGTCGGTCGCGACCTGGTCGTTGCGCGAGCGCGCGGTGTGCAGCCGCTTGCCGGCCTCGCCGACGAGCTCCGTCAGGCGATGCTCGATGTTGAAGTGCACGTCCTCGCGCTCGACCGACCACGGGAAGCGGCCGCTACGGATCTCCTCGCCGATCTCGGCGAGGCCGCGCTCGATGGCGGCGAGATCGTCGGCCGAAATGATCTTCGCGCGCGCGAGCATGCGGGCATGGGCGATCGAGCCCTGGATGTCGAAGGGCGCGAGGCGCCGGTCGAAGGAGACGGAGGCGTTGAAGCGCCGCGCGAGCGCGTCGAGCGGCTCCGAGAAGCGGCCCGACCATGCCTTGCCGGCGCCCGTGGCGCCCGGCGGGTCGTCTTGTTGCATGGAATCGGCGCCGATGGCCAAATGGGAATCCGTGGCGAGTATAAATCAGACGGGTGCGACGATCCGGTTGCCGAACTTCTGCAACCTGGGCGTGATGCTGCGCTCGCTGGTCATCGTGAACGTCCTCATCGCGGCCGCCGCCGTCGTGCGCACCGGCTCGTATACCGACTTCGCCTTCGAATTCGTGACGCTCGCGGCCCTGGCCGAGCCGGTGCTGCTCGCGAGCCTCCTCGCCCTGTGCGCGGGGCGCCGCTGGCTGCACGCGATCGGCTACGTTCCCGCGCTCGCGGCGCTCGCCGTTTTCGAGGTCGCTGCCGCATGGGTCGTCACCCAGGCCCTCGGCAGCCTCATCCCGGACCGGCGCGCGGAATCGTTCTTCAATGTCGCCTTCGTGACGCTCTTCGCCACCGGCTGCACGCTCGCGTACTTCGACCTGCGCGCCCGCGCGCTCACGCCGGCGCTCGCCGAGGCGCGCATCCAGGCGCTGCAGGCGCGCATCCGCCCGCACTTCCTTTATAACAGCATCAACGCCGTGCTGGGGCTCATGCGTTCCGAGCCGCGGCGCGCCGAGCGCGCGCTCGAGGACATGGCGGACCTCTTCCGCGTGCTCATGGCCGACAACCGCACGCTCGCGCCGATCGCCGACGAGATCGAGCTCACGCGCCAGTACCTCGCGATCGAGTCGCTGCGCCTCGGGGACCGCCTCAAGATCGCGTGGCGGCTCGAGCGCATGCCCGCCGACGCGCTGGTGCCGCCCCTCATCCTCCAGCCGCTGGTGGAGAACGCCGTCTACCACGGGATCGAGCCGTCGCAGGAAGGCGGCGAGATCGCGATCGAGGTCGCGCGCGAAGGGCCGGAGGTCGCCGTCACGCTCACCAATCCGTTTCCGGGCGAAGGCAGGCACGCGGCCGGCAATCGCATGGCGGTGGCGAACATCCGCGAGCGCCTGCAGCTGCACTTCGACGCCGAGGCGAGCATGAAGGCGGAGGTGCGCGACGGCGTCTACCGGACGGCCATCCGCCTTCCCTACATCACCGCGGCCAGCTGATGCTTGCCGAGGGAGCCGTCACCCGCATCCTCATCGCCGACGACGAGGCGCCGGCGCGCGCGCGGCTGCGCGACCTGCTCGACGAATGCCGCCCGGAGTTTGCGCTGGCGATCGTCGACGAGGCGCGCAACGGCCGCGAAGCCCTCGAGGTCGTGAACCGCGAGCGGGTCGACGTGGCACTCCTCGACATCCGCATGCCCGAGATGGACGGCCTGGAGGCGGCGCGCCACATCGCGGGCATGGCGCAGCCCCCGTCGATCATCTTCACCACCGCGTTCGACGCGTACGCGATCAAGGCCTTCGAGGTGAACGCGATCGACTACCTGCTGAAGCCGATCCGGCGCGAACGGCTGCTGGCGGCGCTGCGCAAGTCGCGCGGCGGCTCCCCCGTGTCGCGCGACGCGCTCGACGCGGCGGCGAACCAGCCGCGCCGGCACCTGAGCGTGCACGACCGCGGCCGCATCCACCTCGTGCCGATCGCCGATGTCCTGTACCTGCGCGCCGAGCTCAAGTACGTGACGGTGCGCACCGCCGAGCGCGAGCACGTGGTCGAGGAATCGCTCACGCGCCTGGAGGAGGAGTTCGAAAAGGCTTTCGTGCGCGTGCATCGCAACTGCCTCGTCGCGCGCTCGGCCATCGCCGGCTTCGAGCGCACGGCGGGCGAGAGCGAGTCGGGCTGGGTGGTCGTCATCCGCGCGACGGGGGAGAAGCTCCCGGTGAGCCGGCGCCAGAGCGGCGTCGTCAAGCAGTTCAGATAAAGCGCGTCATTCCCAGTACGGCGGATCCCCGAACGCCTTTCGGAGGAACTCGATGAAGAACTTCACCTTCGCGGGCAGGAGCCGGCGCTCGGGATAGACCGCATAGACGTTGTTGCCGGGGATGGCGTACTCGTCGAGCGCGGTGACGAGGCGTCCGCGCTTCACTTCCTCGTTCACTTCCCAGGCGCTGCGCCACGCGAGCCCCTCGCCCGCCATCGCCCAGCGCGTGAGCACCTCGCCGTCGTTGCACTGCAGGTTGCCGCCGACCTTCACCGACACGGGCTTGCCCTTGTCGACGAAGTTCCAGGTGTCGGCGGCGCCCTCCTCGGTGCACGTCACCAGGCAGTTGTGGCGCGCGAGGTCGGCGAGCGTCCTGGGCTTGCCCGCGCGCTTGAAGTACGCGGGCGCGGCGCACACCACGCGGTGGTTGCGCGCGAGCTTCGCCGCGATCAGGTCGGCGCTTTTCATCTCGGCGATCCGGATCGCGAGGTCGAAGCGCTCGTTCTTGAGGTCGACGAGGCGTTCCGACAGATGCAGCGTGATGGCGAGGTTCGGATGCTCGGCGACGAAGGCCGGCAGGTGCGGCGCGATGTGCTTGCGGCCGAACGCGGTCGGCGCGGTCACGATGAGCCGGCCCGAGGCGCTCTTCGCGCCGACCGTGATCGCGTCCTCGGCCGCGTGCAGCTCCTCGAGGAGCCGGTGGCAATCCTCGTAGAAGGTCGCGCCTTCGGGCGTGAGCGTCACCTTGCGGGTCGAGCGCTTGAAGAGCTTCACGCCCAGGCGCTCCTCGAGCTGGTCGATGCGCCGGCCCACCATCGCCGGCGTCACGCCCTCCTCGCGCGCGGCGGCGGAGAGGCTTCCGCGCTGCGCGACTTCGACGAAGGTGGTGAGCTCCTTGAAGCGGTCCACGCGTTACGCCACGCCGGCGTCGGCCGCCTGGCGGTCGGCGTGGTAGCTCGAGCGCACGAGCGGCGCGCACGCCGCGTTGGTGAAGCCCATGCGGGCGGCTTCGCTCTCGAAGAAGCGGAACTCGTCGGGATGGGCGTAACGCTCGACCGGCAGGTGGTGGCGCGAGGGCTGGAGGTACTGCCCGATGGTGAGCATCTCGACGCAATGCTCGCGCAGGTCGCGCATCACGGCGAGGATCTCGTCCGCGGTCTCGCCGAGCCCGACCATCAGTCCGGACTTCGTCGGAATCGCCGGGTGTCTTGCCTTGAATTGCGCGAGCAGCTTCAGCGAGTGCGCGTAATCGGAACCCGGACGCGCCTTGCGATAGAGCCGCGGCACGGTCTCCAGGTTGTGGTTCATCACGTCGGGGAGGCTCGAGTCGAGCGCATCCAGCGCGCGCTCCATGCGTCCGCGGAAATCGGGGGTGAGGATCTCGATGCGGGTGGCGGGCGTCGCCGCGCGCACGGCGCGAATGCATTCGGCGAAGTGCGCCGCGCCGCCGTCGCGCAGGTCGTCGCGATCGACGCTCGTGATGACGACGTATTTGAGCTCCATCGCCGCGATCGTCTCGGCCAGGTGGCGCGGCTCGTCCGCGTCGAGCGGCTGGGGCCGCCCGTGCGCGACGTCGCAGAAGGGGCAGCGCCGCGTGCACAGGTCGCCCATGATCATGAAGGTCGCGGTGCCGTGGCCGAAGCACTCGCCGATGTTCGGGCACGAGGCTTCCTCGCACACGGTATGCAGCTTCGCTTCGCGCAGCGCCCGCTTCACCGCGGCGAAGCGCTCGCCGCCGCCCGCGCGCACGCGGATCCACTCGGGCTTGCGCAACGGCTCCATGGGCACGACCTTGATCGGGATGCGATCGGTCTTGAGCGCGCCTTTGCGCAGGATCTTGTCGGAAGAGGAAGCCATGATCGGTTCAGGACGCCGCGAGCGACCGCGCGAGCGCATCGCCGAGGCGGTGCTGCGCGGCGCCGATCGTAGCACGAACCCCGAGGGCGGCGAGGCTCGTGGCGGCGAGGCCCGGATAGCCGCACGGGTCGATGCGGGAGAAGGGCTCCAGGTCCGGGTCGACGTTGAGCGCGATACCGTGGTAGCTGCAGCCGCGCGCGATCCGCAAGCCGACCGCGGCGATCTTCGCCTCGCCCACGTAGACGCCGGGCATCGCGTCGCGGCGCGTGGCGGCGACACCGCATTCGGCGAGCATGTCGATCGCGCCCTGCTCGAGTCGGCGCACGAGATCGCGCGCGCCGAGCCTGCGGCGCCGCAGATCGAGCAGAACGTAGGCGAGCGCCTGGCCCGGACCGTGGTAGGTCACCTGCCCGCCGCGATCGGTCGCGACGACCGGAATGGCGCCGGGCGCACGCACGTGCTCGCGGCGTCCCGCGAGGCCGAGCGTGAACACGTGCGGATGCTCGAGGAGCCACATCTGGTCTTCGGCGTCGTCGCCGCGCGTTGCGGTGAACGCCTGCATCGCGCGCCATGTCGGCTCATAGGCGACGAGTCCGAGCGCGCGCGTCCTCACAGGACCATCATCACCATCGGGTGCTTGGAAAGCTCCACGTAGAGCCCGTCGAGCTGCTGGCGCGATTTCGCGGTGATCGTCACCGTGAGGGAGAGATAGCGGCCGTTCTTGGAGGTGCGCATCTCGATCGTCTCGGGCCGGAAGTCGGTCGCATGGCGCATCACGATCTCCGCCACGGTCTGCGCGAAGCCGTCCTCGCGCCGCCCCACGACCTTCATCGGGAAGGCGCACGGGAACGTGAGCAGCGAGGGTGGAGGATCCGGTTTCTCGGGCATGGTCGCGCCGCCGCCCCCGTGTCAGGCGGCCACGCGGGCTCGCGCGAGCTCGGCCTTGTACTCCTGGTAGAGCGCGTGCATGCGCTTGAAGAGCGGCCCCGGTTTCCCCGAGCCCACGCTCCTGCCGTCGAGCCGCGTCACCGCGAGCACTTCCTTGGTGGAGGACGTGAGCCAGATTTCGTCGGCGGCGCCGAGCTCGCTCTCGGCGATCGCGCGGATCTCGAGCTTCACGCCGCCGTCTGCCGCGAGCCGCACGAGGAGGTCGTAGGTGATGCCGAGGAGGATCAGGTTGTCCCACGGAGAGGCGGCGACGACGCCGTCCTTCACCACGAAGACGTTCGAGGACGACGCTTCCGTCACGAAGCCGTCGCGAATGAGGATCGTCTCCATGGCGCCGGCATCCGCCGAGAGCTGCCGCGCCATCACGTTGCCCAACAGCGACGTGGATTTGATGTGGCACTTCTTCCAGCGGAAATCCTCGGAGGTAATGCAGGCCACGCCGTTGTCGACCACCTCCCGCGACGGCGTCACGAGAGGCTGGCACATCATGAAGACGGTCGGCGCGAGGTCCTTCGGCATGACGTGGTCGCGCTTCGCGGGCGCGCCGCGCGTCACCTGGATGTAGAGCGACTGGTTGCCGGGATGGTGCGCGAGCAACTCCCGGCCGAGCGCGAGCCAGCGCTCGATCGAATGCGGATTCGCGAGCCGGATCTCGTCCATCGAGCGCTGCAGCCGCTCGAAATGCTCGCGCCCGCGCAGCATCACGCCGTCGTACACCGGGATCACTTCGTAGACGCCGTCGCCGAAGATGAAGCCGCGGTCGAGCGGCGAGATGGCGATGCGGTCGATCGGCAGGAGCTCGCCGTTGAAATGGGCGATCGGGGCGGTCATCGTGAGGGTCTCATCGCATGAGGAGCCGCAGCGTATCCCAGCCGCGGGACAGGAAGCCGGCGACGGGAACGTCCTCGAGCGCCACCACCGTGAGCTCGGCGATCGTGGAACGCGCGCGCGTGAGCTTCATTATCCCCGCTTTCTCGCCGGCGGCCAACGGCGCGACGAAGGGCTGGCGCGTCTCGAGGGAGGCGGCGAGCCCGCCGAAATGCTCGCGCGGGAGCGTGACCCACACGTCGCGGTCGAATCCCAGCTTCACCACGGGCTTCGTTCCCTTGTAGATCGCGGGTGTTGCCACCGGTTCCCCCTTGCGGTAGAGGCGGCGCGTGTCGTAGTTCTGGAAGCCGAAGTTGAGGAGCTTCTGGCTCTCGGTCGTGCGCAGCGTGTCGGAGCGCGCGCCCAGCACGACCGAGACGAGGCGCCGGTCGCCGCGGCGCGCCGAGCCGACGAGGCAATAGCCCGCGGCCTCGGTGAACCCGGTCTTCACGCCGTCCACGGTCGCGTCCGTCCACAGCAGGCGGTTGCGGTTCGATTGCGTGATGCGGTTGTAGGTGAATTCCTTCTGCCCGTAGAGCGCATAGCGGTCCGGAAAGTCGCGCAGCAGCGCGGCGGTGAGCGTGGCGAGGTCGCGCGCCGACGTGTAGTGCTCGGGCGCGGGCTTCCCGGTGGCGTTCACGTAATGCGTCTGCGCGAGGCCGAGCCGCTGCGCCTGGCGGTTCATCTCGGCGACGAACGCATCTTCGCTCCCGGCGACCGCCTCGGCGAGCGCGATCGCGGCGTCGTTGCCGGAGTCGATCACCATGCCGTGCATGAGCTCGTCGACGGTCGCGCTCTTTCCGGCGGCGAGGAACATGCGCGAGCCCTCGGCCCTGGCGGCCGCGGCCGACACCGGCACGGGATGCGCGGGATCGATCCTGCCGTCGCGCAACGCCGCGAAGACGACGTAGCCCGCCATGAGCTTGGTGAGCGAAGCGGGCTCGACGCGATCGTTCTCGTTGGCTGCGGCGAGCGTGGCGCCGCTCAGGAGATCGACCAGCACATACGCCTTGGCGGCGATGGGCGGCGGCGTCGGCTGCTGGGCGGGCGAGGCGAGCGCCGCGGCGGCGAGGGCAGCCGCGAGGAAGCGAAGGATTCGGGGTCGAGCGAAGAGCCGGCGAAACATGAGAGTTTCAGCGTGCGGTGATCGTGGGCGTGAATCCGAGAGTCTGCGCGACCTTCGCCGAGATCGCGGCGGCCTCGTCGCGGTTGCGGCACGGGCCGAGGCGCACGCGGTGCACGCCGTCGCGCGAGGCGATCTGGATCGGCTCGTGGTACCAAACGAGCTCCGAGGCCACCTTGTCGCGGAAATTCTCCGCCGCCTCGCGCGTCGCGAACGCGCCGAGCTGAAGCCAGACGCCCGCCGGGTCCTCGACGAGGACCGGGGTCTCGACAGTGGGCGGGGTGACCGAGGCTTCGATCACCGGCGCGCTCGGCATTCCGGCGAAGACGCGCTCGACCTCGACCATGGCGCTGCCGGGCAGGGCGACGCCGATGCGCGCGGCCGCCGCGTAGGACAGGTCGATGATGCGGCTCGAATGGAACGGGCCGCGATCGTTGATGCGCACCACGACCGATTCGCCGGTCTTCAAGTTCGTCACGCGCGCATAGCTCGGGATGGGAAGCGTCGGGTGCGCCGCGGTCATCGCGAACATGTCGTAGGTTTCGCCCGAGGCGGTCTTGTGCCCGTGGAATTTCTTGCCGTACCACGAGGCATAGCCGCGCTGCTTGAAAGTCTCCTTGTTCACGACCGGCACGTACGTCTGCCCGAAGACGGTGTACGGCCGGTTGGCGTAGCGGTGGAAGGGCTCGTCGCGCGGGACGGCGTCGGGAACCGAGGCGAGGTTGTCCGGCACGCGGTCGGGCGGGCCGTCGTCGAGGTAATACTTGGCCGACGGCGGCGGTTTCTTCGGGGCCGTTCCGCACGCGGTCAACGCGAGCGCCACCACGATGAGCCAGGCGTATCTCAACTCGAGACCAGCTGCTTGTGGGTCGAGATCGACATGAGGATGCCGAAGCCCGCGAGCATCGACAGAAGCGCCGTGCCGCCGTAGCTCACCATCGGCAACGGCACGCCCACCACCGGCAGGATGCCGCTCACCATGCCCATGTTCACGAAGGCGTAGGTGAAGAACGTGAGCGTGATGGCCCCGGCCGCGAGGCGCGCGAAGACGGTCGAGGCGCTCGCCGCGATCATCAGCCCGCGCGCGATGAGGACCGTGTAGAGCGTGAGGAGCACGACGTTTCCGGCGAGGCCGAACTCCTCGGAGAAGACCGCGAGGATGAAATCGGTCGAGCGCTCGGGCACGAAGTCGAGCTGCGCCTGGGTGCCGTTGAGCCAGCCCTTGCCGAGGATGCCGCCGGATCCGATCGCGATCGTCGACTGGATGATGTGATAGCCCGCGCCGAGCGGATCCTCCATCGGATCGAGGAGCGTGAGGATCCTCTGGCGCTGGTACGAATGCATCATCGACCAGATGAAGGGCAGGCTCGCCGCCGCGGCAGCGGAGAGCGACAGCAGGACCTTCCACGACAGCCCCGCGAGGAAAATCACGAAGAAGCCCGAGGCGAAGATCATGAGCGCGGTGCCGAGGTCGGGCTGGCGCACGATGAGGCCGACGGGGATCGCGAGCATGATCGCGGCGATGACGAAGTCGCGCAGCCTGAGCGCCTCCTCGTGGCGATGGAAATACCACGCGAGCACCAGCGGCACGGCGATCTTCATGATCTCCGAAGGCTGGACGGTGCCCACGCCGAGGTTGAGCCAGCGGCGGGCGCCGTTGCGCACCTCGCCGAAGAACGCGACTGCGACCAGGAGCGCGAGCCCGATGATGTAGGCGGGCGGCGCGAGGCGCATCAGCGTCTGCGGCGGAACGTTGGCGAAGACCCAGAGGGCGAAGAGCGCGAGCGCGAGATTGCGGCCCTGGCCGATGACGCGGTCGAACGAGGCGCCGCCGGAGGCGGAGTAGACGACGGTGAGGCCGAGCGCGAGCGTGAGCGCGATGGTCGCCATGAGCGGCCCGTCGATGCGCCGCGAGAGCACGTCGAACGCACGGCCGATCACCGGCGGCCCTCAGTCATGTTCCTCGTCCTCGGTGTCTTCCTTGAGCTCCGGGAGCTTCGCTTCGCTCTTCTTGCCGAGCAGGTAGTAGTCGAGCACCTTGCGCGCGATCGGGGCGGCGGTGGAGGCGCCGTGCTGGCCGTTCTCGGCGACGATCGCGAGCGCGAGCTTCGGATCGTCGGCGGGGGCGAAAGCGACGAAGAGCGCATGGTCCCAGTGCTCGCGCTTGAGCCGCTTCTCGTCGTAGCGCTCGTTCTGCTTCACGCCGACGACCTGCGCGGTGCCGGTCTTGCCCGCGGTCGCGTACGGCGCTCCCGCGAACGCCGGCGCCGCCGTGCCGCCGGGGCGCGTCACGTCCACCATCGCCGCGCGCACGAAGGCGAGGTGCTCGGGCTTCACGACCGGAGCCTCCGGGCGCGCGAAGTCGGGCGTGCGCACCTCGAGCGTCTTCGCGTCCTGCACCGATTTCAGCAGGTGCGGATGCACCGGCACGCCGCCGTTGGCGAGCGTGGCGAGGGCGGTCGCGAGCTGTAGCGGCGTGATGAGGAAGTAGCCCTGCCCGATGCCCACGCTCACCGTGTCGCCGGCGTACCACTTCTGGTGGAAGCGGCTCTGCTTCCATTCCTGCGACGGCGCGATGCCCGTCAACTCGCCGTCGATGTCGATCCCGGTCCGGGCGCCGAATCCCATCGTGGCGAGGAAGCGGTGGATCGTGTCGATGCCCATGTCGTTCGCGAGCCCGAAGAAATACGTGTCGCACGACTGCGCGATCGCCTTGTGCATGTTGACCAGCCCGTGGCCTTCCTTCTTCCAGTCGCGCCAGCGGTGGTTCACGCCGGCGAGCGTGAAGTAGCCGGGGTCGGAGATGGTGAATTCGGTCGAGCGCTTCTTGTACTCGAGCGCGGCGAGCGCCATGAACGGCTTGATGGTCGAGCCCGGCGCGTACTGCCCGCGCAAGGCGCGGTTGTTGAGCGGCTTGTCGGGCGAGTTGTTGAGGGCGTCCCAGTTCTGCGGATCGATGCCGTCGACGAAGAGGTTGGGATCGAAGCCCGGGCGCGAGACGAAGGCGAGGATCTCGCCCGTCTTCGGGTCGATCGCCACGAGCGCGCCGCGATAGTCCTGGAACGCGGCCTCGGCGACCCGCTGCAGGTTCAAGTCGAGCGTGAGCGTGAGGTTGTTGCCCGAAAGGGGCTCGGAGCGCGCGAGCGCGCGGATGGCGCGCCCGCCGGCGTCGATCTCCACCTGCTCGGATCCGGTGGTTCCGTGCAGCTCCTTCTCGTAGGCGCCCTCGATGCCGAGCTTGCCGATGTGGTCGGTGCCCTTGTAGTTGGTCGCGAGCCCCTGCGTGTCGATGCGCTTCACGTCGGCGTCGTTGATGCGGCCGATGTATCCGATCGCGTGCGAGGCGAGCTCGCCCTGCGGATACGAGCGGAAGAGGCGCGCCTTGATCTCGAAACCGGGGAAGCGGTAGCGGTTCACGGCGAAGCGCGCGATCTCCTCGTCCGTGAGCCGCGTGCGGATCGGCAGGCTCTCGAAGTTCTTGCTTTCCTCCTGCAGCTTCTTGAAGCGCCGGCGGTCGCGGGGGGTCACGTCGATGATCGTCGCGAGCTCGTCGATCGCCTTGTCGACGTTCGCGACGCGCGAAGGCGTGATCTCGAGCGTGTAGGCGGAGTAGTTTGCCGCCAGCACCTCGCCGTTGCGGTCGAGGATGATGCCGCGGTTGGGCACGACGGGAACCACCGAGATGCGATTCGCCTCGGCGAGCGTGTGGTAGTACTCGCGCTGCACGATCTGCAGCCACGTGAAGCGCCCGAGGAGCGCGCCGAAAGCGACGATGATCGCGAGCCCCGCGAGCATCAGGCGGTTGCGGAAGACGGTGAGCTCGCGCTGCTGGTCGCGCAGCGCCTGGCCGACGATCATGACGCGGCTCCGCGGCGCCGGCGCACCGCCGGCAGGTACAGGATCCAGCTCGCGACCGGCCAGAGGAGCGCCGTCAGCACCGGAGAGACGAAGAAGGCGATGCCGGGGAAATCGGCGCCGAGCGCGAGGTTGAGCAGCAGCATCACCGCCGAGGCCGTGACCGTGAGCCCGAGCAGGTGCAGCGTCTGCTCGCCGAGCCCGAAAGCGATGATGCGCACGCGGAAGGCCTGCGCGAGGAAGATCGCGATCACGTAGGCGAACGCGTGCTCTCCGAGCAGCATCGAGTCGCTCACGTCGACGAGCAATCCGAGGAAGAACGCGACACCCTGGCCGATGGAGCGCGGCTCGTGCAGCGTCCAGAAGAGCAGCACCAGGAGCACGAAGTCGGGCCGCGCGAGGAGCCACGCGCCCGACCATGGCAGCACCGAGAGCAGGTACGCGCCCGCGAGCGAGAAGAAGAGCAGCCCGATGCCCGCCGGCATCGTCATGACGTCGCGCGCGAGGGGGGTCAGGTCCGCGGGCCGCATGTCATTGGCGCTTCGGCCGCGACGGACGATCCTTCGCGGGCTTGCGCGCTTCTTCCCGCGCCTCGGGGCGCGCCGCGGCCGCGGGCGGCGCGGCAACCAGCATCACGTAGCGATAGTTGTCGACGCCGGCCGCCGGCCGCGCGACGATCTTCGCGAAGACATAGGCCGCGTTCTTCTCGACGCTCGTCACCTGCGCGACGACGAGCCCCGGCGGATAGGTGCCGTCGATGCCCGAGGTGACCCACACGTCGCCGTTCTGCACGTCGGCGGACACCGGCATGAACGGAATGTCGATGGATCCGTCCTTGCCGGATCCGACGGCGATCGCGCGCAGGCCGTTGCGCACGAGCATCACCGGAACCGACTGGTCCTTCTCGGTGATGAGCGTGACCTCGCTCGTGAACGTGCCGACGTTGGTGACCTGGCCGATGACGCCGCTCGCGTCGATCACCGGCGTGCCGGCCTGCACGCCGTGCGTGAGGCCCTTGTCGATCACGATCTTGCGCGTGAAGGGATTGCGCGCGGTGTAGAGCACCTCGGCGATGACGCCGCCCTGCGCATAGCGGCTTCCCGAGAGCTTGAGCAGGTGCTCGTGCTCGGTGTGCAGCAGCCGCGATTCCTGCGCGGCGACCGCCTGCTCGAGCACCTTCGCCTTCAGCGCCTGGTTCTCGCGCAGCAGCCGGTCCTGGCTCGCGAAGTATTCGGCGATGCGGCCGAAGGCTTCACCCGGAGCCGCGGCGAGCTGCTGCACGGGATGGGCGAGCACGGAAAGGGACAGGCGCACCGCGGCGAGCGCGTGGAAGCGGTGGTCGGCGATCATGAGCGCGATTGCGGCGAGGGTGAAGAAGGTGACCCTCGCGAGCGGGCTGGGCCCGCGGTGGAAGAAGGCGGGCGGCTGGGAGATCAAGTATGGCTGGCTGGCCGGACCCTGAGAAAAGCCCCAGCCTTAGTCATTCGTGAAGACGGTCCCGAGCTTGTCCATCTCCTCGAGCGCACGTCCCGAGCCACGAACCACGCACGTGAGCGGGTCGTCGGCGACGATCACCGGCAATCCGGTTTCTTCCATGAGCAGGCGATCGAGCTCGCGCAGCAGCGCCCCGCCGCCGGTGAGCACCATGCCCTTCTCGGCGATGTCGGCGCCGAGCTCGGGCGGCGTCTGCTCGAGCGCGCTCTTCACCGCGGAGACGATCGAATTCAGCGGATCGGTGAGCGCCTCCAGGATCTCGTTCGACGAGATCGTGAAGGAGCGCGGGATGCCTTCGGCGAGGTTGCGGCCCTTCACTTCCATCTCGCGCACCTCGCTTCCCGGGAAAGCGGAGCCGATCTGCTTCTTGATCTGCTCGGCGGTCGATTCCCCGATGAGCATGCCGTAGTTGCGGCGGATGTAGTTGATGATCGCCTCGTCGAACTTGTCGCCGCCGACGCGCACGCTCGCGGAATACACGATGCCGCCGAGCGAGATCACGCCGACCTCCGTGGTGCCGCCGCCGATGTCGACCACCATCGACCCGGTCGCATCCGCGATGGGAAGATCCGCGCCGATCGCCGCGGCCATCGGCTCTTCGATGAGGAACACCTGCGAGGCGCCGGCGCCGATCGCGCTTTCCTTGATCGCGCGCCGCTCGACCTGCGTGGATCCGTACGGCACGCAGATCACGATGCGCGGGCTCGGGCGGAACCACTGGTTGTCGTGGATCTTCTTGATGAAGTACTTGAGCATCTGCTCGGTGATCGTGAAGTCGGCGATCACGCCGTCCTTCATCGGGCGGATCGCCGTGATGTTGCCGGGCGTGCGTCCGAGCATCTGCTTCGCGGCGAGGCCCACCGCCTGGATCGTTTTCTTGCCGTTCGGACCGCCTTCCTGGCGAATCGCGACCACCGAAGGCTCGTCGAGGACGATGCCTTTGCCGCGCACATAAATGAGTGTGTTGGCGGTTCCGAGGTCGATCGCGAGGTCGGTGGAGAAATACTTGGAAACGAAGGAGAACATCTTGATCCGTAAGGAGTTTCG
>Ga0075436_100000722_pt1 | contig 21877 bp, 20 predicted proteins | sample RhiMethybrSRZTD5_FD_75303 | JGI IMG/M metagenome (GOLD analysis project Ga0075436, IMG submission 75303) | Populus rhizosphere microbial communities from Tennessee, USA - Rhizosphere MetaG P. TD hybrid SRZTD5 | ecosystem: Host-associated > Plants > Roots > Rhizosphere > Soil | place: USA...
GTGGCCACGATGGCGGTGATGGTCGCGCTCGCCTTCCTGATCGAGCGCGTGGTGCTTCGGCCGCTCGTGAACCAGGAAGCGATCATCCTGTTCATGGCGACCATCGGCCTCAACTTCTTCCTCGAAGGCTTCGGCGAGCTGCTGTGGGGCGCCAACGTGAAGAAGCTCGACGTCGGCATTCCCGATCGCTCGTTCATGCTGGCCGGCGTGCAGATCAATCAGCTGGAGATGTCGGCGGCCGCGACCGCGGCGGTGCTGGTGGCTGTGCTGGCGGTGTTCTTTCAGCGCACGCGAATCGGCCGCGCGCTCCGCGCGGTGGCCGACGATCACGAGGCGGCGCTCTCGATCGGCATCCCGCTCAAGACGATCTGGCTGATCGTGTGGTCGGTGGCCGGGCTGGTCGCGATCGTGGCCGGCATCATGTGGGGCGCCAAGAGCGGCGTGCAGTTCAGCCTGTCGCTGGTCGCGCTGAAGGCGCTGCCGGTGCTGATTCTCGGCGGGTTCACCTCGGTACCCGGCGCGATCGTCGGCGGACTGATCGTCGGCGTGGGCGAGAAGCTCGGCGAGGTGTACTGGGGACCGCTGGTCGGCGGGGCGATCGAGAACTGGTTCGCGTACGTCGTGGCGCTGGTGTTTCTGCTGTTCAGGCCGCAGGGGTTGTTTGGGGAAAAGATCATCGAGCGCGTATGACGACGCATCGGATCGCGCGACGGGGCGGTGGCGGTGAGGCACGGAGCGAGTCCGGGCCTGAAGACGGCAGCCCCCTGTGCGACCACGCAAATCGACAACGCGTTGACGCCTGTCTAGGTGCACCGATAACTAGCCGGAGCCGACGCAATACCCGAAACACGGGTCGCACAGGGGGCCGCCGCCTCCACACCCGCCCTCGCTCCGTGCCCCGCCACCAAGCCCGCGTCGGCGGTCCGCGCGGTCTCTTCCCCGCTCTTCAGACGATTGCGAGCATGTTGTGATCTATCGGGAGGCGGGGCAGTTCAAGACGACGTATGCGAGTGATCAGGCGATCTTTCCGATCGTGCAGGACAAGTGGCTCGTCGCCGTGGCGATCGTCGCGGCGTTCGTGGCGGTGCCGCTGGTTGCCAACGAGTACTGGCTGCAGGCCGTCCTGATTCCGTTCCTCATCTACTCGATGGCGGCGATCGGGCTCAATCTCCTGACCGGCTACGCGGGGCAGCTCTCGCTCGGGACCGGCGGATTCATGGCGGTCGGCGGCTATGCGGCGTTCAAGCTGACGACCGCGTTTCCCTGGATCAATATTCTGGTGGTCTTCGTGCTGGCCGGCGTGATCGCCGCGCTCGTCGGTCTCGTGTTCGGCCTGCCGAGTCTTAGAATCAAGGGCTTCTATCTCGCGGTCGCGACGCTGGCCGCGCAGTTTTTCCTGATCTGGCTCTTCAACAAAGTGGCCTGGTTCACCAACTACGCCTCGTCGGGCACGATCACGGCGCCGCCGCGCACCGTCGCCGGCGTGATGGTGACGGGTCCGCTCGCTACCGCGGGAGCACGCTATGTGGCCGCGCTGGCGCTGGTGGCGCTCGGCGCCCTCGTGGCCAAGAATCTCGTGCGCGGCCGGATCGGGCGCTCGTGGATGGCGATCCGCGATCGCGACATCGCGGCCGAGATCATCGGCGTGCGGCCGCTCCGCACGAAGCTGCTCGCCTTCGCCATCTCGTCCTTCTATTGCGGCGTGGCCGGGGCCGCGTACGTGTTCCTCTACCTCGGCAGCGCCGAGACCGGCGCGTTCGACATCGCGCTGTCGTTCCTCGTGCTCTTCATGGTCATCATCGGCGGCCTCGGCTCGATCCTCGGCTCGTTCCTGGGCGCCGCGTTCATCGTGCTCGTGCCGATCTTCCTCACCAACATTCCACACCTGCTCCACCTGTCCATGCCGGTCGCGCTGCAGAAGCAGGTCGAGCTGATGGTGTTCGGCGGCCTGATCATCTTTTTCCTGATCGTCGAGCCGCACGGACTTGCTCGCTTGTGGCAGATCACCAAAGAAAAGCTACGGCTGTGGCCGTTTCCACACTGAGAAGGAGACCAAGCATGACTCTGCGTACGTGTGCCATCGCCCTGCTCTCGGTGCTCGTCGCCGCCGGCCCTGCGCTGACGCCGGCGCCGGTCGGCGCCCAGGGCAAGGAGATCTTCATTCCGCTGCTCGTGTACCGCACCGGCCCGTTCGCGCCGAGCGGTATCCCGATCGCGAATGGGCTCTCCGACTATTTCACGCTGCTCAACGAGCGCGACGGCGGCATCAACGGCGTGAAGATCACGTGGGAAGAGTGCGAGACGCAGTACGACACAAAGCAGGGCGTCGAATGTTACGAGCGCCTGAAGGGCAGGGGCGCCGCGCTCGTGAATCCGTATAGCACGGGCATCACGTACCAGCTCATCCCCAAGGCGCCTGTCGATAAGGTGCCTGTGTTCTCGATGGGCTACGGGATGAGCGCCTCGTCCGACGGCCGCTGGTTCCCCTGGGTATTCAACTTCCCGACCAACTACTGGAGCCAGGCCTCGGCGGTCATCCGCTACATCGGAACTCAGGAGGGTGGACTCGAGAAGCTCAAGGGCAAGAAGATCGCCCATATCTATCACAACAGCCCGTACGGTAAGGAAGCCAACCCGACGCTCGAAGACCTCGCGCGCAAGTACGGCTTCGACCTGACGCTGCTGGCTGTGGACTCACCCGGCCAAGAGCAGAAGTCCACGTGGCTACAAGTGCGGAAGCTTCGCCCCGACTGGATATACATGTCGGGCTGGGGCGTGATGAACCAGGTCGCCGTGAAGGAAGCGGCAGCCATCGGCTTCAAAATGGACCACTTCATCGGCAACTGGTGGTCGTCGAGCGACGCCGACGTGCTGCCGGCCGGCGACGGTGCCAAGGGCTACAAGGGCGCAACCTTCACCGCGCCGGGCACCAACTTCAAGGCGCACGCCGACATCGTCAAGTACGTGTACGACAAGGGCAAGGGCGCGGGGAAGAAGGAAGAGATGGGCTCACCGCTCTACAATCGCGGCATCGTCAACGCGATGTTCGCCGTCGAGGCGATCCGAACGGGGATGAAGGGCGCCAAGGGCCAAGCGCCGACCACCGAGCAGATCCGCTGGGGTTTCGAGAATCTCAACCTCACGGAGAAGCGGTTGGAGGAACTTGGGCTGAAGGGTTTCACTCACCCGATCAAGATCAGCTGCGAAGACCACGAAGGTAGCGGCCCCTTGCTGGTCGAGCAGTGGGACGGCAAGAAGTGGAACATCGTCTCGGACTGGGTGCAGCCGATGAAGGAGATCGTACGCCCGAAGATCGAGGCTTCCGCCGTCGACGAGGCGAAGGCGTTCGGCTACACGCAGCGCGACTGCAGTAAGGAGAAGTAGCGAGGTGAGCGCCGGGAACGGGGCCGCGCGGCCGCTGCTGGTCGTCAACAACATCGAGGTCATCTACGACCACGTGATCCTCGTGTTGCGCGGTGTCTCGCTTCAGGTCCCCGAGGGGGGCATCGTCGCCCTCCTCGGGGCCAACGGCGCCGGAAAGTCCACCACGCTCAAGGCCATCTCGGGCCTGTTGCGCACGGAGCGCGGCGACGTCACCAAGGGCAGTGTCGAGCTCGCGGGCGAGTCGATTCACCGCCGCGAGGCCGGCGAGATCGTCCGCCGCGGCATCGTGCAGGTGATGGAGGGCCGCCACGTCTTCGAGCACCTCACGGTCGAAGAAAACCTCCTGACCGGGGCCTACACCCGGCGCGAAAACGCGGCCGCGCGAAAAGACCTCGATCTGGTTTATACCTACTTCCCCCGCCTGGTGGAGCGCCGGGGCTTCAAGGCCGGCTACATCTCGGGCGGGGAGCAGCAGATGCTGGCCATCGGCCGAGCGCTCATGGCACGGCCGCGGCTGATGCTGCTCGACGAGCCATCGATGGGGCTGGCCCCGATGCTCGTCCAGGAGATCTTCGAGATCGTGAGCCGATTGAATCGCGAAGAAGGCGTCTCGCTCTTGCTCGCCGAGCAGAACGCGACCATCGCCCTGCGCTTCGCACAGTACGGCTACGTCATGGAAAGTGGGCGGATCGTGCTCGACGGCGACGCGAAGACGATCAGCGAGAACGAGGACATCAAAGAGTTCTACCTCGGGCTGACCGGGGTCGGACAGCGCAAGTCGTATCGCGACGTGAAGCATTACCGGCGGCGCAAGCGGTGGCTGTCGTGAGGGCGCGCTCGTGTTTGGTGGCGGTTGGGGATGGAGTAGGCCGCGGCGCGGGGGCGGCACGCCCCTGTTCGACCACGCAAATCGACAGTAGTTTGGCGCCTGCGATGGGCCACCGATTCCTAGCCGGGGCCGACGCGGTACCCGAAACACGGGTCTCACAGGGGCGCGCCGCCCCCGCGCCGCGCCCCGCCCCGTCCCACCAGCCAAACCAAGGACACCGCCACGGACAATCGCCGATTTCGACGGCGGCGTCGTTCGCGGCGCGGTGCGGCAGCGTGTCCGATCCTGTCAGCCCGATGGAGCCAGCCTCGTGAGCGCCTTGGTCGAAGTCAGGGAGGTCAGTAAAGCGTTTGGTGGGGTGCAGGCCGTCGCACGGGTGAGTCTCGACGTCACCAAGGGCGATATCGTTTCAGTCATCGGGCCCAACGGCGCCGGCAAGACGACCGTGTTGAATATGATCAGCGGGTTCTACCACCCCGACTCCGGCCGCATCGTGCTCGAGGGGCGGGACGTCACGGACCTGGCGCCGAGCCGCATCGCCGAGCTCGGCGTGGCGCGCACCTTCCAGAACATCGCGCTCTTCCGCGGGATGACGGTGCTCGACAACCTGATGCTCGGCCGTCACGTCCACATGAAATCGGGCGTTCTCGCCTCCTTCGTATACTGGGGCCTCGCCCAGAAGGAGGAGGTCCGCCACCGGGCGCGCGTCGAGGACATCATCGACTTCCTCAAGATCGAGGATCTCCGGTCGCGGCCGACGGGCTCGCTTGCCTATGGATTGCAAAAGCGCGTGGAGCTCGGGCGGGCCCTGGCGCTGGATCCTAAAGTTCTGCTGCTCGACGAGCCGATGGGGGGCATGAACCAGGAGGAAAAGGAGGACATGGCGCGCTTCATCCTCGATGTGAACGAGGAGTGGGGCACGACCATCATCCTCATCGAGCACGACATGGGCGTGGTCATGGACATCTCCGACCGTGTGGCCGTGCTCGACATGGGCCAGAAGATCGCCGAAGGCACGCCCGACGAGGTGCGCGCCAATCCCGCCGTCATCAAGGCGTATCTCGGTGACGCCAAGGGCGGCGCCAAGGAGGCTCGCCGTGTCTGAGCTCACGACGCTGCCGCGTTTGCTCGTGCGCAATGCGAAGGAATTGGCCCGACGCACGGCGATCCGCGAGAAGAACCGCGGGATCTGGCAGTCGTACTCGTGGGCCGAGTACCACGCCCAGGTTCGAGACTTCGCGCTGGGGCTGGCGAAGCTCGGATTCAAACGCGGTGATCGCCTGTCGGTCATCGGCGACAACCGGCCACGGCTCTACTGGGCCCAGGTGGCCGCCCAATGTCTGGGCGGCGTCTCGGTGCCGGTGTATCAGGATTCCATCGCAAAGGAGCTCGCCTACGTCTGGAATCACGCCGACGTCTCGGTGATCGTGGCCGAGGACCAGGAGCAGGTCGACAAGGTTGTCGCGCTACGTGATCAGCTGCCGTTGTTGCGCTACGTCATCTACGACGACGCGCGCGGCATGATGCATTACAAGCACGAGTGGCTCAAATCGTTCGCCGAGGTTCAGGCGCTGGGGCATGAGCAGGCGCGTGCCCACGCCGGCGACTTCGAAGCCGCCATCGAGCAGGGGAAGGCCGACGACGTCGCCTTCGTCTGCTACACGTCGGGCACGACGGGCAACCCCAAGGGCGCGATGATCAGTCACGGCAACGCCATCGAGACGGCGAAGATGGCCAGGGGCGCCGAGGAGTTTCGCGTCGACGACGAGTACCTCGCCTACCTGCCGATGGCGTGGATGGGCGATGCCTTCTACACGCTCGTCATGAGCCTCGCCGTCGGCTTTCCGTGCAACTGCCCCGAGAGTCCCGAGACCGTGCAGCGCGACCTGCGCGAGCTGGGTCCAACGCTGATCCTCGCGCCGCCGCGCATCTGGGAGAACATGCTGACCGGGGTCCAGGTCAAGGGCGCCGACGCGTCACCGCTCAAGCGGTGGGTATTCGATCGGTTTCGACGCGCCGCCGAGCGTGCCGAGATCCTGCGCAGCGAGGACAAGCCGGTCCCACCGGTGTTACGGCTGGCGTGCGCGCTAGGCGAATTCTTCGTCTACGGTCCGGTGCGTGATCAGCTCGGACTGCGTCGCGCGCGCTGGGCCCTGACCGGCGGTGCCCCGCTCGGGCCGGACACGTTCCGCTTCTTCCGCTCGATCGGTGTGAACCTCAAGCAGGTATACGGGTCGACGGAGACCACGGGCCTGGTCTCGCTGCAGCCGAGCCGCGAGGCGAATCCGACGACGGCCGGGCGGCCGTGCCCGGGTATCGAGGTGAAAATCGCCGACCGCGGTGAGGTGCTCGTCAAGGGTGCCGGCGTGTTCTGCGGTTATCTGAAGAACGACGAGGCGACGCGCGAGGTCATCGATCCCGAGGGCTGGTTCCATACCGGCGACGCCGGGTTCATCGATCCGCGCGGCCATCTCGTGATCATCGACCGCGCCAAGGACGTGGGCTCGCTCGCCGACGGCACGCCGTTCGCGCCGCAGTTCGTCGAGAACAAGCTGAAGTTCAGTCCCTACATCCGCGAGGCGGTCGCGTTCGGCGACCAGAAGCCCTTCGTGGTGGCGATGATCGCCATCGACAGCAATACCGTCGGCAACTGGGCCGAGCGCCGGAGCCTTGCGTATACGTCGTATATGGACCTCAGCCAGAAGCCGGAGGTCCGCGCGCTGATTCGCGACGAGATCCGCAAGTGCAACGAGACGCTGCCCGAGGCGGGCAAGGTGCGCCGCTTCCTGCTCCTGACGAAGGACCTGGAGGCCGACGACGCCGAGATGACGCGCACGCGGAAGGTGCGACGGCGCTTCGTGGCCGAGAAGTACGTCACCGTGATCGAGGCGTTCTACGGCGGGCGCGACGAAGTCGAGCTGGCCGCCACGATCACGTACGAAGACGGCCGGCAGGCCGTGCTGAAGTCGCGGGTACGAGTCGAGGACGCCGAGGAGACGGCCGCCCGTGTTTGACTGGGAATTCACGGCCCTGCTGCTGTCCAACGGCATCTTGATCGGGCTGATGTATTCGCTGATCGCGCTCGGCTTCGTCCTCGTCTACAAGGCGACGGACGCGATCAACTTCGCGCAGGGCGAGTTCGTCATGATCTCGGGCTTCGTCGCCGCCGGCGCCCTCATGGTCTGGGGCGCGCCCCTCTGGTTGTCGGTCGTGCTGGCGCTCGCGGGGATGATCATCCTCGGCTTCGCGCTCGAGCGCGTGATGCTGCGCAGACTGATCGGCCGTCCGATCATCGCCGTCGTCATGGCCACCATCGGACTCGCGTCGATCCTGCGCGGGATCGGACCGTTTACGATCTTCTCCGGCACCAAGCCGCTGCCGCTGCCCATTCGCGAGGAGCCTTTCCTCGTCGGGCCGCTGTTCATTCCACCGATCCAGCTGCTCGGCGCCGGCGTGAGCCTCGGCTTCCTGGCCGCGTTCGGCTGGTTCTTCCTGAAATCGCGCAAGGGCATCGCGATGCGCGCGGTGGCCGACAACCAGCAAGTGGCGCTGGCCATGGGCATCAACGTCGAACGCTACTTCGGCGTGGCGTGGGCGATGACGGGCATCGTCTCCGCGCTCGGCGGCATCCTGTGGGGCAATCTCCTCGGCGTCGACGTGAACCTGGCGCTCGTGGGGTTCAAGGTCTTCCCGGTGGTGATTCTCGGCGGGCTCGACTCCATTCCGGGCGCCATCCTCGGCGGGCTCATCGTCGGCGTCGTGGAAAATCTCGCCGCCGGCTACATCGATCCGTACGTCGGCGGGGGCACCAAGGACTTCGCGCCGTACGTGCTGATGATTGCCGCGCTGATGGTGCGGCCGTACGGCATTTTCGGCAAAAGGATCATCGAGAGGATATGACGACTCACATCGACACCGCGATGAGCGCGGCCGCCGGCGCGGGCCGGGGCCCCGTTCGAGCACGCAAATCGACAGTACGGCACCGCCTCGATATGGTGCGGTCATGATTCATAGAGAGTGCGGGGTTCTGAAGACGACGTATGAGGCGGACATGGCGCTGTACCGGCTGCCCATCGCGCGGTGGACAGTCGCGGCGCTCGGCATCCTCTTCTTTCTCGTGATCCCGTTCACGCTGCACGAATATTTCCTGTCGGTCGCGAACCTCGTGTGGATCGCCGTGATCGGCGCCCTCGGCCTCAACATCCTCGTCGGATACACGGGACAGGTGTCGATCGGCCACGGCGCGTTCATGTCGGTCGGCGCCTACACCGCGGCGAATCTGGCCAACCGTCTCGGCTCGCCGTGGCCGGTCAACCTGCTCGCGGGCGGCCTCATGGCGGCGCTGATCGGCGCCATCGTCGGCATTCCGTCGCTGCGCATCAAGGGTCTGTACCTCGCGATCGCCACGCTCGCGGGCCAGCTCATCATCGAGTGGACGATCAACCACGTGACATTCATCAGCGGCGGCGTGCAGGCCTCGATCGAGGTCGCGCGGCCGCGCCTCGGCCCGGTCGTGCTCAACACGCAGCGCGATATGTACTACTTCTTGCTGGTGTTCGTCGTGCTCGCCATCATCGGCACGATGAACCTGATGCGCACGCGCGTGGGCCGCGCATTCATCGCCATCCGCGATCAGGACATCGCGGCCGAGATCATCGGCATCAACATCTTTCGCTACAAGCTGCTCGCCTTCGCGATCTCCTCGTTCTACGCCGGCGTCACCGGCGTGCTGTACACGTACTTCCTCGGCATCGCCAACTACGAGCAGTTCCAGATCGGCGTCTCGATCGACTACCTGGCCATGATCATCATCGGCGGGCTGGGCTCGGTGCTGGGCTCGATCTTTGGCGCCGTCTTCGTCACCCTGCTGCCCATCGTCATCCGGTATGCGATGGAGGCATTCGGTGGCGTATTCTTCAACCAGCAGACCGTCCTGAACCTGATCCCGAACCTCCGTCTCATGCTGTTCGGCGCCCTCATCATCTTCTTCCTGATCGTGGAGCCCGAGGGCCTGAACCGTCTGTGGCGGAACATCCGCAATTACTTTCGTGTGTGGCCGTTCGCGTACTGAGTACGCGGAGAGGAGAGCAACATGAAGCGTTATCTGGCCGTTGCGGCAGCGCTGATGCTGGCGGCAAGCGGACTGCTCGCGACCGCGCCGTCTTCCGCCCAGTCCTCCAAGGGCGAGATCGTCATCGGCGTGCAGTGTGATCGAACCGGCGCGACCCAGATCGTCGGCACGGTGCTGTGCCCCGGCCTGCACGACTACGTCGCGCTCGTGAACTCCAAGGGCGGCGTCGAAGGGTACATGATCAAGGCGATCGAGATCGATCACGAGTACAAAGTGCCGCCCGGCGTCGAGGCCTACGAGCGCCACAAGAAGGAAGGCGCCGTCACGATGTCCATCTACGGCACGCCGCACATTTATGCGCTGGCCGCCAAGCTGACGGAAGACCGCATCCCCGGGACCTCGCCGGGCTTTGGCAGCGCCGCCGCTGCCGACGGTCAGCGCTATCCGTACATCTTCCCGATCGCCGCGACGTACTGGTCGCAGGCGGCAGCGGCCACGGATTTCGCCAAGAAGCAGCTCGGCGGAACGCTGAAGAGCAAGAAGATCGCCTACCTCTTCTACGACAACCCGGCCGGCCGTGAGCCGATCGAGGTGCTCGAGGATCTCGCTACCAAGGAGGGCTTCCAGCTCAAGACGTTCGCCGTGCCGCCGCCCGGCGTCGAGATGGGCGCGCAGGTGCTCGACATCGCGCAGCGCTACCGCGCCGATTTCGTGATCTCGCACCTGTTCGGCGGCGCGCCGTCGGTGTCGATCAAGGAGCTCAAGCGGGTCGGCTTCCCGCTCAAGAAGGTCATCGGCCTGGTGTGGGCCTCCGCCGAGGCCAACATCGAGGGCGCCGGCGGCTTCGGCGTCGCCGACGGTTACTACGTGATGCAGTTCGCCGGCGTGGGCACCGACTACCCGGTGCTGAACGAAATCCGGGAGATGTACAAGAAGCAGGGCAAGCCCGCGCCGAAGGAGATGGCGTCCACGGTGTTCTACAACCGCGGCGTGCTCATCGGCGCGCTGCACGTCGAGGCCATCCGCAACGCGCTGAAGGCCAAGCCGGACGGCAAGATCACCGGCGACGACGTCAAGAAGGGCTTCGAGAAGATCAACAACTTCACGCTCGGCGGCCTGGTGCCGCCGTTGAAGATCACGCCCCAGGACCACGAGGGCGGCGGTCTCGTGCAGATCTGGCAGGTGAAGGACAACAAGTTCGTGAAGGTCACCGACTGGTTCGCCGCATACCAGGACGTGGTGGCGAAGCACATCAAAGAGGCGGGCGCGAAGAAGTCGTGAGTGACCGGGGGCCGGGACCCGGCTGCGCCCCGCTCGACGAGGGGCTCGCCGGGCCCCGGCCCCCCGCTCACCCACGTCTTCTCAGCAACGACTTCGTATGCTGACGCTCAATAACATCGAGGTCATTTACGACAACGTGATCCTCGTCCTCAAGGGCGTGTCGCTGAACGTCCGCGAAGGCGGCATCACGACGCTGCTCGGCGCCAACGGTGCTGGCAAGACGACAACGCTCAAGGCCATCTCGGGCCTGCTGCCGTCCGAGCGCGGCGCCATCACGAAAGGCGCCATCGAGCTGTCCGGCCAGCGCATCGACCACCTCGCGCCGTACGACGTCGTGCGCCGCGGCGTGGTGCAGGTGTTCGAGGGCCGGCGCGTCTTCGAGCACCTGACGACCGAAGAAAATCTCGTGGCCGGCGGTCACGTACAGAGCGACCGCGCCCGGCTGCGTGACGGCATCCAGCGCGTGTACCAGTACTTTCCGCGGCTCGCGGATCGGCGTCGCGTGCAGTCCGGCTATCTGTCCGGCGGCGAGCAGCAGATGCTCGTCATCGGCCGCGCGCTGATGTCCACCCCGCGCGTCATCCTGCTCGATGAGCCGTCGCTGGGACTCGCGCCGATGCTCGTCGAAGAGATCTTCGAGATCGTGCAGCGCATGAACAGCCAGGAGAAACTCACGGTCCTCCTGGTGGAGCAGAACGCCACGCTCGCTCTGGCCATCGCCGAGCACGGCTACGTGATGGAAAACGGCCGCATCGTGCTCGAGGGATCGGCAGCAAGCCTGCGCGACAACGCCGACATCAAGGAGTTCTATCTCGGCCTCACCGAGGTCGGCGCCCGCAAGTCCTACCGCGACGTGAAGCACTACAAGCGCCGTAAACGCTGGCTCAGCTGAGCGTATGACAGAGGAGCGCCACGGCTTTGCCGGGGCGCTCCGAACGTTGCCGGGGAGTCCGAGGGGGCGTAGCCCCTTCGCTTAGAAAACATGGGGGCCATGTCGAGGCCCCCAAGGAGATCAGATGACACGGTTCGGAGTGTGGGGGACTCTGCTGCTCACCGTCCTGATGCTCGCCCTCACCGCGTGCGCTTCGACGAGCAGCAGTGAATCGACGCCCTCGCCATCGCTCTACCGTCGGCTCGGCGGGCGCGAGGGCATCGCCGGCGTCGTGGATGTGTTCGTGACCAATGCGACAGCCGATCCGCGGATCGGCCCCGCCTTCAAGGCGCTGCCGGCCGCCAAGGTCGGCCCGCTGAAGAGCAACATCGCCGATTTCCTCTGCGAGAACACCGGGGGCCCGTGCTCCTATCTCGGCCGCCCGATGAAGGAGGCGCACAAGGGACTCGGCCTGACGAAAGAAGACGTCGACGCGTGCAACGCCGCGCTCGCCAAGGCGCTCGATTCTTCGAACGTCGCGGCGGCGGACAAGGAGCAGGTGATGAAGCTGGTGCAGTCGCTGATGCCCGACATCGTCGGCCAGTAGGATGAAGGCGCCAGATCGGCGCGCGGGGTACTGGAATCGCGAGCGCGAGACGATGTCGGCCGGGGCGCGCGAGCGCTATCAGGCGAGCTGGCTGGCCTCGCTGCTCGAGCATGCGTGGACCCACGCCCCCGGCGTGCGCCGACGCCTCGAGGCAGCGGGACTGGCGCCGAAGGATTTCCGGTCGACGGACGATCTCGCACGGTTGCCGGTGATCCGAAAGAACGCGATGCCGGACTTGCAAAAGGCCGACCCGCCGTTCGGCGGCTTCTGCACCGTACCGGTCGCCAAGCTGCGGAAGATCTTCATGTCACCCGGACCGATCTTCGAGCCGATGGGACCGGAGCTCAGCGGCTTCCACGCGGAGACGGGACTCTTCGCCGGCGGCTTTCGTCCTGGGGACGTCGTCCTGAACACGTTTGCGTATGCCCTCACGCCGGCGGCGCACGAGCTGGACGAGTCGCTGAACCTGATCGGCTGCGCGGTGGTGCCGACGGGCGTCGGACAGACGGAGATTCAGGTGGGCGTGGCCAAGTCCGTCGGCGCCACGGGGTTCGTCGGCACGCCGTCGTTCCTGATGACGATCCTCGCGAAAGCGAAAGAGATGGGCGTCGGCCGACTGCCGTTCCAGGTTGCCCAGGTCGGCGCCGAGCCCTTCACGGAGTCGATGCGCAGAGAGCTGCAGGACGCGCACGGCATCATGGCGCGTCAGGGATTCGGTACCGCCGACACGGGGATGCTCGCCTACGAGTGCGCCGAGGCGAGCGGTATGCATCTGCTCGAAGATGCGATCACGCAGGTCTGCGATCCGACCACGGGCGAACCGTTGCCCAACGGACAGATCGGCGAGCTGGTAGCGACGGTGCACAACCGCACCTATCCGATGATCCGCTTCAGCTCCGGCGATCTGACCGTGATCACCGACGAGCCGTGCCGCTGCGGCCGCACGTCGGCCCGCATGCTCGGCTGGCGTGGCCGCGCCGACGAGGTCACGAAGGTGCGCGGCATCTTCGTCCATCCACGCCAGGTCGACGAGATCGTGGCACGGGTGAAAGGCGTCGAGCGCTTCCAGGTCGTCGTCGACCGCGAGGGCCATAACGACACACTCACGCTGCGTGTGCAGCTCGCGTCGGGCGTCGACGCGGCGTCGATCTCGCCGACGCTCGAGGCGGCGATCCGCGATGTCATGAAGCTGCGGGGCAGTGTCGCCGTCGTGCCGGCCGGGACGATCGCCGACAACGCGAAGAAGGTCTCGGATGAACGGAAGTGGGACTGATGCCGATCACCTATCACATCGATCGGGCGGCGGGGATCCTGTTCGTCTTCGCCGACGGCATGATCACCCAGGCCGAGCGCATCGGGGCCATGCGAGCCTGGATGAGTGACGAGGGTTATCGCCCGGGGCTCAAGACCATGTGCGACTTCTCCGCCGCCATCACGGTACCGAGCTCGGACGAGCTGATGCAGCTCGTCACGTTCGTGGAGGAGAACGCCACGCGCATCGGGCACAAGAAGCTCGCGGTGGTGACGGGCATGCCGCTCGGCTCCGCGGTCGCGCGTCAATTTCGAGCGCTGACCGCGGCCGGCCCGCTCGAGGTCGGCGTCTTCTGCAATCGCCACGAGGCGCGCGCGTGGCTTCACCAGGCGGGGGTTTAGCGGGCGGACGCCCGGATCTTGTCCTCCAGATACGAGGAGAAGTAGCCGCGGTAGCGGCGCTGCAGGCGCGGAATCGTCCAGTCGCGTCCGCTGAGCACGCCGCGGCAGCCGCGCGCGCCGCATCGGCACCGCGTGGGATCGCGCCGATTCTCCTCCATCGCCCAGTCGTACGTCAGCTCTTCACCGGCGCGAATGTCGCGGAGCGCGACGAACACGATCTGTCCACGGATGCCGAGATTGGGCGCGCACGAGTGGTTGATGAACATCTTGTTGCGTCGCACCTCCGCGGCCGCGCGTGCGCCGAAGAACACGCCGTCGGCGATCTGGATGTACGAGGCCGCGATGCGGCGCTTGATCTTCGCCAGCGTGCGTGCGTCGTAGACGTGCCCGCCCTTGATGGCGACGATCTCGCCCCGGCGGATTCGCCGCCGCGCGAACAGGCCCTTACCCTCGATCGGACTCGGACGCACGTGCGTCTTCGGTGACAGGTAGCTCGCCGGCATGGGTGCCATGGTAGCGCGGTCGACAGCGGTATACTCCCGGCCATGGGTGAACCCACACGCGCCTGGCCGAGCGATACGCTGACCCGCGTGCCGTTCTGGGTGTACCAGGACGACGCCAACTATCACGCCGAGCTTCGACGGATCTTCGAGGGCCCGACCTGGAACTACTTGTGTCTGGAATCCGACGTTACCGAGCCGGGCCAGTTCAGAACGACATTCATCGGCGAGATGCCGGTCGTGGTCGTTCGCGGGCAGGACGGCGGCGTGCATGCCTTCGAAAACCGCTGTGCGCATCGCGGCGCGCTGATCGCGATCGACGACGCGGGCCGCGTGAAGCACGCATTTCAGTGCGTGTATCACGCGTGGAGCTACGATCTGCGCGGCAATCTGATCGGCATCGCGTTCGAGAAGGGCAGCAACGGCCGCGGCGGGATGCCGGCAGAGTTCTGCAAGGCCGACCATGGCCCGCGCAAGCTGCGGACCACGACGCTGTGCGGCCTCGTCTTCGGCACGCTCGCCCCCGACACCCCACCGATCGAGGACTACCTGGGCAGCGAGATCCTCGGGCGGCTGCGGCGCGTAATGCGCAAGCCGGTGACCGTGCTCGGGCGTTTTACGCAGGCGCTGCCGAACAACTGGAAGCTCTACATCGAGAACGTGAAGGACACGTATCACGCGAGCCTGCTCCACGCCTTCTTCGGCACCTTCCGTATCACGCGTCTCACACAGGGCGGCGGCGTGCTGGTGAGTCCCGACGGCGCGCATCACGCCTCCTACACGATCGGCGTGCCGGAAGACGCCACGAGCGCCGCCTATCGCGAGCAAGGCATCCGCTCGGAGCTGGACGGCTTCCGACTGGCCGATGCGCGCCTGCTCGACAGCGAGGACGAGTTCGGCGACCGCATCCAGCTTCAGATCCTCACCGTGTTTCCCAATCTCGTGATCCAGCAGGTGCAGAACTCGCTGGCCATCCGCCAGGTGCTGCCGAAGGGCCTCGGCGCGATGGAGCTGCACTGGACGTACATCGGCTTCGCCGACGACACGGCGGATCTGCGCCAGCGGCGACTGCGCCAGGCGAACCTCGTCGGGCCGGCCGGCTATGTCTCCATGGAGGACGGCTGCGTCGGCGGATTCGTACAGCGCGGCGCCGCCGCGGCGAGCGACGAGCTCTCCGTCGTCAACATGGGCGGCGACGGGACCGAATCCATGGACACGCGTGCGACCGAAGCCTCGGTGCGCGGATTCTGGAAAGCCTACCGCCGCTACATGGGCTGCTGATGCTCGAGCGCGTCGTCAGCCTGAACGCCGACTACGCGCGCGCCATCGACGACGACCGGCTCGAGGACTGGCCGGGTTTCTTCACCGAGAAATGCCTCTACAAGGTGACGTCCGCCGACAACCACCGGCGCGGCCTCGAGGTCGGCGTGATCTACGCGGACAGCAACGGCATGCTGCGCGATCGCGTGGCGGCGCTGCGCGAGGCCAACATCTACGAGCGTCAGAGCTACCGCCACCTGGTCGGACTGCCGGCGATCGTCGGCCCAATCAATGAGGACGGCGAGGTGACACGCGCCGAGACGCCGTTCCTCGTCGTGCGCATCATGCGCGACGGCACGATGGATCTGTTCGCGACCGGCCGGTACCTCGACGCGCTGGTGGACGACGGCGGCGTGCTGCGGCTGCGCGAGCGTGTGGTCGTGTGCGACAGCGGCCGCTTCGACACCCTGCTCGCGATTCCGCTCTGACCCCACCCGCGGTTTACAAGCGACGAATTTTGGCAGGATAGCGGTAAGAACCTGACCGACCTCGGTAACCAAGCCGGAAATAAGATGCGTGGTCATGCGACCTTACAAGGTCGGTGCACAAGTTGCTTTGCCGGCTATGGGTGGCGACTCGAGCTTCCGACCCGGTGGTCTGTCACGATTGGGAGGCGTTGAAAGACGCCCTCCGGAAGGGGCGCACGTTCGCCTACGAGTTTGACGGGAAGGAGCTCCACATCTGGCGCGGCGACCCTACCGCTGGAGATCGCTGCCAATGCGGAGCGCGGGCCTGGTGGGCATAACGCGGCGATTGCCCGAGGGCGATTGCTCTATAGAAAGACGATGCTGCTCGGGCTTCCCGTCTTGATCATCTGGCCGGTCGGCTTGAGCTTGCCCGTTCCCTGATCGACGGTGAAGGCGACGATCGTGTCGCTGTTCTGGTTCGCGGCGTACAGGAACGCGCCCGACGGGTCCAGCGCGAAGAAGCGCGGCACGCGCCCCTGGGTCGACTCCCAGCCGACCGGCGTCAGGGTGCCCGTCGCGCCGTCGATGGCGAAGATCACGATGCTGTCGTGCCCGCGGTTGCTGCCGTACACGAAGCGTCCCGACGGCGCCACGACGATCTCAGACGTGGTGCTGGCGCTGGTGAACGACGGCGGCAGCGTCGTGATCGTCTGAAGCGGTACCAGCTCGCCGTGCTCCGTGTCGAACTTGAACGTGGTGATCGTCGAGTCGAGCTCGTTGATCTGGTAGAGGTACGGCTTGGTCGGATGAAAGTCCGCGTGGCGCGGCCCGGCGCCGGGCCGGCTTGCCACCGACGGCGGGTCGGCCGGCACCAGCTTTCCGCGGGTGGTGTCGAGTCGAAAGACGAAGGTCGTGTCGAGCCCCTTGTCGGGCACGACCACGAAGCGTCCGCGCGGATCGAAGACCACGTCGTGCGGGTGCGAGCTGCCCTGTTCCGTGCGATGCGGTCCCGGCTTGCCCTCGAGCGGCACCAGATCGGTCAGCGCACCGAGCGAGCCGTCGGCATTGATCGGCAGCACCGCGACGGTTCCGCTGGAATAGTTCGCAATCACCGCGAACTTGTTCGAGGCATCGATGCCGAGGCGCACCCCGTTGCGACCTTTCGTCGCCTGACGATTCGTCAGCGTCAGCCGGCCCGTCGCACGATCGATCGCAAAAGCCGTGGCCTCGTTGCCGTCACCGTGAGCGGCGAAGAGACGGCGCTGCTGGCGGTCGAGCGTGAGCCACGACGGGTTCACGATGTCCTTCACCAGCTGGATCTGTGTCCACTGCCCGGAGGCGGGGTCGATGCGGTAGACGCCGACGCCCTCGCCCTTTCCGTTGCGTTCCTTCGACGTGTAACAGCCGACGTAGGCGAACATTGGGGTCCTCCGCGTGGCGGCGCCTGGTGCGCCGGCCGCCGCACATCCACCGACCGCAATCGAGGCTGTGACGGCTGTGGCCCCGCGCAGCCAATCCCTGCGTGTCTGCATCGTCATCTCCGCGTGTCGTTCGTCAGGCGCCGGTGATACGCTCTCGAGCCTCGGTGGTTTCGCGCGCCCGGCCGATCGTACCAGTGAGGAGGCCATCATGACGATGCGCACCGTGTCGCGCCGACAGATGCTGGGTCTGGCTTTTGGTGCCGGAGGTCTCGCCGTCTCCGGACGCTTCGGTGCGGCCCTCGCCGAGGCGCTCAAGCGGACGCCGGGTGAGATCCTCGGTCCGTTCTATCCCGTGATCAAACGCGTTGACCAGGGGGCCGACCTCACCGTCATTCCTGGCAAGCCAGGACGCGCCACCGGTCAAGTGATCCATGTCATGGGCCGCGTCCTCAACGTCGAAGGCCAGCCTGTCCGCGGCGCGCGCGTCGAGCTGTGGCAGGCCAACTCGTATGGCCGCTACACGCACCCCAGCGACACGAACCCCGCGCCGCTTGATCCGAACTTCGAAGGCTTCGCCGTCCGGGACACGGACGCGGAGGGCCGATATCGTTTCAAGACGATCAAGCCGGGCGCCTATCCCGCGACCGCCGACTGGATGCGGCCGCCACATCTTCACTTCGAGGTGACGGGCAAGATCAACCGGCTCGTCACGCAGATGTATTTCCCGGGCGAGCCGCTGAACGACAAAGATATTTTGCTGCAGCAGCTGCGCAACAACCGCGACGGCGCCATCGCGAAGGTGCTGCCGCCGACGGCAGACGTCGAGCCCGATTCGCGCATCGTCGTCTGGGACATCGTGCTCGATAAAGGCTGAGCGGCTCAGGCGCGCGGGCGGCGTCTCCGCCACGCGCGGACCTCGCTGAGGTGATCGCGCTCGTGGCTCCAGCCCGGGGCCGGAAGCCAGTCGACGACCGGGTACGCGTGCGACGGGTCGCGCAACGACGCCGTTGGCAGGCGTCGGAACGCGCGAACGAGATCCGATCGCACGCGCGCCAGCCGGCGCAGCACCGTGCGCAGGTCGACGCGCCGCAGGCGGGCCACCGTCCGCGCGTTGAAGCGATCGGCGTAGGCCATGCTGTCGAACCATTTGATGCGGTCGGCACGCCCCCGGGCGATGAGCCGGAATCGGGCTGCGGTCTCCTCGTCGCAAGCGAGGAGATGGCCGAGCACGTCCTTGACCGACCAGTCGCCGATCGTCCGCGGCTGCAGCATTTCGGCCTCGGGCAGGCGGCGCACGAACGCGAGGGTCTCGCGACGCGAGCTCGTCATCTTCCTCGCGGCATCGCGCCGCCACGCGGCCGGCCCGCGCGATCGGCGTGTGGTCGCCGAGCGTCGCGCCGCCATCAGCGCCGGCTATTGAGGACGTAGAACGGTTTCATGTCGTCGGGTGTCAGCCAGGCGTTGTACCAGCGCTGCACGTACGGCTTCAGCCGCCGCAGCGTCTCCGCGTGCCGGCGCTGCGCGGGACCGATCGCGCGCGCCGCCTTGCGAATCTCCCGATAGAGCGCGTCGACGTCCAGCGTCGTCATCTTGCGGTTCTGCATGACCACGCGGCCGCCGACGATCGCGGTGTCGACGTCCTCGCCCATCGCGCGGTGCACGAACGCCTCGGCGATCGGCAGGTCCTCGATCATCCACGGATCGCGCAGCACACGATCGAGGTCGACCAGGATCATGTCGGCCTTCATCCCGGGCTGCAGCGCGCCGATCTGGCCGCCGAAACCCACGGCGCGCGCGCCGTTCAGCGTGCCCATGCGCAGCACGTCGTACGCGTCGAGCGCCGGCGTCGTCAGGTCGTAGTCGGGCACGCGGTGGAGCCGGTGCAGCATCCGCAGCTCCATCACCGCGTCCTCGTCGTCGTTGATCGTTTTGTCGTCGAGGCCCATCGCCACGTTGACGCCGCGCCGGTGCATCTCGTAGATCGGCGCCAGCCCGTTGCGCATGCCGAGGTTGCACGAGGGATGGCTGGTGATCGATGCGCGGCGTGTCGCGAGCCGGTCGATGTCCGCGTCGGTGACCCAGATGGCGTGACCGAGCGTGAGGTTCTCGTCGACGAGGCCGAGGTCGTCGAGCCACGCGATGGCGCTCTTGCCATACTTGCGGAACGAAAACGCGCGCTGCACTGGCGTCTGGACGCAATGCATGTGGATCGGGACCTTGCCCAGCCGGTCGGCCGTCTCTTTGGCCCGGATCAGGAACGACTCGGTAACCGCCTGCGCCCATGAGGGCGAGAGGAGCACGCGGGTGTCCTCGGATGCGAAGCGCCGGTGCAGGTGATCGAACAGCGCGAAGTACTCCTCCTCGATCCGCTTGCTGTCCAGGTGCACGAGCGGCTCGGCAAACGCCTTGAGGTCGGCGGGCAGCGTGTCGAGGAAGGCGGCGCCGTCCAACACGAGCTTGTCGATATTCCGCACGCCGGGCGCGAAGGCGACGCGAATGCCCGCGTCGAGATACGTGCGGATCGCCGTCTCGCAGCGGCGGCGCGCCGGCGGGCCGTCGGTGTCGAATCCCATGTGGTGGATCGTCGTGCAGCCGCTGCGAAGATGCCGCCAGGCGCCGAGCGCCGCCGTGAGCTCCGGCTCGAAGATCGGCATGAACGTCCAGTCGAGCAGGTTGTTTTCGAGATAGTCGTTCAGCACGCCTTTCTGGATCGGGCTCAGCGCACGGCCGTGGCTGTGCGCGTCGACCAGCCCGGGCATGAGCAGCTGGGTGCCGTCGCCGACCACGCGCGCGCGAGGGTGCGCGCGGCGCAGCGCGCGCCAGTCGCCGACGGCGGCGATGCGCGAGCCGGAGACGAGCACGGCCGCGTCGCTGTGGACGCCGGCCTCACGGTCGGCGGCGTCCGTGATGACCCAGCGGCCGCGAACCAGCAGCTCCACCGCGCTCATTCGAGCGCGGCGAGCTTTTCGATGATCGTCAGCGCCACGCTGGTGTCCTGATCGGCCAGCCCCGCCGCCATCGCCGCCTGCTGGTAACGCTGGGCGACGTTCGAGAAGCTGACCGGAACGTGCAGCTCTTTGGCGATGGTGTTGAACGTCTCGAGGTCTTTGTTCATCAAGAACACTTTGAAGCCCGGCGCGAAGTTGCGCGGCACGATCGCGGTTGGAATGCGCTCGAGTGCCTTGCTGCCGCCGCTGGAGGCCTTGACGACCTCGTAGATCGTCATCGGATCGAGGCCGGCCTTCCGGCCCAGCACGACGCCTTCCATCATGGCCAGCGAGTTCACGCACGCCATCATGTTGTTGATGGCCTTGACGGTGTTGCCCGCGCCGACGGGGCCGACGCTGAAGATATTCGGACCGATCGCGCGCAGCACGGGGCGCGCGCGCTCGAGCACGTCCGCGTCGCCACCCACCATCACCGCGAGCGTGGCCGCGCGCGCGCCGGTCACGCCGCCGCTGACCGGCGCCTCGAGGAAGTGCACGCCACGCGCCTTCGCACGGGGCTCGATCTTCCTCGGAGTCGACGGCAGGACGCTGCTGAGATCGATGAGAATCATCCCGGGCCGAGCGCGCTCGACCAGGCCGCCGGGCTCGAGGTAGAGCGCCTCCACGTCGGGAGACGCCGGCAGGCACGTCATCACGATCTCCGATCGCTCGATCACTTCCTGCGCGGAGGCCGCCTTCTGCGCGCCCGCGGACACGAGGTTGCTCATCGCCGCCGGGTTCTTGTCGAACACCGTCAACGGAAATGCCTTCAGCACGTTGCCGGCCATCGGATTGCCCATATTCCCGACGCCGATGAACCCTACGGAAGTTGCCATGTGTGGCCTCCTCGGCCGGGATGATACCGCACACGCGCAAGCGCGATGCCCACGGCGCGGGCACGTTGACACCTCCGCGGCGCTAGTAGAGGATGGGCCGCCGTGTTGCTCAGCAGCGTGTCCGCGATGATGGAGTGGGGCGTGCGTGGCGCGCCGTCGACGCGGCGGACCGCGTTGAGCTGGCGCGCGACCTCACTGCTCGCCTTCGTCGTGCTGTGGAGTCTTGCGGGCGGGCTCGTCGAAGCGACGCGGCCGTTCAATCCGCTGTTCCTGCCGGCGCCGTGGGTGGTGGTCGGCGCGCTGCTCGAGCTGGCGCGCAAAGGACAGCTCTGGATGCACGTCGCCGCGACGCTCGAGCGCGTCGCCGTCGGTTTCACCATCGGCGCTGTGCTGGCGCTCACGCTCGGCCTGCTCGCGGGCCAGATCCGCGCCGTGCGTAATGTCGTCGAGCCGGTGATCGAGCTGCTGCGCCCGATCCCGCCGCTCGCCGTGCTGCCCCTCTTCATCGTGTGGGTCGGCATCGGCGAGGCGTCGAAAATCGGCTTCATCACGTACGCCACGTTCTTCCCGATGTTCGTGACCACCGTGCACGGCGTCACGCAGATCGACGGCCGGCTGCTGCGCGCCGCGCAGAGTCTCGGCGCACGGCCGCGTCATCTGTTCTTCCGCGTGATCCTGCCGGCGGCGCTGCCCGACGTGCTCACCGGACT
>Ga0075436_100000724_pt1 | contig 21850 bp, 21 predicted proteins | sample RhiMethybrSRZTD5_FD_75303 | JGI IMG/M metagenome (GOLD analysis project Ga0075436, IMG submission 75303) | Populus rhizosphere microbial communities from Tennessee, USA - Rhizosphere MetaG P. TD hybrid SRZTD5 | ecosystem: Host-associated > Plants > Roots > Rhizosphere > Soil | place: USA...
ATCAACTTCAGCAACGTGGCGACGCCCTCGCTGTTGCTCAACACGTACTACAACAACACGAGCGACTTCCGGCTCGGCGCGGAATGGGTGAAGGACGCGAAGTGGACCCTGCGAGGTGGATACCTCTACAACACCGCCGCGGCTCCACCGGAGACGGTCACGCCGCTCTTGCCCGAGGGCTCGCGGAACGAGATCACGGCAGGGGCCGGGGTCGCGCTCACGCCGAAGTGGTCGGTCGATTTCGCGTACCAGTTCATCAAGCAGAACGACCGTCGCGGCAGGACCCGTGACCTGAGCGGCGCGACCGCGGACCAGTTGATCGCGCTCAACAACGGGCTGTATTCGTTCTCCGCGCACCTCGTCGGCTTGTCCCTGGCCTACACGTTCTGACGGAGCCCGACCGTGACATCACGCCACGTCTTCTTATCCGCCTGCCTCGGCCTGACACTCATCGCTGTCGCGTGCCAGAGCGACGATTTGTTCACTCCGCTCCCACCCCAGTACGCGGGCGGGGCGATGTTCCAGCGCTACGTGGCCCTCGGCAACAGCATCACCGCGGGCTTTCAGGCGGCTGGCATCAACGATTCGACGCAGAGGCAGTCGTACCCAGTAAAGCTCGCGGCCGCGATGGGAACGGCATTCTATCGGCCCAGCCTGAATTTCCCGGGTTGCCCGCCGCCGATCGACTCGCTCTTCACGGCTTCGGGGGTCCCGCACCGGCTCGGCGGGTCCGCCGCACCGCCGTGCGCGCTCCGGGCTCCCTCGACGGCCCCCTATCTGAGCGACGTCGCCGTGCCCGGGGCCACGTCGTTCGATCCGTTCCACTCCGGCGCCACGCCAAACTCCAACGTTCTCACGCTGTTGATCCTCGGCGCCCGCTCGCAGGTACAGGCAGCGGCTGCAGCGCGGCCGACGTTCGTGAGCATCTGGATTGGAAACAACGACGTGTTGGGTGCGGCGACCGATACCGCGAACGCGGGAAACCCGGCTGAGATCACCCCGCTGGCGACATTCCAGGCGCGCTACGATTCAATGCTCAGCGGGCTCGACTCGATTGGCACGATCCAGGGCGGGGTCCTGATCGGAGTGGTCGACGTCGCCGCGATCCCGTACTTCTCGTACGGGGTCATCTATTTTGGGGCGAAGCTGGCTAACGCGCTTCCTCCAGCGATGACGGTTCTCCCCAACTGCGCGCCTCGTTCGGTGGGGGGGATCGGGGACACTGTCCTCGTACCCTTTCAATACGGCTTCGGGCTGATCGGCAAGGCTGCAGCCGGAGTGCCAGATACATTGGATTGCACGAACGACCACAACATCGAGCCGGCCGAGCTCTCCAACATCCACGCGACAGTTGCAGCATACAATGCCGCCATTAGCTCGCGAGCGACGTCCCACAAATGGGCATTCGTCGATCCCAACCCGGCCCTCGCGACTCTGAAAGCGGACACGAGCAGGGTACGGCCGTTCCCGGCTACAAACATTCTGAACTGCAGCGACACGACGAAGGGTAGTCCATTCGGCCGCGCCTTCACGTGCGACGGAGTTCACCCGACCAATTCGACGCACAGGTTGGTCGCCCAGGCGTTACAACAGGCGATCAACGCCTACTACAACTCGGCCATCCCAGCGGTCCCCTGAGACGAACCTCGCCCGTGGTAGGGGGTAGCGAACACGGCATCCGCGTTCCGGCGGGTGCCGTTTCGCTAATGCGACCCTCCACACTCTTCGTCCTGGCCCTGCTCGCGAGCGCCGCCCTGACACCGGGGCGGGCCCTCGTCGCCCAGGCCGTCGAGCGCACGGACGTACCGGCGCGCGGAATACTCCGCGTGACCTTCGACCCTCAGGTCATGACCTGGAACGACGAGTTCACGCCCGCCGGTCGGTTGCGGCTTGGCGCCGGGCTCACCGGCGACTCGGTCGGCGGTCGGTACATCCCCGCCGTCGCCAGCATGCAGCAGAAGGTCCGGGTCGCGAGCGGGCTTGCCTCGTTCGTCGCGAACCTTGGCCAGGGGCTCTTGAGCGTACGCCAGGAGCGCCGCTCGTATCCCGTCAAAGCCGAGCTGGGCCTCACGAATCGACTGTCGGTGAGTCTGCTGGTGCCGATCGTGCGGGTCGCGACCCGCACGTCACTGCAGCTGTCGAGCAAGGGAGGCAATCTCGGCCTCAACCCCCGGCTCCTGAGTGGGGCCGCCGCGAACGCCGTGTTCCTTGCCCAGTTCGACACGGCGCTCGCGCACTGCGCGCTGAGTCCGTCGTGCGCGGGTCTGAGCACCGCCGGCCAGTGGAGCGCGATCCGTGACGCGCTCCGGGCTGTTGCCATCGCTCCCTTCGTGCCGCTCGACAGCTCGGCCGCCGGCAAGGCCATCGACAGCACCGTCGCGCGCATCCAGCGCGCCCTCGATTCGCTCGGCGTCACGGGCTTCGACTCGGCGTTCACGTTCTCACCAGACAGCCTCACGGGCTCGCACATGGAAGCCGCGATGCTCGACAACACGGGCATCGGCTTTGGGTACGCGGGCCTCCCATTCCGCAGCAGCTGGCGGTACGGCCTGGGTGACGTGGAGGTCGCGGCCAAGTACCGCATCGTGGCGGGTGCGCATTACGCCGCCGCGGCGCAGGCGCTCGTGCGGCTGCCCACGGGAGCCCGCGACTCCGCCAACGATTGGCTGCGACAGTCGATCGGCGATCACCAGACGGATCTCGAAGGACAGCTGACGCAGGAGCTCGTGGCCGGCCCGCTGTGGCTCAACGTCGCGGTCCGCGCCGGGCTGCAGCAACCCGGCACGCGAATCCAGCGGGTGGCGCCGTGGGATGCGTTACTCGTGCCCGCGACCGCCACGGCAAATCTGCGGTGGGACCCGGGGGACTACCTGGGCATCGATGTCGCGCCCCTGATCAATCTCTCCCACGAGTTCGCGGCGGGCTTCACGGCGGGCTACTTCTCCAAAGCACGCGATCACTACAGCTACCAATCGCCTCAGGACTCGGCGCTTGTCGGTTTGCCGGCAAGTGTGCTCGATGCCGGCACGGCGCAGCGCTGGTTGCGTCTCGGGTTTGCGATGACCTATCACGCCCCGATGGTCGAGGGCGGCCTTTCGATCGAACAGACGGTCAGCGGCGCGGGGATCGTCCCTGCGGCGACGGTGTACCGGATCGTTTTTCGGACGTCGAAGAAGCTTTTCTGACCAGCTCGGCCGCGTGGCCGAGCGCCGACTTCATGTCCGGGTCGCCCAGCATGCGCGCCAGCTCCCGCGTGCGCTCCTCTCCACCGACGACGCGGACGTCGCTGGTCGCGATCCCGCCGCGGGCCCCCTTCGCGACCACGAGGTGATGGTAGGCGTACGCCGCGATCTGCGGGAGATGGGTGATGACCAGGACCTGCCGGCCCGCTCGTTGACCGCCGGCGATGGTCGCGAGGGCCTCACCCACCCTGCCCCCGACTTCGCCGCCGATCCCTTGATCCACCTCATCGAAGACCAGTGCCGGCACGGCATCGTGCTCGGCGAGGACGACCTTGAGTGCCAGCATCAGCCGCGACAATTCTCCTCCGGACGCGACCTTCGCGAGCGGGCGGGAGTCGAGCCCGGCGTTCAACTGAACTTCGAAGACCACGTCCTCCGCACCATGGGAGCGGGGAGCGGAGAGCGATACCGTCCGTGCCGCGAACCGGCCGCCGGGCATGCCAAGCGCCGGCAGCAGCTTGTTCACCGCAGCCGCCAGTCGCGCTCCGCCACGGGCGCGCTTTGCGGTGAGCGCGGCACACGCCCGCGAGAAATCGGCGCCCGCGCGCTCCCGTTGCTCCGCGATGTTCCGGAGATCGAGATCCGCCGTATCGAGGAGCTCGAGCTCCCGTGCGGAGCGGTCGCGCGTCGCCAGCACATCAGGAAGCGTCGGGCCGTATTTCTGGGCGAGCCGGAACAACACGTCGCGCCGTTGCTCGACCGCCGCCAGGCGACCCGGATCGTTCTCGATGCCAGCGGCGTAATCCCGGGCGCCCTGCGTCAGCTCTTCCAGATTGGCAAACGCCCCGTCGAAGAGCTCCTGCCATTTCGCCGTGGACGGGTCGAGACGCGCGAGGCCCGCGAACAGCTTGGCGGCGCGCGCCAGGCCCGCAGTATCGAGCGCCTGCCCCAGTTCGCGCGACAGGCGACCCAGTTCGTCCGCATGGCCGAGGCGCTTGGCCTCAAGTTCCAACGCGTCGGCTTCCCCGACCTGGGGGGCGGCGCGCTCGATTTCGCTCACCACGTGACGGAGGTAGTCCGCCTTCTGGCGAACGTCCTCACGCTTCGCCGTGAGCTCCGCCTCACGATGCTCCAGCTCGTGGAGCCGTTCGTGGGCGTCCCGCACGGCGGTACGCTCCACGGCGGCGTCCGCATATGCGTCCAGGATGTCGCGCTGCGCGTCGGGCCTGAGCAGGGACTGCGTCTCGTGCTGACCGTGCAGGTCCACCAGCACGCTGCCGAGCTGCGCGAGCACGCCCACGGTGGTCGGGCTGCCGTTCACCCAGGCGCGGGAACGCCCTTCCGCGGTGATCTCGCGCTTGAGAATCAGCCGCCCGTCCTCGAGCTCAACTCCGAGGCTGGAGAAGGGTGGTGGCGGTCGGTTGAAGATCGTAGAGGTGAACTCGAAAGCGCCCTCGATGACGGTCTTCGCGGCGCCGGGGCGTACGACGTCCGCCGAGGCGCGCTCACCGAGCAGCAGCGCGAGCGCATCCACCAACATCGATTTCCCGGCACCGGTCTCCCCGGTGAGGACGTTGAGACCAGGGGTGAGCGGGAGCGTGACGTCGGCGATGACGGCCAGGTCGCGGACGCGCAGCTCCGTGAGCACTACCGTCGCTCGCGGTCGGAGAGGTCGCCCCAGTTCAGCTTCTTGCGCATGCGCGCGAAGAAGCCCTCGGGCCCGAGCCGCACCAGCAGGACCGGCCGTGCGGCGCGCTTCACCACCAGCCGCTCACCGGCGCGCATGGTGGTGCCGACCTGGCCGTCGAACGAGACCAGGACGTCCTCGGTCCACGGGGGGATCGGCTCGACCGTGACCGCCGCGTCCGCCGGCACGACGAGTGGTCGCACGGCGAGCGTGTGCGGGCAAATGGCTGCGACGACGATGGCGTCGACGGTCGGAACGACGATCGGGCCTCCAGCGGACAGGGCATACGCGGTCGACCCGGTGGGCGTGGCGATCACGATGCCATCGGCGGAGTACTGCCCGAGTTCGTCGCCGTCCACGGAGACGCGCAGCCGGATGACGCGCGCGACGCCGCCTTTGTGTACGACCGCGTCGTTCAATACGACCGGCTCGGCGCGGCTCTTCCCTTCCTTGTTCTCGATGAAGGGCGCAAGGGCCAGACGCGCCTCGGTCGCGTACGCCCGCCGCACCAGGGCATCGAGCGCCCAGTCGAGCGTCTGCGACGTGGCCGTGGTGAGGAAACCCACGCGACCGAGATTGACGCCCAGGATGGGCGTGGGCGCGGGGGCCGAGTCGAGCGTGCGCGCGCCGCGCAGCAGCGTGCCGTCACCGCCGAGGGTTACGAGACAGTCGAGTGGTGACGCCCGGTCGAGCGCCGGCGGCGCCGGCGCCGGCCACAGGGGGCCGATCTGCTCTTCGGTGAACAGGGAGACGCCCACGCGCGGCGCCACCTGCGCCAGATGCGCGAGAATCGTCTTGAGATCGCGGTAGCTCGGGTTGCCGACGACCCCGACGTTCATGAGTGGGTGAGCGATTCCTCAGCGGCCAACGCCCGCACCCGCGTCGCGATCCCAGCACCGGTCAGCCCGACCTCGGCCAGCTGTTGCGCCCGCGGTGCGTGCTCGTAGGTACCGTCCGGTACGCCCAGCGCCACGACGCGGCATTCCGGCGCCACTCCTTCCACGAGACCGGCGAGATACGCCCCGAACCCGTTGGTCACCGTGCCGTCCTCCACCGTGACGAGCAAACGGTGTGTGCGCAGCATGGCATCGAGGGTTTCGCGATCCACCGGCTTCAGGAAGCGACAGTTCACGACGGTCACGTCGAGTCCGTCGCGGCCCAGCTCCTCCGCAGCGGCGAGCGCCGGCTGGCACATAGTCCCAACCGCCAGCAGTGCGCACTCGCGTCCTTTGCGCAGAGTCTCCCACGTGCCGTAACCGATGGGCGCGACCTCGGCCGCATGCGGAGCCTCACCCGGAGCCTTGTCGCGAGGGTAGCGGAGAGAGAACGGTCCGCCCCCGTGCTCCAGCGCGCAGCGGAGCAGCCCGATCAGCTCGGCCCCATCCTTCGGCGCGGTCACCGTCATGTGGGGGACGGCAAGGAGGTACGCGATGTCGTACAGCCCCATGTGCGTCTGACCGTCCTCGCCCACCATGCCGGCGCGGTCGAGACAGAAGATGACAGGGAGCTGCTGGATGGCGACGTCGTGAATGATGCTGTCGTAGGCGCGCTGCAAGAACGTGGAGTAGATCGCCACGACCGGGCGGATGCCCTGGGTCGCGAGCCCCGCCGCGAACGTGGTGGCGTGCGCCTCCGCGATCCCGACGTCGAAGAAGCGCTCGGGCCATTTCTTCTGAAAAATGCTCGTCCCGGTCCCGGACGGCATCGCCGCGGTGATCGCCACGAGCTTGGGATACTCGCCCGCAAGCTCCGTGAGCGCCTCCCCGAACACCTTCGTCCATTGTGGTGGCCCCGCCTTCACCGGTCGAAGCTCTCCGGTGACGGGATCGTAGGGGGCCCGCGCGTGGTACTTCTCGGAATCCGGCTCGGGGAGCGGGAACCCCTTGCCCTTCTCCGTGATCAGATGGACCACCCGTGGGCCCTTGAGGGTCTTCACGAGCTCGAAGGTCTGCACGATCTGGGCGACGTTGTGCCCGTCGATCGGGCCGAAGTAGCGGAAGCCGAGCTCCTCGAACAGCATTCCCGGCGACCAAAGATTCTTGATGCTCTCCTCGAGCGTCTTGGCGAAGTCCACGAGCTTCTGACCGCCCACCAGGTGCGAGACCGATTCGATGAGGCCCTTCACCCGCTCGCGGATCCGCACGGTGATGGGGCTGGCGATGATGGAGCCCAGGTATCGATTGATGGCTCCGACATTCGGTGCGATGGACATCCCGTTGTCATTCAGCACCATGATGATGTCACGCCCCGAATGACCGGCGTTGTTCATCGCCTCGTAGGGGAGCCCGCAGGTCAGCGCACCGTCGCCCACGACCGCGACGACCTTGTACTGCTCGCCGAGGAGGTCGCGCGCCATCGCGATGCCGAACGCGGCCGACAAACCGGTCCCGGCGTGCCCCGCCCCGAACTGATCATGCGGGCTCTCGCTCCGCCGTAGGAAGCCGGACAGCCCCCCCGCCTGGCGCAACGTGGGGAGGCGATCGTTACGACCCGTGAGGATCTTCCAGGGGTATCCCTGATGACCCACGTCCCACACGATTTTGTCGCGGGGAGAGTCGAAGCAATAGGCGAGCGCTACCGTGAGCTCCACGACGCCGAGCCCCGCGCCAATGTGGCCTCCGGTCCGCGACACGACATCGATCAACCGGTCGCGGACCTCGTCGGCGAGGGGCTGCAGCTGATCGCGGCCGAGCCGCTTGACGTCGTCCGGTCCCCGGATGGCCTCGAGCAGTGGGGCGGGAATCTTAGTTGGGCCTCGTGACGACATAGTCCGCCAGGTCGGTGAGCGTAGGAGAAGCTAACCCCGCCTGCCGCAGCCGGTCTACCGCCCGCGCCGCCAGCCGTTCGGCCTCCGCCCGGGCGGCGCCCACGCCGAGCAGTGTCACGAAGGTCGATTTGGCGACCGCTGCGTCTTTCCCGGCGGTTTTCCCCAGCTGATCGGACGTCGCAGTGGCGTCGAGTACGTCGTCGTAGATCTGGAAGGCGAGGCCCACGTCGGCGCCGTAGCCACGCAGCGCCTCGCAGGGCCCCGGCGGCGCGCCCGTCGCGAGGCCGCCGATGACACACGCGGCGGCGATCAGGGCGCCGGTCTTGCGACGATGCACGTCCTCGAGCTCCTGCGCTGGCAGGCTTCCGCCGCGTCCCTCCGCCTCGAGATCCAGGGCCTGGCCGCCGATCATTCCCCCCGCCCCCGCCGCCCGAAACAGCTCCAGGGCCACGGCCTGTCGCCGCTCGGGCTCGAGGTCGAGCGCTGTCATCCCCGCGGCGAGCACACGGGCGCCGAGCGCCACCATGTGGTAGCCCGCGACCGTCGCCGTGGCCACGTCGAACGCCCGATGCGTGGTCGGTCGCCCACGACGGAGATCATCGTTGTCCATACAGGGGAGGTCGTCGTGCACCAGCGAGTAGGCGTGCACGACTTCCACCGCGGCCGCGAGCTCGGCCATGCCGGGAGCCGTTCCTCCGCCACCGCTGCCGATCGCCTCGGCCGAGGCGAAGACGAGCGTCGGTCGCAAACGCTTGCCGGCCGAGAGGAGGCTGTAGCGCATGGCCGCCGGGAGAGGCGCAGCCCACCAGTCTCCGGCGCGCGCACCCCACGCCTCGAGGGCGACGTCGACTCGAGCGCGGGCGTCCGCGAGGTACGCCTCGAGGCCGCGGTTAGGCGTCGAAGTCCTCGACCTTGAAATTGCCCGCTCGGTCGGCGAGCACCTGCTTGACCTGGGCCTCGGCGGCGGTCAGCCGCTCGCGGGCTTCACGCAGCCGCTCCACACCCTCCTCGAACAGCTTGAGCGCCTCATCCAGATCGACGTTCAAGTCCTGGCCCTCGAGGCGGCGCACGATCTCCTCCAACCGGTCGAGCTGCTCGGCGAAGGTCAATGGCTCGCGCCCGCGTGACGAGGGTGGCACGACTAGGACTCCCCCGCGCGGGCCTTCACCTCGCCATCCGTGACCCGCAGACGGAACGCGAGGCCCGTGGTGAACTGCGCCACGCGCTTGAGCACCCGACCCTGTGAATCGCGCGCCACCGCGTACCCGCGGTCGAGGATCTTGAGGGGCGACAAGGCGTCGAGGCGGCCCGCCAGCGCGGCCAGCTCGTGCGTGTGACGCTCCAGCCGGCGCTCGAGTGCTCCCGTGAGCCGGTCGAAGCCGCGCGCCAAGCGCTCGGTCATTCGGCCCGACCGCCCGACGAGCGCCCGCGCCAACCGCGTGCCGAGGTGATCCAGCTCGACCAGCACTTCGCCGCGATCCGGTGTGGCCGACTCGGCGGCCGCCGAGGGCGTGGGCGCCCGCAGATCGGCGACGAGATCGCAGAGGGTCACGTCCGTCTCGTGCCCGACGGCGGAGACCACGGGCATGGGCAGGGCCGCGACCGCGCGGGCGACGCGCTCGTGGTTGAAGGTCCAGAGATCTTCCCGCGAGCCACCGCCGCGTCCGATGATGACGAGCTCGATCCCCTCGAGGCGACACACCAGGCCGAGGGCGGCGCAAATCTCGTCTTCCGCACCGTCGCCTTGCACCCGCGTGGGGACGACGAGCAGCTCCGCGACCGGCCAGCGCCGCCCCGCCACCGCGATGATGTCACGCAGTGCCGCTCCGTCGGGACTGGTGACGACGGCGATGCGGAGGGGATATGGTGGGAGAGGCCGTTTCCGTGATGGATCGAGGAGCCCGTCCTTGGCGAGGGCGGCCTTTGCCCGTTCGAACGCGAGCTGCCACAAGCCGCCCGCTTCGGTCGAAAGGAGATCCACGACCGTCAGCCGGAACTCGCCCTTCTCCTCCCAGATGGTCGGGCGGGCGAAGACGAACACCTGCAGGCCGTCCGCCGGGGCCGTCGGGAGCCTGCGGTTGTCCTTCTGAAACATCACGCAGCGGATCTGTGCGCCGCGATCCCGCAGCGTGAAATACCAGTGACCGCTCTGCCACGCCTTGAAGCCCGATATCTCGCCGCGGACCCATAGCGGGGCGAGTCCCGTCTCCACGACCGCGCGCGCGCGTCGCGTCACCTGGGTGACCGTCCATGCGCCTTCGGGCGAGACGGCCGCGAACAGGTCTAGGCTTGCGTACGAGTCCATTGGCGCGCCGCCTGGACGGTGTTGTACAGCAGCATCGTGATGGTCATGGGGCCGACGCCACCGGGCACCGGCGTGATGGCGCCGGCCACGAGTTTGGCCTCGGCGAACTTCACGTCGCCGACGAGGCGATAGCCTTGCTTTGTGGTCGGATCGTCGACGCGGTTCGTCCCCACGTCGACCACGACCGCACCCGGCTTGATCATCTCGCCCGTCACGAACTCCGGTTTCCCCATCGCCACGATCAGGATGTCGGCGAGACGCGTGACCGTCTTGATCTCGCGTGTGCGGGAATGGCACACGGTGACCGTCGCGTTGCCGCCGGGGCCGTCCTGCAGGAGCAGCGCGGCCATCGGCCGGCCGACGATGTTGGAGCGGCCCACGATCACCGCATGCCGACCGGTCGTCTCCACGCCGCTCCGCAGCAGCAGCTGCTGGACCCCATAGGGGGTCGCGGGACGGAAGCCGGTGGGGTCCCCGACCGACACTTTGCCGACGTTTTCGGGATGGAAGCCGTCCACGTCCTTCGCGGGCGTGACGCGGCGCAGGACGCGTTGCGTGTCGATCTGCTTGGGGAGCGGGAGCTGCACGAGGATGCCGTGGATCTTCGGGTCGGCGTTCAGGCGGTCGATCAGCGCGAGCAGCTCGGCCTCGCTCGTCTCCTGAGGCAGGCGAATGGTCTCGTGATGCAGGCCCGCGTCCTCGCAGGCCTTCCCCTTCATGCGGACGTAGGTGGCGGACGCCGGGTTGCTCCCGACCAGGACCGCCGCGAGCCCCGGTTGGACGCCCCGCGCCGCCAGCGCGCGGATCTCCCCCTGCAGCTCCGCCCGCATCGCGCCGCCGATGGCGGTCCCATCGATCAGCCTAGCGGGCAAAGTCCACCGCGCGCGTCTCGCGAATGACGACGACCTTGATCTGTCCGGGGTACTGGAGGTCCCGCTCGATCTTGCGCGCGATCTGCTCGGAGAGCTCGCTCGCCTTCCCATCGTCGATCGCGTTGGGCGTCACGACCACGCGAACCTCTCTCCCGGCTTGAATCGCGAAGACTTTCTCCACGCCCGTGAACTCGGCGGCGATCTGCTCGAGCTGGGTCAAACGCTTGACGTAGGTTTCGAACGCCTCGCGCCGGGCGCCGGGCCGCGATCCCGAGACGGAATCGGCGGCCTGCACGATCACGCTGATGGGGCTCTCGTGCGCCACGTCGTCGTGGTGCGCGGCGATGCAGTTGATGACCGTGGGGTGCTCACCGTACTTGGTCGCCACTTCCACGCCCAGCTGCACGTGCGTGCCATCGTGCTCGTGCGTGAGGACCTTTCCCACGTCGTGCAGCAGCGCCCCGCGCTTGGCGAGCTGCACATCGAGCTTGAGCTCCGCCGCGATGATCCCGGCGAGCCAGGCGACCTCTTTCGAGTGCTCGAGGATGTTCTGCCCGTAGGACGTGCGGAAGCGCATCCGGCCGACGAGCTTCATGAGCTCGGGGTGCATCCCCTTGATGCCCGTCTCGTAGACGGCCTGCTCGCCCGCCTCGACGATCGAGGCGTCGACCTCCCCGCGCGCTTTCTCCACCACCTCTTCGATGCGCCCGGGGTGGATGCGCCCGTCGGTGATGAGGCGCTCGAGCGCGAGGCGACCGACCTCGCGGCGCACCGGGTCGAAGCACGAGACCACGACCGTGTCGGGCGTGTCGTCGATGATGACATCCACACCCGTGGCCGCTTCGAATGCGCGGATATTGCGGCCCTCGCGGCCGATGATGCGGCCCTTCATCTCGTCGGAGGGGAGGGCGACCGCCGAGACCGTGGATTCCGCGGTGGACTCGGGCGCGAGCCGCTGGATGGCGAGGGCGAGGATCTTCTTCGCCTCCTTGTCCGCGCTCTTGCGCGCCTGCTCTTTCAGGTCGCGCGCGAGCGCGGCGGCCTCGTTGCGCGCCTCGTCTTCCAGGCTTCGCAGCAGCTCCTGCTTGGCTTCCTGCGCGGTCAAGCCGGCGATCTTCTCGAGCCGTGAGCGTGCCTCGAGCTCCGCTGCAGTCAGCGCCCGCTCGCGTTCTCCGACGGCGCGCCCGCGACCGTCGAGCGCCCGCTCCCGCTCGTCCAACCCGCTCTGCCGCTGCTCCAGCGCCTGCTCGCGTCGCTCGCTCTCGCGACGCCGCCGACTTGCATCTTCCTCGAACGCCTCGCGCGCCGCGATGAGCTCTTCCTTGGCCGCGAGCACCACCCGCTGGCGGGCGTCCGCGAGCAGTCGCTCGCTCTCCGCCGCCGCCGCTCGGGCGGCCGCCTCCGCCGCCCGCCGCTCCACCCGCCGTCCCACGATATAGAGGGCGATCCCCGCGGCCACGCCACCGCCCGCGAGGGCCGAGAGAATTACCAGCCAGTTCGCCATAGGATCTATCTCCAGCATCGCTCCACGGGTGGCGGAGCGAGATCGTTCGTCTACGCCTGACCGACGACCGCCTTGCGCTTGCCAGGCGGGAGCAGCTTGGTGAGGTCATCGGCGAGCGCCGCGAGGCGCGCCGCGACCTCCCGTTCCCCCTTCTTGGCCTGGAACAGCTCGTTCGTAATGTCGAGGGCCGCGAGGATCGCGGCCTTGTGCGTCTCCACGATGGGTCCCTGCGACAGCACCTTTTTGAGCGCCTGGTCGACGTACGACGCGACCTCACGCGTGTATTCCGGCGGCAGGTCGGACCGCACGGTGTACTCCTCGCCACCGATCATGACCTTGACCGCGTGCTTCTTCGTGCTCACCGCGCCGCCTCTCCAGAAGCACCCCCACCAGCGGCTCCGGACGGTGTGCCCCCACCGGCCCCCCCTCCCCCCGCGCCCACTCGCCCGCCGCCTCCGGCCGTCTCTCGCGCTTGCTCCTCCAGGAACGTCAGCCGTGAGAGCAAGTCCTGCACGCGCGTGCGCGCGGCCTCCACCCGCTGCTTGAGCGTCTTGTTCTCCTGCTCCAGATCGGCGACGCGCACTCGCGTCTCGGGATCCAGTTTCGCCGCGGGTCCCCCCCCGCCTCCTCCCCGCCCTCCCCCGCCGCTCTCCTTCAGCTCGGCTTCGGCCTTGACGGCACGCGCACGCCACAAGGCCAGCTCGTCCGCCACATGGCGAAGGATTGTCTCGAGCTGGTCGAGCACCGGCGCATCAGATCTCTCTCCGTCGTACGCCAAGCTCATCCTCCAACGCAGCGAGAGCCCGCTTCAGAAGCGCGTCCACATCCGTTTCTCGCAACGTCCGAACAGGGTCGCGGAACGTGCAATGCCAAGCCACGCCGCGGTAACCCGGCGGGATCCCCGGACCCCGATACTCGTCGAACACCTGGAGCCGCTCGAGCAGCGGCGCCATTGCCCGTCGGAGCACACCGCCCACGCTTTCGGCGGTGACGTCCGGTGGAAGCACCAGAGCGAGATCGCGCTCGACTGGGGGCTGCACCGAAAGCGGGCGATAGGCGACGGGCAGGCGCTCGACCACGGACAGCCGGACCTCGAACCCGTAGAGCGGCGCGGCCCACGCCGGCACATCCGCCTCCAGCGGGCCCGACCAGCCCACCACCTCACTACTGCCCGGTTGCACCGCCTCCCAACCCGGCGCCCCGCCCGTCGCCGGCCGCACCTCACACGCAGGAGCGGCTACGCTAACGGCTAACTCAAAGTGGTACTTCAGGTCCCATATGTCCATATGAGGTACTTTCGCACCCTCCGACCAGTGCGGTGGGCGCCGGGCGCCCGTCAGCACGCCCGCAACGGAGGTCCATTCCTCCGGGAGAGAACCGCGCCCTGCTCCCCGCTCCCCGGTCGCCGCACGGAAGACCGTCCCCACCTCGAAGAGCCGGACATCCTTGTTGCGATTGGCCCAGTTGAATTCCACCCGCCGGATCAGCCCAGGCAGGAGCCTCCGACGGAGGTGTGCTTCTTCTGCCGACAGGGGGTTCCGAATCGGGACCGCCTCGGGTCCATCCGGTGGCCCGAGCGGAATGGTGCGCGCCTCGAGCAGCCCGGCGCGCACGAGCCGCTCACGCACGCGCGCCCGTGCCTGCTCCTCCGGAGCGTCCGGCACAGTCCCCGGCCGGTAGGGGCGCAGCTCGTCGGGGAACGCATCGTATCCCTTGAGCCGCGCAACCTCTTCGATCAGGTCGACCTCGCGAGTGACGTCGGGACGCCAGCCCGGGATTTGCACCGCCAGACGGGCGTCCTTCGGCGCCACAAAGAAGCCCACCGAACTGAGGAGCCGTTCGACCTCGACCCGCTCGATCGCCGTTCCGAGCAGGTGGGTGACGCGCTCGGGGCGCAGGAAGATGGTGCGTTCCTGCTGGGGCTCGGGCCACAAGTCGAGGACCGGCTCCCGCTGCGCTCCGCCCGCGACCGCCCGGATCAACTCGATGGCGCGGCGCACCGCGTCCGGCATGGCGAGCATGTCGATGCCGCGCTCGAACCGATAGCTCGATTCGCTCGACAGTCCGAGGGCTCGGCGCGTCCGGCGAACGCGTGTCGGCTGGAAGTACGCGCATTCGAGCACCACGTCCCTGGTGTCGGCCGAGACTTCCGATTCGGCGCTCCCCATCACGCCGGCGATGATCGTCGGTCGTTCCGCGTCGCAGATCGCGGTCATGTCCGCCGTGAGCGTGCGCGTCATGCCATCGAGGGTGACGATCTTCTCGCCCGCGCGCGCCCGCCGGACCACGACCGCGGGCCCGCGGAGGCGTGCCAGATCGAATGCGTGCAGCGGCTGGTTGAGCTCGAACAGGATGTAGTTCGTTGCGTCAACGACGTTGTTGATCGGTCGCTGGCCAACGGCGGTCAGTCGTTCGACCAGCCATGGGGGGCTGGGCGCGACTTTCACTCCACGGATGACCGCGATCATGTACCGGGGCGCGCCTTCCGGATCTTCCAGCCGCACTTCGACACCGTCCACCTTGCCCGCGACGACGCGGCCGCTCGGGCCGGCGGCCACGCCGGCCTCGGCGGCCCTCACGGCCTCGCCGTCACGGGCGCTGGAGGGGGGAGCGCGGCGACGGCCGCCGAGCGCGGCGTCCCCGCCGGCCGGAGACGCGCTCGCACCCGGCGCGCCCGGAATCGCGGGCAGCTTTACGGGTACTCCGAGTGACGCGCCCAACTCACGAGCGACCCCCTTGTGACACAAGAGATCGGGCCTATTGGCCGGCACGTCGATCACGATTTGGTGATCGCCGATCCCCACGGCGTCAATGAACCGCGCGCCCGGTGGGGCTGCCGCGTCGAGCTCGAGAATTCCGGAGTGATCGGCGCCGAGGCCGAGCTCTTTGGCGGACAACAGCATGCCGTTGGATTCCACGCCCCGGATCTTCTTGCGCTCGAGTTTGAGGCCGCCCGGCAGCACGGCACCGACCGGCGCATAGGGATAGATCTTGCCGGCCTGCACGTTGGGCGCGCCGCACACGACTTCGACAGGCTGGGCCCCACCGCCCGCATCCACCAGGCACAACGAGAGGCGGTCGGCGTCAGGATGCTTCTTGACCTCGAGCACACGGGCGATCAGGACATCGCCCAACTCCTGGTGGAGCGGGACGACCGCGTCCACCGCGGCCGCGTGCACGGTGAGACGCTCGGCCGCGTCGCGCGCGTCGAGCGGCTGGCCGAGCAGCGCCTCGAGCCACCGCCGCGAGACGATCACCTGGCGCCCTCGGCGAACTGCTGCAGGAATCGCACGTCGCTCTCGTACAGCAATCGGATGTCCGGAATGCCGTGGCGGGTCATGGCGATCCGCGCCGGACCCATCCCCCAGGCGAAGCCGCTGTAGCGCTCACTGTCCACGCCGGTATTCTCGAGCACGGCTGGATGCACCATGCCGGACCCGAGGATTTCCATCCACCCGCTCTGCTTGCAGGTCGCGCAGCCCGCGCCGCGACAGATCTGGCACTGCACGTCCATTTCGGCGGACGGCTCCGTGAACGGGAAAAACGAGGGTCGGAACCGAACGCGCGTGTCCGCGGTGAAGAACTTCCGGGCGAAGGCCGCGAGCGTGGCTTTGAAGTCCACGAACGTGATTCCCTCGTCGACGGCGAGCCCCTCGATCTGCTCGAAGACCGGCGAATGCGAGGCATCGAAGGGGTCGCGCCGGTACGCTTGCCCGGGAATCACGACCCGGATCGGTGGCCGATACCGCTCGAGCGTGCGGATCTGCACGGGGGACGTGTGCGTCCGTAGCAGCAGCTCGCCGTCCAGGTAGAACGAGTCCTGGGCGTCGAGCGCCGGATGATCCTTCGGGAAATTGAGCGCGAAGAAGTTGTACCGCTCGGTCTCGATCTCGGGGCCGACCGCGCGCGTGAACCCGAGCTCATGGAAGATCTCGCAGATTTCGTCGACGACCTGCGTGACCAGGTGGAGCCCACCCCGCCACGCCGGCCGCCCTGGCATCGTGAGGTCGACCCCGGATACGCTCGCGGTGGTGCGCTTCAGCTCGCGCTCACGCGCATCGACGGCGGCCTCGAACTCGCGCTTCAGCGCGTTCGCCGCCGCGCCGACTTCCTTGCGGGCGTCGGCATCGAGCTTCGGGACGCGCGTGAGAATCTTGGTCAGGGCGCCGGCCTTGCGCCCGAGGATCTCGGTCTTGAGATCGGGGAGCCGGCGTTCGTCCGCCTGCGGAATTTCCTTCAGACGCTCCCGCAGCTCGGCGAGGGCTGCCAGGAGATCGCGCATGGTCAGAGTGCCTGCTTGGCGACCTCCGCGAGCTGCTCGAACGCCGCGGGATCCCGGACGGCGAGATCGGCGAGGACCTTGCGGTTGATCTCGACGCCCGCGCGCCGGAGCCCGTTCATGAGGCGGCTGTAGGACAGCTGATGGAGGCGCGCGGCGGCGTTGATGCGCGTGATCCAGAGCCGGCGGAAGTCGCCTTTCTTGCGGCGTCGATCGCGGTACGCGTACTTCTGCGCGCGCTCGACGGATTCTTTCGCCGCCTTCCAGAGCTTGGACCGCCCGCCAAAGTAACCCTTGGCGAGCTTCATCACCTTGTTCTTGCGCTTCAGGCGCGCGACGTTGCTTTTGACGCGAGGCATGGGCGGCTCCTTACGCCATCAGCAGCCGCTTGAGGCGGCGTTCATCGGCATGCGACACGAGCGTGCCCTTGCGCAGGTGGCGCTTCCGCTTGGCGGTTTTCCGGGTGAGCAGGTGGCTCTTGTACGCGTGATGGCGGCGCAGCCGGCCGGTCGCCGTCAACCGGACGCGCTTGCGAAGCGCGCGCTTCGATTTCTGCTTGGGCATGTCAAAACCTTTCGGTGTCAGGTGTCCGGTGTCGGGTGTCCGGAAACCGGACACCTGATACCGGGCACCGTCATTTCGGCGCCAGCACCATCGACATATTGCGGCCCTCGAGTTTCGGATCCTGCTCGATCTTCGCCACGTCCTTCAGCTCTTGGGCGACGCGGTCGAGCACGTCCCGCCCCAGGTCGATGTGGGCCATCTGCCGGCCGCGATACATCATCGTCACTTTCACCTTGTTGCCGTCCTGCAAGAACTCACGCGCGTGGCGCGTCTTGAACGCGAAGTCGTGGTCGTCGATGCCCGGCCGATACTTCACTTCCTTCAGATGAATCACGTGTTGCTTTTTCTTCGCCGCGCGCGCCGCCTTCGCCTGCTCGAACTTGAACTTCCCATAATCCATGATCTTCACGACGGGCGGTCGCGCGAGCGGCGCCACCTCGACCAGGTCGAGGCCCCGCTCCTGGGCCGCGGCCAGTGCTTCTTCGACCGTCAACACTCCAAGCTGCGCGCCGTCAGGAGCGATCACCCGCAGTGGGCTGATCCGGATCTGCCGGTTCACCCGGATGCGCGGCGCTTTGTTGTTCGGGCTTTCGATCGCCAGGTGGTGATTCTCCTCGCCAAAGGACAAAAAAAGCGGATTCCAGCCACCCGGAATCCGCGTTACGTCGTCCGTCATCCGTTGTCGGACGACGGACTACGCTCTCCCAACCCTAGAGCACTCTCCCGTCCGGAGAGGCAGCGGGTGAGGCGCACGCGGCGCCCGCTTACCGTATTGTCGGCGGTAACTTAGCCCGCGCGAACGGGCTCCACAAGGCCAAAGCCCTTCCCGTCGCGCGCCAGTCGACCGGTCGCAACCTCCGGGTCGTGCTCGAAGAAGAGCAACCACCCCTCCGCCTCGGCCCGGCCGTAGAGCCGGCGCTTGGATTCGAGCGTCACGAGGGGCTCGATGTCGAAGCCCATGATCCAGGGCAACGGCAGGTGAGCGGTGGTCGGCACGACATCCGCGAGGAAGCAGAGCCGCTCCCCCGCGCTCTCGACCAGCACGGACTGATGGCCCGGCGTGTGGCCCGGCGTCGGCATGCACCGAATGCCCGGGACCGGCTCTACTTCGCCGTTGAGCGTGATGAAGGAGATCGATTCAAAGTTGGGCGGGAGGTAGCTCGCCGCCGTCCGCTCATTGAGCCGACGCGCGAACTCGAGCTCTCCCTTCTGCACCGCGTACTTCGCCCTGGGAAAGGTCACCCGCACCGGCCCCTGAGAACCTCCCCCAGGCTCACGGTACGTATTCCCCCCAGCGTGATCGAAGTGGAGGTGCGAATTGATCACCCACGCGATATCGGCGGGCTCATGCCCGAGCGTCTCGAGGGCGTCCTCCAGCCGCGTGCGCCCTCCGCGTCCCTCGTTGTCCACTCCGTAAATGTCCTTGAACTTCGCAGCTTCCTTGTTGCCGAGGCCCGTGTCGACCAGGACGAGTCCGTCCGGATGCTCGATGAGGAGGCACCGCATCGCCAGCGGAATGCGGTTGCGCTCGTCCGACGGGATGCGACGTTGCCACAGGACTTTCGGCACCACCCCGAACATCGCGCCTCCGTCCAGGCGCACCGTTCCAGCCTCGATCGCGTGGCAGGTCAGGCGGCCGACGCGAAACGTGGTGTGGCTCATTCGGGTGCGGAGTGCGGAATGCGGAGTGCAGAGTGCCGGGGCCGATCGTGCAGGTCCCGGAGATCGTCGAGCGTCTCGACTCCCCGGTCCCGGGCCAAGCCCAGGAGCGACCGCAGCACGTAGGCCGCGGTGAGCGCGTCCCCGAACGCGCGATGCCGCGCCGGGTTCTCCACGCTGAAAAAGGCGGACACCTGATCCAGTCCACGGTGACGCAGCGCGGGCACGAGCCGCCGCGTGAGCGTCACGGTGCACAGCGGCCGCCCGCCCGGTCCGGAGACACCCGCGGCGGTCCATTCGGCCGCGAGATGCCGCCAGTCGAACCGAGCGTTGTGGGCCACGAAGACGCCGTCGTCGAGGGTGCGCCGGAGATCCGTCGCCACGTCCTGGAACCGCGGTCGGCCCACCACGTCGCGCTCGCTGAGACCGGTGAGGCGGGTCACCCAGACGGGAATGGGACTGCCCGGGTCGAGCACGGCCTCGTACGCCAGATGCACGGTGCCGTCCTCGAGGATCGCCACCGCGACCTCGATGATCCGCCCACCCCGCTCCGGGCGGGCACCGGTCGTCTCGACGTCCACGACCGCAAAGCGGCACCGCGTGAGCTCGATGGCCCCGGCGTCAGAGATCATCGCGCCGGAGCGGCAGGGTCATACAGCGTGGTCCACCGCCACCCCGGACCAACTCGCTGCCCTCCATCGTGATCACGGCGCGCTCGTCGTCTCCGAGATTCTCGTCGCCCGTGAGGAGGTTGACGGCCGCCACGGTGCGGAAGCCGCCATGCTCGAGCTCGCGCAGCGTGGCTTCGTTCCGGGCGTAGGTCACGGCCACGCCCGGCCGCACCGTGACAAAGTTGCAGGCGGACGACCACTGCTCGCGCTCCTGCAGCGAGCGATCCGCACCGCCGCAAAAGACCGGTTCGAGCGGGTGATCGACCGCCTGCATGGCCGCGAAAAAGTTTGGCATCTCTTTCACGCCTTTCGACTTCTTGCGTCGGTGCAATACCGCGAGCCGCTCGGGTCCGACAAAGTGCGGGGGATACACGCAGCAGAGCTCCCGGTCGAGCTGCGTAAAGATCATGTCGAGGTGAATCGCCGTACGCTCGTTGGGGAGTACGACGACGATCACGTCCTTCACGCCGCAGTGCTCGAAGACAAGGTCACACAGGTGGTCGAGCGCGGCCGGGCTGGAGCGCTCGCTGAAGCCGAGCAGCAGCAGGTCCGGACGCATGGGGTGCACGTCCCCGCCCTCGAGCGTGTAGTTGTTCCGCTTCTCCTCCGATCCGTCGTACAGGATGCCCGCGTTCTCGAGACACGGATGGTAGCGGAACAGGGCCTTCACCAGCAGTTCCTCGGTCCACCGGACGCCGTAGCGCATCGAGCCGATGATCGAGTGCTCGCCGATCACGATGCCCACGTCACGCGTGAAAAAGAGGTTCGGCAGTGGGGGCAGCGCGTACCCGCTTTCGTTCAGCGCCTTGGCGATCGGCCCCGCCTCTTCGAGCGCGCCCTCGACCATCAAGCCGACGAGCGCCTCGGGCGTGAGCGCCGCGAGCTGCTTCGCCAGCGCGTCGGAGGGCACCACCTCGAGCGCGCGGGTCACGAGGAACTCCCGGACGTCGGGCCGCGCCACCAGCTCGGTCAGGAGCGTGCGCACCTCGTACACCTGGGCGAACCGCTCGAGGACCGCCACGAACCGCTTGTGCTCGCGCTGCGCGAGGTCGAGGTCGATGATGTCGTCGTACAGGTAGTCTTCGCGATTGCCGGGCGTGACGGCCACGAGCTCGCGGCCGGGCGTGTGGACGAGCACCGCGCGGAGCGGGCCGATTTCGGAGGTGACGTGGACGCGCGCCATGGCGCGGAATCTAACGGGGCGCCGGAGGCCCGGCTAAGAGCACGTACGGCCGTGCATTACCGGTTCGCGAGCGCGAAGCTCAAGGTCTCGAGCTCCAGCGCCATGTTCACGGACTTCACGACCACATCGGCCGGCACCGTGGGCTGCATCGGCGCGAAGTTCAGGATCGCTTTCACGCCGCTCCGTACCAAACGGTCCACGACTTCCTGGGCGGCCGTGGCCGGCGTCACGACGATCGCGATGTCACTCGGCTCGCGGTTCAAGTCGGCCTCGAGATGGCGGACGTCCCGGACCACGAGGCCGTTCCAGCCGGTGCCGATCTTCTTGGGATCCTTGTCGTAGATGGCGGTGACGTGGAAGCCGCGCTGACGGAATCCGGGATACTGAACGAGCGCGCTGCCAATCCGCCCGGCTCCCACGAGGACGACGCGGTACGTGCGTCGGAGCCCCAGGATGTCGCGGATCCGGGCCGTGAGCTCCGGCACGGAGTAGCCCAGGCCACGCTTACCGAACGAGCCGAAGAACGAGAGGTCTTTGCGGACCTGCGCCGATGTGGTGCCGCCGCGCCGGGCCAGCTCGGCGGAGGAGATGGTCGTCTGGCCCTGCGTGGCGAACTGCTCGAGAAAGCCCAAGTACAGCGAGAGCCGTCGCACCGTGCTCTCAGAAATCTTCCGCATTGTGAATTATTTCACAATCGAGCACTCCACCGCAAGAGCCGAGCGAACGCCGGGGGCCCGAGCGTCTCCGGACGGGCGGCGGCGTCCAGCCCCAGCTCACGAAGCCCCGCGGTCACGACCGCCGCCGATTGGCCGGTCACGCCCATCAGCACGTTGCGCAACTGCTTCCGCCGCCGCCCAAAGCAGGCGGTGACGAACGCGCGAAACGCCGGCACCTCACCGGGCGCGATCGCGGGATCCGGGAGCGGCGTCAGTCGCACGAGCGCGCTCGTAACCTTCGGTCGCGGCGTGAAGGCGCCCGCAGGCACGGTGAAGAGCCGTTCCACATGGCACTGCGCCTGCACGCCCACCGAGAGCGCGCCGTAGACTCGCGACCCGGGCCCGGCAGCGAGTCGATCGGCGACCTCCTTCTGGACGAGGAAGACGACGCGCTCCGGCAGCGGCGGCGTGAGCGCCTTCTCGAGCAACGGCGAGGTGATGTTGTAGGGGATGTTGCCGAC
>Ga0075436_100000725_pt1 | contig 21806 bp, 23 predicted proteins | sample RhiMethybrSRZTD5_FD_75303 | JGI IMG/M metagenome (GOLD analysis project Ga0075436, IMG submission 75303) | Populus rhizosphere microbial communities from Tennessee, USA - Rhizosphere MetaG P. TD hybrid SRZTD5 | ecosystem: Host-associated > Plants > Roots > Rhizosphere > Soil | place: USA...
CAAATGATGAAGCGTGCGCATCACCATCCGAGATTGATCCTGTGCCTGTTGCATTTGATCCGGCCGAGCTCGAATCGAGATGTTCACGGTTCGTCGCGCGCCGTAGATCTTCTGAAAAGTTGAAAGCGGTATTTTGGCGAAGTTATCGCGAGAGAACCCGAACACCGTTCCTTTCTTTTCCGCGACTCCAACAACCGAGTACCAATGGCCGTCGATGTAGACGTCTTTTCCTAGAGGGTCGGTGCCGAGGAAAAGTTTCTCGGCGATGTCGGCTCCGATGAATGCTACGAAGCGCGAGTGTTGTTCGTCCCACTCCTGAAGAGTGCGTCCCGAATCGACGCCGTAGCCTTCGATGTCCAGAATGTTCGGCGTGATCCCCGACATATCGATTTCCTGGAGGCTCTGCTTTGTGTATCGCACGCTCACTTGTTTGTGGGTCTCGACGCCCACCGCCTCACACGCGGCGCAGCCTCGACGAATCGACTCGGCTACGTCCGCATGAACTTCCGGATTGCGGCGAATCATCTCGAAGAACTTGTCGAGATTTGTGGTGATCGGAAACTGAGTGACTACAAACGTGTTCGGACCGAAGTTCGAAACCTTTTCTTTCCAGTAGCGGTCAAGCCCCTGGATGATCGAGATCACCGAGATGATCGAAGTGATTCCGATGATGATTCCAAGCAAAGTCAAAAACGAACGCAGCTTGTTGGCGCGCAGGGAATCTATCGCGACGCTCGCGTATTCCACGAACCCAGCGTGTCCGGCATGCTCTCGCCTTCCTGCGAGCATGCTTGGTTTCATTGTTGGCAATGACGTAGTTTCCATTGGCTATTCGGTTATAGCTCCGGTCCCTAAAGCGGTCAAACCTGACGGAAAGCGGGTGCCTTTACAATCTTAGCGCAGGTGTGCGATTGTTCGGAAACCTGAAAACCGACGTTTAATAACCAAGAACATGACGACGGGAGAATGCCTTGAGTTCTGTCGAACCTGAGCGAGCGGCTATGAGCGTGGTCGAGGGTCTTAAGAAAACTGTCAGGGAGACTCCGCACAAGCTCGCTTCGATATGCAGCAACACTCGGCTCAGCTTTCAGCAACTTGACGAGCGAATTAATCGGCTCTCGAGCGCGCTTTCAAGCCTTGGAATCGCGCGAGGCGATCGCGTCGCAATCCTGGCGCTCAACTGCCATCGGTATCTCGAATGCTACTACGCGATTCCACAACTGGGCGCGGTCGTCGTCCCGATTAACTTTCGACTTCCCCCGCAGGAGATCAAATACATCGTCGATCATTCGGGAGCGCGAGCCGTGCTGGTCGATGAGTCACTCGCGCCTATGCTGGATGCGGTGCGAGCGACACTCGACGGCGTCTCCAGTTTTATTCTGATGAGCGACGGCTCTCGCGAAGGTTACCTGGGCTACGAAGGATTAATCGCCAACTCGCCGCCGGTTTTTGAAGCTCCCGAAATCAGCGACGACGAGTTGCTTGGCTTGTTTTACACTTCGGGAACCACCGCCGAACCGAAGGGCGTGATGTTGACGCACAGAAACATGCTCGCGAACATTGCGCACTCCGATCCGTACACCTACCGTCAGCCCGATGACGTCTTTCTTCACACCGCGCCGATGTTTCATCTCGCGGACGGCGCGGCGGTCTTCGCAAACACCTCCAACGGCGCCGCCCACGCTTATCTTGCGCGCTTCGACGCGGGGGCGGTATTGGACATCATTCAACGCGAGCGCGTGACTACCACCGTGCTTGTCCCGACGATGATCAACTTCGTGCTTCATCATCCTCAGCTCGATTCTTACGATCTGTCGTCGCTTCGTCAGATCACTTACGGCGCATCGCCGATCGCACCCGATCTGCTTCAACGCGCGATGAAAGCGTTCGGCTGTCACTTCTCGCAAGGCTACGGTTTGACCGAAGCTTCTCCGCTGCTCACGGTGCTCACACGTGAGGACCACGTGATCACCGATGAGAAAAGCATTCGCAGGCTGGCTTCTTGCGGCAAGCCGGTCGAAGGAGTGGATGTGCGAGTAGTGAAGGAAGATGGGACTGACGCGGCGCCCGGCGAAGTTGGAGAGATCATCGCGCGCGGACCGAATATCATGCTCGGTTACTGGAAGCGGCCCGAAGATACTAAAGAAGCGATACGCGACGGCTGGCTTCACACCGGCGATCTTGCGACCGTTGACGAAGACGGCTACATATACCTGGTCGATCGCAAAAAAGACATGATCGTCACCGGAGGCGAGAACGTTTACTCGACCGAGGTCGAAGCAGTTCTGTACGCGCATCCGTCAATAAAAGAAGCGGCGGTGATTTCCGTTCCCGATTCCGACTGGGGCGAAGCCGTTCACGCCTGCGTTGTCTTGCATGATGGCGAGCAATCGACGGCAGAAGAGATCGTAGAGTTTTGTCATGAACGGCTCGCGGGCTACAAGGTGCCTCGCTCGATTGAGTTCATCGAAGGCGAATTGCCAAAAGGCGGAACGGGAAAGATATTGAAGAAGCAATTGCGCGACCGATATTGGAAGGATCAAGCTCGACGAATCAGTTAATAAACAGAATGGACAGGATCGACAGGATAGATTAAATCGACTTTCAAAACCAGGCTTGCCTTCTTCATCCTGTTGATCCTGTCAATCCTGTTAATTCCGTTGGAGAGACTGAATGAACCTTACTCTTACACCCATCAGATTCAAGCAGCGAGCAGAGAGATATTTTCCGAATAAGCTCGGCATCATCGACGGCGATGTGCGGATGACTTATCGCGAATACGGCGAGCGCTGCGACCGCCTGTCAAACGCGCTCGTCGAGATGGGAATCAAGCGAGGCGAGCGTGTCGCATGGCTTGGCTACAATAGCCACGAGCTGCTCGAAGCTTATTACGGAGTCGTCCAGATGGGCGCGTTGCTTTTGCCGTTGAACATAAGGCTCACGCCTGCCGAAATCGCCTTCATTCTGAATGACTCGGATTCGGTCGCGGTGTTTTACAATCGCGATTTTCAACCAATCGTCGATGGAGTGCGCAACCAGGCACCCGATGTAAAGCACTTCGTTCCGCTCGAAGCCGCAGGCGACGGCCGAGACTACGAAGCCCTGATAATGGCTGCAGGAGCCAGTTTCACGCCACCAGACATTCAGGACGACGATCTCGCCGAACTGTTTTATACCTCAGGCACGACCGCCAACCCGAAAGGCGTGATGATGACCCATCGCAATCTTTACCTTCATGCTCTGCAAGTCATCGCCGGGTTGAGAATCGACGATACGGTTGTTCAGCTTCACACCATCCCTCTGTTTCACGTCAACGGCTGGGGAACTCCGCACACACTTACCTGCATGGGCGCGCGCCACATCATCGTTAAGAAGTTCGATCCTCTCGAAGTGCTCGAGCTGATTCAACGCGAAGGCGTGACTAATTTCGCGATGGTGCCGACGATGGCGAATGCTTTGATTCATCATCCGTCGCTTGGTGAATACGATCTGTCGAGTCTCGACTACGTAGCGATCGGCGGCGCAGCTTCACCGGTGGATTTGATTCGTCAGATCGAGCAGAAGCTCGGCTGTCGCGCTTACGGAGGCTACGGACTGACCGAAACGGTTCCCGTGCTGACTCAGGCATTCATTCGGGATCACTTGAAAGACGAGTCCGACGAAGAACGATGGCGTCGCCAGGCGATGGCGGGATTTCCAATGCCCGGAGTCGAGATCGACATTTTCGATACCGACGACAAGCCGGTACCTCGGGACGGAGAAAGCGTCGGCGAAGTTGTCGTTCGGGCGGACAACGTGATGTCAGGCTACTGGAAGCTGCCCGAAGAAACGGCGAGCGTGATGCGCAACGGATGGTTTCACACCGGAGACATGGCAACAGTTGATCAGTACGGTTATTTTCTGATCGTCGATCGCAAGAAGGACATAATCATTTCGGGCGGCGAGAACATCGCTTCAATTGAAGTCGAGAAAGCCGTCTACGCGCATCCATCAGTGTTTGAATGCGCGGTAGTCGCGGTGCCTGACGATCGATGGGGAGAAGTGCCGAAAGCTCTCGTTGTTGCCAAACCCGGTGAATCGCTGAGCGAGCAGGAATTGATCGATCACTGCAGAACTAAACTACCAGGCTTCAAAGTTCCCAAGTCTGTCGAGTTCTTCGAGTCATTGCCCAAGGGCGGCACTGGAAAAATCCTCAAGAAAGAATTGCGCGAAAAATATTGGAGCGGCTTCGACAGGCGCGTTCATTGACTGAAAGGCGTGGCGCTCTGAAGGCTGTCGCGGTAGAGTAACCTTCAATGCAAGATGCGCCCGACTACATCGAACATCGCAGGCGGCTGCGCGAGAAGTTTTTGAAAGCCGGCGCCGGAGGTTTCCACGACTACGAACTTCTCGAGTTGCTCCTCACATTCGCAATCCCTCGAGTCGACGTCAAACCTGCAGCAAAAGCGTTGATGAAACGGTTTGGAACTCTCAATGCGGTACTCGACGCAACTCAAAGTGAGCTTCAATCAGTCAGCGGAATGGGTCCCACGTCTGCCGTCTTGATTCGTCTGGTCAAAGAACTATTCTCCGCTTATCTGGCCGAACGGATGGAAGGAAAGGACGTGCTGTCGTCACCTTCGGCGGTAGTCGATTTCGCGCGAGTGAAACTTGCGGGACTTCCGCACGAGGCTTTCATGGTCATCTACTTGAACGTCAAGAACCGGGTAATCGACCACGAAGTGCTGCAGGAGGGAACGGTCGACCGCGCGATAGTTTATCCTCGCGAGATAATCAAAGCCGCGCTGACTCACAAAGCTACGGGTTTGCTCTTGAGCCACAATCACCCAAGCGGCGATCCCGAGCCATCACAGGAAGACAAGCATTTGACGCGATCAGTGATCGAAGCCGCTCGCACGGTTGAGATCAAAGTGCTTGACCACATCATAGTAGGAAAGAATGGTTATTTCAGTTTTCAAGAGAATCGCTTGCTGTAGAGTCAAATGCTATGGAGAATCCGAGAGACACACCCGGCGCTGTACGATTTGAAATTGCCCCGATGCTCTACGCGAGGGTAAGCTAATAAGCATCTGGAGAATTTATCCATGACCGAGATAACTTTGACAGCGATCTATGAAGAGGCTGAAGAAGGCGGGTACATCGGCTACATTGCCGAGCTTCCAGGCGCGAACACTCAGGGCGAGACAATGGAAGAAGTGCGTGAGAACCTGCTCGAAGCGATGCAGTTAATTCTCGAAGCCAACCGCGAAGAAGCTGAGAGACGACTGTCCAGTACCGCGAAGGTAACTCGCGAGCCACTGACCCTCCACGCGGCTTGAGATGAATCGCACTGATCTGATTCGGCATCTCGAATCTCACGGTTGCGTATTTGTGTGCGAAGGCCGCAAGCACACCGTCTACAAAATCCCGCCAACGGTTTATACTCTAGCGTACCGCGACATCGAGTCATCAAGAAGTTTCTGGCTTGGAAGATATGCGACGACCTCGGCATCCCGAGACCTTGAGGGGCGAACATCTTCGACGCGCCAATTCGCAGGTCTTCTTCAACTGATCACTTCTTGAGGTGCTGATCGTACCATTCAATCTCAATCTTCGTAGTTTGCTCGCGAGCCGTGGTGTAAACCCCATAATGAGTGATGCCGGGAATGACTACGTACTTCTTCGGCTCGCGGGCCCGGTCGTAAGCCAGCTTCGCGTGTTTCGCGTTGTCGAATAACTCTTCCTTCTCGGCAACGACAAAAAGCATCGCGCATTTCTTGATCAACGGCACATCATCCACCGGCGCATAACCTAGCAGCTTCTCGCGAATCGGCGCGCCTTGCAGATTGCCGATCACTCGAGCGCGAGGCGGCGGATAACCTATCTCCCCGTGAGCTCGCTTCGTGGCTTCTTCGTAAGCGAGTCTGTACTGATCATCAGCAGAGCCCGCTGACGCAAGTTGAGCAGTTGGGCGCGAGTCCATCGCTCCTACCTGACTGACGATGCATTTGACTCGCGGATCGTGCGCGGCGACGTAGACGACGTGACCTCCCGAATAGCTCGAGCCCCACAACCCGATTCGAGTCTTGTCCACCTGCGGCTCGCCCATCGCCCAATGAATCACGTTGAAGATGTCTTGAGTTTGCTCCAGCGGATCGACGACCTCGCGAATTTCCATCACTTCGGCAGTGAACTTGTTGCCGGTTTTTGTCGCCGGCTCGGGAGCGGTGAGAATGACTCGTGAATCGCTCGCGCCCCAGCCTCGATAGTCGAACGCGATGACCAGATAACCCGCGTGCGCGAAGTCGAGAGCTACCGGCCGCAGCAATGCCGCGGTGCCGCCCCAACCGTGACTCATGATTATCGTCGGAAGCTGCTTCCCCGCCGCAGACTTCGGCGAGTAGAGCTCGGCTGTAAGCCTCACCCCTTCGCTCATAACGTTCGCCTTGCGATAGTCGATGTCATCAGGCGGCGAGAAAGGCTGCGGCGATTGTTGTGCTTTTACCGCGCTCAAAAACGCGAACAACAGCGCGGCGATTATGAGACTCGAGATTCGATTGCGTTGCATGGTGTCGTCCTTTGGATGTAGTTATGTAAGCCCGTCCGTTGATTCGGGCGGCATTATAAATACGGAGGCGCTGAATGTCACTACTGCGAACACCCGATGAACGATTCGCCAATCTGCCCGGCTTCCCATTCGAGCCTCACTATGTTGAACTGAACGGCGCGCGAGTCCACTACGTTGACGAAGGCGAGGGTGAAACAGTTTTGTGTCTTCACGGCGAGCCTACGTGGAGCTATCTCTATCGAAAGATAATTCCGATACTCGCCCAGAAGTATCGAGTCATTGCAATGGACTTCATCGGATTTGGACGCTCTGACAAGTTTGCCGAGGCTGACGATTACACCTTTGAAATGCATCGCAGCACGATCGCGAGCTTCATCGAAGCGCTCGACCTTCGAGGTATCACCGCCGTTGTCCAGGACTGGGGCGGAATACTTGGGCTGCGAGTTGCAACTCAAGTGTCCGATCGATTCGCGAGGCTCGTCATCATGAACACGGGTCTTCCGACGGGAGACGTGGCGCCGACCGAAGGATTCATGAAGTGGCGAGCTTATTCGACGAGCACGCCCGATTTGCCCTGCGGAACGATTGTGCGGCGAAGCGCGGTCAATCGCGAATCGATCACCGACGAAATCGTCGCGGCTTACGACGCGCCGTTCCCGGATTCTACCTATAAAGCGGGTGCGCAGATGTTTCCGAGATTAGTACCGATCGAACCGAATCAGGCGGGCGCTTCGGACATGCGTGAGGCTCGCGAGGCATTGAAAACCTGGACGAAGCCGGCTCTGGTCATGTTTTCGGACGGCGATCCGGTCACGCGAGGCGGAGATCGCTTCTTTAGAAAGTTGATTCCATCGGCAAAGGACGAACCTGAAATTGTGATCGAAGGCGCGGGTCATTTTCTTCAGGAAGAAAAGGGCGAAGAGATAGCCTCGCACGTCGCGAGCTTCATTGCGCGGAGACCAGCGCTCGCGAATCGCTAGAAGTTTTTCTAACCGCGCCAGAAGTCAACGCTCTCACCAATCCCGCGCTCGACTGCGAGGTTATAAACCCGAAGCGCCGTTGAAATATCTTCCAACGCGATGCCGTTCGATTTAAAGAGAGTGATGTCGTCATCGCTTGTTCGACCGCGATCGCGCCCGGCAACGATACGGCCAAGCTCACACACGGATTCCCAACTGATCACCCCACGTTCGATGGCCGGCAGCAAGTCTCCAGCTTCGAGCTTCGATTGTTCGATCGAATCGACCGCGACTATCGACGCGCGGCGAATCGTTTCGACATCGACTTCAGCCTTGGCAAGAAAATTCGAGCCGACCACATTCAAGTGTGTGCCCGCGTCGATCCATTCGCCTTTCAGAACCGGCTCTCGAGCGCCGGTTGCTGTGATCACAATCGCCTGTCCGCGAGCGGCGTCTTCGGGCGATTCGGCTGCCATGACGTCGACGCGCAGCAGCGAAGTCATCTTTCGAGCGAACGCTTCTCGATGCTCGCGGTCGCGGCTATAAGTCCTGATCGATTTCATCCGTCTCACCGCGCACACTGCCATCAGTTGGCTTTCAGCCTGCCAGCCGGTGCCGAAGATTCCAACAGTGTCCGCAGATTCTCGAGCCAGGTATTTTGTCGCGACCCCTGAAGCGGCGCCCGTTCGCATCTGACCTAGCCGGTCCGCTTCGATGATCGCAAGCAAATCGCCGCTCGCCGATTCGTAAAGCAGCACCAGAAATCGCGCTCCCTTTTTTGAGGCGGTGTAAACCTTCAAGCCATAGATCCCCAACTTCTTGTCGCCTGCCGCCAACACATGAAGTTGCGACGTCGGCATTGCGACTCGCTGGCGCGGGCGATTGGTCGCCTGACCTTGAGCTTGATGGCGCAGGACTTCTTCGACTGCGGCAATAGCGGTCTCGATGTCGAGCAATTCAGTGACGTGCGCTTCTGTTAAAAGCAGTGCCATTAGTTCCCCGGAGCTCGGTAACCTGATCGAGCCCGAACCTTGACGTCGCGGTCTCGAGTCTCTACTCGTATCGAGCGCCAATGCCCATCGTGAGCGTTGTTGCTCGGGTAGTAAGCGATCGAATACTGCGAGTGCAAATCATCAGCAAGCCGTTTGTAAACGAGATTCAAATCGGAGAGGGTCTGCACCGGGAAAACGCGCCCACCCGTTTGTTCGGCCACTGTGCGCAGCTCGCGCCGCGAGATCGTATACAACCCGGCGTTGATTTCACGAACCGTTGCGGGAGATAAAATACTTCGCGGACGGAAGCGATCCACTGAATGTGGGTCGTGCTCTTCGTAATAGCGATCGACCTGGCTTTGTGAAAAATTTATGTAATTTGGATCGGTCTTAGGTTTCAGCAAACCCTGAAGCGTCGCTTCTTCAGTGTTCAATTCGAGAAAGTAGATCGACGCGCCGGACTTCTCGACCAGCGGCGCAATGTCCTTGAACTTCAGCTTGCTGCTCGAATCGACGCCGTCCGACATGCAGACGATTGCCTTTCTCCCCTCGACTTGTTTGAGCGGGCTCTCTTCGACCGCGAGATACAGCGCGTCATAAAAAGACGTCCCGGTGTTTGAAGAAAACCGATAACCCTCTTCGCCGGCAGCGGTCGATATGCGATCGATGGCGGTGGCTACTTCCGCTCGCGGATCGGTGAGCTCCGCGATCATTTCGACTTCACGGCTGAATGCGATGACGCCAACTCGATCGTCGAAGCGAAGCTCACCAAGGAAGTTTCTGGCGGCGCGCTTCATCAGGTCGACATCATCGTGAGTCGAGCCCGACAGGTCCAGCAGAAGCAGCAAGGTAAACGGAGCTTCCGTGGCCTGGAAGTGGGCGATCTTCTGTCTGATTCCGTCTTCATAAATGATAAAGTCGTCGGCCTTGAGAGACTTGACTGCTCGACCGCTCGGATCGGTGACCGACGCGCTGACGCTCACGAGATCGCTCTTGAGTCGAATCGGTTCATCCTGGTCGCGAGATTGCGGCTCTTGCGCGTTCGCGGGAAACATCCCGACAAGCATAAACAAAAGAAGGCTTGCTACTTTGAATGGACGCATCTTGATTTTCAACCTTGCACGTTGATCAATCGTAGCCCAGCGAAACACTAAAATAAAAGCGCGCGCGAAACGATATCGCGAGTCATTTTCGTTGTGAGTATCGGGAGAGTCCGCTTTTTCGTTTTTCATTCTGCTGTGCTATGGTCATCGGTCGTCGATATCTTGCACGCGCAAACGTCTTTAATCGTCGAATTTTTTTGAGCAGCTTTGGAAAAATGAATGAGCCGCCCGAAGAAGAACTCACCTGAGCCTATCAGGATCGGAATAGACACGGGCGGGACATTTACCGACTTCGTCGTCGCGCGAGGCTCGCGACTCACCGCCTTCAAGGCCCCATCGACTCCGCACAATCCTGCCGAAGCGATTCTGTCCGGCGTGGCTCGTATTCTCGGCGACGCCGGAGAGCTTCCTTTCGAGATCGTTCACGGAACCACGGTGGCCACCAACGCGCTCCTGGAACGGCGCGGCGCTCGAACGGCGTTGATTACCACTCACGGCTTCGAAGACGTTATCGAGATAGGCCGGCAGGCGCGTCCCGATCTTTACAATTTCATGGTTACGCGTCGCGAACCGCTTGTGCCCCGCGAACTGAGATTCGGCGCGCGCGAAAGAATCGGGCCTGATGGCTCGGTAGTCGAGGCTCTTGACGGCGAAGCGCTGCAGAACATTATTCAACAGATCGCAGCTCATCAGCCTCGCGTTGAAACCATTGCCGTCTGCCTGTTGTTTTCGTTTGCGAATCCGGCACACGAACAAAACGTAGCGAGCGCGCTTGAGACGACGGGCTTGCCGGTCTCACTCTCTCACAAGATTCTTCCCGAGTACCGCGAATACGAACGCACTTCGACGGTCGCGATCAACGCCTATCTCGTTCCTCTGATGTCGAGATATCTGAGCTCACTCGGAGAGGGACTGAAGACGGTGGTCGGTGGTCGGCGGCCGGCGGCCAGAAAAGCGGACGATCACTCACCGACCACCGGCCACCGACCACCGGCTACCTCCCTTCGAGTCATGCAATCAAACGGCGGATCGGTGTCGGCAACGACTGCTGCCGTTGAACCTGTTCGCGCGATCCTGTCGGGGCCGGCCGGAGGCGTCGTCGGAGCGCTTCGAGTGTGTGCGACTGCAGGCATCCGAGACATCATCACCTTCGATATGGGAGGCACCTCGACCGACGTGTCGCTGTGCCGAGGGCAGGCGCGCACTACTAATGAAGCTACTGTCGCGGGATTGCCGGTGGCAGTTCCGGTAATCGACATTCACACAGTCGGCGCCGGAGGCGGGTCGATCGCAAGAGTTGACGCTGCGGGTTCGCTGCGCGTCGGGCCCGAATCGGCGGGCGCTGATCCCGGTCCCGCCTGCTACGGTCAAGGCACTGAAGTCACGGTCACCGATGCAAACCTCCTGCTGGGACGCTTCGGCGGAGCAAGCTTGCTGGGCGGCGAGATGCCGATTGACATCGAGCGCTCGAGATCCGTCTTGTCAAAGCTTGCGGCCGATATGACTCGTTTCGCTCAAAAGCCGGTGACTCCCGAGCGTGCCGCGCTCGGGGTCATTCGAGTTGCGAATGCAAACATGGAAGCCGCCCTTCGCGTAGTGTCGGTCGAACGCGGGCAAGACCCGCGACTGTTCACACTGGTCAGTTTTGGAGGGGCCGGCGGACTTCATGTTTGCGATCTTGCCTCGGCGCTTCGAATCCCTCGCGTCGTTGTGCCTCGCTCACCCGGAACCTTGTCGGCGCTGGGCGTCTTGCTCGGAGATGTTGTGAAGGATTATTCACGCACTGTGATGATGAGCGCTTTGGATTTCGACTCGCGAATAGTCGAGCGGCTCTTCTCAGAGCTCACTCATGATGCGATTCGCGATTTGAGCTCCGAAGGTTTCAAGCGCGATGGGATTAAGCTTGCGAGATCAGTAGCGGTTCGCTACGTTGGCCAGTCATTCGAGATCGATGTCGCCTGGGGAGCTCGCTTTGAAGCAGCCTTTCACGCTGCGCATCGCGGGCGGTACGGCTACAGCGATCGGTCTCGAGCGATTGAGATAGTTTCATTAAGACTGCGAGCAACAGGCGTAACTCACAAGCCGCGCTTGAAACGCTGGCCTTCAACCAGAACCCATCATCCGAAACCTTTGAATCACGCGCGCGTCTATCTCTCCGAGCGCCCGACGAAGGTACCGGTTTATTCTCGCGACAATTTTTTGGCCGGTGCTCGAATAGACGGTCCGGCCATCATCACCGAATACAGCTCTACAACGCTGATACCTCCTCGATTCAAGGTTGAAGTCGATAGCTGGCTGAATCTGGTGACCGGAGTCAGGAGTCAGGAGTCAGGAGTCGGGAAACAAAATAGATTCTGACTTCTGACTTCTGACTCCTGACTCCTGACTCCCGACTCCTGACTCCCGACTCCTTTACCCATGCCGCTTCGACATGATAATTTCACAAACTCAAGACACGCTTTAGGAGGCGGTTTATGGATATAAAAGAGCGAGTGGTCAAAGGCGTCAGCATACTCGACTTGTCGGGGAAGATCGTGCTGGGTGAAGGCGACGTTCAGGTTAAAGAGCGGATCAAAGACTTGATGGCCGACGGTCAGCGGCGAGTGCTTTTGAACCTTGCGGAAGTGAACTACATCGATTCGGCGGGACTGGGCACGCTCATCAGCAGTTACACCACGGCGAAACGCGAAGGCGGAAGTTTGAAGCTCGTGAATTTGACAAAACGAATCCAGGACCTGCTGGCGATCACGAAACTCATCACTGTTTTCGAAACCTTCGATAACGAAGCCGATGCGCTCGCATCCTTCGGTGTGTAATCAACCATTCATTCGGGCGAGTCATTGTTGAGAGGCGAGCGCTCGAACGCGGTCGATTGCGCCTTTAATCCCCGGATCATTTGAAGCCGCATAAGCCTTTTCATAAATCCGCAACGCTTGTTGATATTGTTTGTCCGCTTCGTAAACGTAACCCAATTCTGAAAGCGCAGGAATCGAATCGGGCATAAGCTGGATGGTAATCTCCAGCGCTTCCATCGCCTTCCTCGAACGGCCGCTTCGCGACAAAGCTATCCCGTAATACAGCCACGCCTGACCGTTATCGGGATTTGCTTTCGCAAGCTTTTCGAGCGGCTCTACTGCTTTATCGAATTGCTTTGCTCCAAGATAGGCGCGGCCCAGAATGTTCGCCGTTTTCAAGTCGTCGCGCGCGGTTCGCAGCTTCTCACCCACCTCCGCAGCCTCGAGCCAGCGAGCGTCTGAGTTGGACTTGCGCGCCTTGCGCATCAAGCTCTCGGCTAACAAATCCATCGCGGCGAGATCTTCCGGGTTCCCCCTCACGGCTTCTCGAAGCGCGGCTATCGCGCGGTCGTCGTCTTCGCGTTTGAAGTAGATCGCGCCGAGGTAATAGGAGTTTGCCGCATTCTCTTTCGCTCGATCGGAGTCAGGCGCGGTTGATTTTTCAACACCACCTGAGAGCAAAGTCTGAGCTTCGTCGTAACGTTCGAGAAAAAAGTAAGAACGCGCCAGCGCAGTTTTCGCACTTGAATCGATCTCACGTTTGGACTTTGTATTGATCTCGATGTAACGCTTCAAAGGCTCGATCGCTTTGTCGTAATGCGCTTGAAGATAGTGCGATATTCCGATCGTGTACCACGCGCCGGCGATGTCGGTAGCTTCAGGAGTTTGAATCTCCAGCAGATCGATTGCGTGTGAAAGCGGCAACTCGACTCGTTCGTATCGCTTGAGCTTGAACTCGCACAGGCCGATGTAGTACCACGCGCCGGCCGCATCGGGCCGCTCGAGAACGATGTCCTCAAACTCGGCGAGCGCCGCGCGGTAGTCGCCTTTGTTGTACATAGCGACTCCGCGATCCCAGTCCGACGCTAAAGCCGTCGCCGCGAGGATTGTCATTAAAAAGATTATCGCTCGAGCAGGATGAAGCGCACTTCGCATCGAACAAAATTATTACACGCCTGCTTCGAGGTGTCGAAGCGTTGCTACCTTTCGCGAGAGGTTCTGTCCTCAAGAAAAACCGTTGTAGCGCCGACCTTCTCATCCTTGAACGCTTCTCCTTCAATCCAAGGAAAGTAGAAAATCTCCTTCCAGTTGTACTGCAAATACGGTTCCGCCCTTAGGAAGTCTTCACATCGGAACAGATTCCAGTAATACTTCATTATGGACTCTAGATAATCCAGCGCCGTATGGGCATCGCCCACCTTTGGTATCTCCGTAACCTCGATGTCTTCATGGTGTGTGATGCGTCTGTTCGCAAACGTGGTCAATGCCTTCGTTTTACTCACGAGTTCATCGATTTGACCTTGAACGAACTCCCGGTCGATATGCTCTCTTCCAACACCGACAAGCTGATCAAAACAAGTATCTGCTTCATGTTCGTCCCAGTCGCCGCAAACAAAGTTGGCTTTGAATCGGGAGCGTGAGAGAACCGTCGGGTTTCTGTGAATGTCCTCCAGAAGGCGGCGGTAAGACATCGTACTTCTTCGATTGTCGACTAGACGTCGAATTGACGTTACCATTGAATACAAATAATTTTTCGCCATCCAGTCGAGGAAGTGATTGCCACGTTGCTTGAGCCGCGGATTCTGATTGATAACGTCTCCAAGGTCCCAGAACGTGCGTCTGCTAGCATGCAGCTCAACCAACTCGTTCTTAATCTCTTCTAGCCATGCATCCCATTTGCGGTACAGTTGATTTTGCTTATCAGACGGCATTTCTTGCACACGTGGTTGGTACATCTCACAATCTCTAACTCTGCCTTAGAGCATAAACGAAAGTAGTATATTTTGCAGCGAGACTGACCCAATCTACCTGCGGCCTGTCCTCGTTGCCAGTCGCCCCGAGCATATGTTGGAGTCTTGCTTTGTCTTCGCGACCTAGAGTAACACCTGATTCAAGTGGAAAAGTCCGCCGAGCTCTCAGCAACACGAAGGCTATTCGGGTTGATTGTTGCGCCTTCAGCCCGATGGTCGGTTTTAGCTATCGTGGCACCAACCAAGAACCATGATGGCTATCGAACCGGTTCATGTAATCTTGTGGAGCTTTGGCCAAGGTCTTCTCAAGGATCTCACGGCTTGAGCCAATGCGCGCTCATCACCCAAAGTCTGTCTTATCCTCAGTAGCTCTTGTGCATAGATCTTTTTGTGGTAGTTATAGTGATCGGCTTGGGTACCGAATGAACTCACGTCCGGGCTGCTCGCTACTTCCTGAACATTCTTGAATACCCTGGATAGAGATAGACCGTGCTCTCGCGCAAAGCTCATCTCTTCCAACAAATCTCTTTTCGCATCCACACTTGCCTGTACCTTACTGAAGAAATGCGTAGTGTCGGGCCCTACAAAAGTCCCATCATCGAAAAACACTCCGTCCACGGACACTCGGATCTCGACATATTCCCTCAACTCGGGGACGACTACATTGTCTAAGAAAGACGGTATGCTCTGCGCTGCTTCTTGCATTTGCGCTATGCGCGATTGATTATCAGTCGATGATGCATAAGAAAAAAGCCCTGTGCTCATGTCTCCCTCACCGAAAGAGTTTAAGGGCGTAATCAGTCTATCTGCATTCTTCCCCACGCCGTATCCACTGTTCATCACCAGGCCTTCAAGTCCGGGCGACACATCACCGGTGAGCACGCCGGCATTAACTCCACCCTCACCTCGCGTAACGAACGTTCCATCGGGCTTCATCAATTCCCAGGTGAGCCAGTAAGCGACAATGTTTTGCGAGCCAGTATTCCTGAGGAATGCAGAGAAAGGTTTCAAGCGTTCAAAGATTGGGTTTGAGCCCGGTGTTTTAAAGGCAGTGGAGAGCGTTTGATGTATGGGATCTCCAGGCCCTGCGATCCTTACTCCATACTCGGGGATGTCTTTGACTAGGATTCGTGGAGCCACCGCTTCAACCCTCCCGGTGCGAACCAACAGGATGCTACCCGCACAAAACGCGAAGACGAGAATTCCAAGTATAACTTGTTTCATAGTGTTCCACCTCAGCGCGACTACGAAAATTCAAAGAATCGATGACCGCTTAATCCGGGCGTACATCTTGAGTCGACCGCTATTGAGAAACTAAGAATACATCCCATGCCCATCGGCCAGAATTCGAACCTGTCGCATCGTAGACTTTAGCGCGATAGCGAAATCTATTGCCAAACTGGTCGCGGCGATTGGATAACAAGTAGTCGAGACTTATTCCTGTGATCCCAAGCGCTGGCAGGGTGTGCAATTCGCTAGCTTCCGAAATCCCGTTGTGGTTTACATCTTGCCATAGACGCAGAGACGAGAATATTTCATCTCGTCTATCAATGACACCGTCGCCATTACCACCATTCTCTCTTTTATCAAATTCGGCTAGCGCGAGGAATCCATTCCGATCCTTAGAAGGAGGTTGTGGCGTGATGTTGCCGAACAATTCGCTAGGGAATATTATACTTGACAAACCCAAACCTACAAGAGCAAGATAGTCGGCGACGTGACAGGCCGGACAGAGAGGGGATATTAACAGGAGTCGGAAGATGTGACCATTGCCCGAGTCGGACTCCGTTGAGATGCGATCCGGCGAATATTCAACGGGCGCAAGAGCTTTACTTCGACATGCCGTTGGATGAAGGCATTCGAGACTTCGTGATTAAGTTAGTAGCAAACGGCGTGGAAACATTCGAGTCTTGTGAGGGCGGCCCAGGTCATGCCTTTCCTAAGCCAACGGTTCGATTTGAGGGACAAAACTCTGAGGGTTTCAGGGCGCTATCCGTGGCACTGGAAAACGGACTGCCGGTTTCGGAATTGCGACGGGTTTGGGGAGTAATTGACAACCTAGCCCACGGCCCTTGGTGGGAAATGACTTTCCACCAGCAAGGAGACCATTCTGCGCGACCCGAGAACTGCGATAGAGAAGCGCAACAGATTTAGAGTAGTTTAGCCGACCTTATTCAGGCAGCAACTTGCGAAGCCCTTCCGAGAACAATTCCCTATTCCCGGTTAATTCGGCTAAATCAATGCCGCTAGCGATTACTATAGGGATGTAAGCAACCCATTCGGCAATCCTCGGGTCTGTTGCGGGCCGCACAATAAAGTAAATCAGTAAGCCGACGACAAGAGTAAGCATATTTACAAATGCCCACATTTTTATTAAATGCCGCGTGTCAGAGTGGCGTAAGGCAAAGCACCAAGGGAGATCCCAGAAAAGAATGAGTGCAACTAAAAGGGGGAACCAAAAGTGTGGAATTACGCTAACATCGATCGAGAGCGCGCAGCCAAAAAAGAACAGGAAAAGGCAGAAGCCGAATAAAAAATCAATTGGGAAACTTTTGGTTTTGTACCTTTCGTCAGAGTCGGGATTGTTATATGCCCGTTGAAAAAATCTCACGGCACGTAGATAGAAGCGGACGCTCAAAAAAAGGAATAAGAGCAGTCGTCCAAATTCCGCGATCAATCCTCGCGCGTCACCGGCAGGTGGGTTGAATACGTGCGGTGCGACGTGCGTCAGCGCCTCCTTAATTGCTAAGCTAAGAATAATCCCATACAACCACAGGCCGTGTTTGTGCAGGTCTTCATCCACCATCTACTCTTGCATGCTGGCACTTGAAGACGTGGGCTTCGCGCCGCGCTTTTCGATGCGTTCCATGATGAAAACGACAAGCTTAACGAAGAATGGCATTCCCGTTATGCCGAAAAAAAGAATAAGTACCGGTACCATAAGCCGCCGCCCCCACTCTGATGCGGTGAGCATCTTGATTTGGTTCTAAACACAGAATGATACGGTTCTCCATAGAAGTCAATTCAACCTGGCAAGACCTTCGCTTATGGACAACCCTACACTTTTAGTCTCTACTTGCACAGCGGTTGGTCGCTTGATACCCTATTGTCTCCGTCGCATCTTTGGCGAATTATCCGTTAGGGCAAGGAGGGTCTATCAGATGGCTAAAGTACCAGAGTTTTACTCCGTAAATGAGATCAATAAGCCTGCCGCAAATCGTGTTCACCACAACAACAACTCGTGTCCTTCGGGCCGTGACATACCCGCACACGAGCGGCGAAACGGTACCGGTGGCTACCGTCTCTGTGAGGATTGTAAGAAATATTCATAAGAGTTAGGCCACGAGCCGTTGGTTGGGAGATGACTCTCCATCCTACGGCCCGTGGGGTTATAGGCAATCGAACAGGCCTATTTGTTCTTGTCGATGCAGACTTCGCAAAGGCGATAGCCTCCCGTGCCGTCCTTACGCTCCCAAGAAGGTATGTCACGGCCCGGAGGGCATGCATCGTTATTATGGTGAACACGCTCGTTAGCGGGCTTCTTCGCCTCGTTCACGGAGTAGAATGCAGCTACTTTACTCATCTTCGTAATTCTCCTGTGCACCTATCTGAGGGTTGACGAATCAACTTTCAGTCGGTACTCTACGCAAGCAATTGGCAGATTGCGCCGGAGAGGGGTCGAGTCTCCCCGGCGCTGAAACAAGCATCACAAATGGAAAATGGTGGGCCTCTACAAAGCGGCATGCTGTCAAGAATTAACTTGACCACATCGCACAAAATGGCGATAATAACCAAGCGCTCATTGCCTATAGCCGACATTGCTGTAGGTGGCCTCGCGCTCCAAACGTGCCGTGCTTCCCGCTCTGCAACGTTGGGATTTAAGGGCCAGCCGATTTCGCCATCGGTTGGCCCGAGGTTTTCTAGGCTCCCATATCACTCGACAGAAACCCAGAATCTATTTCTCGACCCTTGCGTAATTGTTGGCTTATGGAACAGCGAGGAGTGAATAAATGCTGCGTTCATCTTCGCGGCTCGCTGCAACCTTTCGCAACGTCAACGTCGCCCCGGCGCGAGCCTTCAATTACAACTGATATGAAAGCACATTAAAGAAATCGGGTCAACTAAAATGTACGAACAAAGTTCATGGATACAACATATAGGTAAGAAAGTCGCAGCTACAACTAATGGTAGCACTCTCCAAGCTGAGTGCTAACGATTGCGGGTGTTCTTGAGTACGGTTAGACGGTTAGACTGAATCTTATGAAAAGCGTAAAGGAACCAAAGCCAAGGAAACCGGGACCAAAGCCAGAGACGCTTTCACTTCATCCTCTGACTCCGGCCCAGGCCGCTAAGATTCTATTACAGTCAAAACCACAAAAGAAATCTGTTACCCGTTCTTAGTTGTGTTCTTAGCAACTTGGTTTATATGTGAGGCGCTTTCCAGCGGTGCTTCTGATCGCGGATGCCATTCGCGTTCCGTCACTCACCTTGCGGTTGTTGTAGCGAAAATCGAATTCAGAAAGGTAGCGGTGAAGGTGTGCAACGCTCCAATGGTGATAGGTTCCAAACACGCCGCGTTTGAGAATCGAATGAACGGATTCAGCCGAGTTGATATGAGCGGCTTCGCGGACATATTCACCGCGCGAATGGTTGACCGCTTCGTGGCTCGCGAATCCTTTTCCAAGTTTGTTGTAGCTTGTACCTTCATCGGTCATCAGGCAAGAAGTCGGGTCAACGTAGGCACTCAGAACGGCATCGAGATTTTCTTCGTTGACTCGTTGAAGCTGAGTCGTTCGCACGCGCCCGTTGCGCTCGACAAGGGTCATAACCGGAGTCTTACCAGACGGGCCGCGACCTTGAATCGCTTCGGCTCGTTTGTCCCTGTGCATGTTTTTGGCCTTACCGCCGAAATACGTTTCGTCGCATTCGACTATGCCAGTCAGCTTGCTAGCTTCGGGTGACTCAGCAACCGAGTGACGAATGCGATGCATCATAAACCACGCGCTCTTGATCGTGAGCCCGAGCATTCGATGAATCTGATTTGCGCTGATGCCTTTCTTCGATGCGCAGAAAAGATGAATCGCGATAACCCACTTTGACAGCGGAATGTGACTGTCAGAGAAGATCGTGTTGACCATTACGGTAAACTGCTTCCGGCAAAGCTTGCACTTCAACAGACCTTTACGGCCCGGCTTGGTTGACGTAGCCTTTGGAGTGAGGCGATAGACTTCGGTTGACTGGCAGTGCGGACAAACCGGGCCAGCGGGCCAGAGCAAGGACTCGACAAACTCACGCGCCTTGTCTTCGTCGCTGTAGTTCTGAAAGATCGTGAATAGGGTGACATCACTTATGTCGGTGTCGTTTTCGATTGCTAGTTTCTTGTTCATCGTGGCTTTATTGTACTAAAGCCGCGTGGGTTTGTCAAGTATAATATTCCCATTCGCTACCGTTATCAATTGTGCCGTTGCCGTTGCGGTCAAGCACAAGAAAAGCATCATCGGAACCAGCGGCCGTCCATGAAATATGCTCGGTCGTACCTTTCGCTCTGAAATCGAAGTTGACGCCATCTGCTGCGCTTGTAAGGTTAAAACCATTGCCCGCAATGTCGATCACTATGGGTGTGTCGAAGTGGCATACGCAGTTACCGTCAAGCACACCCAATTCATCCGCGCAATTCTGCTCAACGAAGGAACTACAATAGATTATGCCGCCGCCGCCAGCTGAGGGTGGGCCGACAATTAGGTAGTGGGGTATTAGTGTGTTGGTCGGTTCAAAATAGTTTGAACTCTCTCCGGCGGCCCATGTCATAATGCAAGTATGCCGAAGCGCAGAGACGAGAACCAAACCGCTTTCGATGGCCTTCAAGAAATCCTCAGACGTGATGCCGCAAGAGACGGTATCGAACTCCCACCCAAACCTAAACCCGAAAAGGTTCCTTCCGCAGTTAGAGCTGGTCGCAAGGGCGGTAAGATCGGCGGCAAAGCCAGAGCCGCAACACTCACACCTCGAAAGCGCCGCGCTATCGCCAAGAAAGCAGCGAAAGCCCGTTGGAATAAGTTCTAAACGCTGCCGCACATTTTTCAGTTGCAAAGTGGTTCCACCTGCGGTACCATCCCTTCGTTCATCGTTCGGGCCGATGCCCGACTGTAAGGAGCAATCATAATATGGAAATCAAAAATGGCAAAGTGCAAACGACTATTAGGCAAGGCGAAATCTTCTCCTAACAACCTACGGTTCAATGAATTATGTAAGCTTGCCGAGTGCTACGGATGGGTTTTCGACAGGCAAAATGGCACATCACATGCTATCTACTTACATCCATCTCTAGGTAATGCGCCCGGATCGTTAATGAACTTTCAAGACGATAACGGCAAAGCGAAGCGGGGGCAAATTCGCCAATTACTTAACGCCATCGAAGAATTAGAAATGGAGGAATGACTATCAAATACTCTTTTAACATTGCTTGGAGCGATGAGGATGAGGAATACGTCGCAACCTGTCCGGCGTTTCCGGGACTGTCGGCCTATGGCGCAACCGAAGAAGAAGCCTTGGCGGAAGCAAAGGTAGCATTGGGATTGTTTATCGAGAGCTGCCAAGACCGAAATATTCCCCTGCCCGAGCCTCAAGTCGTAGAAAACTATAGCGGGCAAACTCGGCTCAGGCTGCCTAAACATCTTCATCGCCAAGCCGCCCAGGCGGCTGAGTCGCAAGGTATGAGCCTGAATCAGGTTCTTATTCTTGCGCTTCAAAAGTTCTTGACAGGTGAACATACGGGGCAACGTTATCTTGATGAAATTAAGAGCTTGCTTCGTGTTCAAAATGAAAGAAACCAAGTCGCCATTGCTTCGTCGGCGTGGACGCGATCTGCGATCAGAGAAAAGACGGTCAGAATCGAAACTGAAACAGAGCGCATTTATCTTCCTCCGATTGAGTCCAAGAAAGGAAATTAGTGCATGGCTGAAATAGAAGAGAGACATCACTTCAGTTATCACGAAGTGGTAGAAGCCCTTATCAAGAAGCAAGGGCTTCACGAGGGATTGTGGGCTATCTATATTGAGTTTGGAATTGGCGCGGCAAATTTCAAGACCGATGAAACGAGTACCGATCTCGTTCCCACGGCCATCGTTCCGGTGAAAAGAGTCGGCCTCGTTCGCGGTACCGAAGACAACAATCTCACGGTAGATGCGTCCGTAGTCAATCCAAGGAGTAAAGCGAGCAAGAAGAGTAGGCACGGATAACACCCCTCGTAAAGCTGAAGTCACGATGGGCCGCGCTTTGCGGCCCTTTCTTTTTGCCAAAACCTCTAAACTTTATGCTTGACAGTTGTTGGATGGCTCCTGGAGGGTCTATTACCGAGACTCGATTATCGCCGAGCATTCTTCGACGACCTTGAGCGAACCGCTTCGCGCTTTGAGGCGCAGGCGAGCTCGCGGAGCTGAC
>Ga0075436_100000730_pt1 | contig 21767 bp, 22 predicted proteins | sample RhiMethybrSRZTD5_FD_75303 | JGI IMG/M metagenome (GOLD analysis project Ga0075436, IMG submission 75303) | Populus rhizosphere microbial communities from Tennessee, USA - Rhizosphere MetaG P. TD hybrid SRZTD5 | ecosystem: Host-associated > Plants > Roots > Rhizosphere > Soil | place: USA...
GTCGCCGTTCTTCTTGATATAGGCGATGAACTCCTTGAGGTCCTTAGCGGGGAAATCCTTGCGGGCGACGATCGCCGCGGGAGCATGCGACGTCAGGCCGATCGGCTGGAAATCCCTGGTCGAGTCGTATCGCAAGTTCGGGTAGAACGCCGGAGCCGCGACGTGCGAGCCCATGCTGGCACCGAGAAGCGTGTAGCCGTCCGGCGCTGCAGCCGCCGCACGGGCCGTGCCGAGCGTGCCACCCGCACCGCCGACATTCTCGATCACGATGGACTGACCGAGACGCTTGCTCATCCCGTCCGCAACGATGCGGGCGACGACGTCGCTGGGGCCGCCGGCCGGATACGGAACGATCATGGTGATCGGACGCGACGGATAATCGAGCGCGCTTGCGGGCAGCAGGAACAGCGCGGCGGTGACGCCGGCGACCACGGCCGCGATCGCGGCAAGCACATAGTGGACGGACTTTTTCACATTACTCTCCTCTACAGCATCCCGTGGCCTGCATCGGCCGGCCGCACGATAACGCGACCCCTTTCCGGCAAGCGAGGTCACGCGCCCGCGCCGTGCTGCGGCTCGGCAGCCGCATCACCGCGCAAATCATACCATCGCTGATCGAGACCAGACCTCCCCTGCCCGACCTGGTCTTTACCAATTGCCGCCGTCCGTAAGGACGTCGGAGCCCTGCTGGCGTCGACATCGCCCGAGTTGTGGCCGTAATTGTGGCGAGAGGGGCGCATACCTTCCGACAATGCCTGCATGGTTGGCACACGGCTAATTGTGACGGACAACCCGCCACGGAACGGTATTTTTCAACCGCCGGGCGAGGACCGGTTGGTACCTCGTAGTTCTGGGCGCGCAAGAACGGCGCGACCGGGCAGGCCCGGGGTGGCGTATCCCGGGCCAGCCCACCGGAGGCGCCATGCCCCATCGCGGCGTTGAGGCGATCGATCCGAGGAATACCGGGATGCTGGCGCTTCTCGCACCGCGAGCCGGACTGGTGCCGGGCAGCCTATGAGCGGGCGGCCGAGCCCGGGTGACGGTTATTCCTCCGGGGATTCGACGATCGGATCGTACCGGCCCGCGTCCAGGCCGAGCAGATTCCACGACTGCTGCATATGCGGCGGCAACGGCGCGGTGACGTCGATGACGCCGCCGCGCGGATGCGGCACCGCGATGCGGCGCGCGAGCAGATGCAGGCGGTTCTGCAACCCGCCCGGCAGCTCCCAATTCTCCTTGGAGAAATACTTCGGATCGCCGACGATCGGATGGCCGATATGCGCCATATGGGCGCGCAGCTGATGGGTGCGTCCCGTCACCGGCTTGAGCGAAAGCCAAGCGAGCTTCGAGCCCGCGGTGTCGACGACGGCGTAATAGGTGACGGCGTGGCTCGCCCCTTCCTCGCCGTGCTGCGCGATGCGCATGAAGCTTTCCTCCTCGCGCTCCTCCTTGGCGAGGAAGGTCGAGACGCGCCCCTGGCGCGGACGCGGCACGCCGGCGACGAGCGCCCAGTAGATCTTTCGCGCAGAACGGCTGCGGAAGGTCTTGGCCAAGGCCGATGCCGAGAAACGGTTCTTGGCGACCAGAAGACAGCCGGCGGTGTCGCGGTCGAGCCGGTGAACGAGCCGCGGTCGCTGGCCTTCCCGGTCGCGCAGCACTTCGAGCATGCCGTCGACGTGCCGCGTCATGCCCGATCCGCCCTGCACCGCGAGGCCCATGGGCTTGTTGAGCACCAGGACGTCGGCATCTTCGTAGAGCGTGATGGAGCGCAGGAACGCGCGCGTCTTCTCGTCGGCCTCCGATGCCGGTCCGCGCGGCTTCGGTGCGTCGAGCTTGAGGGGCGGAACGCGCACCGCCTGACCGGCCTGCAGCCGATCCTTGGCATCCACACGCTTGCCGTTCACCCGCAGCTCGCCTTTGCGGATGACGCGCTGAATGTGGGAGAAGCTCAGGCCCGGAAATCGCGCCTCGAGGAAACGGTCGACGCGCATGCCGGATTCGTCCGGGGTCACCGCAACCGTCTGAACGGCCGTCGGCAACGGAGCCGGCGCAGGGGTGGAGCGCTCGCGCTCGGGCGGCTCATCCGGCGCGGCGCGGCGCAATGGTCTGTCAAACGACGCCGGTCCCGCACGACGGCCGCCGCGCGATGCGTCCCCGCGCCGCGAACGCTGCTGGTGTCGCGGGCCTGGCGTGTGCCGCCCGCCGCCGGGCTGCCGGGGTCCACCTTTGCGCGTCACCATGGTTCCTGCCGCGATCGTCCAGGCGGCCAAGCGCCGCCGGCCGCATCAGTCGCATAAGGGCTCGGCCTCGACAAGGACGCCGGACGATCCTGGGGCTCGGCGCACTATGGATGGAATTCGGGCCGTGTCCGCGCTCCCCCGAGATGACGGCCGATGCCCACCCGAAAGGCCCGGGACGCGGGTCTATCGTTCCCGAAACGCGCGTGCCATCTGCTCGCGCAGCGGCTTGAGCAGATAGGACAGCGGCGTCCGCGTCTGTGTCTGCACGAAGGCTTCCGCCGGCATTCCGGGCATGAGGTGGAATCCGCCCAAGCGCCGCACCTGCTCCGACGGAAGCACGATCCGAACGAGATAATAGGCTTGCCCCGTCGGCGAACCCGCTTGCATCTCGCGGGTGAGATCGGCTGAGACGAGGGTCAGGACGCCTTGAAGCTCGGGCATGGTGCGCGCGTTGCCGGCCTTGATGCGCACCTCCGCATGCTGCCCGGTCGCGACCTGGTCGATGTCGCTCGGCGGCACCTTGGCCTCGACCACGAGCTGATCGCCGCGCGGGACGATCTCCATGATGGTCTCGCCGGCGCGGATCACGCCGCCGACGGTGTGCACGCCCAGCTGGTGCACGGTGCCGCTCTGCGGGGCACGGATCTCGATCCGGTTGAGCTGATCCTCGGCCGCGGTGATCCGCTCGTTGAGCTCGGCGATCTTGCCCTGGGTCTCCCGCAGGTCCTTGAGAACCTCGGTGCGGGAGTCCTGATCGAGCTGGATGATCTGGAGCTCGATCTCGCTGACCTTGCCGCGCGCGCGCGCTATGTCGGCAATGAGCTGGCCGCGGTCCCCCTGCAGCTTGGCCTGGTCGCGTTGCAGCTGGGTATAGCGCGTTATGGAGACGAGCTTCTGCTTGTAGAGCTGCGTGACGCCCGACAGTTCCTCGCCGATATAGCTGATCTCGCTGTCCTTGCTCTCCTGCTGGGCAGTGAGCCCACGGATTTCCTCCTTGGTCTGGGAGACACGCTCCTGCAGCTGAGATCGTTGGCCGTTCCGGGCGGCGGAGCGGGAATCGAAAAGCTTCTTCTCCCCCATGATCGCGCTCGCCACCGAGGGCTCCTTCTGGCGCTTGATCAGCGCCTCGGGAAAGCTGATGGCCGTGGCGCCGTCGCGCTCGGCAAGCAGCCGCGCCTCGCGGGCCATGAGCTCATCCAGCTGCGACTGCACGGCTCCGACGGTCGCGCCGGTGACCGTCGCGTCCAGGCGAATAAGAACCTGCCCCTCCTGCACGACGTCGCCGTCGCGCACCAGGATGTCGCTCACCACGCCGCCGGACGGATGCTGGATCTTCTTCACGCTTGAATCGACGACCAGGCTTCCAGGCGCAATGACCGCGCCGGCCAGCTCGCTCATCGAGGCCCAGCTGCCGAAGCCGCACACAAACAGCACCACAAGCCCGAAACCGATGACGTTGAGCTTGCGGATCGCCAGGCGCGCGTGACCGCCGTGCGGGCTCATCGGTCGACACCCGTTTCGCTGACGACCTTGAGACCGCCGGCGCCCGGCGCCGGGTGGCGGGCTGCAAGCGCGCGCCAGACCTCGTCGCGTGGTCCGAAAGCCTGCTGCGTCCTGTTGCCCAGCAGCAGGATCTTGTCGCAGGCCGAAAACGCGGACGGGTGATGCGCGATCATGAGCACGATCGCACCCCTCGCCTTCAGGTCATGGATCGCCTCCTGCAGGGCGGCGTCTCCGGCGCGATCGAGATTGGCATTGGCTTCGTCGAGAACGAGCAAGAATGGATCGCCGTACAGCGCGCGTGCGAGCGCAATGCGTTGCCGCTGACCGCCGGACAGCACGGCCCCCATCTCGCCGATGGAGGTGTCGTAGCCCTGCGGCAGCCGCAGGATCATGTCGTGCGCGCCGGCCGCCTGCGCGGCCCGCAGCACTGCGGCGTTGTCCGCGTTCGGATCCATGCGGGCGATGTTCTCGGCGACCGTTCCGTCGAACAGCTCGACGCTCTGCGACACATAACCGATATGCTGTCCGCGAATGTCCGGATCCCATTGATCGATCGCCGCGCCGTCGAGCCGGACGCTGCCCCGCGCCGCCGGCCAGATGCCGAGCAGCGTCCGCACCAGCGACGTCTTGCCCGTGCCGCTCGGCCCGAGAATGCCGAGGGCCTCGCCCGCCGTTACGCTGAAGTGGATGTTGCCGAGAATGGCCTTCTCGCCTCCGGGCGCGGCGACGACCAGACGGTCGACCTCGAGCCGGCGCGTTGGCCGCGGGAGGGTCGTGAGCGTGCGGCGCGTCCGGAGGGCGTCAAGGAGATCGGTGAGACGCCGGATGCTCGCACGCGCGGCGACAAATCCGCGCCAATTGGCGATCGCGGTCTCGATCGGGGCGAGGGCCCGAGTCATCATGATCGAGGAAGCGATCATGCCGCCACTGCTCAGCTCGTCTCGGATCACGAGGTATGCGCCCAGACCGAGCATGACAGACTGAAGCAGAAGCCGCACCATCTTTGACACGCTTCCATATGCCGTCACCACATCGTTCGATCGCGCGGTCGCTCCGAGGTAGCGGGCATTAAGCTGCTGCCAGCGCGCGGTGAGCGCCGGCGCCATGCCCATTGCTGCAATCGTCTCGCTGTTGCGCCGATCCGCTTCGAGCATCGCCGCGCGCACCCCGCCGTCCTGAGAGACGGCGCGGGCGCAGGCACGGCTCGCGCGTTCGGTCAGGACCGTCAGCGTGAACAGGGCAATGCCGCCGATGAACGCCAGCGTCCCGAGCAATGGATGGACGAGGAAGCACAGGATCAAGAACACCGGCATCCACGGCAGATCGACGATGGCAATCGGCCCGGCGCCGGTCAGAAAAGCGCGGATCTGATCGAGATCGCGCACCGGCTGCACCGCCTCCGCAGCGCGCCGCGTGTGAAGCGCCACCCGCATCACCGCCCGATGCACCGTGGTTCCGAGATGCTCGTCGAGCAGCAGGGCTGATCGAATGACCACGCGCGTGCGAACGATGTCCAGCGCGCCCTGGAATGCGAAGGCCAGGACGAGAAACAGCGAGAGCGCCACCAGGGTCGGAACGCTGCGGCTCGAGAGTACGCGGTCGTAGACCTGCAGCATGTAAAGCGGCCCGGCGAGCATCAGCAGGTTCACCACCGCGGAAAACGCGGCGACGCTCCAGAACGCGCGCTTGCACTCGGCGAGGGCGCCGCGCACGTGAGCATCGGCGATCGGTGCTTGAGCACCGGAGGCCGTGTTGGCGCTCCGGTCCCATGTCTCGGCGAGGAATTCCACTGCGCTGTTCGCGCGGGCTGCGACCTGTTCGGCGACGCGTCGCGCGGTCGTCACGGCACTTCGGAAAGGAACGACGTTGTCACCGGGCGAGCCGAGCCGTTCCGCTCCTGCGACGAACAATCCGGCAATGCGTTCGCGGAAATGATCGACATGCGAGCGCTTGCGAATACGGCGTGATTCCCGTGCCAGCAGATCCGCGATGGCGGTCTCGATTTCGACCGCTTCGCCTTCCGTCAGGCGCTGCGTCGCCAGGCGGCGCATGCGATGCGCCCTGATGTCTTGTCTTCCATCGATCGAAGTAAACACGATTCCACGCCCGCGCCGACCGGGCGCGCCCCATGTCACATTAACGCTGACTTCCCCCGCGATCGCCTTGGCCGCTTGTGCCTGCGATGAATGTCGCTAGCAAAACCATAAATGCGGTCATTCCGTGAAATTCGAATCTCAACGCGAAGCAAAAATCATTTCATGTCGATGCAGTGCCAAATCGAAACGCCATTGCAGTCTTCGGAGACTTCATTGCGCCATATTCGTAAAACTTGATCGTTTGAAGTTGCCGGGCAGCGGGAGGGGATCACATGCTCGACTTGACGGGATACAAGCTTACCTTCGACGACGAATTCAACTCACTCAGTATCTCGCAGAACGGCGATGGGACGGCCTGGCGAGACATCCGGCCCGGCTCTCGCATGAGCTCGACGGCGGACATCGGATTTGGGGATTCCGCCTTCGTCGACCCGAGCTCCGGCGTCAATCCATTCAGTCTGCAGAACGGAGCGCTCGACATCACGGCGGTGCGTGCCGATTCCTCGGTGGTGGGACCCGGCCAGTGGGCCTCCGGCCTCATCAGCACGCAGGGGAATTTCTCGCAGCAATACGGCTATTTCGAAATGCGGGCCGAGCTGCCGAACGATACGGGCGTGTGGCCGGCGTTCTGGATGCTGCCGACATCGCAGGCGTGGCCGCCCGAGGTGGATGCCTTCGAGACCTACGGCGGATCCGGACTTTATCAATACGTCCATACCGACCAGACGGGCTCGCCGACGTGGCAGCAGACGTACTCGGATCAGCCGACAATGCCGAGCGGCTATCACACTATCGGCGTGGCGTGGGATCCGCAGCACATCACGTTCTATTTCGACGGCCAGGAGACCGGGCAGCAGAACACGCCCGCCGACATGCACCAGGCCATGTACCTGCTCGCCGATCTCGCGATGCAGGACAAGGGGTCGAGCGTGACCAACGACCCCAAGCATCTCAACATCGATTACATCCGCGCCTATTCGAACGATCCGAACGCGACGGCGGTGGCGCTCGACCACACATCGTCGCCGGACGGAGCCAATACGTCCGACCTGCACGGCGCGACCGCGGCGAATACGACGAACGCCGGAACAAGCGGCGGCACCACCACCGCGGCAACGGGCGTTGGCACCACCGGCGCCGCAACAGGCGATGGAGGCAGCACGCCCGCCGCAACGAGCGGCGGCGGCACCACGGCCGCAACGGGCGACGGCAGCACCACAACGGTCCCGGCGAGCGGCGGGGGCAGCGCAGCGCCGCCGACGGCCAACGGCACAGATGGGAGCCTCACCGTCCACGTCTCCGCGGACCACTATGCAGGCGATCCGCAGTTCGTGGTCTTCGTCGACGGTCAGCAGATCGGCGGCGCGCACAACGTGCAGGCCATCCATTCGCAGGGCCAGTGGCAGGACATCACCGTGTCGGGGAATTTCGACCCGAACACCGTTCATCATGTGGACGTGCAATTCATCAACGACGCCTGGGACGGCCAACTGGGCGAGGGTAACGACCGCAATCTCTATGTCGGCGGCGTCACGGTCGGCAGTCACACGATCGCGGGGCAAGACACGACCAGCAATACGGCGTCGCACGGATACGACAGCTGGGACCCGCACGCGGCGGTGATGGTGGCGAATGGAACCGCCGGCTATGACGTTCTCTCCTCTTCGACGGGCGACGCCAGCGCAACGACGACGACTGCAGGCGCGGCCGCTGCCGGCGCACCGACGACGGCTGCAGGAACGGCGACCGCTGACGGAACGACGGGCGGCGGAACGACCGCGACCGGCACCGGCCAGGGCTCCCTGACGCTGCACATGTCGGCCGATCACTATGCTGGCGACCCGCAATTCGAAGTGTTCGTCGATGGTCATCAGATCGGCGGCGTCCAGAGTGTGCAGGCGGTGCACTCGCAGGCACAATGGCAGGACATCACGGTTGCGGGCAACTTCGACCCGACGGCGGCGCACAACGTCGAGGTCCGCTTCGTCAACGATGCCTGGGACGGTCAGCTCGGCGAAGGCAACGACCGCAATCTCTACGTCGGCTCGGTCACGATGGGCGGACAGACGATCGCTGGAACGAATACGGTCAGCAACACGGCGTCGCATGGAAACGACAGCTGGGATCCAAACGCCGCGGTCATGGTCACCAATGGAAGCGCGGTCTACGGCACCGGCAGCGCAGGGCCACAGCCTGCGTCGTCACAGCAGGCGTCGTCACAACCGCCATCATCACAGGCGGCGTCGTCACATCCTGCGCCGGATAGCGGAAGCGGCCCCGGGACGCTCAGCTTGCATATCTCCGGCGACCATTATGCCGGGGACCCGGAGGTCCAGGTCTTCGTCGACGGCCAGCAGGTCGGAGGAACGCAGGACATTCAGGCGAGCCACGCAAACGGCCAGTGGCAGAACATCACCCTGAACGGCAATTTCGATCCGAACGCCGATCACCAGATCCAGGTGAAGTTCATCGACGACGCGTGGGATGGCCACCTGGGCGACGGACACGATCGCAATGTCTACATCGGCAGCGTCACGGTCGGCGATCACACGATCGCGGGCCAGAACGCGACGAGCAATACGGCCGAGTGGGGCCAGGAAAACTGGGACCCGCACGCTGCCGTGATGGTCACCAACGGTACGGCCACCTTCAACAGCAATCCGCACGATTGGCTGCATTGAGGTGAACGCCACCCCAGGCGCGGCGCGGCGTTTCAGCCGCCCCGCTCCTTGCGGAGCTTGGCCCAATACTCCAGCCGCTTGCGGATCTCGCGCTCGAAGCCGCGCTCCGGCGGGTCGTAGAATTGCTGGCGCCCGAGCGCTTCGGGGAAATAGTCCTGGCCCGAGAAGGCGTCGGGCGCGTCGTGGTCGTAGTCGTAGTTGGCGCCGTATCCCTCCGACTGCATCAACTTGGTCGGCGAATTGAGGATGTGCTTGGGCGGGACGAGCGAGCCTGCCTGCTTGGCAGTGCGCATCGCGGCCCCGTATGCGCGATAGGCGGCGTTCGATTTCGGCGCTGTCGCGACATAGATCACCGCCTCGGCGATCGCGAGCTCTCCCTCGGGAGAGCCGAGAAAATCATAGGCGTCTTTGGCGGCATTGGCGATGACGAGCGCCTGCGGATCGGCGAGCCCGATGTCTTCGACTGCCATGCGCACGACCCGCCGCGCGATGTAAAGCGGATCCTCGCCCGCATCGAACATGCGGCAGAGATAGTACAGCGCTGCATCCGGATCGGAGCCGCGCACCGACTTGTGCAGGGCCGAGATCAGGTTGTAGTGGCCGTCCTGCGACTTGTCGTAGATCGGAGCACGCCGCTGCACGATCTCGGTCAGCTTGGTGGCGTCGAACACCTCGCCGGCGCGTGCGGCGCGCCAGACCTCCTCGGCGAGCGTCAGCGCAGCGCGACCGTCGCCATCCGCCATGCGGATGAGGGCAGCGCGCGCCTCCCGGTCGAGCGGCAGCGTCTTGTTCTCGATCGCCTCGGCGCGGGCGAGCAGCTTCTCGATTGCGGCCGAATCGAGCGGCTTGAACACGAGGACGCGGGCGCGCGACAGCAACGCCGCATTGAGCTCGAAGGAAGGATTTTCAGTGGTGGCGCCCACCAGCACCACGGTGCCGTCCTCCATCACCGGCAGGAAGGAGTCCTGCTGGGCGCGGTTGAAACGGTGCACCTCGTCGACGAACAGAAGCGTCCCCTTGCCGGTCTCGCGCCGCGCGCGCGCTGCGTCGAACGCCTTCTTGAGGTCCGCAACGCCGGAAAACACGGCCGAGAGTTGCTCGAAGTGCAGATCGGTCGCATCGGCAAGAAGCCGAGCCACGGTGGTCTTGCCGGTGCCGGGCGGTCCCCAGAACACCAGCGAGCCGAGCGAGCGGGTATCCAGCATGCGGGTGAGCGCGCCGTCGGGACCGAGTAGATGGTCCTGGCCGACCACGTCGGCGAGGGTCGCGGGCCGCAGCCTGTCTGCGAGCGGCCGCGGCGCATCGCGGTCGAGGCCGGCGGCGGTGAAAAGAGTCCCTCCCCGCTCGGCACGCGGGCTCATGCGTCGGTCCTCTCTAGCCCCCGAGCATCACCGAGATCTCCTGGCCGCCACGCAGGATGGTGAGGCGCCACAGCCGGCTCGGGCGAGAGAGCGCGCGCTGCAGGTCGGCGGTCGTCGCGATCGCGGCCTCGTTCACGCTTCGCACCACGTCGCCCTTGCGGAAGCCGAGACTCTGTGCGACCGAGCCGTCGGGCAGTTCCACCACCACGACGCCCTCGGCCGAACTGTCGAGCCGCAGCTCGTCGGCGAGCGCCGGCGAGAGATCGGCGACGGTCGCACCGAGCAGCGGCGAGCGGGCGCGGATGACGACCTCGTTGCGCGGACTTTCCGGCGCGGTCTCGAGCGCGACGGCGAGCTGCATGTCGCGGCCGCTGCGCATGAGGTGGACCTCGGCCTTTCCGCCGAGCGGCTTGGTGGCGAAGCGGTAGTCGAATGCATTCGGATCGTCGACCGACTGCCCGTCGACCGCGACGATCAAGTCGCCGGTCTTGAGCCCGGCACGGGCCGCTGGGCTCTTCGGCGTGACGCTCGCGACGAGCGCGCCACTCGGCCGCTTGAGGCCGAGCCCCTCGGCAATCTCCGACGTCACGCCCTGCAGCTTGGCCCCGAGCCAGGGTCGCCGGACCACGCGCGATCCGCCCTGCGCCGAGGCGATCACGCCGCGCACCATGTTCACAGGGATCGCGAATCCGATGCCCTGCGAACCGCCCGAACGGGAGAAGATGGCGGTGTTGATCCCGACGAGATGTCCGCCGATGTCGACCAGGGCGCCACCGGAATTGCCCGGATTGATCGCGGCATCGGTCTGGATGAAGAACTGGTAGTCGGTGATGCCGATCTGGGTGCGAGCGACCGCGGACACGATGCCGTGGGTGACGGTCTGGCCCACGCCGAACGGGTTGCCGATGGCGAGCACCACGTCTCCGACCTGGAGCGCATCGGAATCGCCGAGCTCGATCGCCGGAAAGCGCTCGCGCCGATCGCCGATGCGCAGCACGGCGAGATCCGAGTGTGCGTCCTTGAGGACGATCTCGGCCTCGTATTCGCGCTTGTCGGCGAGCGAGACCTTGATCTGGTCGGCGCCCTCGATCACGTGGTTGTTGGTAACGACAAGGCCCGAAGGGTCGACGATGACGCCGGAGCCGAGCGAGCGCTGGATCTGCTCGCGCGGCGCGCCGGGGCTGCCGAAGAAGCGGCGGAAGATGGGGTCATCGAGCAGCGGGTTGCGGTTCTCGATCACCTTGGCGGCGTAGACGTTGACCACCGCCGGGGTGACGCGCTTGACGACCGGCGCGTAGGACAAGGTCAGCTGGCCGGGCGAGGACGGCACGACGCGGCCGTCCTGGGCGGCAGCCGGCATGACCGCAAGGGCGAGCAGCAGCGTGAGCGGCGCGAGCCTGCGCAATGGCATGCGAATCCTCCAAAAAGCCTGCCCGACCATATAAATGGCTGCGCGTGGCATTTGAAGGGAGATTGACGGCTGGTGCCCCTTCCCGGCCCCGGAGGGTGAAGCGCGCCTCAGCCGCTCATTCGATCGCCGGCACCGTGCGCAGATAGGCGACGAGGTCGTCGACGTCGTCCGGCTTCATCCGGGCGTAGAACTCGTATCCCATCGGCGGCTTGAGCTTGCTGCCGTCGCGGGAGATGCCCTGGGTGATGGCGCGCTTGATCTCGGCGTCAGTCCAGGCGCCAAGGCCCTTGCTCTTGCTCGATGTGATGTTGCGGGAGGTCGAGACGCCCCATGGGCCCTTGAGCTCGAAACCGCCGGCGCCCATCCGAGTGAAGTCACGGCCTTTGGGGCCGAGGGGTGAATGGCATTCCATGCAGTGCGCGATCGTGGCCAGATAGAAGCCGCGCTTCACCTTGTCGGACAGATCCGCCTTGGTGAAGGGCTTCTGCGCGTTCGGCACGACCACGGGGGGCAGGGCGATCTTGTAGACCGGCGCCGGCACCTTGTTCTTCACCGGCGGTACCGTGCGCAGGTAGGTGGCGAGCGCATTGAGATCATCGGCGGTCAGGATCTTGTAGAAGCCGGTCGGCATCACGTTCGCCACCGGCACGCCGTTCGGCCGCACGCCGGTGGTCAGGAATTTCTTGATGTCGTCCACGCTCCACGCGCCGATGCCGGTCTCCCGATCGGAAGTGATGTTCGCGGCGGTCACGTCGAACGGCGGCTCGTCGAAGCGCAGGCCGCCCGAGAGTGCCTTGTCCATCACCAGCCCGTTCGGCCCGCGCGGCGTGTGGCAATTGTGGCAGGTCATTACCGTGTCCACGAGATATTTGCCGCGCGCGACCGCGCCGCCGCTCTGGGCCTGCGCGGCGCCGAGCCCCGAGGCGAGCGCAAGAAGTCCTACTGCGATTTGCCGGATCATCATCGTCCCCAATGCTGCGACTGCCGCGGCGGGCCGATTCTCCCGCCGGCCGCACGCGCAGACTAAAGCATGACGTGGGGATAGCAACAAAGCATGACGTCGGGATAGCAACCGCCGGCACGGCGCTTCGTCCGAGACGTCGTGGCCATGAAAAAAGGGGCAGCAACGGGCCCCTTTTCATTTTAATTGTGCTGAGCGTTCAGGCTGCGGCGGTCGCCTCGGCCTCCGCGTTGGTCTCCTGCACCGGGCCGGAATCCTGCCCCTTGGCATCGACGTCGCGCTCGACGAACTCGATCACCGCGAGCGGCGCATTGTCGCCGTAGCGGAAGCCGGCCTTCATGATCCGGGTGTACCCGCCATTGCGCTCCTTGTAGCGCGGCCCCAGCACCTCGAACAGCTTCTTGACCATGGCGACGTCGCGGATCTCCGAGATCGCGCGCCGCCGCGCATGCAGATCGCCGCGCTTGCCGAGCGTCACCAGCTTCTCGACGACCGGACGCAGGTCCTTCGCCTTGGGCAGCGTGGTCACGATCTGCTCGTGCTTGATCAAGGCCGCACACATGTTGGCGAACATCGCCCGGCGATGCTCGGCGGTGCGGTTGAACTTGCGATGGGCGTTACCGTGACGCATCGCCGTAATCCTCTCTAGGTTCCCTCATGGCCAGGACGGGCCCGGCCATGACCCGAATTGCCACTCAGTAGTGATCCTCGAAGCGCTTGGCGAGCTCGTCGATGTTCTCCGGCGGCCAGCCGGGGACCTCCATGCCGAGATGGAGCCCCATCTGGGCGAGGACTTCCTTGATCTCGTTGAGCGACTTGCGTCCGAAGTTCGGCGTGCGCAGCATCTCGGCCTCGGTCTTCTGAACGAGGTCGCCGATATAGACGATGTTGTCGTTCTTCAGGCAGTTGGCCGAGCGCACCGAGAGCTCGAGCTCGTCCACCTTCTTGAGGAACGCCGGATTGAACGCGAGGTCCGGGATCGCCTCGACGGCGACTTCCTTGCGCGGCTCCTCGAAGTTGACGAACACATTGAGCTGGTCCTGCAGGATGCGCGCCGCGAAAGCGAGCGCATCATCCGGGCTGACCGCACCATTGGTCTCGACCTGCATGGTGAGCTTGTCGTAGTCGAGGATCTGCCCCTCGCGGGTGTTCTCGACCCGATAGGACACCTTCTTGACCGGCGAATAGAGGCTGTCCACCGGGATGAGGCCGATCGGCGCGTCTTCCGGCCGGTTGCGCTCGGCCGGCACGTAGCCCTTGCCGGTGTTGACGGTGAACTCCATGCGGATCTCGGCGCCCTCGTCGAGATGGCACAGCACCAGGTCGGGATTGAGCACCACCACGTCGCCGACGGTCTGGATGTCGCCGGCGGTGACCACGGCCGGTCCCGACTTCTTCACCACCATGCGCTTGGGGCCGTCGCCCTGCATCTTGATGGCGATGTCCTTGATGTTGAGCACGATGTCGGTCACGTCCTCGCGCACGCCGGCGATCGAGGAGAATTCGTGCAGCACACCGTCGATGTGCACCGACTGCACCGCCGCTCCCTGCAGCGAGGAGAGCAGAATGCGGCGCAGCGCGTTGCCAAGGGTCAAGCCGAAGCCGCGCTCGAGCGGTTCGGCCACGACCGTGGCCAAGCGCTTGGGATCGGTACCCGCGGTCACCTGGAGCTTGTTCGGCCTGATCAGTTCCTGCCAGTTCTTTTGGATCGTCACGTCATCACCGTTCGTTTGGCGGCGCGGGGGACCGCGCGATCCCACTCCGTCCGTGGGACAGTTCGGCGGCGGCGGACGGCAATCGTTCGCCCGCCGGATGCAATGCTCAGACGCGCCGGCGCTTGCGCGGCCGGCAGCCGTTGTGCGGGATCGGCGTCACGTCCCGGATCGAGGTGATCGTGAAGCCGGCCGACTGCAGCGAGCGCAGTGCGGACTCGCGGCCCGAGCCGGGCCCCGCGACCTCGACCTCGAGCGTGCGCATACCGTGCTCCTGCGCCTTCTTGGCGGCGTCCTCGGCGGCGACCTGTGCCGCATAGGGCGTCGACTTGCGGGAGCCTTTGAAGCCCATCGTGCCGGACGACGACCAGGCGATGGTGTTGCCCTGCGCGTCCGTGATGGTGATCATGGTGTTGTTGAACGTGGCGTTCACATGCGCCACGCCGGAGGCGATGTTCTTGCGCTCGCGGCGGCGGACACGGGTGGCTTCCTTACCCATTGCTTTCCCTTTGCGGCCCGATCACACGCGAGCCCGATAGCGTGAACTCGTGCTGCGGCTTAAGCGGTCGGCTTCTTCTTGCCGGCGATCGGCTTCGACGGCCCCTTGCGGGTGCGCGCATTGGTGTGAGTGCGCTGGCCGCGGACTGGCAGATTGCGGCGATGCCGCAGCCCGCGATAGCAGCCCAGATCCTGAAGCCGCTTGATGTTGAGCTGAACCTCGCGCCGCAGATCGCCCTCGACGATGTAGTCGCGGTCGATCACCTCGCGGATCTGCAGCACTTCCTGGTCGGTCAGTTGCGATACCCGCCGCTCCGGCGGGAGGTGAACCTTGTCCATGATCTCCTGGGCCTTCTTGGCCCCGATGCCATGGATGTATTGCAGCGCGATCACCACGCGCTTGTTGGTCGGAATGTTCACACCAGCGATACGGGCCAAGGTCGCTACTCCGGTTGCCGGCGAGCGCCGGCGCCTGTCCTAAAATTCCACGGTTTCAATCGGTTGGCTGCCGATAAACGCCAACACGACGCCCACCCCGCTTCCGGGGGCCCGGCATCGTGGATGAACTTTATCCGACTGGGTGCCGCGTATGTACGCACTCTTTCCACCCGCGTCAACCTCTTCCACGGCCTTTATTAATGGCCTTGCGGCGGGATTTTCTCGAGGCCGCCCCGACGCTCGTACGGCGACTGCCGGACGCCTTCTTGCGCGCCGGCGGCCGGCGGGCCGCGGCCTTCTTGCGCCTCAGCGCCCGGCGGGCCGCAGCCTTCTTACCTGCCTTGCGCCCTGCCCCGGCGACGCGCTCGGTCCGGCCCGCTTTTGCCTTGCGGACCTGGGGGCCGCGCCGGACGCGTTTCTTACGGACGGCCGGTGCGGGCGGCGGAGCGAGAACGCGATCGATCGCGGCCGAGACGTCCGGGATCGGCGCCATGCCGTCGACGGTCCGCAGCGTACCGCGCTCGCGGTAATATGATACTAATGGCGCGGTCTGCACCCGATAGGCGTGAACCCGCTTCTCGAGCACTTCCGGATTGTCGTCAGCACGGACGCTTTCGCCGCGCGCCATCATCTCATTGACCCGCTTGCGGATCCGTTCGTGCAGGATGCCTTCGTCGACCTTGAGCTCGACCACGCCGTCGAGCTTCAGGCCCTTCTCTTCGAGCATGCGATCGAGCGCCTGCGCCTGCGGGACGGTGCGCGGGAAGCCGTCGAGGATGAATCCGTTCTTGGCGTCGGGCTGATCGATGCGCTCGGCGACGATCGCGACCACGACCTCGTCGGGAACGAGGTCGCCGCGCGCCATGATGTCGCGCGCCTTGAGGCCGGTCGGCGTGCCGTCCTTGACCGCCGCCCGAAGCATGTCGCCGGTCGAGAGCTGGACGATGCCGTATTTGTCCGTCAGACGCTGGGCCTGGGTGCCCTTTCCGCAGCCCGGCGGCCCGAGCAGAATCAGCCTCATCGCCGACGGCCTCGCAGCTTCGCGCGCTTGATGAGGCCTTCATACTGGTGCGCCAGCAGATAGCCCTGGACCTGGGAGACCGTATCCATGGTGACGCTGACCACGATCAACAGCGAGGTGCCCCCGAAGTAGAACGGAACCGCCGCATAGGAGATCAGCATCTCCGGAAACAGGCAGACCGCCGCGAGATAGGCCGCGCCGACCACCGTGATGCGCGAGAGCACGTGATCGATGTACTCGGCGGTGCGCTCGCCGGGTCGGATGCCGGGAATGAACCCGCCGTGCTTCTTGAGATTGTCCGCCGTCTCGGTCGGGTTGAAGACGATCGCCGTGTAGAAGAAGGCGAAGAAGACGATGCCCGCCACGTAGAAGAGGAGGAAGAGCGGACGGCCGTGCGAGAGCTGGGCGACGACCGAGTTCAACCAGTCCGGCATCTGGCCGGTATTGAAGTTGGCGACCGTCGTCGGCAGCAGCAGCAGCGAGGAGGCGAAGATCGGCGGGATGACGCCCGAGGTGTTGAGCTTGAGCGGAAGGTGCGAGGACTGGCCCTCGAACATGCGGTTGCCGACCTGGCGTTTGGGGTACTGGATCAGCAGCCGGCGCTGGGCGCGCTCCATGAATACGATGAACGCGATCACCGCGACCGCCATGACGGCAACCAGGAGCAGGATGGCGGGTGACAGCGCTCCCTGGCGAGAGAGCTCGAGGGTGCCGGCGATGGCCGAGGGCAGCTGGGCGACGATTCCCGACAGAATGATCAGCGAGATGCCGTTGCCGATGCCGCGCGAGGTGACCTGCTCGCCGAGCCACATGAGGAAGACGGTGCCGCCGGTGAGCGTGATGACGGTCGAGAGGCGAAAGAATATGCCCGGCTCGGCGACCACGGACCCGGCGCCTTCCAGACCGATCGCGATGCCGTAGGCCTGGAGTGCGGCCAAAAAGACCGTCCCATACCGGGTGTACTGGTTGATGACCTTGCGGCCCTGCTCGCCTTCCTTCTTGAGCTGCTCGAGGGTGGGCGAGACCGTCGTCATCAGCTGCACGATGATCGACGCCGAGATGTAGGGCATGATGTTCAGCGCGAAGATCGCCATGCGGTGGATACCACCGCCGGCGAACATGTTGAACATGCCGAGGATTCCGCCCGACTGGGTCTGGAAGATCTGCTCCCAGGCGGCGGGATCGATGCCGGGCAGCGGGATGTAGGTGCCGAGCCGGTAGACCAGGAGCGCACCGAGGGTGAACCAGATGCGCTTCTTCAGCTCGTCGGCCTTGGCGAGCGCGGAAAAGTTGAGATTGGCGGCCAGTTGTTCCGCTGCTGATGCCATGGAAATCAGGCTCCCGGTTGCGCTCGTCGCCCCGTCATCGCCGCTCAGCCGCCCACAACCTGATCAGGTATAAGTCGCGGCCGCCCACCACAAGAGCCGGGTGCGAACCCGGCCGCCTTACGCGGCCTGTTCGCCGCTCTGCGCCTTCGGCGCGAGGATCTTGACCGAACCGCCGGCCTTCTCGACCGCGGCCACTGCCGATTTGGAGGCGCCGTAGACCTCGAAGTTCAGCTTGGCCTTGATCTCGCCCGAGCCGAGCAGGCGTACGCCGTCCTTGGCGCGGCGCAGCACGCCCGCCTTCACCAGGGCGGCGGCATTCACCACCTCCTTGGGATCGAGCTTGCCCGCGTCGACCGCGGTCTGGACACGACCAAGGTTCACTTCGTTGAGCTTCTTGGCAAAGATGTTGTTGAAGCCGCGCTTGGGCAGGCGCCGATGCAGCGGCATCTGTCCACCCTCGAAGCCTTTGATGCGCACGCCCGAGCGTGCGGTCTGGCCCTTGCCGCCGCGGCCGCCGGTCTTGCCGGACCCCGAGCCAATGCCGCGCCCGATGCGGTGCCGGCGCTTGCGCGAACCCGGACGGTCGGCGAGTTCGTTGAGCTTCATCGCCTTCTCCTTATTTCTCGATCACCCGCACCAGGTGCGCGACCTTGGCGATCATGCCGCGAACCGACGGCGTGTCCTGCAGCTCAGACACGCGGCCGATGCGGTTCAACCGGAGCCCGACCAGGGTCTCGCGCTGGGTGTGCTGGCGGCGGATCGGGCTGCCGATCTGCTGCACGGTGATGGTCTTGGATTTGCTCGTCATCGTTGTCGTCCTGGCGGCTCTCGCGCGCTGGCGCTGCTAATCGGGAAACGCGCGGGCTTTAGTCGGCGGCCGCCTCGGCGTCGGCGCCCTCGCGGCGGCGTGCCTGCAGGGCGGAAACCTTGACGTTCCGGCGGGCCGCGACCGAGCGCGGCGAATCCTGGTGCTTGAGGGCGTCGAAGGTCGCCCGCACCATGTTGTAGGGATTGGACGAGCCGAGCGACTTCGCCACCACGTCCTGCATGCCGAGCGTCTCGAACACGGCGCGCATCGGGCCGCCCGCGATGATGCCGGTGCCGGGAGGGGCCGCGCGCAGGACGACCTTGCCGGCGCCGTGCCGGCCGGCGACGTCGTGATGCAACGTGCGGCCTTCGCGCAGCGGCACCCGGGTCAGATTGCGCTTGGCGGCGTCGGTCGCCTTGCGGATCGCCTCCGGCACCTCGCGCGCCTTGCCGTGGCCGAAGCCGACCCGGCCCTTCTGGTCACCGACGACGACCAGCGCCGCGAAGCCGAAGCGCCGGCCGCCCTTCACCACCTTGGCGACGCGGTTGATGTGGACGAGCTTCTCGGTGAACTCGTTGTCCCGCTCGTCCCGATTCCGATCGCGATGTTCACGTGCCATGACAAAAATCCGTTTCGGTTTCCGGTTTCACCGACCACATTCGCCTTAAAATTTGAGCCCGCCTTCGCGCGCCGCGTCGGCCAGCGCCTTCACGCGGCCGTGGAAGATGTAACCGCCGCGGTCGAACACCACGTCCTTGATACCCTTGGCTGCCGCGCGCTCGGCCACCGCCTTGCCGACCGCCTTGGCGGCCTCGATGTTCGCGCCGGTCTTGAGGCTGCCGCGCATGTCCTTTTCCATCGAGGAGGCAGAGGCAATCGTCTCGCCTTTGCGGTCGTCGATCACCTGCGCATAGATGTGCTTCGACGAGCGGAAGACGGAGAGCCGCAAGCGCGTCCCCGCCGCCGCCTTGATGGCGCGGCGAACGCGCGCGGTGCGCCGCGCCGTCTGCTTTCTGAGCTTCGCCATGATCCGCTCCGTTACTTCTTCTTGCCTTCCTTGCGGAAGATGTACTCGCCCGAATACTTCACGCCCTTGCCCTTGTAGGGCTCGGGCTTGCGGAATCCGCGAATCTCGGCCGCCACCTGCCCGACCTTCTGGCGGTCGATGCCGCTCACCACCACCTCGGTCGGCTTCGGCGTCGTGATCGCGATGCCGGCGGGGATCGCATAGACCACGTCGTGGCTGTAGCCGAGCGCGATCTGCAGGTTCTTGCCCTGCACCGCGGCGCGGTAGCCGACGCCGTTGATCTCGAGCTTCTTCTCGAAGCCCTTGGTGACGCCGGTGACGAGATTGGACACGAGCGTGCGCGAGGTGCCCCACATCGAACGCGCGCGCTTGGTTTCGTTGCGCGGATCGACCTTGAGGCTGCCCTTGTCGAGCTTGGCGATGACTTCGCCCGGCAGCACGAGCTCGAGGGCGCCTTTCGGCCCCTTCATCTTCACGGTCTGCCCTTCGACCGTCGCGGTGACGCCGGTCGGGATGGTGACGGCTCTCTTGCCGATGCGAGACATGTCGTTCGTCCTTCGTCCGCCGGCTAGAACACAGTGCACAGGATCTCGCCGCCGACATTGGCGTCGCGGGCGGCGTGATCGGCCATGACGCCCTTCGGGGTCGAAATGATCGCGACACCGAGGCCGTTGTTGATGCGCGGCAGGCCATTCGCCGAGGAGTAGACGCGCCGGCCGGGCTTCGACACGCGCGCGATCTCGCGGATCACGGGCGCGCCGTCGAAATACTTGAGCTCGATCTCGATCTCGCTCCGCCCGTCGCTGTGGGCGACGGTGGCGTAGCCGCGGATGTAGCCTTCGGTCTTGAGCACCTCGAGCACGCGCTCGCGCAGCTTGGAGGCCGGGGTCGACACCTTCGACTTCGCCCGCTGCTGCGCATTGCGGATGCGGGTGATCATGTCCCCGATCGGATCCGTCATCGCCATGGTCCGACCCTCCCTTACCAGCTCGACTTCACAAGGCCGGGCACCAGGCCCTTGGAGCCGAGCTCGCGCAGCGCGATGCGGCTCATCTTGAGCTTGCGGTAGAAGCCGCGCGGCCGGCCGGTCACCTCGCAGCGATTGCGGATGCGCGTCGCCGAGCCGTTGCGCGGCAGCGCAGCGAGCTTGAGGGAAGCGGCAAACCGCTCCTCCATCGGCTTCTCGCGGTCATTCGCGATTTCCTTGAGGCGGGCGCGACGACCGGATTGCGACTTGGTCATCTTGCGCCGCCGGTTGTTCTTCTCGATCGAGCTCTTCTTAGCCATTCGGGTCTCCTTACCCTTCCGCGTCTGAGGGGGCGCTCTACCGCCTCACTGCCGGAACGGAAAATTGAACGCGGTCAGCAGCGCGCGCGCTTCCTCGTCGGTGCTCGCCGTGGTGCAGACCGTGATGTCCATGCCCCAGATCTCGGCTGCCTTGTCGTAGTCGATCTCCGGGAAGATGATGTGTTCCTTGATGCCGATCGTGTAGTTGCCGCGGCCGTCGAAGCTCTTCGGATTGAGGCCGCGGAAGTCACGCACGCGCGGCAGCGCGATGTTGATCAGCCGGTCGACGAACTCGTACATGCGCGCCTTGCGCAGCGTTACCTTGCAGCCGATCGGCTGGTTTTCGCGCAGCTTGAACGTGGCAATCGACTTGCGCGACTGCGTGATCACCGCCTTCTGGCCCGCGATCAAGGCGAGGTCGGCGGCGGCGGATTCCACCTTCTTGCGGTCATTGACGGCTTCGCCGATGCCCATGTTGAGGACGATCTTCTCGATTGCCGGCACCTGCATGCCGTTTTTGTAGCCGAACTTCTCGACCAGCGCCTTGCGCACCACCTGCTCATAATGGCTGCGCATGCGGACCTGACCGCCGCCCGGGGCCGCCTTCGGCTTGCCCTTGGCGGACGGCTTGTCGCCGCCCTTGTCGGCCTTGCCCCTCGGCGCCTTGTCGGCCTTGGCGGCGGGCGCGCCGCCTGCTGCAGCGGCCGCTGCCTTGTCGGCCTTCGGCGCCTTCGCGGGCTTCTCGTCCTTCGCCTTCTCGGCTTTCTTCTTGTCCTCAGCCATCGATCTCGGCTCCCGAGCGCTTGGCGATCCTGATCTTCTTGCCGTCCGGCTGAACCTTGAAGCCGACCCGCGTCGGCTTGCCGTCCTTCGGATCGGCGATCGCGAGGTTGGACAGGTGGACCGGCAACTCCTTGGAGATGATGCCGCCCTCTTGATTCGCGGTCTGGCGCTGATGGCGCTTGACCATGTTGACGCCGCGCACCAAGGCGCGATCTTCCGACGGGCGGACCTCGATCACCTCACCGGTGCGACCCCGGTCGCGGCCGGCCAGCACGACCACCTTGTCGCCCTTGCGGATCTTGGCGGCCATCACAGCACCTCCGGGGCGAGCGAGATGATCTTCATGTGGTTCTTGGCGCGCAGCTCGCGCGGCACCGGCCCGAAGATGCGGGTGCCGACCGGCTCCATCTGCGGCGTGATCAGCACCGCGGCGTTACGGTCGAAGCGGATGATCGAGCCGTCGGGACGGCGGATGTCCTTCGCCACCCGGACGACCACAGCCTTCATCACTTCGCCCTTCTTGACGCGGCCGCGCGGGATCGCTTCCTTGACGGAGACCACGATCACGTCACCCACCGTCGCATACTTGCGCTTGGACCCGCCCAGCACCTT
>Ga0075436_100000731_pt1 | contig 21746 bp, 21 predicted proteins | sample RhiMethybrSRZTD5_FD_75303 | JGI IMG/M metagenome (GOLD analysis project Ga0075436, IMG submission 75303) | Populus rhizosphere microbial communities from Tennessee, USA - Rhizosphere MetaG P. TD hybrid SRZTD5 | ecosystem: Host-associated > Plants > Roots > Rhizosphere > Soil | place: USA...
GGCCAAAGCGCCGTTACGGCGCGCGTTTTCGATAACCCGGTCGATGGTTTTGGTTGAAATCGTGGGCAGATTGCGTTTGCGGAAGGACCACTCCTCCCGCATGAGCCGTCCGGCCTCTTTCCAATCCGGTTTCTCGAAAGCCACGCGCATGCACTGGGCGACTTCGGAGATGCGCTCGAGACTTTGTTGAACTGACTTCTTGCCGCCGATTTGCGCTTTGAAGACCTCCCAGTTGTTGATGCCGTGCTGGCGGGGCTTGCCGGTGTAGCAAACTACGACGCGGCGCTCGAGTTCATCCAGATTGACCCGCAGCTCGACGCGATGCTCGCCGCCAGGGGGAAGCTCGATGGCAGCGGCACCGCCAAACGCGGGCGGGTAGTGGTCCTGCGTACCCGTGGGAACATTGATGACGATGGCTTCGGCGTCGCGGCTGATGTGAATCCAATCGACTTTGCTCTTCCCTGCTCCGGTGAAGCGATCCAGCGCGGCGCAAATGGCCACGGCCATAGCACTCGAGCCGCCGATACCGGCGCCGGCGGGAGCTTCCGAATCGGTCATCAGCGTGAAGCCACCCGACGGACGGAAGAACTTGGTGATTTCCGCGAGAAGCGGAAGGCGGTAGCGCTTGGTTTTCATCAGGGCGGCGAAGGATGGGAAGGTTTCTTCGCGCTGCGTATCGCGGGACATGAGGTGAATGCCGTCGCTGCCGTTGGTTTCAATACGGCAAGAAGCATAGAGGGAGATGGCGGCGTTAACGGTAATGGCTCCAGGATGAAACAGGTAAAGTGGCCAAATGTCGAGTGTGCCGCCGGCAAAGTCCACACGCGTTGGCGCCTTCGATTCGATGATCATAGATGCAGTCAGCCCTGATGTTTGGATTTTTCGGACGAGGTAGTTTGACGGAAGGAGTCTGCAAGCTCAAGAGAAGAGCGGAGGCATGTCAGCAGAAAGGCAACGGCTGTCGCCAAGGACAAGACTGGAACGGATCCATGCGCCTAGCCGCCTGAACCAGTCGCGGCGCGATTGCGGGCGATGAGTTGCGGGCCGTCTTTTTTTTCTACGGCGAGGGCGGGATTGGGCTCGAAGCAGCGGCGGCAGCGGGCTTCATAGGCCCCCATGGCTCCGACGACAATCAGCTCGTCGCTTGCGACAAGGCGTTGCGTGTGGACGGCGGGATTGCCGCAGCGAACGCAAATAGCGAGCAGCTTGATGATCTCTTCGGCGATGGCCAGGAGACGCGGCATGGGTTCGAACGGACGGCCGCGATAGTCGGTGTCGAGGCCGGCGACAATGACGCGCTTGCCGAGGTTGGCGAGTTTGGTGCAGACGTCCACGACCTCATCGCCGAGGAATTGGGCTTCGTCAATGCCGACGACTTCGGTGCGCGGAGACAACTTTTCCATGATTTCGGCGGCCTTGGTGATATTGTCCGAGGGAATGCCGAGGCCGGAGTGCGAAACGATTTCGTTGGCGGCGTAGCGCTCGTCGATGGCGGGCTTGAAGATTTGCACGCGCTGGCGCGCAATCTCCGCGCGGCGCAGGCGGCGGATCAGCTCCTCGCTCTTGCCGGAAAACATGGGGCCGACGATGACTTCGATCCAGCCCATATTGCCCTTGACGATGTCCACGGTGGCTCCTTGAAGCAGGTTCTAAGTTGTAAGTCCTAACTTGTAAGTCCTTCGTCCGATTTCTGCTTCACTTATCGGCCGAGTGCTCCACTGTCTTCGGTTCCTCTCTGCTAGGAAGCCGAGTTGGATGCGCCTACGGCCGCAGCGCGGTACATCTTTGCATTATAGAACGGGGCGAAAGCCGCAATCACAGCGACGCGGAAGGCTTCCTGCCGGCTGATGAGATTGCCGGAAAGAACGCCCCAGGCGCCTCGCCCGTCGCGAACACCCTGCATCCCGGCGAAACGATCGATGGCCACGGCGAGCTCGGTGCCGTTCTCGAGGACTTCGCGAACGAGCGGTTCCGGCAACTCGATGCCGCCCGAGCGACCATAGTGCCCATGAGTGCCGTCTGAGACGTAGGCCCAGCTTTCTAGGAAGACGCGGCGGCGCGCACTGCGCGGAGAATCGGAATGCCGCCGCTTGGGGGTGGGTGAAGAGGTTTCGTGGACAACATCGAGCCCGCCCTCCAAACCAACAAAGTAATCCCATTGCAGATTATTCTTCTTCGCGATTTGCGCGAGGGTTTCCGCGCGTTGCCGCGCCCCGCGCATGAGCTCTTCCTGAGACGAGGGCGTGTGGCTGACACCACTATCCACTTCGAGGCCCACCAGCTCGAATTCGGAGCCGGGTGGAAAAGAGGGAGAGAAAACTTCCAGGGCCTGCTTGACGGCATTGAGCTTCGGGCCGCGCTTGCTGCCGATGGCGATGATGATTTTGGGCATTCTGAGCCTGGAGCGATCGCCCGATTGTAACGGCACTCTATACAGATTTTCACGGAGAATTTTTGGAGGCTGAGGAAAACTTGGGCGGAAAATGGAGCGGCCTATCGGAATCGAACCGACACCTGAACCTTGGCAATTCTAGAGCCAACGGAATTTCAGGAACTTAACGAGGCACTTTCAGGAGCATTCAGTGGCACTTAGAGCAGTTAGAAACGCCTAATGTTCCTCAGGTTGTTCCCACGAAACGAAGAGCATAGAAGCGGTTCAGATGCACCACGCGGAAGCGGGTTGGCACCCTTTGGCATTATCCGCACACTCTTGGGCGGTAGGGATCGAAAACAATACCGGCTGGAATTTCTAGGAGTTTTGGGGCCCAAATCTTGCGGCACGGATGGTAAGCCGACCATCCACGCTTACAGGACACATAAGGAGCAGTGGTTCTCGCCTAGGGCTCAGTTTGCCAATCACCTTTTCGCGGACTTGCTCGCCAAAAACTGGACTGTAACCCTAAGTCCTATTGGCAAGGGTCGAGAGTTGTCCTCTAAGTCTATGACTGCCTCCAGGACATCGCGATCACTTTTGTCGGCAGGGTCGCCTGTCGAGATGCTCTTTCTCCCCATCATGTCGGATATCTTTGTCACGGAACCCTTAAGCTTTTTGCCGTCGAGTGCATCCGCTTCAATGACCACCTTCTGCCCAAGAGAAACTCTGTCTACATCTCTCTCGTCGATTTCTGCCCTAATGTGCCGAGTCGAAGTATCCGCGAGACTGAACAAAGGACGGGGAGTGACCGTGCTGAAGGACTCTCCACGCCTTGCGTAGACTCTCAGAACTGTCCCATCGATGGGGGCGAAGATAGAACACTTTGCAATCTGTTCCTGAACGGTCTTGGCGCGGCCCTCCGCCGCCATTACGTCGGCCTCAGCTCGTGCCGTGTCTTCCTGTAAAGGAGGCGCGGCAAGCAACTCCTCGGTTCGAATCGCAGCCTGCAGGTTGGCGTCGGCTACGTCACGATCGCGGACAGCCTGGTCATAAGCAGCCTTGGAGATCTGCTGTTTCTGGTAGAGGGCTCGTTGCATCTCCAGGCGTGACTTCGCTTCCTCGAAGGTTGCCCGGGCCGCTGCCGTTTTATCGCTCGCAATCTTTTTCTCTTCGTCGCGCGCGCCGTGGAGGAGCCTGGCCTTTGCCTCGCGCGCTCCATCGGTCTGCGCAAGGGCTGTTTGCAGACTCGCTCTGAGGTCATCACAGGCGATATCACCCAGCAGCGTTCCTTTCTTTACGAACTCGCCCTCCTTCACGTACACGCCCTTTAGAATCCCGTCGGCAGCTGCTCCTACTTGCGTGGTTTCTGATGCGCCCTCAACTCGTCCGGGAGACGCAAATATGATAGGCGCAGGTGAGTTGTCAGATGATGTTCCATGAGCTTCCACAGAATTCCTATTTCGCGATGTCCCAAGGAAGGCCACAACTGCAATCACCAGCAGGATCGCAAAACCGGCTATGGTCCATCGGCGATAAGCCTTCCATGCCTTCCAGGCGATCAACGGGTCCAGCACCTTCATAGCACGCCCACCTCTTCTTCAACGCAACCGTCACAGAGAGTGACAATGCGATCCGCGAATTTCTCCCATCGCGGGTCGTGGCTCACCACGACAACAGTTCTTCCATGCTCATCAACTTGGCTTCGAAGGATTTGACAAATGTTTCTTCCCGCTTCGGCGTCCAAGGAAGCCGTCGGCTCATCTGCGAGCAGAATGGGGGGATTCCCGGCGAGGGCCCTGGCGATCGCAACTCGCTGCTTCTCTCCAGCGCTGAGTTCGTTCGGCTCTTGATGCAGCTTGTCACCAAGGCCGAATTGAAGGAGTAAATCTCGCGCCTTTTCCGTGCGCCGAGACGCGGCAGGGTCGCGAATTTCGAACCCGAGCGCCACATTATCCAGCGCACTGAGAGAGTGAAAGAGACGGAAAACCTGGAAAACGAAACTGATCTTCTTTTGGCGAACGACTGTTCTTTCCGCCTCACTGAGACCATTGACAGCTACGCCGTCCACGAACACCGATCCTTCATCGGGCGACAGCAGACAACCAAGCATGGACAACAGCGTAGTCTTGCCGCTGCCGGAAGGGCCCATCACCAGGGAAAGAGTTCCCGGCTCAAACGAGAGAGAGACATCGCGGAGAGCGTAGACTCGAGCGTCCTCTTGTCCGAATGACACAGTCGCACCTTCCACTCCCAAGAAGAGGTTAGGCACGAAACACTCTCCCCGGCTCGACAGTGAGAGCGCTGCGAACCGAAACAATGGACGCTAACGAACACATGGCCAAGCTCGGCGCCACCATAGCGCCGGGCAACCACCAAGGCGCAGATATCCATGGAATCAGCGATTTCGCGTAGGTGATGCTCGGGACGACAGCCAGCAAACCCAGGACGCTGCCGATTACGCCACAAATCAGAGCCTGAGTAAGAACGATGCGCGCCACAAAAGCTTGCGGAGCGCCTAGGGCCTTCAGCGTGGCATATTCTTCGAGGTTTTCCATGGTGTTCGCATAAATGGTTTGCGAAACGACTACCAGACCTATCAAGAAGCCAAGTACGGCGGCGGTGAGAATCGCTCCTCCCGCTCCGGTTTTAATGGTCCAGTACATCCGGGCTTTGTGGGCAAACTCGTCGCGCGTCAAGACGTCAACTTCGGGGAGTCTTTGCTTAAGACTTTGCTGTACCTGAGATACGGGATACGCCTTGTCGACTCGCAAGAGAATGTACATCGCTTGGTCGGAGCCAAAGCCCATGTACCGGATAGCATTCCTATACGAGGTAAAAAGGAAAGGCACCCCAAGGAATGCACCGTAGCCCTGGATTTCTCGCTCGATGTTGGCGCGGTGGCGATTTATTTCTACTTCTGCCGGCAGCGTGTCCACTTCCATCTGTTTGCGGTCACTTACGTCATAAAGAACTGCATCGGGAGACAACTGATCGGCAGATTCATGCCTATCGGGAACTGGAAAACGATTCCCAACGGTTGGGTCGGCGCCAACTAGGGCCACAACCTGCTGCTTTCCGATAGGTGTGCGATAAACGGCAAAGGCCATGCACACCCTGCCCGTCTCCGTCACACCAGGCACGCCTGCAGCCATCTCCCTGACATGGCTCTCTAGGGTTGTTCCAAACTCGAAAGCCTGCACGCCTCTTGCGGTGATCCAGATGTCAGAGTCGCTGGCATCGATCAACTTGGATGCGGCCTGCAAAAAGCCCGCCAGAAGACTGCCTTGAAAAACCATCAGGAACACCGCAAAACACACGCCGAAGACTGTAACGGAGAAGCGCCCGCGGTCGTGCAAGATGTTTTGCAATGCGAGTTTCATTGGGTTTCGACTGTAAGCTACCTAGGCTGCTCGCACATTTGCCAGGTCGGCTGTCCCTCCAACAACGTGGTGGAATTTTCAGCCGACAGCGGTTTGGAGAAGAAGTATCCTTGCGCGTACTTGCAGTGCAGTTGTTTGAGCAAGGCTACCTGCTCAAGCGTTTCCACTCCCTCTGCCACTACATCCAGGCGAAGATTATTCGCCATTGGCAAAATCGTCCGCGCGATTTCCATGCCTTCTCCGTCCTCTTGCATTTCCCGGATGAAGGAACGATCGATCTTTAACGTGTCGAGCGGAAAGCGGTGCAGGTAACTCAGCGAAGAGTAGCCTGTTCCAAAGTCGTCTATGGCAAGGTGGATACCGATGGACTTTATCTGCTGAAGCATTTCCACAGCGGCCGAGGGGTCCGCCATAACCGCGCTTTCTGTGATCTCTAATTTCAGCGCATCCGGAGATAGCGACAATTCATGTAGCAGCTTTCGAATGTCTACAACCAGGTTAGGCTGCAGGAATTGCTTCGCAGAGAGATTTACGCTGATGATCAGGTCCGGACGACCATTTGGACCGGTTCTCCAATCGCTCATCTGACGGCAGGCTTCCCGCAGATTCCACCAGCCCAATTCACGGATCAGGCCAGTTTCCTCCGCCACGAGAATGAATTCTTCCGGGCCAACCAGTCCTCGAGTGGGATGCTGCCATCGCAGCAGTGCTTCGAAGCCGACAATCTGCCCCGAATCTAAAGACACGATCGGCTGGTAAAAATTCCGAAATTCCTCGCGTTCCAGAGCGCCACGGAGGTCGGTCTCCAACTGCAAACGGGCCATCACGCTGGCCCGCATATCCGCATCGAAAACTTCGAATCGAGCCTTACCCAAGGATTTGGCTCGATACATGGCCGTGTCCGCGTCGCGAAGCATGTCCTCCGGCTCGTCGTAGGCCGAATTGCTCAAGGCGATTCCGATGCTTACCGACGTGAATACCTCTTTGCCACCCAAAATGAATGGGGGAGCCAACGCCTTCATCAATCGGTCCGCAGCGCTTTTGGCATCACTGGGATCCTTCAGATCGTCGAGGAGCACGGTGAATTCATCCCCGCCGAGGCGAGCCACTGTGAACGATTCTCCCAGACGGGCCACGGTGTCCGTGGAACGCAAGCATTTTTCCAGGCGGTTAGCCACTCCGAGCAAAAGCTGGTCGCCGATCAGATGACCCATGCTGTCGTTGATCATCTTGAATCCGTCAAGATCGAGAAATAGAACCGCGAACAATATGTCCTTACGCCGTTTCGCATGTTTGATGAGTCGCCCAAGCCGGTCTATGAAAAGCAACCGGTTAGGCAGGCCAGTCAGAGGATCGGACACCTTTCGCTCAGTGATGTCGGTCTGCGAGCCGGCCATCCGCAAAGTTTTTCCCGAATCGTCGAATACCGCGAGCCCTCTGTTCAACATCCAGCGGAATGTGCCGTCCTTGTGGAGCATTCGATGCTCGCTCTCGAAGTGAGGCGTCGAGCCATCGCGATGGGCGGCTATCTCTTCTTTTACTCTTTTTCGATCCGCGTCATGAATCCGGTTGAACCATTCTTCCGGAGTGTTGCTGATTTCGTTTTCGTGCCAGCCCAGCATGGCTTTCCAGCGAGGTGAGTAGTACACATGGCCGGTCTGAATATTCCAATCCCAAAGACCATCATTGGCACCGCGCGCGGCCAATGCGTACCGTTCTTCACTCTCTCTCAGCGCTTCCTGAGCTCGTTTGTGCGACAACTGAGTTCCGATGCGGGCAAGCGCCACAGGAAGGTCCACTGGTTTCGTCAGATAATCGTTTGCTCCCAGATTTAGAGCCCTGACGATGTCTTCGGTTTGACTTTTCGCTGTCACCATAATGATCGGAAGCTGGACGGGCGAGTGCGTTTCGCGCAGCGTTTTCAGCGCGTCAAGACCGCTAACTTCCGGCATTTCGATGTCGAGAAGGACCAAGTCAACGGCGTTTTGCTTCACCCGTTGCATCAACTGCTTCGCGCTCTCCACGACGTCAACGAGATAGCCGTTCCGCTCCAGCCGGCGGGCAAGCATGTCCCGGTTCATTTCGTTGTCATCCACTATTAATAAGCGGCTCTGTTGCGAACTCATGACGTTTTCCTCACTAGCAACAACTTCTCCATCTTTTCACTCAGCCGCCCAAAATCAACGGGTTTGGTATCGAAGTCGTCGCATCCAGCCTCTATTGCCTTTTCTCGGTCCCTTATTAAGACGTGGGCTGTCAGTACGATGATGGGAATATGGCGGGTTGCTTCTTCGGCCTTTAGAAGGCGTGTGACCTCCCACCCGTCCATCATCGGCAGGCTGAGATCCATCAAGATGAGGTCGGGTGCCTCCGAATGGGCAAGTTGATATCCTTGCCTACCGTCTTGAGCCATAACAACGCTGTATCCCTTGCGCTCGAGCCGTCTGGATAACATGTCCCTATTCATTTCGTTGTCTTCCACGAGCAAGATTTTCGGCATGACTAATCTTTCCTTGGACCGACGGGTTCGAGTTTTCGCGAGCTTTTCTGACCTTTAGGGGACCAATTGGCCGGCGCTGCGCCAGGTTTTCCGGCCGTAGAGAAACGCATTGCCCGATGTTTTTCGATAAGAGTTGCAAGTCGTTCGCGATCAACCGGCTTGACCAGATAACTAGAGGCGCCCAAGTCCAACCCCATCGCCTCGTTGTCCACGATGGTGACCATGATGACGGGAATTGCCGCCAATTCCGAATCTGCTTTGAGTTTGTTAAGAACCGTCCAACCATCCCAATCCGGCATGATGACGTCGAGAGTAATCGCCAATGGACGGAGCTGTTTTGCAAGCCGCAGACCCTCTTCCCCGCCGGCGGCAGCCACTACCCGAAATCCGAGTTTTGTTAGGGACCGCGACATCAAGTCGCGAACTGCCATGTCGTCATCAATCACGAGAATGGTTTCGGCGCCCGGTTTGCCTTCAGAAGAAACCTCCGAACTTGTGGTTTGCGCGGACGGCATACTTTCGATCTGCTCCCCCGCAGCCTGAACGGGCAAGTGCACGGTGAACACAGATCCCTGACCGGGCGCGCTTTCCACCGAGATTCGGCCCTTCATCAACTGAACAAATCGATGGCTGATGGCGAGGCCCAGGCCGGTTCCGCCGTACTTGCGCGCAATTGAGATATCGGCTTGCGTAAATTCCTGAAACAGGTTTTCTTGCTGTTCGGCGCTTATTCCGATCCCGGTATCGCTCACACGGAATCGAATCCAATCTCGACCTGCCGCTGCCAGGCGATCCACATCCAGCGAAACGGTTCCGTGATCGGTAAATTTGCAGGCGTTGCTTAAGAGGTTTAGCAAGATTTGGCGGACCTTTGTGACGTCGCCGCGCATCACGCCGATGTCCTCGAGCATTTGGAGGTGAAAAGTATTTGCGTTCTTTGCAATGGCCGGCTTCAGTGTGGTGGCCATTTCTTCAATCATTTCTGCGATGTCAAACGATTCGATATGCAGCTGCATCTTTCCGGCTTCAATCTTGGAAAGATCGAGCACATCGTTGATCAGCGCTAATAGGTGCTTGCCGGCCGCCTGGATCTTTTGCAAGTCGCGGACGTTCGATATTTTTTCCGTGTCTTGCACTTCCTCTTCGAGCATTTCGCTGTAACCGATGATGGCGTTGAGGGGCGTCCGCAATTCATGGCTCATGTTCGCGAGGAAAGCGCTCTTGGCCCGGCTCGCCTGCTCTGCGGCCTGTTTGGCAGTCAGGAGCTCGTCTTGAGTCCGCTTACGATGGATGATCTCCACTTCCAACTCGTGCGTGCTGGTCTGCAGTTCATTATTCGCGCGCTGCAGCGCACTGTCTCTAAGCTGAATCTCGGAAAGCATGGTATTGAAACCGTCGATCAGCCTTCCGATTTCATCGCCGTAGAATCTGGTCGCACGAATCTCATAGTTCTTGTTCGAGGACACCATTCTCATGGTGTCTTCCAAATGCAAAATGGGCTTGGAGATCAGCTTTTGCAATCTGGAAGAGAGCAGCAGCGCGAGGGAACTACAAATCAACACAACAATGACGATGATCCCGGTGTAGCGTTTGGCCCGGAGATTCCACTGGCGCATGTCGGAAAGCATGTACAAAGTTCCAACGCGCTCGCCGTTCATGGTCACTTTTTGGAATACTTGAAGATACCCGCCCTCAAAACGATAGCCGTTTTCTTCCGAGTGCGAAGGAAGTGCGGCAGGAAGTCGTTTATCCCCTTGGGAATAGTGGGCAAACACCTTTCCTTCGGGGCTGTACAGCGCGGCGGCCACAATGTCGTCTTTGGCCTTGAGGGCTGACAACGTCGCAGTGGCGGCGGCCTCGTCTTTGAAGGCCATCGCGGCTCCGCTGTTGAATCCGATAATCTCCGCCTGGGTCATCAAGTCCTGGCTAAGCTGACGACGAAAGGAAATCAGGTCGTAAATCAGAAAGCTGACCGAAGACAAGATCAGCGCCGCGCTGCTGGTCAGCATGGTGATCAGCATCAGTTTCCGCTTGATGGATAGATTCTGGAGATTCATTCGGATTTCTTTCCATCCGCGGCTTGCGGGACGATTCTTGCGAGCGCAAGCAGCCTCGAGCTGATATTCAAATTTGCTTGTTTCGCGGCTCCGATGTTGACCTCAAAGCGAACCTTGTTGTCCTCCAGAGTGAGATTGATGATCCCACCACGCGCGGCGAATCCAGGCGTTTCTCCAATAGTCAGAATGGGCAACCATTTAACTATGTTAATTACATCCGCGATGTGTTCTTTTTCGGACGAACTAATGAACAGGATGTTGCATTCCGTGAGATCCTTAAGGTCCTTGCTCCATCTCAGGCGCTTCACTACCAGATTGCGTCCGTCGAGTTTCTTGTTTTCGACGACTCGATCGATGCTCGTTCCGAAGGGGTCAGTCCCCAAGATGCCAATTACGATTGGAGAATCTGCCTGGGAAAAAGCCGCCGAGGGCCATTGCACCAACTGGGCAAAGTTGTAGATAAACCCTGCCTTGATCAAATACTCGGAGGACGCCGCAGCGGCCGAGGATTGTGCATTGGCCCCCACAGCCACGCTCAAGCTGAGCAAAACCGCGACGATGAGCCGCGACCGTCTCATGAGCGCCTTTCCTCTATAGAAGTAATCGTCATGCCCCATGACCACCAAACGAGCAACTTAGAATTTCCAAGCAATGCGTCCGCTGACGGTCCGCCGAACTTCAGTAGGTGTGGTATTGATGAACTCCGGAATGAACTCCAAATGCTGGCTATTCAGGAGGTCGTGGCCCACCAGGGAGAGTTCCAGGTGCGTGCCTGGCCGCCATCCAAGATGGAAATCCAAAGAGTAGTAGCTGGGAATGTTGAGACTCGGCAGTTTGTCGACGTATCGAAGGCTGAGGTCTTGCTCGAAGTGCTTGGGCAAATCGATGGAAGATTGCACGAAGAATTGATGCTTCGGGCTCTGCCCATCGGGATTATCGGCTGTCGGGTCCTGGCTATCGATGTTTTTCCGAATATTCATTTGCAGGTAGCTGTAAGAACCTAGAAGCCTCCATTTCGGAAGAACTTTCCATTCCACGAACGGTTCTATACCGTAGGTTCCGCCACCCATTTTGTTGCTGGCGACAAAGGGCTGGACGATGTCCGTTGGAGCCGGGCTCCCTTCGACAAAAGCCTGGCCGGGTTCCGCCGAACGTAGGTGCGTGTAGAAGTTATAAAACGCGGCAATATCCAGCGAAAGAGATTTCGTGGCCTGGACACGATACCCAGCTTCATACGCAAGAAGGTGTTCGGATTTGAACTGCGGGCTCCCGAAGATCGCCGCCACCACGGGGAAAGGGGTGGGATTGGGAGGATTGAGATTCCCCGGAGGAATGACGGCTTCGTCCAGGCGGAGGCCCTCTTCGGTCAAAGCCGGCGTCCTCACAGCTCGTGAAACGGAGGCCCAGACCGATTGATCTTTGCTGATATTGCCCAGAAATCTGATATTGGGCTGCCATTCGAATCCGGTGAAATCGTTGTGCTCAAATTTAGATCCGATGGTGACGTTTAAGCGGCGACTAAAAAGGCTAATTTCGTCCTGCACGAACGAGCTGTATTGATTCAACGAGCTGTGGCTCGGCTGAAGTGAAACAGTGGAGCTGGAGCCGTTGGAGTCCTGGATGGACCGATAACCCAGGCCCCAGACCAGTTCCTGTGATTCTCCAACGTGGATGTCGTGTTGAAAGTCTATGTCGTAAACATTCTCATGGTCCGTGAACAATGAATTGTCCACGACGTTTGTGTTGTCGAAGTACGCCTGCAGAGACGTCGAAGACCGCGAGAAATTGTGGGTCCAGCGTGTCAGCACGTTTCCACCCTTATAGTCCCCGTCATTGGGGAACGTACTCGAATAGGGCGGATTGAGAGATGGAATCGTCAGAGTTTCGTTGTAATTATTCTGGTAGAGATCTCCTTGAACCGTGAGTGAATTTGGACCGGAAGATTTTGTATCTACGCGGAACCCGCCGCGAACCGCATCCCATCCGTCATTAGCCGTCTTCCCGGTTGCATCGATAGAGGGCTGCCAGTTGTAGTATTTTGTATAAATTCTGTAGTAGGCGGAGTTTCCGAGGCGGCCTCCATAGCGGGCGCTTTCGGCTGTTCGCTCTTCGGTTCCAACTTCCGCGGTTAGGAGTCCTCCCTGGGTAGCCTGCGCAGGTTTCGTTATGATGTTGATGACGCCATCGACCGCGTTCGCCCCCCACAACGTGGCTCCAGGACCGCGGATCACTTCAATCCGGTCCACGTCTTCCAGCATTACGTCCTGAACATTCCAATACACGCCCGAGAAGAGTGGTGTGTAGACGCTTCGTCCGTCAATAAGAACAAGGAGTTTATTATCGAAGCGGCCGTTAAAACCTCTTGAGCCAATGGCCCATTTATTCTCATCGATCCGGGCCACCTGCAGCCCGGGAACCATCTGCAAAGCTTCCGGAATGCTGGCTGCGCCGGAGCGGCGAATGTCTTCTTGCGTAATCACAAAAACAGCCGCGGCCGAGTCCGACACCCTTTGCGTGTGCTTGGAGACCGATGTTACTTCGAGATTCATCAAATCTTCGATACTCATCCGCGAAATGTCGGGTACTCCCTGTGGGCTTTGCGCGGACACACTGCTGCCGAGGAAAAGTGCGATGACAGCCAACGATAAAATCTTTTTCCCGACAGTTGGTGAGCCGTTATTTTGGCTGCGTATTGGCAACATAATTTAGCTACCTTTCTCGAAGAAACTGCCACCTAGTTTGTCGTTCGATCCCCACCCATTGCTCGTCCGGTTCGTGAAAGGGCAAGTGCTCTGCCCTTGAAACTTTGGTTTTCCATTTGCGCCGCCCATCCGCTGCCCCAGGCATTCGTCATTGCTCGACTTCAATCCATTTCAATTAAGGCCTAACGCCGCGTTCAAGCTGCCTTCTCTCCTGTTACCGTGAACTGTACGGAGTATGTGAGCGTGTCAGGCCTACAGAGATATTCGAGAAATCTTTGTATTTGCTCTTCGGCTTCTGCCTTGCTGCCCAGCGCCTTGGCCATCTGGGACTTTGCAATGTCCAGCTTCAATTCCCACTGCCTGAGAATGCGCTGCTCAACCGCCCCGGCGATCAGGTGGTAGCATTCGACTTGCACGTCGAGCTTTTTCAATCCTGCCTTTTGCGCCAGCCAGAAGAGCTTGCGGCCAACGAATGGGTCAAAGCCCGTCGGCGCCAGACTGGCCAGCACTTTTTCGACGGCGCCCTGCACCCTCGCGTCCTCCGGGTAGTGCCATAGGAGCTGTCCGTCCAAGTCTTGCAGCAGGACGGTGCCTCGCGGCTTGCACACGCGGACCATTTCTGCGACGGCTTTTTCTTTTTCGCGCAGATATTGCAGCAACATACGGGAATACACGAGGTCGAAGCTGTCCGAAGAAAACGGCATCCCCTGCGCGTCGCCACGTACAAACTTCAAGCGGGGATTTTCGCGATTCCTTTGAATCGCTTCCTTCACGCGATCCGCGCTGATGTCGATGCCTGTTGCACGAACGGAAAGATGCAGCTCGGAAACTTCATTCAAGATGACGCCTGGTCCGCACCCCACAGAGAGCACTTCCGCACTCGGACGGACGCGCCGAGCCAGGTACTTGCGAACCCAGGCGTCAGGATCGACCTTCGCTTCTAGGCGCGCCGCCTCCCGCGGGTCCTCCATGATGTAGTCGATAGTGGGGACAGTGTTCATTGGCGTTCCTAATAAGCAAACGAGGGCTCCATAGCATGCTTTTCCGACCGTGCCAGGAGCCGCGAATAAAAGCCATCAACGTGACGATAGAAGCGAAGACTACCGTCCTTTAGCCAAATGCCTTGGCAATAGTCGCGAAGGTACTCAGCCCCAAGCTGTATGAGGACGACTGATGCGACGGGGTCGGCAATCACCGGAATCGTACCTAGCTCGAAGTCTTCATATTCCTTGGAAGCTACGCGGAGCAGACTAATTACCACATCAGATACATCCGCATCGACAAGCCCGGGGTGGAGGAGCAAATCACAACGATTCTCGAGATAGCTGAAATTCGCTCCCAAAGGGCCGCGATAGGCAAGCGCCGCGCCAACTGGCTCGTTCTTGTTTTCATGGTAAGCCAGCCATACTTGCCGGGTCCGCCGAAGGCCCACACCACGATAAAGCTCATCAACCGCCTTCAGTTCTACGTCACTTGCGAGCTCCTCTGCGTTGACGTAGATATGTCCTCGACTCGCGCGCGCAATGGCACAAAGAGCTTCGTTGTGGGAAGAGTCGTAAGGTACAACTCGAATTCCGCCCGCGGAAGGCAGCGTTAACTTGCGAGAGAGCGCGAAATACATGCGTTGCTGAACCGAAGAGAACGATGTGCCAATGGTTTGGACCATCGAGCCGAAGACTCGCGAAGGAAACCGATTCTCCGGTCGAAACCAGTTCTGATAAGACTCGTCCACTCCTCTCAGAATGCTCGCAGCCGTTCCCGCCAGCATTACCGCACGAGAGCCGAGTGGATTGTTCTCCGAAACCAAATGTTGCGACATCCAACCGTGATGCGTCGTTCGCCATACTGCGATAGAAGCACGTCCACTTTTGTCACTGCCGGCACTGATAACGTAGAGTAGGGATTCTCCGCCCCGCAGCATCCGCCGCCAGTTCTCTCTAACTTGCCCAAGATGCGGCGTCAGCCGGGCCGCCTTGCCTGGGTAAAGAAAGCCGGTCCGCTCGTACAAAGCGAACAGCTGATTGATCGAAAGGGCATTCACCTCGACGCCGTATGAGGCATGAACGTCCGATAGCCGAGGCAAACTCTTCAGCGTTTTTTGATCGAGCGCATCCAAAGGCATTGGGCCTCCATGAAAGTCACACCACTTCCATCCGCGCCCCTCAGCGACGACTAAATTCCTAGTGCGAGATCACCTTTGGTTATAGGGGAACAGTCCGTGGGCAAAAATGGGGCACTCGTACCGTTTCGGGGCAGGGGCCTCGCTCAGCCTAATAACGCATGTTGGTAGTTACCAATGTACTATATCTAGGACAGAGAGGATGAGCGGAAGCAACTACCCGGGTCCGCAATGTAAGTGCAAGATTCATAAGCGCTTATTTATGGCGACAGCCCGCTTGCAGTCATTCGTGCAGCGCTGTCTGATCCAAACCAATGTCCTAACGGCGTAGTACTTTTGGAGTGTCCAAAAGTTAAACACAAAATTTTCCGAAAGACCTACGAATCTTCCTTTATTGGAACCTTTTGGGTAAGGACTACCAAAATTCAATGGGAACAGACAGCGTCAACCGCATCAACGAATCCGGCCCGCGGGAGCGGCGTTTTGCCATTCGGTATCCTTTTGCTGCTGAGGCCGAGATTCTGGATCTCAAATCTGGCATGCGCCTGTCCGGCGTAACCTCCGATCTCTCACTAGGAGGATGCTTTGTCTGTACGCGCCAGCCGCTGGAGGTTGGAACGCGCGTCCACCTCACACTGAAGCACAAGAACCAAAGCGCAATAATGCTTGCCGCAGTACGTGTGTTGAAGCCAAGAATAGGAATGGGTCTTCAGGCTCTAGAACTTGATTCGAGCTCTATTGGGACATTTTTGCGCTGGCTCTATGATCTTCGTGAATCTCGCGGAATTCCGGCGATGCCTTGACCAAAACGACGGATAAGTGTCTGATCACTTCAGCGTTTTCGCTTTAGCCACAAGCAACCATTCCAATTCATCGTTCATGTAGCGACATTCCCTGAATTCATCATACTATCGGCAGTGATCGACGACCGGAGGACACATCGTGGAAAACGAGCGCCGCCGCACACCTAGGTATTCGTTCAGCGGCACGGCCGAAATCACAGCGGATAATTCCAATGCTGTCGCTTCTGCCACTGTAAGCGAATTGAGCCTTCGAGGATGCCGTCTGAATATGAAGAATCCGGTGCCCTTGAACATGCCCATCACCGTCAAGATTTCCGCCGCCGGTGAACTCTTTCAGTCCAAGGGAAGAATTGTCTATCTACAATCAGGGATCGGTGCTTGCGTGACTTTCCTCGCCATTGAACCTCAATCCCGAGCAGTGCTCCAGCGTTGGCTAGACGCAGCGGGCAAGAGCGCGAAAGAGACCGTCTGACTTCCCATCCATTTTCACACGTGGCAATCCCGGATTCCGATCCAAGGCCGCTAGCCGATTTCATTTGAAACGAGATTCCCCAAAATCGGGGGAGGGTCCACTGCGGGGTGAGGTCATCTTTCGCCAGAAATTGGCCGACGCCGGTTTGTCGTCGGACTGAAGTTCTGGCACAGCCACACTGTGGGGTCCATTCTGGAAAAGTTGAAAGGAATGATCGGCTACGAGTCCCAAAGCAGCTCAGACATAGCCAGCCAACGCCACTTCATGCGCTTGGCGTCGATCTCAAAAAGGGCAGCAGCGAGGACGTGAAGATCGATGAACCTCTACGCTCAAGCTCTGACGCCCGCCAAACGTGCAGCACATCTGAAGGTGGTTAAGATGATCCAGCAAGCGCATGGAACAGCTTGTATTCCTCTGTGTTCCCACGCTGAGAAAAGGAGAGTTTGTAAGTGCTTGATTTTATGGAGCGGCCTATCGGAATCGAACCGACACCTGAACCTTGGCAAGGTTCCGTACTACCACTATACTAAGGCCGCTTTGACTACCTTCACTTTATAACACGCCTGAAGGAACAGCCACAAGCCCGCGCCGTGCCTCGCCGTCAATGCGATACTGCCAAGCGAAGACCGATCAGGAGACCTGCGTAACACGGGCGGTTTTTACCACGGGAGACCGGCGCTGGCGCTCGGCGAAGCGCGTTGCTTTGTCCTTGTCGGTGTACACGCGTCCGAATTTCTCGCCATCGGCGTAATAAACGCTGACCAGCCAATGATGATGTTTGCGGCGGCGGTCGCTGGTGAAGGGATCTTTATCTTTGTTCGAAGCTTCTTTTGTCACTTTGCGCGTCCCTCTCTTTGAAGGATCTGCACGGCACTATCTCAAGAACCCAGTCGCCGCGCAAGTACCGATGGAGATACTAACACGCCACCTATTACACCAAAGAATCGGGCGGAGGGGAAATGGGAAATGTGATTAACTTTCAAATAATTGGGGATCAGCCGGACCATCGCGTGTCGCGCTCGGTAATTCCCGCGCGTTAGTTTCATTGGATGCTTTTGAGTCCGTTTAGGTTTTAAGCAGACGGACATGCGGACAGCCGCGAAAGACCTGAAGGGGCGGCCTTTTCATCGAAAAATGCGGCGTTTTTGCAGAGTTAGGGGGCAGCTCCCAGGCCAATTTGTCTGTCCATCTGCAAGTTTTTCCCCATGCCTGGGGCGCACAAATTGTTGCAACCCATGAAACATTTTCCGGTTTCTTTCGTCTTAGTAGGTGAGGAGAACATAAGCTGCAATGTGGCGGAGCAACATAATGACGATACCAGTGACAAAACAACCGCCCCTGTTGGAAGACCTGCGAAACCATTCTCAGGAGCAGGTTGGCGAACTGCGCGAACTGCTGAACACCGGGGCCACCTCGCGCCCCGATCCACGCCGTCCCGGCTTCTATGAAGTAGAAGGCCGCGCTCATACTTATTACGTTTTCAAGTATCCGTCCGGTACAAAAGTGCTTTTGATCGCGGTGTGGGAACGCGACCCGGTTGCAGAAATGGTGGCATATTCCTGTTCCTGCCCTGCGGCTTGATTTTTCCAGCTTCCTTGAGCGAAAAAAATAAATAAGGCGTCCTGGGCCCCACCGGGACGCCTTTTTAGTCTTCGTCGAGGTCCAGAGCGGCGGAGTTAATGCAATAGCGCAGACCCGTGGGTTGCGGACCATCGTCAAACAGGTGCCCGAGGTGAGCATCACAGCGGCTGCATTTCGCTTCGACGCGCTGCATCCCATGACTGGCGTCTGATTCCTCAGCGACGGCTTCTTCATTGGCTGGAGCGTAGAAACTGGGCCAGCCCGAGCCGGAATGAAATTTCGTCTCCGATCGGAACAGCGGTTGGCCGCAGCAGACACACTTATACGTCCCGGCCATCTCCGTATCCTCGTACTCGCCCGTGAAGGGAGGTTCGGTGCCTTTTTGCCGCGTCACGTAATATTGATTCGGCGTCAACTGCTTCTTCCAGGCCTGCTCGTCCTTCTTGACTTTTTCCACCATTCGACACTTCCTTGAATCATCGGATTGTTCGAAGCGGAGCGAAAGCTCCCAAGGGAATCGTACAACAAGTGAATGCAAATCCGGCTTGCCGCAAAGGTTGATTGACATGCGCGTGGATTTGCCTTACCTTTGAATTTCACAATGGAACAAATGCACGCAACCCGGGCGCATCGCCACCATCATCATGACGGCCACATGCCGCGCCCGCTGAGGTGTGCATAGCAAACCGCTAAACAAAGCACTCTTCGGCCCGCCGGCATAGAAAGCCAGGCGGGTTTTTTGTTTTTAGAGCCGGGAAACTCGGGAGGACAAAGATGAAGATCGACTTTCAGAAAGGTGGCGGGCTGGTGCCGGCCATTATTCAGGACGAACGAAGCGGCGACGTCCTGATGCTCGGCTTCATGAATGCAGATTCGCTGAGCGAAACGCAGCGTTCCGGGGAAGTGGTGTTCTTCAGCCGCTCCCGCAACAAACGTTGGAAAAAAGGTGAATCCAGCGGACACATCCTGCGTGTCCGGGAAATTCGCGTGGATTGTGACGCGGATGCGTTACTGGTGCGCGTGGAGGCGGTGGAGCCCGGCGTTTGCCACGAGGGCTACCGGAGCTGTTTCTTTCGCGCGGTCGAATCGGATGGCGGAACAAAGGTCATTGCGGAACGAACTTTTTCACCGGAAGCGGTCTACGGATCGGAGAAGCGCCAATGAGCCTGTTAAAACTGGGAATCCCCAAAGGCAGCCTGCAAGATGCGACGCTGGACCTGTTTGCGCGCGCGGGCTGGAAAATCACTTTGAGTGCCCGTAGTTACGTGCCAACCATTGACGATGCCGAAATCGAATGCCTGATGGTGCGCGCTCAGGAAATGGCGCGCTACGTGGAGTCAGGCACGCTGGACGCGGGAATCACAGGGCACGATTGGGTGGTGGAGACCGAAGCAGATGTCGAGGAACTGTCCGAACTTGTCTATGCCAAGCAGCGGCTCGCGCGCGTGCGCTGGGTGCTCGCCGCCCCTGAAGATTCGGCGATTCGCGGGCCGCAGGATCTAGAAGGCAAAGTGATTGCCACCGAAGTGGTGCAAATCACTCAAAAATATCTGGCGAAACACGGCGTAAAGGCACGCGTGGAATTTTCCTGGGGCGCGACAGAGGTGAAGGTACCGCAACTCGCCGATGCTATTGTCGAAGTGACGGAGACCGGATCGTCTCTGCGGGCCAATCGCCTGCGCATTGTGGACACCGTGCTGGAATCCGCCACGGTTTTCATCATGAACCACGCCGCCGCGGAAGACTGCTGGAAGCGCCAAAAAGCGGAGAATTTGATTTTGATGTTGCAGGGCGCCATCGCGGCCGCAAGCAAAGTCGGCCTGCTGCTCAACGTCCATCGCAACGATTTGCCCGGAGTTCTAGGCGTGCTGCCGGCGCTGAAGAAGCCGACGGTTTCTGCATTGAGCGATCCGGAATGGGTGGCGGTGAACACCATCATTGAAGAAGCCGTAGTGCGGCAGATTCTTCCAAAGCTGAAAGCGGCGAAGGCCGAGGGGATTGTCGAGTATCCTTTGAACAAAATCGTGCTGTGATGCGAATCCTGAAGCTTACACCGCAGACCGAAAGGTGGTTGCTCGCTCGCCGAGCGCAGCAAGACGCTGAAGCTCACAGGATTGCCGCGGAAGTCGTGCAAGACGTTCGCAAACGAGGAGACGCGGCACTCTTTGCTTACACAAAGAAATTCGACGACACCGATTTGGACAAAACCGGAGTTTGGATCGGAAAAAAGGAAATTCGCGCGGCTCGCAAAGCAACGAGCGTTAAGTTTCTAAAAGCGATTGAGAAAGCCGCAGAGAATGTTCGCCGCGTTTCTGAGAAACAACTTCCCCGGCCCTGGACGGTCGAAACCACACCTGGCGTGAAGATTCATCAAGTGGTCCGGCCCATTGAGGCGATTGGCTGCTATATCCCAGGCGGCCGATTCTCGCTGGTATCAACACTAGTCATGACGGTCGTGCCTGCGAAAGTTGCGGGCGTGCCGAATGTTGTGGCGGTTTGTCCGAAACCGAATCTTGAACTGTTGGCGACTGCGGGAATGCTGGGCATCGAACGAATCGCACGAATCGGCGGAGCCCAAGCCATCGTTGCGATGGCTTACGGCACAAAGAGCGTGCCGCGAGTAGAAAAAATCTTCGGGCCTGGAAACAAATACGTCACTGCCGCCAAGCAAATCGTGAGCAATGACTGTGCCATCGACTTGCCCGCCGGCCCAACGGAGGCCATTGTTTTCGCCGAGCGTGGCAATGCGAGCTGGATCGCAGCCGACCTTCTTGCTCAAGCGGAGCACGCCAAGGACGCAGCAAGCTTTTTCTTGACGACTTCGCGCAGCCTGGCTTCTGAAGTGCAACGTGAAATCCAAACGCAACTTAAGAAGATGCCCAACAGCCTGGCGCATTGCTCAACCCAAGCTGTAGGAGCAATCCTTCTCGCCGAATCAACTGCTCAGGCTTGCGAATTCATCAACCGGTTTGCTCCCGAGCATCTCAGCCTGCCGGAAGACTCAGAGAAACTTCTTGGGGAAATTCGTGCGTCAGGAACGATCTTTGTGGGCCCCTGGGGAGCGCAGCCGCTTGGCGACTACGCCACCGGAAGTAATCACGTTCTCCCAACGGGAGGCTGGGCGCGAATGCGCGGCGGACTTTCCGCGGCCGACTTTGTAAAATGCATCAGCGTGCAGACCATCACCAGCAAAGGATTCCTGAAGCTCGCTGAAGTGGTGGAAACTCTCGCGGAAGCAGAAGGGTTAATGGCACACCGCAACGCTGTGAGAGTCCGCCGATGAAAGTGCAATTGCCAGTGCGCCAGGCGATTCTGGATCGGCGGACCTACGAAGCGCCCGCCGAGGGACGGTCGGGCAAAGTGCGGCTGGACTTCAACGAAAACACTTCGGGTTGCTCGCCGGCGGTTCGACGAGCCCTGGCGAAACTCACCGTCAAGCAACTGGCGATGTATCCCGAATATCAGAAGCCGACGGAGCGGCTCGCGCGCTACTTCGGAGTCAGCCCTGAAGAATTGCTGCTCACCAATGGTGGCGATGACGCGTTACGGGTTTTCTTCGACACGTTTGTCGAGCCGAACACTCCTATTTTGATTTGTGAGCCAACGTTTCCGATGTATCGCTATTGGGCGGAGATTGCGGGGGCGCAGGTCCGCGCGCTTCGTTATGGCGCGAATATGGAATTCCCGCTTGAGGCAGTTCTTGAGGCGCTGCGCGAGAATCCTCGCGTTCTGTTTATCGCCAATCCCAACAATCCGAC
>Ga0075436_100000733_pt1 | contig 21735 bp, 23 predicted proteins | sample RhiMethybrSRZTD5_FD_75303 | JGI IMG/M metagenome (GOLD analysis project Ga0075436, IMG submission 75303) | Populus rhizosphere microbial communities from Tennessee, USA - Rhizosphere MetaG P. TD hybrid SRZTD5 | ecosystem: Host-associated > Plants > Roots > Rhizosphere > Soil | place: USA...
GAGGTGGGAACCGGCATGACGCTGCCGCTCGTGATCGTCTATCTGCACGAGTCGCGGGGGCTCAGTCTGGCCGCCGCCGGGCTGGCGCTCGCGGCGGTCGGCGCGGGCGGCCTGGCGGGCACGGTGGCCGCCGGCCCGGTGGTCGACCGGTTCGGCGCCGGCTGGACGGCGATCTCCGCCCTGCTGCTGGCCGGAGCGGGCACGCTCGCCTACCTGGCGGTGCACGGCCTGCCCGTCGCCGTCGTCGCGTCCCTGGCCCAGGGGGCGGGCTTCGGCGCGACCTGGGTCGCGGTCATCCCGCTGCTCGTGAACGCGGTGACGCCGAACCTGCGGGGCGACGTGCTGGCGACGAACTACGGGCTCACCAACCTCGGCCTGGGCGTGGGCAGCACGATCGCGGGCATCGTGCTCGCGATCTCGCCGAACGCGTTCCGGCCGCTCTTCGTCGGCGACGCGATCACCTATCTGATCTTCGCTCTCTGGCTGTGGCGGCTCGGCGAGCTCGGCCGGACGCGCGCCGCGGCCGAGATCGCGCCCGAGTCGCGAACGGGCTACACGGTCGTGATCCGCGACCGCGCCCTGCTCGCCGCCACCGGCCTGAACCTGCTGCTGGTCACCGCCGGCTACGCCCAGCTGACCTCGGCCTTCCCGGCCTGGGCGACCGGGCCGGCGGGCGTCTCGAAGAGCATCGTCGGCTTCGCCTTCGCCGCCAACACCTGGGCGATCGCCGTCGCCCAGCTGCCCGTCCTCGCCTTCGTGCGCACGCGCCGGCGGACGCGGGCGGTCGCCGTCACGGGCATGCTCTTCGCGTCGTGCTGGCTGATCGTGCTCGCCGCCGGGCACGTCTCGACGGTCGCGGTCGCGAGCGCCGCGCTCATCTTCGCGGCGGGGGTGTTCGGGCTGGGCGAGACGTTCCTCTCGCCGAGCCTGCCCGCGATCGTGAACGACGTCGCCGGCGAGGACGTGCGCGGCCGCTACGTCGCCGTCTACAGCACGTCGTGGCAGATCGGCCCGATGATCGGCCCGGCCATCGCGGGCGTCGCCCTGGGCGCGGGAGCCGGCGGCGCGCTGCTGGTCGGGCTGGCGGCTGCGTGCGCGCTGGCGTGGCCCGCGGCTGTCCTCTGCGAGCGGGTGGTGCCGGCTTCCGCCAACCTCGCGGGGCCGGTCGACGCGGGCGAGCGAGTGCGGGAGGGGACCGTCCGGCGCCGGTGAAAGAGTTCCCCCGAAGGTGTGACGTGGCTCTCGGGTGCCTCCATCTAAACTCCCGTGAGCTCGGGACCCTCCCCGAACCGACCGAACAGCCGAGAGAGCGTCCGTGACATCCCCAGCGCGCAAGATCTCCTCCGTGCCCGCGCCGCAGCCCGCGCAGGTGTCCGACGAGACGGCGATCGACCTCTTCTACTGGATGTCACTCACCCGTGCCGTCGAGGAGCGGGCGCTCAACCTCTACCGCCAGGGCAAGCTGCCCGGGAGCTACTACACCGGCCGCGGCCAGGAGGCGATCGCCGTGGGCATCGCGCTGCCGCTGCGCCGCGGCGACCAGGGCGACTGGCTGTCCCCGTGGATCCGCGACCTCGGCTCCTACCTCGTCCACGGCGTGCCGCCGTGGCGGATCTTCGCCCAGTTCATGGGCAAGGCGGGGTCGACCACGCGGGGCAAGGACGGCAACCTGCACATCGGCGGCCGCGAGTGGAACATCCCCTGCCAGGTCTCGCACATGGCGGACATGATCCCGCTGACGGTGGGCGCTGCGCTGGCGTACAAGCAGCGCGGCGAGGACCGGGTGGCGATGACGAGCTTCGGTGACGCCGCCACCTCGCGCGGAGACTTCCACGAGGGCCTGAACATCGCGGCCGTGCTCGAGGTGCCGGCGGTGTTCGTGGCCGAGAACAACGGCTGGGGCTACTCGACGCCGATCTCGAAGCAGACGAAGGTCACGGAGCTCTACCGCAAGGCCGCCTCGTACGGCATCCCGGCCGTCTCGGTGGACGGCAACGACGCGTTCGCGGTGCACGGCGCGGTCACCGCCGCGGTCGACGCGGCGCGGGCCGGCCAGGGGCCGCAGTTCATCGAGTGCCGCACGTACCGCATGGGCGGCCACGCGGCGCACGACAAGTACGAGAGCTACATGCCCATGGAGGTGCTCGCCGAATGGTCGGACAAGGATCCGATCAAGCGGCTAGAGAACGTCCTGATCGAGGAGCGCTCGGTGCCCGAGGGCAAGCTCGAGAACCTCCGCGACCGGATCCGCGACGAGGTGCGCGAGGCGGTCGAGCAGGCCGAGCACGACGGCTACCCGGACGCGTCCGAGGCCCACGAGGGCGTCTTCGCGGACGAGGCGCCGTAGCCGATGCCGGAGCTGACCTACCTCGAGGCGATCAACGCCGCCCTCCATGACGAGATGGAGGCCGATCCGCGGGTGTTCTGCCTGGGCGAGGACGTCGGCCGCCAGGGCGGCGCCTTCGGCGCGACGAAGGGCCTGCAGCAGAAGTACGGCGTGATGCGCTCGATCGACACGCCCGTCGCCGAGGCCGGGATCGCCGGCGTGGCGGTGGGCGCGGCGATGGCCGGGCAGCGCCCGGTCGCCGAGATGCAGTTCGGCGACTTCGTGTCGATCGCCTTCGACCAGCTCATCACCTGCGCGGCCAAGATGCACTACCGCATCGGCTGGGCGGTGCCGATGGTCGTGCGCTGCCCCAACGGCGGCGGCGTCGGCGGCGGCCCGTACCACTCCGAGAACGTCGAGGCCTGGTTCCACCACCACGCCGGCCTGAAGATCGTCTGCCCGGCGACCGCCGCGGACGCCTACGGCCTGCTGCGGGCGTCGATCCAGGATCCCAACCCGGTCGTCTTCTGCGAGCACAAGTTCCTGTACCGGCGGGAGAAGGGTGACGTCGCGACCGGCGTCGACGGCGGCGTGGCGAAGATCGGCGAGGCCCGCGTCGCCCGGGAGGGCACCGACCTCTCGATCATCACCTACGCCGCCACGGTGCAGCTGTCGCTGTCGGTGGCCGAGACGCTCGCCGGCGAGGACGTCTCCGCCGAGGTGATCGACCTGCGCACGCTGGTGCCGCTCGACATCGAGACCGTGCTCGAGTCGGTGCGCAAGACGGGCAAGGCGCTGATCGTGCACGAGGACAACCTGACCGGCGGCTTCGGCGGGGAGGTGGCCGCGCTCGTCGCCCAGCAGGCGTTCGAGCATCTCGACGCGCCGGTGACGCGGGTCGCGGGCCTCGACACCCCGATCCCGTTCACGCCCGTGCTCGAGCGCGAGTACCTGCCGACCGAGGAGGACATCCTCGCGGCAGCCCGAGATCTCGCGGCCTACTAACGAGGATCAGCGCCCGGGGCGGCGAAGAAAAAACCCCTGCTTCGAGCAGGGATCGTGTAATTTCATCGCAGCAAGGGTCGTGCGAGAGGGTTAGAGGGCAAGATGCGCTTTCGCCACAAGCTTTCCATCGTGCTCGTCGGGCTGGCGATCATCCCGCTGGCCGCCACCGGCGTGCTCATCGCAACGCTGCTCGAGCACGACCAGATCACGCGCGTCGACAACCGCGTCGCGGTGTCGGCCCAGGCGGCGGCGCAGGCCTACCAGCTGCACGTTACCCAGGCCGGCGTCGTCGCACGGCGGATCGCCCAGGATCCGAGGGTGGCGATCAGGTTCGCCGGCAAACAGGCGACGGCGCCCCTCCCGAAGAACCTCGGCGTCCCGTCTGGCATGACGGTGGTGCTCGTCGGGAAGGACGGGAAGCCGATCGCCGGCAACCCGCCGCCCGGCACTGCGTGGAGATCACGGGCGATCTACCACGACACCAAGGGCAACAAGGTCGGCGAGGTCGACGTCTACATCCCCTTCGGCCCCGGCCTCCTGGGGCAGATCACCGACAACACGCAGTGGCCGGAGAACGTCGAGATCGCGCTCGTCGCCGGGAACAGGGCGCTCGCGACGACGAACCATGTGACCGGGCCCGTGACCGGCCTGCAGGCCGGCCGTGCGTCGGCGAACGTCGCGGGAACGCCGGTGCGTGCGCACGCGGTGCCCGTCCCCGTCGGCAAGGGCGGCCCGGCGTTCGTCGTCGCGACCTACCCCTCGTCGACGCTCTCCAACGCGATCGACTCGCAGCGCCTGCGCATCCTCGTGCCGCTGCTCCTGCTCGGGCTCGTCCTGGTGGGCGGAGCCATCTTCGCGGCCGACCGCATCTCGCGCGCGCTGACCGAGCTCGCCGGCCGCGCGGCCGGGCTGACCCGCGGCCGCCCCGCCGGCGACGAGCTGACGCAGCTCGGCGCCACGATCGACGAGATCTCGACCGAGCTGACGTCGCGGATGGGCGAGCTCGAGGCCGAGCGCGGCCGCTTCAAGGAGACGCTCCAGCGCTACGGCGAGACGCTCGCCGCGACCCACGACCTGAACGCCCTCGTCGGTGCCGTGCTCGACACGGCAGTGCAGGCCACCCGCGCCCGCGGCGGCCGGCTGCTGCTCTATGACGCCGAGCGCGGCGAGGCGATCGAGCAGGCCCGCATCGGCACGGCCCGGGGCCTGCGCTCCGACCTGCCCGTGGTGGTCGCCGCCGGCGACGGGCTCGAGGGCGACGCGCTCGCGACGCACGAGCCGCGGGTCAGCCAGATGCCGCGCGCGGTGCTCGCGGTGCCGATCCTGCGCGAGCACCACCTGCTCGGCCTGGTCACCGCCGTCGACCCGGAGGAGGGCGCGTTCTCGGACGAGGACGTCGAGGCGCTCTCGGCCCTGGCCCTGCAGGCCGGCGTCGCGATCGAGAACGCCCGGCTGCACCGCGTCGTCGAGCGGCAGGCGGTCACCGACGCGCTCACCGGCCTCGCCAACAGGCGCCAGTTCTACGAGGTGCTCGGGCGCGAGTACGAGCGCGCCCAGCGGTTCGGTCAGCCGGTCTCGCTGATCCTGCTCGACATCGACGACTTCAAGCTGATCAACGACAGCCGCGGCCACCTGGCCGGCGACGCCGTGCTGCACAGCGTCGCGGCCACCCTGGCCGAGGTCATCCGCGAGATCGACCTCGCGGCCCGCTACGGCGGCGAGGAGTTCGCGGTGCTGCTGCCGCAGACGGGCCCGGACGGTGCCGCCAACCTGGCCGAGCGCCTCCGCAGCGAGATCGCAGCCCGTTCGATCCGCTTCGGCACCGAGGAGATCACCGGTGTCACGGCCAGCTTCGGCGTCGCGGCCGGCCCCGTGAACGAGCAGACCCAGATCGACCTGATCGCCTCCGCGGACGCCGCGCTCTACCAGGCGAAGCGTGAGGGCAAGAACCACGTGACGGTGTCCGGGGCATGGTGACGGAGGCGGTCAGAATGCGGACGGCGACCGGCACGACTTGGTACACTCACGCGAGCGCGGGGGCGGCGCTGGATGAGTGAATCCGAACTTGAGAGGGGACCAATGACCACGGACGGCTCGCTGTTTGCGTCTGCGATCGAGCATCATCTCGAGCTGAAGCGCAGGAACCAGCACCTCGACGATGACCTCCCTCTGGACGAGTTCATCGGTGATGATCCTTTCGCGAACCATCCCCTCTTCAAGACCGAGGCCGACGCCCGGCGCGAGGAGGAGGAGACCGGCGAGCACCCCGTGGTGGCCCACATCCAAGAGCCGCCCGTGGAGGACACCCAGAGCATGCCGGCCGTGGAGGCCACGGACGAGCCGCTCGGGTGGATGGAGACGAAGACCGTCTCCGAGTTCAGCTGGGACTAGTCCCGCCGCCTGAATAAGCGGGGTCAGACCCCTCTTATTCAGCGGGCGCCGTGCGGCGCTGCTCGTTCGCGATCGCGTGGTCGACGATCTGCCGCTGCGTGGGCCGGTCGAGGCCGTGGAAGCGCAGGCCGTACGCCCAGCGCTCGTCGCCGACCATGTTCGCCCAGACCACCTCGGCGACGCATGCCACGCGGTACGCGGGCTCGTCCACGTCCAGCTGGATGTGGACACGGTCGCCGGGCACGAGCGCACGGTCGGTGACGATGCGGGCGCCGTCGCCGGCCAGGTCGATCGTGCGGGCCTTGAACTGCTCGCCGCCCGCTGCGGGCTCGCACCAGGCCGGCACCTCGACCGGGACGCGGACGGCGGCGCGGCGCTCGGCGACGCGCCGCTGCTCCGAGAAGACCCAGCGCACGATCCGCTGCTCGATGTAGATGTCGAGGTCGTCGAACCGAAGCGCGCACTCCACCCGGCCTTCCTCGGCCGAGTCCACCCGCGTGACGGTGGCGTCGGTGAAGACCAGGAACGGCGGCTGGGCAAAGCGCACCTCGAGCCGCAGGCGCTCGCCCGCCGACACGCCCGCAGGGGCGATCATCTTGGCGCCGCCCGCGCAGATGTTGACCGTCGTCCCCGAGAACGCCGGCTCCTGGTCGTCGCCCGCGTCGAGGCGCGTGACGCCCACCGGGAACTCGGCCATGACACGCAGAAACGAGCGGCGGTCCGTATGCATGCGCGCGGAGTCTAATTGGTGCTCAAGTCGGGGCGCCGGACCGCCGAAGAAGCGGCCATGACCGACTCCCCCAAGGTTCTCGTCGCCGATGACGAGCCGCATCTGCTCCGCCTGGTGAAGTTCCGCCTCGAGCGGGAGGGCTACCAGGTCGTGACCGCCCCCGACGGCCAGGCTGCCCTCGAGCTGGCCCGCACGGAGCAGCCGGACCTGTGCGTGCTGGACGTCATGATGCCGAAGCGCAGCGGGTTCGACGTGCTGCGCGAGCTGCGCTCCGACAGCGAGTGCGCCCACATGAAGGTGATCATGCTGACCGCGCGCGCTCAGGATCGCGACGTCGATGCCGGCTTCTCGCTCGGCGCGGACGACTACATCACGAAGCCGTTCAGCCCGCAGGAGCTGCGGGTCCGCATCGGCGCGCACCTCGCCAAGCGCTAGCGCTACCCACCGCGCCCGCACCGGGATCGGGGTATCGTAGGACGCCGTCCCTCGACCCCTCCGGTGTGGTGCGCATGCGCAAGCTCGTCTGGATTCTGCCCGTTCTCGTCCTCGCCGCCGCGGCCTCCGCCTGCGGGACGGCGAAGAGCGGCCCGTCGGCCCCGTCCGTCGCCGCGGGCTCGAACCCGTGCGCCGTGAAGAACCTGGCGCTGCTGCACCCGGGGACGCTCACGATCGGCACGGACAACCCCGCCTACTCGCCGTACTTCACCGGCGGGCCCGGCGGGGGCTGGACGGGCCAGTACAACAACAACCCGTACACCGGCAAGGGCTTCGAGGCCGCGGTCGCCTACGCGGTCGCGAAGCAGATGGGCTTCACGAACTCGCAGGTGAAGTGGGCGGTGACCCACTTCGGCCAGTCGTATGCCCCCGGGCCGAAGAACTTCGACTTCTACCTGGCCCAGGTCTCGATCACGCCCAAGCGCGCGAAGACCGTCGACTTCTCGAGCCCGTACTACACGGAGAACCAGTCGGTCGTCGCGCTCAAGAGCAACAAGTACGCGCACGCGGACAGCATCGCGGCGCTGCACGGGGCCAAGCTCGGCACCCAGCTCGGCACGACGAGCTATGACCTGATCAACAACGTGATCAAGCCCGGACCGCAGCCGGCCGCCTACCACACGCTGAACGACGCGATCAACGCGCTCAAGGCGCACCAGATCGACGGCATCGTGGTCGACCTGCCGACCGCCTTCTACATGACTGCCGTGCAGATCCCGGACAGCACCATCGTCGGCCAGTTCCCGGCGTCCGCAGGCGGCAGCGGCCAGTTCGGTCTCGTGCTGGCGAAGAACAGTTCGCTGACGTCGTGCGTGGACAAGGCGATCGCGGCGCTCAAGTCGAACGGCACGCTGGATCAGATCCAGAAGACCTGGCTCTCCGACAAGGCGAACGCGCCCGTCCTCCACTAGTGCCGATCCGGCCGGTCCCCGGGCGGCGCTCCCGCATCCTGCAGGGCGGGTACGAGCCGATGACCAACGTGTCGATCGCGCTCGTGAGCACGTTCGTGTTCCTGGTCGTGGTCACGCTCGCGATCGTGAACGCGCCGGGCTGGGAGACGGTCAAGCAGTCGTTCTTCAACGCCGGCGAGGCCCGCGACTCGCTTCCCCTCGTCGCCAGGGCGTTCCTGCTGAACGTGAAGATGTTCCTGATCGCCGAGGTGTTCATCCTGATCTTCGCGCTCCTGATCGCGATCCTGCGCGGCCTGCCGGGGCCGGTGTTCTTCCCACTGCGGGCGCTCGCGATCGTCTACACCGACCTCTTCCGCGGCGTGCCAACCATCCTCGTCGTCTACCTGCTCGGCTTCGGCATGCCCGGGCTGAACCTGACCGGGATCCCCACCAGTCCGGTGTTCTGGGGCACCGTGTCACTCGTGCTCGTCTACACCGCGTATGTGTCCGAGGTGTACCGGGCCGGGATCGAATCGGTCCACCCGAGCCAGGAGGCGGCCGCCCGCTCGCTCGGCCTCACCCGCGCCCAGACGCTGCGCTTCGTGATCGTCCCGCAGGCCGTGCGGCGGGTGATTCCGCCGCTCTTGAACGACTTCATCGGCCTGCAGAAGGACACGGCGCTCGTGTCCGTCCTCGGCTCCGTCGATGCGCTCCAGCAGGCGAACATCAACTCGGCCGCTGACTTCAACTACACGCCATACGTGGTCGCGGCGCTCTTCTTCATCGCCTTGACGATCCCGCTGGCGCGCTTCACCGACTGGCTGATCCTGCGCGAGCGGCAGCGGCGGCAGGCGGGGGGCGTCGGGTGAGCGCGCCCGCCGGCGGCCTGGTCGTCGAGGGCGTGCGCAAGTCGTTCGGGAAGAACGAGGTGCTCGGCGGCATCGACCTGACCGTCGCGGAGCACGAGGTGGTGTGCCTGATCGGAGCGTCCGGGTCGGGGAAGTCGACGTTGCTTCGGTGCGTCAACCTGCTCGAGCCGATCGACACGGGCCGGATCGTCGTGAACGGCGAGGAGATCAGCGCGCCGCGGGTCGACGTGAACCGCGTCCGCCGCGGGATCGGCATCGTGTTCCAGGCGTTCAACCTGTTCCCGCACATGAGCGTCCTCGACAACGTCACGCTCGGCCCGCGCCGGGCGCTCGGGACATCGAAGGCGAACGCCGAGGCGCAGGCGCGCGAGCTGCTCGGGCAGTTCGGCCTGGCCGAGAAGGTGGGGGACTACCCCGACCGGCTCTCCGGCGGCCAGCAGCAGCGGGTGGCGATTGTGCGCGCGCTGGCCATGCGGCCGCGGCTGATGCTGCTCGACGAGGTGACGAGCGCCCTCGATCCGGAGCTCGTGGCCGAGGTGCTCGAGGTCGTGCGCGGCCTCGCCCGAGAGGGCATGACGATGGTGATCGCCACGCACGAGATGGGCTTCGCCCGCGACATCGCGAACCGCATCTGCTTCCTCGACGGCGGCGTGATCCTCGAGCAGGGGCCGCCGGAGCAGATTTTCACCTCGCCGGCCGAGGAGCGCACGCAGCAGTTCCTGGCCCGGATCATCGCCGCCGGCCGCATGTAGGTGGGGACTGTCCCCGCGTCGCGGGGACAGTCCCCGATTCTCCGTCTACGCGGCGCGGCGGCGCTCGTACCAGGTGCTGTAGCCGCCCTCCGAGGCCGTCGCGGCGCCGTCGCGCACCTCGACGATGCGGTCGGAGATCCGGTCGAGGAAGTAGCGGTCGTGCGAGACGAACACCACGGTGCCGTCGAAGCCCTCGATGGCCGCCTCGAGCATCTCGACCGAGTCGATGTCGAGGTGGTTGGTCGGCTCGTCCAGCACCAGGCAATTCGCGCCGGCGCGCATGAGCAGCAGGAGCTCGAGCCGCGTCCGCTCGCCGCCGGAGAGGTCGTTGATGCGCTGGCGGCACTGCTCGTAGGTGAACAGGAAGCGCAGGAGTGCCGAGACAGCCTCCTCCTCGGTGCACGGCTTCTGCGCCCGCAGCGCGTCGACCGGCGTCTGCCGCGCCGGCGCCGGCGCGTGCTCCTGGGGCAGGAAGCCGACCTCGATCGACGGCCCCACCCACATCTCGCCCTCGGTCGGCTCGAGCTCGCCGACCAGGAGCTTCACGAGCACGCTCTTGCCCGACCCGTTGTCGCCGATCACGCCGATCCGCTCGCCCCGGAACACTGTCAGGTCGACGCCGATCAGCACGGGCTCAGCGCCAAATGCCACCGACACGTCGCGCCATTCGGCGACCCGCTTGCCGCCGCGCACGCCGCTTCGCAGCCGCAGCCCGATCTTGCGCCGCTCGAGCACCGGCCGCTCGACCTTGTCCATCCGGTCGATCCGGCGCTGGGTGTTGCGGGCGCGGGTCGTGTGCCGGGGGTCGTCGATGATGCTCGCCCACTGCTTGTAGCGGCGGATGGCGTCCTCGAGCCGCGCGATCTCCTTCTGCTGCGCCTGCCACGCCGCCTGCTGCTGGTAGAGCTCGAGCTCGCGCGCGGCGTGGTAGGACGAGTAGTTGCCCGGCCACATCCGCACGCGGCCGCGGTCGACCTCGGCGATCTCCTTCACCGTCTCGTCGAGCAGGTAGCGGTCGTGGGAGACCATGACGACCGCTCCAGAGAACGCGCGCACGAGCTCCTCCACCCGGCTACGCCGGTAGGCGTCGAGGTGCGTCTCCGGCTCGTCGACCAGGAGCAGGTCAGGCTCCTGGGCCAGGCACGCCGCCAGCGCGACCAGCTTGCGCTTGCCGCCGGAGAGCTCCTCCTGCGGCCGGGCCGACTCGGCCGGCGTCACGCCGAGGTCATCGAGGATCGAGCGCACCGTGCCCGAGAAGGTGTGCCCGTCGAGCCGGTCGAACTCGTCGAGCAGGCGCTGCTGGCGGTCGAGCGTGCGCTGCATGCGGCCGAGGTCGGAGGCGACGGCGGGGTCGCCCAGCGCCGCGGCGCAGGCCTCGAGCTCGGCCTCGACGCGGGCGATGTCCGGTCGGGCGGCGTGGCAGATCTCGGTCGGCGTGCGCGAGTCGGCGCCGACGAGCTGCGGCAGGTAGGCGGCGGTCATCCCGCGGCGGCGCACGGGCGGGTCGGAGTCGGGCTCGTCGAGGCCCGCGAGGATGCGCAGGAGCGTCGACTTCCCGGAGCCGTTCTGGCCGACGACGCCGATCCGCGCGGCCTCGTCGACCTCGATGTCGAGGCCGTTGAGGACCGTGCGCGCGCCGAACGACTTCACGGCGCTCCGGAGCGAGATCAGGGTCGCCATCGCGCGGGTACTGTACCGGCGCGGTAGGGTGCCGCCCCGTGGAAAAGACGCGCATGGAGGCGTTCTCGGACGGGGTGTTCGCGATCGCGATCACCCTGCTCGTCCTCGACCTGCGCGTGCCCGAGGTGGGGGACGGCTCGCTCGCCCACGCCCTCGTCCGGCAGTGGCCGGCCGACGCCAGCTACGCCGTCAGCTTCCTGACGATCGGGATCATCTGGATCAACCACCACGGGCTCATGCGCCACATCGAGCGCTGCGACCGGGTGCTGCTCTCGCTGAACATCTTCCTGCTGATGATGATCGCCGTCGTTCCCTACCCGACCGCGCTCATCTCGCACTATGCCCGCACCCCGAACGCCACGGCGGCCGCCGTCTACTACGGCGCGGTGATGGTGACGATGGCGCTGATCTTCAACGCTCTCTGGCACTACGCGATCCGCGCCGGCCTGCTCGTGCAGGGCGCTGACCCGCGCGACGTTTCCGGCATCACCCGCAGCTACCTGATCGGGCCGCTGCTCTACGGGACCGCGACGCTGCTCGCGTTCGTGAGCTCCGACGCCAGCCTGGTCATGTACGCGGCGATCGCGATCTTCTACCTTGCGTCGGCGACGCTGTGGGGCCGGCGCTCGTCCGAGCCGGCGGTCTAGCTCTAGGCCGCTGAGGCGAGGTCGACCTCGTTCTCGCCGTCCTCCCCGAGCACCGTGATCACGGCCTCGACGACGCGCGGGTCGAACTGGGTGCCGGAGCACGCGCGCAGCTCGGCCTTGGCCTCGGCGGCCGTCAGCGCCGCCCGGTAGGGGCGGTCGGTCGTCATCGCGTTCAGGGCATCGCAGCAGCACACGATCCGGGCCACGAGCGGGATATCCTCGCCGCGCAGGTGGTCGGGGTAGCCGGTGCCGTCGTAGCGCTCGTGGCAGGAGCGGACGAGGCGGCCGATCTCGGCCAGCGATCCGCCCACGCGGTCGAGGATGCGCTCGCCCTCGACGGTGTGCGTCTCGATCAGGCGCCGCTCCTCGGCCGTGAGCGGGCCGGGCTTCTGGATGATCGTCTTGGGGATGCGGATCTTGCCGACGTCGTGCAGCAGCGCGGCGAACTCGGCCTGGGTGCGCTCCTCGGTGGTGAGGTCGAGGACGTCGGAGACGGCGAGGACGAGCTCCACGACGCCCTGGCTGTGCGTGCCGGTGTAGGCGTCGTCGGCCTCGATGATGTCGCCGAGCAGCTCGACGGTGCCCTTGAGCGTCCGCCACAGCTTGATCTCCTCGGTGATGCGGCGGCCGCGCTCGCCGGCGAAGACCGTGAGGACGATCGCCACCGGCAGGACGAGCAGGAACGCGTAGTGCATGCGCACCGACGCGAAGGCGGCGAGCAGCCCGAGCGGGGCGAGGGCGGTGTCGACGCCGTAGGCGATCCCGGCGGCGGTGAGCAGGCGTCGTGGCCAGCTGGCAACGGCCCGCCACTCGCGCAGCGCCGTGCTGGCGAGGTCGGCGCCGAACTGGGCTGCCAGGGCGAGGATGTAGACGGGCCACAGGTCCCACCGCGGCGGGCCGTCGCCGGACGCGAGCAGCACGAGCACCGGGCCGACCACGTACCAGCAGGAGCACAGGAGGACGAGCACCCGCTCGCGGTGACGGCGGCCGCGGACGACGTCGGCGTTCAGCGACATCCACGACGCGGCGGCAACCGCCAGCGGCACCCAGCCGAGCGGGAGCAGGAAGAGCATCGGGACGAACACGAGCTGGGTGGGGATGGCCGCGCCGGTGCCGATCTCGAACTCGACGTTGGCCAGGGCGGCGAAGGCGAGCACGAGCACGCCGACGTCGATCGGGCCGGGCGCGTGGCCGGCGCCGGCGGTCAGCGCGAGCACGATCGCGACGATCAGAAAGGCGCCGCCGAGCAGCGCCGAGAGGACGCGCTCGTCGGCGTTGAGCGGCATGGCGACGCGCGAGCGCTGGCTCGCGTAGAGCTCCTCGTCTTTCGAGGTGGCGGCGGCAGGAGTGCGGGGGGCGTCGCGCATCGCCCTCGGGAAATCGGCTGCAGGCGCCAATTGTTAAGCCCGCGAACGCGTGGTTTTCAGCCGGATCTGACCGTCGCGGCGGCGTCGACGAGGGCCGCGATCAGCGGATGCAGCGCTCCGGTCTCCGACGATCCCACCTGCGGCTGGAAGAGCGTGGCCACATAGAAGGGGTGATCCGGGAGCTCGACGGCCTCGACGCCGGCGTCCGGCGCGTTCGCCGAGACGACGAGGCCGGCCGCGACCAGACGGTCGAGCAGCGCCGATGAGAGGCCGTAGTTGCACCAGTGGAACCCCGCGAACGGGCCCGGCCCGCACAGCTCGGCGACGCGCGTCCCGGGCACGGTCGTGACTTGCCGCACCTCGCCCACGAGGCTGCATGCGAGCGGCGACACCGCGTGGACGCCGGCGTCCGGCGCGGTCTCCGCATGGCTCACCTCGGCGATGCCCGCGGCGTTGCGGGCGAACTCGACCACCATGTGCTGGAACCCGCCGCACGTGCCCAGGATGGGAATGCCCTCGGTACGGGCGCGCTCGATGCCGGCGAAGACGGGACGCTCGTCCCGGTAGGGCGTCCCGGGAACGACCCAGAGCGCGTCGTAGCGGTCGAGCCGTGAGGCCTCGGGCGCGTCGGTCGCCACCCAGCGCGCGTCGACGCCCGCAGGCATGAGCGCCAGGGCCGCGTCCAGCTCGCGATGGGTGAGGTAGCTCGGGTCGCGGTCCCCGACGACGGCGATGGCGGTGGGCACCCGCCGGATTGTGCCGTACGGCGGGCTGCTCCGTAGGCAATTGGCATCCGCCGCGGGCGCCAATTGGCAGGGCCGGACTACCAGATTCTGGGCGGTCATCTGGCCGCTGCGGGGATGGTGGCGTCACCCGACGTGGTCGAACATCCGCTCTCGTGCCCGTCGACCCGGACTTCCGGCGGCCGGCCCTGGTCGACCGGATCGTCCGCGGGACCACGGAGTCGGACCCTGTGCGCCTGCACGGCGCCATCGTTGCCGCGCTCGAGCTCTACGGGCGCGAGGACGCCCTGCGCCAGGTGTTCGTGCCGGCGCTGCGGCGGATCCAGGCCGAGCACGGGCGCCCCGCCCGCAACCGCGCCTCGGGCGCGATCCGCGACCAGCTCGGCTCGGGCGGCTACCAGTCGCCGTCGGCGTAGAAGCGCCGCCACAGCGGGTCGGTGCCGCTGCGCACGCGCTCGGCCTCCTCCGGCGAGAGCTGCGTCATCCACGCACGCACCTGTGAGGCGCTCGCGCGCCGGATCGAGTCCGCCCTCCGGGCGTCGCCGGGGTTGTCCGTCGACGAGGTCTCGCGCACGAGCCGTTCGACCGGTGGCGTCCACTCGAGGCCGAGGCCGCCGTAGAGCTCGCGGAAGCGCTCGACCGGGGCCGCCGCGACCTCTTCGTGGCGGACGAAGATCCAGTCCGGGTGACGTTCCTGCAGCGTCGCGACCGCGCCGTAGAGCACGTTCCAGAGCAGGATCGCCTCGTCCAGGATCGCCGGCCGGCGCTGGCCGGCGGCGCGCAGCTCCGTCTCGTGCGGCCCCAGGAAGTCGCGCATGAGCAGCGGCTGGTCGAGGAAATCGGCGAAGCGGTGGCGCCAGTTGCGGCGGCGGATGCTGACCGCGAACGCCGCCGGGTGGCGGATCATGACGACCACGCGCATGCCGAAGGTCGCCGCCAGCCATTCCGAGGAGAAGAGCGCGATCGGGTCCTTCACGAGCGCGGCCGCGCCCCGGCGCCGGTCGCGGCCGAAGCGGGCCCAGTCCCGCCCCATCCGGGCGGCGTCCCTGGGGCTGCGCAGGCTGCGCAGCTCCGCTCCGGGCCGGTAGCGGAACGCGAGCGCCGCGCTCATCGGCTCGACGTACGGCCGGCCGTTCTCGGCGCACAGGTACTCGAAGTACCGGGGGAAGCGCACCGGGAACGTGCCCGGCCGGTGGCGCGGGTTGAACGGCTCCCACAGGTACCCGAGCGGCGGGCTCGTCGACGCGGCCAGCACCCTCCCCACCCACGTCGTTCCCGACCGGTGGGCACCGGTGACGAGGATCGGCCGCTCAGCTGGGGTCAATGTTCCTGCCGGTCGCCGCCAGCGCGGCCTCCGAGACCGGCGGGCAGTCGCGCATCGGCGCCTGCCAGCGCGGCAGCGGATGCGAGAACTGGAAGGCGCGTCGGATCGAGTTGGACCGCTGCTCGCGGCGGCTGAGGATGGGCATGCCGAAGTCCTCGTCGATGAACTTGAGCACGGACGTGAAGTCGTAGGTCGTGTGGTCGACGCCCCGCTTCGCCCACGGCGAGATGACAAGCATCGGCACGCGTACCCCGAGCCCGAAGCGGTCCGGCTGCGGCGGCGCGACATGGTCGTAGAACCCGCCCCACTCGTCCCACGTGAGCACGATCGCCGTGTGTCGCCAGTCCGGCAGGCGCATGATCCGGTTGATCAGGTCGGCGGTCCAGCTCTCGCCCTCGCACAGGGACGCGCCGCCGGGGTGGTCGCTGCGGTTGTACGGCGGCACGATCCAGGTGACGGCGCCCAGGTAGTCCTGGTCGAGGTCGCTCGGCAGCCACCCGAGCGGGAGGACGTGGCGGGCGTAGCTCGGGCTCTCGCGAATCGGCTTCACCGCGTCGTAGGCGACCCAGCCGTAGCCGTGGCCGTTTTCGGGCGGGCCGTACTCGCTCCAGGGGATGCCGCGGCGGTCGAGCTGCGCACCGATCGAGTCGACCGGGAAGCACGGCCGCACGTGGACGAGCTCGTCGTGGCGGATCACCGGCACCGTCAGGTCGACCGGGCCGTCGCATCCCCAGTTCTCGACCCCGAAGTTGGGGCCGTCGACCGCGCCGGCCGCGTTCGCCGCGACGGTGTAGAGGTGGTTGGGGAAGCTGGACGTGTCGCCCGACGAGAAGGTGTGGTCGAGCAGCGCGTAGCGCTTCGCCCAGCCCCAGTAGTCCGGCAGCTGGCCCGGGAAGGCGGTCGAGTACGCGAGCATCGTCTTCTTCCCGTCCTTGTCGGGCACCTTCGAGAAGCCGTTCATCGCCCCGCCGGCGATGTCCGTCACCGCGGCGTGGTGGTTGTGCTGCAGGTCGGTCTGGACGTCCTCGAGCCGGCGAAGCGGCACGACCCGGCCGTCTGCCGTGCGCCCGGTGCGTGTGCCGTCGCCGCCGGGGAAGAGCCCGAACATGCTGTCGTAGGAGCGGTTCTCCTTGACGATGAAGACGATGTGGCGGATCGGCGTGCGGGCGCCGTGGATGACCAGGGGCGTGCGGTCGGGCGGCTTCCCGACGGTGGCGACGACGAGGCCGGGCTCGACCGAGCTGCGGCCGACGATCAGGACGGCGACGAGCGCCGCCGCGCCCAGCACCCTCCAGGCGATCCGCTCCACGCGAGGGACGCTACCGGGCCGGGCCGCCGAGCGCGCCGGCGAGCCCGGCGCACAGCCGCGGCAGCGCGTCCGGGTCGGCCGAGGCGTGGTGGGGGTTGAGCTCGGTCACCGTCAGGGCCTGCGCCCGGTCGTCGGACAGGACCTCGGCGAGTGCGGCGAGCGCCGTGTCCAGCGGCACACCGATGTTCCGCCCCGTGTTCTCGGACAGGGGCGCGTCGACGAAGTCGACCACGTCGACGTCGAAGTGGACGAGGATCCGCGTGCACCCGGCGGGCAGGGCCGCGAGGGCCGTGACCGCCGCGGACGCGGGGTCCGCCCGAAGCGTCGCCGCCGGCACGCACGTCACGCCGAGGCGGCGGATCGTCTCGAGCTCCCAGGTGGTGGCCTGGCCCTCCTCGTGGCCCAGGACGACGATCCGGGCCGGATCCAGCAGCGGCGTGCGCGGCCCGATGTCCCGCAGCTGTGGCCGGCAGCCGTCGACGGCCAGCATGTGCGCGACGCCCATCCAGTCGAGCGCTCCGTCGGGGACGCTCCCCGGGACGTTCAGGTCGGCGTGCATGTCCAGGTACACGACGCCGGTCTCGCCGCCTGCGGCGGTGCTCCCCGCGACGGTGCCGACGCCGACCGTGCAGTCGCCGCCGAGCACGAGCGCGAGCGCGCCGCTGCGAAGGACGGGGGCCACCGCGTCGCGCACCCGTACCGCCATGGCCGCCACGTCGGCCAGGTTCTGGGCCGTGCGGTCGGCGCGGTCGGGCCGCCAGCGGAAGCCGGATAGGTCGCCGGCGTCACGCAGCTCGCAGGCCCGGTCCAGCAGCTCCAGCAGCCCGGCGGCGCGCAGCGCGGCGGGCGCCTCCTCCTGCCCTGGGGCGTAGGCGCCCGCGCTCGATGGCGCGCCGACGACCGACACGATCCTGCTCATGCCCCACTGTAGTGCGGGGCGGGCGGACGATCCGTGCACTCAGTGCAGGTGCAGGTTGGCGCCCAGGAGCACGATCGGCCACAGCACGACGGCCAGGACGGCCGAGGCGATGGGGCGGACGGCGTGCAGGTTGCGCAGGTAGTGGTGCGAATGGGCGACCAGCACGCCCACGACCAGAAAGGCGATCACGAAGACGCTGCGGATGAAGCCGAACATCGGTGCCTCCTCTCGGCGGCGGGAGATGCCACGGGCCGACGGCGCATGCTGCACGCCGCCGGCCCGCTCGCGCCGCGATGGCTAGATGGCGCCCCTGCGGCTCCCGAAGAGGCCGCGGCCGAGGAACCCGACGATGAGCGCCACGGCGAGTGCGATCAAGAGCACCCAGAAGGCGAGCTTGATCGCGCCCCAGACCCCGAAGAGGATCAGGGCAAGGATGAGAAGTATGAGTAGCCACATGCCTTCATGGATACCCAGCGACACCGGCGGTAAACAGAAAGACAGTCAGATCACGATGCAGGCGGTGCTGCGCCCTCGATCGTCTCGGCCCAGGTGCGCTGGAGCGCCTGCAGCAGGATCTCGCTCGGCTGCGCGCCGGAGACGGCATAGCGGCGATTGAGCACGAAGAACGGGACGCCGGTGATGCCGATCGCGGCGGCTTCACGCTCGTCGCCGCGCACCTCGTCCGCGAGCGCTTCGTCGGCGAGCGCGGCGCGGGCAGCGGCGGGGGCAAGGCCGGCATCGGCGGCGAGCTCGACCAGGGTGTCCGGGTCGGTCAGCTTCCGGCCCTCGGTGAAGTAGCCGCGCAGGAGCCGCTCCTTGGCCTCCCCCTGGACGCCCGCGGCGCGAGCGGCGTGTAGCACGCGGTGAGCGTCGAACGTGTTCCCGAGCTGGGCCAGGTCGGGGCGGTACTCGAGACCCTCGGCCCCTGCCAGAGCCGTCATCTGCGCGTCGCGCTCGGCCGCCTGCTGGGCGGTCATCCCGTAGCGGTCGAGCAGGAGCGTGCGGCGGCTCTCGGCGACCTTGGGCGCGTCCGGCTCGAGCTCGAAGCTGCGCCAGACGACGTCGACCCGGTCGGCATGCTCGAACCCCTCGAGCGCGCGCTCGAGCCGGCGCTTGCCCAGGTAGCACCAGGGGCAGACGAGATCCGACCAGATCTCGACCAGCATGCGTTCGGCCATGGGTTGGTCAGGCGGCGCCGCGCTCGCCGTAGCGGGCGGCGGCGCGCTCGCGGGCACGGGCGATCTCGGCCTCGCGGTTTCGCGGCGGAGCGTTCGTCACGAGCTCCGAGAGCAGCCGCGCCGACGCGGCCGTGACGGCCTCGACGGCCCGCTCGAAGGCCTCCTCGTTCGCCTTCGACGGCTTCGTCATCCCGCTGATCTTGCGCACGTACTGGAGCGACGCGTCCCGGACGTCCTGCTCGGTCGTCGGGGGGTCGTAGTTGTGAAGTGGGCGGATGTTTCGGCACATGCCCGCACTGTACCCGCCGGCTCGTATGATCGCGCGGTGGCAGATGACTTCGTCTGGACGTGCTCGTCCACACCCGACCGGGCCCGTCCCGGCCGGGTGCTGCGCGACGTGATGGTCGAGATGCGCGACGGCCTGTCGCTCGCCACCGACGTCTACCTGCCCGACGTGGAGGGGCCGTTCCCGGCGGTGGTGATCCGGCTGCCCTACGGCAAGACGGTGGACTACTGCGGCATCCCGGAGATCGCCGCACACTGGAACCGCAAGGGCTACGCGTTCGTCGGCCAGGACTGCCGCGGCACCTACGGCTCCGAGGGGGTCTTCGACCCGGCCCACCCGACCAACGAGGCCTACGACGGCCACGACACCGTCGCCTGGATCGCCGGGCAGCCGTGGTCGTCGGGGAAGGTCGCGCTGACCGGCGAGTCCTACTACTCCCTGACGAGCTTCGCGGCCGCCTCGATCCCGCATCCCGCGCTCGCCTGCATCGCCCCGGGAGACTTCCCGGTCGACCGCTACGACGGCACCTACCGCAACGGCTGCCTGCGGCTCGCGGCCGAGGCGCTGTGGGCGATCTGGTGGGTCGATCCGCTCAACCATCCCGTCCCCGGCGAGCCGCTGCCGAACGTCGACCAGTGGCACCTGCCGACGCTCGAGATGGCGGCAGCCGCCGGGCTCGGCAACCACTACTTCTCGGAGATCGTCGGCTTCTGCCTGCCCGGCTCGCGCTACTGGGAGGCGCGCTGCCGGCGCGAGGCCCACGACGCGATCGACATCCCGATCCTGCACTGGTGCGGCTGGTTCGACAACTACACGGGCCAGCAGCTCCGGGACTGGAAGCGCTACCGCGCGCTCGACCGCTCCGGCGGCCGCAACTACCTCATGATCGGGCCGTGGAGCCATGAGGGCCCGCCGGGGCCGGCCGAGCGGGTCGGCATCCTGCCGGTGCGCGATGACGGCACGCACCGCTGGGACCGGCTGCAGCGGTTCTACGACCGATACCTGATGGGGATCGACAACGGCTTCGAGACCGAGCCGCTCGTGAGCTACTTCGTCATGGGAGCGGACGAGTGGCGGACGGCGGAGACGTGGCCGCCGCCCGGCAGCGAGACGACGGCCTGGTACCTGCGCGGGGATGGAGCGGCGGTCGAGGGGGGAGGTCTCGACCGCTCCGGGCCGACGGGCGAGTCGCCCGACTCCTACGCCTACGACCCCGCCGACCCGGTCGCCTGGACCGTGGGGACGAATCCCTGGACGTTCGGCCTGAACATCGGCGACCGCCGCCCGATCGAGGCGCGGGCCGACGTGCTCGTCTACACGAGCGCGCCGTTCGCCGAGCCCGTCGAGATCGTCGGTGACCTGCTGGGGCGGCTGCACGTGGCCACGGACGCGGTCGACACCGACTTCACGATGGCGCTCGTCGACGTCTTCCCCGACGGGGCGGCGAACCTGATCCAGGACGGCATCCAGCGCATGAGCCTGCGCGAGCCGGAGCGGGGCCGGCAGCTGCTCGAGCCCGGCCGGGTGTACGAGGTCGAGATCGACCTCTGGGCGACCGCGTACCGCCTGGGGGCGGGCCACCGGCTGCGGGTGGAGGTGTCGTCGAGCGAGTTCGATCGCTACGATCGGAACCTGAACACGGCCGAGCTGCCGGGGCGGGGCAGCGCGATGGCCGTTGCCCACCAGACCGTCTTCCACGACGCGGCCCGGCCGTCGCACGTTCTGATCCCCATGCGCCCTGTGCGCGCGGAAGGAGACCGATGAAGCTCAGCGCTCGAAACCGGCTCGCCGGCACCGTGGTCAAGATCACTCGTGGCGAGGCGATCGCAAACGTCGTCCTCGACGTGGGCGGCCAGCGGATCGTCGCCTCGATCACGGCCGAGGCGGTCGACGAGCTCGGCCTGAAGGAGGGCTCCAGCGCGACCGCGGTCATCAAGGCCTCGGACGTGATGATCGGGATCGACGGCTAGAACGCGGTGCGCCCACCCGCGGCGTCAGTCGCCGCCGCGCGGGTGGCACGTGCCGGGCGCCCAGTTCCAGACACGGCGCGTAGGAGGTCTGGCTCTTGACGAGGCGATGCACACGTCGGCCGCAGACGACAACGTGCCGGGCTTGTAAACGGTAATTGAGCGTGTTGTGAGAATCTCTTGGAAGCATGTGGAAGCGGCGCCGGATTGCCGATGATCCGCCGCATGCAACGATCCAGGACGCTCTTCATGTGTCTCGCGGTCCTCGTGCTGGGCGTAGGCCCCCTCGCCGCCCAGGCCACGGCCGCAACCCCGCCGCCCGTCTCGTCGCGGTTCCCCAAGATGATCTTCTACCGCCAGTTCCGGCTGCCGCTGGCGCCGCACACCTGGACGCTCTACAACGGCGTCCCCGGGTGCTGCCCACAGTCCATCTGGGCGCCGTCGCACGTCGTGTCGAAGGCCGGCGCGCTGCGGATCCAGACCTACAGGGATCCGAACTACGGCGGGAAGTGGGTCTCCGGCGGCACCTCGATGGCGCGCCTCGTCAGCCAGACGTACGGCCGCTGGGTCGTCCGGTTCCGGATGAACCGCGGCAAGGGCGTCGGCATGGACGTCGCCCTGCGCCCGAACGGCGGCGGCACCGTGGTCGACTGGATCGAGGAGTCGTCCGACAAGGGCGCCGCCCGCCGGGTCGAGACGGCCACGCTCCACTACGGCAGCACGCGCGTGCACGCCCACGTGACTGCGGACTTCTGGAAGTGGCACACGATGACATTGGCATGGGTGCCGGGGCAGATCACGGTCCGCCTCGACGGCCACCTGTGGGCGAACTACACGAGCCACATCCCGACCACGCC
>Ga0075436_100000734_pt1 | contig 21719 bp, 16 predicted proteins | sample RhiMethybrSRZTD5_FD_75303 | JGI IMG/M metagenome (GOLD analysis project Ga0075436, IMG submission 75303) | Populus rhizosphere microbial communities from Tennessee, USA - Rhizosphere MetaG P. TD hybrid SRZTD5 | ecosystem: Host-associated > Plants > Roots > Rhizosphere > Soil | place: USA...
AATTGGAAAAGCCCGGAAATGCCTTCTCTACTGATGAATCGGAGCCCGGAAGGGAACTGCGCAGGAGGAACATACTCGCGCATTCCCGCCAGAACAAATCCCCATTCGCCGAAAGAAGGCACGTATACATGGTAGGGATACGTCTGCAGGCCGGCTTGCTTGAGAGTTTGCGCGATGCACCAAAAAGAGTCCCGGGCGAACATCGGCGAAGTACTTTGGACCACCATAAATCCTTGCGCACTGAGATGGCGGGCAGCGGCGCGATAAAACGCAACTGTGTAGAGCTTGCCAAGCGAATAATTGGTTGGGTCGGGAAAGTCAATCACGATGAAATCAAAACTGTCGGTGTTTGAATCGACCCACGGAAAGGCATCGGCATTAATGACATGAACGCGCGGGGAGAGCAGAGACTTGTCGTTGAGCTTGGTCAGCATGGGATGCGACGAGAAAAGCTTGGTCATCTCCGGGTCGAGATCCACCAGCGTGATGCTTTCGACTTGGGAATACTTCAGGATTTCGCGAACGGCGAGGCCATCACCGCCGCCGAGAATCAAGACGCGGCGCGGAACCGGAACGGCCGCAAGGCCGGGATGAACCAAAGCTTCGTGGTAGCGGTATTCGTCGCGCGAGCTGAATTGCAAGTGGCTGTTAAGAAAGAGACGCAAATCGTCCTTGAAACGCGTGAGAACCAGATGTTGGTAACGCGTATCGCGGGCGAAGATGATTTCATCGGCGTAAATATTGTCTTCTGCGGTGGCCGTGATGTACCGGGCTTCCGCGACGCCGGCCCCCAGTCCGCAGAGCACCACCAGGCAGGCGATGCGCAGACCACGAGTCCGCGTGAGCTGGCCGGCGAAAAGAAAAGTGCTCCAAAGGGCCACGGCGGTATTAATCAGGCCAAAGAGCATCGCCGAACGAACCAGCCCGAGACGCGGCACGAGCAAAATGGGGAACAAGAGGGATGCGCCAAGCGCACCGAGATAGTCGAAAGTCAGAACGTGCGCGATGACATCCCGAAAATGATAACGATCCTTCACAATGCGCATCAACAAAGGGATTTCCAGCCCCACCAAAACGCCCATTACGATGACCAGGGCGTACAGGATCAGTTCGAAGCCCTGCGTGAACGCAAACGCCAGCATTAGAAGCGCCGACGAAAAGCCGCCAATGACGCCGAGAAGCAACTCAGTCCACACGAAGCGGTTCACGAGTCCGCGATGGATATAGCGAGAGAGCGCGCTGCCGATTCCCATGGCGAACAGGTAAGTGCCGATGATCGTCGAGAATTGAAACACGCTGTCACCGACGAGGTAACTCGCCAAAGTGCCGGCCACGAGCTCGTAAATGAGCCCGCACGCCGCTACCAGTAGGACGGAAATGAACAGCAAAATGCCCATAGAGTGTCAATGAATGGCAGATGCGATGATGATGCAGATGCCGATGGACATCGCGCCGACAAGAATTGCCAGCGCCATGTTGTGTTCCTGCACGATCTCCTTCCAGAGATGATATGGCGTGAGCTTGTCCATCACCACAAACGCGATGACGAACACCACGATCCCGATAAAAGCAAAGACCAATGCAGCGATGATGTTGCCGAGCGGAACGAGATTCATCTTATTTGCCTCCGGTGTAATGGTGATAGCTGCTGTAAACCGAGCGGTACGAACCAGGATTATCGCGGACCGACTTGGGAACGTTCTTGACCTGATCGATGGTGTCGAGGCTCCAGCCACGGTACTGGCAGAAGGCCACGGTGCCAAGAGTGAGAAATCCAAAAAGGAGATAGAATTTTCGGAACATTAGTCGTCGTCCTCCGAATTACCGCTTAGATTAGAGATTTGCATAGGCGGATGATCGCTTTCAGACCAGCGTGAACGCTCGAACGCATACCATCGGAAAGAAATCAAGAGGGGAGGCAAGAGCAGGGCTATGAGACCGATGCCGTAAATCCCAAAGACTGGAACGTCGCGAGTGAGTTGTACGGAATACGAAATGGCGCGAACAGCGGGATCCACCTCCGGCTCGATTCGCAAATAGTAGTGACCTGAAGGAACGCTTGGAATCACCGCGGTGTCGTCACGACTTCCTTCAGACCACGAGCCATCACTGTCGTAGCCGGAGTAGTAGCCGAGTTCGCGGCCGAAATCCCAGGCCTGCCCCGTATCCTGATTGATCAGGGCGTAGTTTAGATAGATCCACTCGTTGCTCACGGGCGCCCAGGTTTTGACCTGGACGGTCGAAGGACCGCCTTTCAGCTCGAAGATGTCGGTGACAAAGGAAGATTCGCCCCCTGCTTTTGCGCGTTCCCAATAAAAAGTTTGTTGTAAGACCTGCTCTTTTCTTGCCGTGAAATCGAATCCCAGCATCATGCCCGCAAGAAGAATGGCAAAGAGGATGAAGATGGCCCAGATGCCTTTGACATTGGTGGCCACGGGAGAAGGCTGGTTTTCATAAACGCCTTCGGCTTCAGGAGGACCGCCCGGCAGCTTGAATGCGTCCCAAATCTCCCGGCCATACATGTACTCGCCGACGGACCAAGTCACTTCCTTGTCCATTTTTTCGCTGGAGAGCACACGCGGAGGATGGACGTAGTCGGTAACGGCAGCGTGCTCGCCGACGCGCACCTGCCAGGGAAATTCTCCCATTACGAAATCGGTGTTGGCGTCTGACGTTTGAAAATGTTTGTAAACTTCGCCCAGATAGTTGGCCGAGCCGGAGGAACTGGAAAACATTCTGCCTCCAACCATGGGAAGCTCTTTGCAAATACTTATGTCGTTCCAGTGGCCGTTGTACTCGCTCAAGTAGCGAAAGCCTTTGTAGGGATTGAAGAGGACGTACTCGTGCCAGGGATACGAGATTCCTTCGACCGTGGCGTGGCGGCGCTGAAAGCCAATGACCTCGTAGTCCGTGCCTCGAAGCTTGCCACGCGTGCCAAGAGGAATGAGGGGACGAATGTCGCTCGTCTGCATTTCGAATTGCTGAAGGATGGCCAGGTTCGGATCCTTCGCGTCGAGGATGCAGCGGCAGCTCCCGCAGACAACCGTTTCCGCTTGTCCAAAAGTTCGGAGCGTAATAGCCGCGCCGCACTTGGGGCAATTGAGCGCGCGCACTTGCGGTTTCGGCGGCGTTCCCAAGAGTGGTGGACTTGTGCTCATCACCAACCCTCAAAGCTGCGCAGGTTCTTTAGCTTGAGTTGCTCGAATTCTACGAATTCCCCTAAGTAAAGAGCGGGTTCGGGATCACTGTAATCGAGCGTTGCGAATTTCCCCGTTTCGCTGCGAAGGTCGATGAAAGTGACGTCCGTCTTGTCCCAGCATTGAAACGGCAATTCGCCTTCGACGCCGCGGTAATGCGCGGGCGTGATGACACTCACGGTGTAACGCTGGCCATTCCAGGTGAATTGCTGGCCGACATCGACATTGGCGGCTGCCGGAAGATTCGGCGCCTTGGAAGAAAAAGAGATGGCATATTCCTGTTGCGCATCGGAAAGCCAGGCGCTCGAGCCGTCATTCATCATCACGTGCCACTCGTTCCACGCGCCCTGATCGTATTCGTAAACGATCCGGCCAACAACCACAAAACTTTTGTTGCGATAGATTCCTTCGGTATTGAGCTGGATCGGTGAGCCGTCCGGCGGGGGATCGGCGACCTGGCCAACTTTCTTGAGGTCGACATCCGTGCGCACAAGGATGCTCTTACAGTATTCGCAGACCGTTTGCACGTTGCTGGACCAGCGAAAAACAACTTTTGCGCCGCAGTTGGGACAATTGGCCGTGGGTTGAGTCATCGCCGGCTTCTCGCCAATTTGACCGGGGAGAATATTGGGTCAATCACTGGCGGCCTGCTTCCATTTCAACTGGTAGGGACGTTGCAAACGCCGGATCGAAACGGATTTCGCAGCGAAAAGATCCTTCAGGGCCAACTCAAAGTCCCACTCCGCGCGAGGAACACAACAGAAAAGATTGAGGCACAGCGAGCTGTGTTCGGGAAACGTGTGGCAGGCTAGATGGGATTCAGCCAAAAGACAGAGACCCGTGATGCCTCCGGTTCCGGGGAACTGATGCCACTGCGTCGGTCCCACAGGCCGGAGATTCATCTCCGCAATCATTCTGAGGAAAAGATTCTCCAGCGTTGCAGAGTCACGCAACGCCTGCGAGGAACACCCAAAGGCTTCGACGACCCACTCGATCCCGGTCATGGTGCGCGCGTCTAGCCCTGCGGCTTGCCGCATTCGGGGCAGAATTTCGCGCTGCGGGGAATAGACTTGCCGCATTCGCTGCAGAATTTGGTGTCAACCGCCGCGGCGCTGCCGGCAGGAGCCGCGCCCCCACCGGATCCCGAGGTTGATTTTTTCACCGCGTCCATCATGGCTTGGCCCATGGCAACACCCGCGCCGAGTCCAGCGCCCATGCCTACGGCTCCGCCGCCCTCATTGGCGGCAGCAACCGGGATGGATTGCGCGACTTCGTATTGCGTGTAGCGGCCCATGTCTCCAACCATGGTCATGCCGATGCGCTGGTCGAGTGTTTTTTGGAGCTCGTCCGGGAGCGAGAGATTTTCCACCACAAAGCTGTCCAGAGTGAGGCCGTATTCCGTGAAAGCGGGCTTGATTTGCTCACTGATTCTTTCCGCAAGCGCATTTTGATTCGCGGCCATGTCGAGGAAAGGTATCTGGCTGGCGGCGAAGGCGTCCGTCATTTTGGCGATGATGGTGTTTCGCAACTGGCCTTCGAGATCGGCTACGCGATACAGATCGCGCGTGCCGCTAATCTTGCTGTAAAACGCTTTTGCGTCGTTCAGATGGTAGGAATAGATGCCGAAACCGCGAAGGCGGATGGCGCCGAATTCCTTATCGCGAATCGTGATCGGGTTTGGCGTGCCCCAGTGCTGGTCGGTCTGAATGCGCGCCGAAAAGAAATAGACATCCGACTTGAAGGGCGACTTAAACGCTTTGTCCCAGTTTCTCAAATACGTGAGGATGGGAAGCGTTTGCGTGTTGAGCGTGTACAGCCCGGGACCGAAGGCATCCGCAACCTTGCCTTCGTTTACGAACACCGCAAATTGAGACTCGCGAACGGTCAGCTTGCCGCCGTTCTGAATCTCGCGGTCCTGCATCGGAAAGCGGTAGGCCAGAATGCCTTCTTCCGGCTCGACCCATTCAATGACGTCAATCCACTGCTTGGCGATGAAGTCTCGAAGGCTCATGGAGGCCTCTCTTTTGGCACGCTTGTTTGCGAGGAAGCGGCCTGTGAAGGCGATGCTACGGTGACGAAGAGAACGCTGTCAATGGTTCTCATAAGAATGCAACGCAGGAATATTGCTGGTTGCAATTTTACGAACGGGAAGTGCGCAAAAGCCGCCATTGACAAGGGATATTTGCGGCGACAGATTGCGGAAACATTACAAAAAATCAGGGGCACTCGGGGCCACAGAAAAATCAGAAGCCATACTTGTCGATGACTGCTTTTGTCTGTTTCCCAATCAGGGCGAGAGCGGCGTGCTGCGCCGGAAGCTCCAGGGTGAGCCGGGCGCCGGTAGCCGCATCTCTCAAGTCGATCGTAGCATCGCTTGCATTTTCCGATTCCAGAATGTAAAGCACGGAATCCTGAAGTTCGGTAGCGGAAATCAAAACGCCTGAAGGAACCGGGGATTGCAATTCGAAAGCTTGTTTAATCTTTAGCGCCGCCAGGACGTAGCCATAAACGGACGCCGCCGGTTCGAGCCCTTCCGCCAATTCCGCGGAATAAGAAGACCAGAAGATTTTTCCTTTGCCCGAAGGAATCTGTTTCCAGGTTGCGCCGTCAATGAAACGAAGGGCGTCGAGGGAAAACTGCTTTTGTTGGTCAAACGAAAGAGGGATCGTCTTCCCGGGCAGGCGAATTTCCGTGCCGCGATAGCTTTGCGGTTCGATTTGCGTGGTTAAGCCGAGGTCGTGCGGCCGGTCGCGGAATTGCCAGTGCTCGTTGCACGAGACAGGTCCGGTGATCAGGAGATTGCCGCCGCCTTTCACGTAGGCAAGCAAACCCTGCCAGGTGGTCTCATTCAAGGAGTGCGGCGAGGGAAGGATCACCAACTGTGGTGTGCCCAGCTTCGCGATTTGATTTTCGGCAATGACGTAGGGAGTGATGTGCAATTCATACGCGAGGGCGCGAACTGCCTTCTGTTGCGCTTCGAGCTGCAAGTCTGCAAAGACGGAGAATTGCGCGGCCTGGGAGGTGACGACAGCGACGGAGGGCTGATGCGGATTCTGCAAATGGCTATGAAGCGATTTCGCGAAGTTTGCAAAATGGCGCATCACGGTGGCTTCCGGCTTTTCCGTGCTGTCCGCACGCAAAGCGCCGATGGGCGACTCGTTGGCCTCGGTCATGTAGGAGTTGGTGTTCCATAGCCACTCAATCGCGCCGAAACCCTGCACAAAAGACAGCGCGACTTTGCGTTCGAATAATGACGCTTCCTGCTCCGGAGTGAACCGCGCGGATTCGTCCAGATTGATTTCCCGTTGCAACCCTGTTTCTTGAATGAGCATGGCGTCGCCGGGTTGCTTGGCGGTAAGCGAGTCCCAGAGCAGCGAATCGTTCCCCCACCAGGAATGATTGGTGGTGAAATCGACTACCGGACCATAGAAAGCTGGGGAGAGACGATCCCTCACGCCGCCTTCGTCCTGGCCGACGGTGATGAGTTGCTGCGAGCCGGTTCCGCGGATTTTCTCCCGCAGCGCGCGAACCCAATCCGCGAACGTCTCTTGCGTAAAAATAAAATAGTCGTAAACGCGGAGCGAATTGTGACCCACATACATTCCGCGCGAGCTGAATTCGAGTTCACCCGGAAGGGAAATGCTCCCCGCAATTGCATCCGGCGGCAGATTCCATGATGCCGCGAGCGCAGCCCGGTCGGGATAGCGTTTCGAGAGCCATTGGTTCCACGCGGCCTGTTCGATGGGATCCCCATTCGGCCGCGTCTGCCACAAGTGTTGCGAAATGCTGGGCTCGTTGATGAGGTCCCAGGCCAGAAACGGAACATCGTGGAAGCGCGCGACGACCGCGGAGACGAGAGTTTGCTGCTTGCGGAGCGCTTGAGGATCCAGATAAGGATTTGCGCCTCCGAGAACCTCGGGAAGAAACGCAAAAAAGTTGAATTGCACGGGAAGGCCGTGTTTTCGCGCCGTCATCAAGTAGGCTTCGAGAGTGCGCAACGTGCGCTCGTAGGGCTGGCCGTTTTCGTCGCAAAATTTGTCCCAGCCGGTCCACCACCCGGTGCGTAGCATATTGAGGCCAGCGGCTTGGATTTGCGCCATGTCGCGGTCCCAGACGTACACGTTGGGGTGATCGAAAAAAAGACGTTGAACTTCGCTCGACATATAAGTAGTGCCAACTACGGCCAGCGGATGGCCGTCGAGCTCGAAGAAATCGTGATTAACTGCGAGGTGCGGGCCGGAGCGCAGGAACTCGCCGTCACGAATCCAAAAGCCGGAACGGTAAGTGGCGCGGACCGTGTTTGCTTCTAGAAGTTCGGCCTGAATGATGTGGAATCCCTTTTCCTTAGGTGCGGGAAGCAAGATGGTTTGTGGCGCAGACAAATTTGCGGCTTGCTCTTCGCGCTGCGTAGGATGGCCTTCGGGAAATTCGCTGATATGAACCCTCAGCGGCGCGGACGGTTTCTCTGGGGCGTGCCACAGAACCTCCACTTCAATGGGCTCGCCCGGAAGATAAAGAGGAAGCGTAGGACGGACTGTGAATTCCTCGGAGCCCTGCCGCGCGCGTTCGGCAAGCGTGTGAATCAGAGTGACTGCATCATTGCCTGCTGGAAATTGCGAGTCGAGTTCGGCCGTTAGAAAGACCCAGCGGCCACCGTCGAATCCGTTTCGCAAATGGTCGATTTCGATGGCCGGTGCGGCCATCTTGCGGCCTTCTTTCACGCCCCAGGCAAGCGGATCAAGCCGCGCATCAATCGACCCGGCCGAGCCGCCGCGATTGTAAAGGTTCACGGCGCTGAGCCGGATGATGGGGCTGAACGCGCGCTGCCAGTAGAATCGCGGCAAAGAAATCGTGAGGTCCGGATTGTTCTGGAATTCCATTCCGGCGGAGCCCGGCGTAGTTTGGAACTGGTCCATGGACATCTGCTGGATGAAGCGCACGCTGTAATCACGAAGATGCCAGCCGGAGTCGTTGTGATAGGCGGCTCGCGTAAAAGGGCGCCCGCCTAGGACCAGCAAGTTGCGGCCGTGTTGCAGGAACTCGCGGATGGCCGGCCAGCTTTCTTCCGGGAATGCGGAGCCATAGGGAAGCACGAGCAATCGCGTCGCAGATTCAGCCAAAGCCGAAGAGAGTTGATCTGCAGAAAGAAATCGCGCTCCCGGGATGGCCTTTTCGAGTTGCGGTTGCGGGAACGCCGGACCGTCCGCCGATGGCAAGCCCGTTTCCCGCAGAACCACAACAGGCGAGACTTCTTGTGCGAGCACCGGCGTTGCATACAAAGTGGGGTACAAAAAAGCTGCGAAGCAAAGTACGAAAGCCAAGGCCAGGAATCCAGGCTTGCTCATTTTTCACCCGGTGCGTCTGGAATGTCGCTTCTGGCGACAATTTATAGCACGCGGCGCCACACTCGCGTAACTCGCAATAGTTTTTTCTTCGCGCCAAGTGTGTCATCATCCTGCGATCCTGCGCGGTCGAGAGACGTGGTGTCTGTGCAGTTGCTTGAAGAATGGACGTGACTTCGATGGAAAATGTACCCGGTAAGAGTGCCGTGGTGGCAAGCGAGGTTACAGCAAACTACGCCGGCCCACTGGCGATCCTCACGACTCTTTTCTTCATGTGGGGCTCCCTCACCTCTCTGAATGATGTGCTCATCCCGTATGTACAGCTCGCTTTCAAGATCCCAGTGGATGCAAGCATGCTCGTCCAGACAGCCTTTTTCTCGGCCTACTTCGTGTTCTCAATTCCGTCTGCCAAGATCATAGATTGGATTGGCTACAAGAGAGCCATCATTGTCGGACTGGCGACCATGGTGATTGCCTGCCTTTGTTTCTATCCCGCGGCGAAGTTGCCTTCGTTTCCTGTTTTCTTGGCCGCGCTGATACTTCTGGCAACGGGGATCACCGTTTTGCAAGTGGCAGCGAATCCCTACGTGGCGGTGCTGGGGAGACCACAGACGGCCTCTAGCCGGCTGAATCTTACTCAGGCCTTCAATTCTTTCGGAACGACTATATTCCCCTGGATTGGGGCGCATCTCATCCTGCGGACCACGGCTACGGCTGTACAAAGCGCTTCGCAGCAAGCGGACGCCGTCGTTAAGCTTTACGTGTATTTTTTCGCAGCCGCGCTGTCGCTGCTTGCTATCGGAATTGGACTATCCAAGCTGCCTAAGATGGAGGCCGCTGGGCATCAAATTGGCGAAAAGGTTGGTGATTCGATTTGGAAGCATCCCAATCTTGTTTTTGGCGCAGTTGGAATCTTCGTTTATGTCGGTGCTGAAGTGGCCATCGGGAGCTCCATTGCAAACTATCTCGCTTTGGACAATATAGGAGGATTCCTATCTTCTGCCGTCATTCCTGACGCTGCCGCACGATACAAGGCAGCGTTGGGCGATGCCGCAAAGTACATCTCTGTGTATTGGATGGGGGCAATGTTCGGCCGCTTTATCGGGTCTGCTCTACTTCAAAAGATCAAACCAGCGAAGTTGTTGGGGTTTGCGGCGATTATGGCCGGACTTCTGGTCACTACGTCGGTATTTGCCAATGGGCATGTCGCGATGTGGACGATTCTCTCAGTTGGCTTTTTTAATTCCATCATGTTCCCCTGCATCTTCACCATGGGAATTGACGAGTTGGGCCCGCTCACGGGTGATGGTTCGGGCATTTTGAATATGGCGATTGTGGGCGGTGCGGTGATTCCTTGGTTGGTTGGGAAAGGCGCGGCTCTCATTAACCATCGCTTTTACCCGGGAATGATCCAAGGTGAGACTAGTTGGGGCCAAGGGATTCATTACGCTTTACTTGCCGCAGCTCTTTGCTACCTGTACATTTTGTTCTTCGCGGTGAGCGGCTCGAAACCAAACAGCGAGCGCTACTCAAAGGCATAACTGTCTTTCTCCACTGATGAACATGACGCAAAAGGAAGCCGGCGTTTTGGCAATTGGCGTGGACGTGGGCGGCACGAAAGTGGCTGCGGGGTTCGTAGACTCGAACGGCGAGATTCATCAGCACACGCGTGTGCCGATGAACTCTCGTGGCACTGCCGAAGAAGGACTCGCGGCGGTGACGGGTGCAATCGACGAACTGCTGAAGGTTGCACCGGAGATAAGCAACGCGTCGCAGCGCATTGGAATTTGCGCACCCGGGCCGCTCGATCCTCACACCGGCGTCGTGCTGAATCCTCCGAATGTGACTTGCTGGCGGAACTATCCGCTCGCTGCTGAAATCGCGCGCCGCTACGGCGGCTCGGTGAAACTCGAGAATGACGCCAAGTCCGCCGGGCTGGCCGAAGCGCTTTGGGGAGCGGGACGCGGCTACCGAAATGTTTTTTATACCGGGATTGGCACCGGCATTGGCGCAGGAATTCTCTTTGACGGGCGCATCTACCACGGGCGCACCGGAGCCGCAGACGAAGCCGGCCACATGGTCATCGACTACCATGGGCCGCTTTGTGGATGCGGGAAGAAGGGATGCATCGAGGCGCTCGCTGCGGGTCCAGCCATCGCAAGGAAGGCGCGGGCGCGGCTCGCCGATGAAACCGGTCGCAAATCCCTAATGCTCGAACTCGCTGGCGGCAAGCTCGATGCCGTCACAAGCGAAATTGTCGGACGCGCTTATGCAGCTGGTGATTCGCTGGCGAAAGAGATTCTGCTCGAAACCGTCGAATTGGTGACCATCTGGCTCGGCAACATCGTGGATTTGCTCGAGCCTGACGTCATCATTATTGGAGGAGGGGTAGCCGCGTTGCTGAACCCCTTCCTTGGAGAAATCCGCAAAGGTCTGCCCACCTGGTGCATGAACCAACGCTGCCTGGAAATCCCTATCGTTCCGGCGCGCTATGGCGCGGAATCCGGGATCGCCGGCGGCGCGGCTCTCTGCATGTTTCCTGGCGCGTCCGAATAATATCCGGGAGCTTCCGCGCGCGCGAAAGCGCGATGAGCGAAACCTTCTAGCACGCTTCTTCGCACTTCAGCGAAACTATTTCAGATTGACCTTTTTCACAAGCGGCAGGCTTTGTGATGAGCCGCCCACCATGAACGTATAGCTGCCGGGTACAAGCTTCCAGCTATCGGAACTTTCGTCGTAAACCGAGAGGTACAGAGGTTTCACGGCCACACTCACTTCCTTGCTCTCTCCGGCGTTCAGATGCACTTTGTCCCAGCCAACCAGGCGCTTCGGCGGTTCTCCCGCGCTTGTAGGCAACGCAGCATAAACTTCGGCGATTTCCGCGCCCGCGCGGCTGCCGGTATTTTTCACGGTGAAGCTGACGGTTGCCTCGCCTCCCGTGCTCACTTTCAGCCCTGAATAACTAAACGTTGTGTACGAGAGGCCAAAGCCGAACGGAAAAAGCACGGGCTTGTTTTCCGCGTCATACCATTTGTAGCCGACCTTCAATCCTTCGTCGTAATGCACTTCAAATGTTGTCTTGCCTTCTCCTCTGCCTCCCCGTCGCTCCTCCGGTGGCGGGGTCAGCAACGGTGGATGCGGCAGGTCGGCTTCGCTGCGCGGAAAGGTCATAGGCAGCTTTGCGCTGGGATTGACGTCGCCGAACAGGATGTTCGCGACCGCGTCCGCGCCCTTGCTGCCTGCGTACCATGCTTCCAGGATGCCGCCCACTTGATTGAGCCACGGCATGGTGGCAGCGCTGCCGGTTTCGAGGACGACAATCGTCCGCGGATTCGCTGCGGCCACCTGCTCAATGAGCGCGTCCTGATTGTCCGGCAGAGAGAGACTCGGCAAATCGAAATCTTCGCTGGTCCATTGGTAGGCAAACACAATCGCGACATCCGATTTCTTTGCCAGGGCTGCCGCGGAGGCCCGGTCCGCGCCGGAGTCAAACTGAACCGTCGCGCCCGGAGTTTTCGCCGCAATAGCTTTCAATGGAGAAGTTGGAAACCAGACATGTTCTTTCCATTGGGGGGCGCCGAATCCCGGTGGATCCACCTGAGCTGATCCACCGCCAGAGATCATGCTGGTGTTCGCATTCGGTCCGATGACCGCAATGGAACGCAACTTTGTACGATCCAGCGGCAGAATCCCCTGATCGTTCTTCAATAATATGGTGCTTTGTTCGGCGATATGCCTTGAAGTTTCCAATCCGCCCTCGACGTCAACTACACTCTTCTTTACTGGATCATCCACAATGCCACTCGCAAATTCCGAGCGTAGGATGCGATGCACGTGGTCATCGAGCTCAGCCTTTGAAACTCTGCCCGACTCCACCGCCTCCTTAAGCTTGCCTCCCAAAAAATCGTCCATTGGTTCTTCGTGATCTAGCCCTGCAGCTGACGCTTTTTCCGTGCTGTGAGTGCCGCCCCAATCGGAAACCACGAAGCCCTTGAAGTTCCAGTCTTTCTTGAGCACATCCGTCAAGAGGTATTTGTTTTCGCACGCGTAGTCGCCGTTGACCGCGTTATAAGAGCACATCACGGCGGCAGGATCAGCGATCTCGATCCCAATCTGGAAGGCAAGGAGGTCGCTTTCCCTCATCGCGCGCTTGCTGATAATCACGTTGACCTCGTTTCGGCCGCTTTCCTGATCGTTCAATGCGTAATGTTTTATGTCGCCCAGTACGTGCTGAGCTTGCTCGCATTTCATGCGGCTGCCCACGAGTGTGCCCGCGAGAATCGGGTCTTCGCCCATGTATTCAAACGTGCGCCCGTTGCGCGGCTCACGCGTCAGATTTACGCCGCCGCCGAGCGTCATGTTGTACCCTTGGGCGCGCAGTTCGCGTCCGATGAGCGCGCCGTACGCGCACGCGGCTTGTGTGTCCCAACTTGCGGCGGCGGCAACGTCAGACGGCAGTGCCGTCGAATAGCGCCCGTTCTCCGCGCTGCTGCGCACGCCGTAAGCCGCATCGCTCATCTGAATCATCGGAATGCCCAGCCGCGGAACGCCAAGAACAAACCCTGCCCCGCCATTGCCAAGGTATGGATTGGCATTCGGCACGGCTCTCGGCCATCCGGGCATGCCGTTTCCGTGGAGCAGCGCGATCTTCTCATCGAGGGTCATCTCTCGAAGCACCAGGTCCGCGCGGCGGTCCGGCGACAACGTTTTGTCCATCCACGGACGATTCGCGGATTGCCCCTGAGCCAGGGCGCTTGCGCCGGACCTCAGAAAAATCGTTATTCCAATGGCAAATGCGAGTGTCGCGAGCACGATGCGGCTGAGCTTATTCATGTTCTTTGTTTTCCTCGACTGCCAGAGTTTGTGCCCATCATCATAACCTTTTTGGCCAGAAATTGTTTGAAACTAACCCCGCTTTGGAAACCAGCCCGTCCGGCCTGGCGGGTTGTCAAACTTGTCGGCTAGTCCTTTGAAGAGCCACTTGTGGCTCCTTGTCAGAATTCCTCACGTGCATAGACGCCAGAAGCTTAAGCATTCGAAAATCTGGAAGGCCTTCGCGATGTCCGATGTGAGTTTAGTGTCACAAGACTCTTGCTGACTTGCAGAATACATTAGAATTAAGACCGGAGGAGTGGGTGAGCGGTTGAAACCGGCGGTCTTGAAAAATAAAAACGGCTGTTTGCTGAAAATTCAACTAAATCCCTTTGCCAGCGGCAAGATAGCGGTAAATTCAATTACTTTGGACTTACCTCATTTGGGGTGATTTTGTGGGGGCTTTTGCTACAATTCTGCTACATTTTGGCCCTATTTACTCAACATTACTACGAGTGTAGCAGCTTTTGCCTTTGCGAACACTGATCTGTCCATATCATTTTTAAAATCAATGGTTTAACGGTCGGACTTGATTTAGTATTTACCTATCAACAATAGGCAATGCATGCCGCCGTGATTTGGGCCGCGGCGACAAGACCCGTCTCCGGCGTTAGAGACTACGTTCTGTACATACAATCCGTGCATCAGCATCACGTATCAAAACGTCCAACTGCTTAACTTGCTGGCTTCTTCACCGAAATTTCTTCCAGCCCAGCAACTCCAGCATCGCTAACGCCGCAAATTCTGCCCCATAAACCAAGTAGCGTCGCCACAGCCGCCGCGGCTCCATTGTCAGCCGGAACAGCCACTCCAATCCACGTTCGCGCATCCACTCCGGCGCCTGTGCGATGCGCCCCGCGTGGAAATCGAACGCCGCCCCTACTCCAACTAACACGGAAACCTTCAGCCGCTCGCGATGCTCGTACATCCAACGCTCCTGCTTCGGCGTGCTCAATCCCACCCACACAATGTCCGCCCGCGCGTCTTCGATCGCTTGGATGATGTCTCCATCCTCCTCTCGCGTCAGCGCGCCATATGAGGGGCTGTAGGTTCCCGCCACGACCATGCCGGGGAATCTCGAGACAAACCGCGACGTTAGCTCCTCCGCGATTCCCGGCCCACCGCCGTAAAAAAAGTGCCGATACCCTTTCCTCGCCGTCTCTCTGCAAAATGTTTCCATCAACTCCGGCCCGTACACCCGGCGCCGCATCTCGAATCCGTGCCGTCTCCCGATCCACACCAGCGGCATCCCGTCTGGAACAACCAGCCCCGCCGCGTTCAGTTTCCTCTTGAACTCCCCGTCATGCTGCGCCTCCATCACTCCGTGCATCCCCGTCACCGCAATGTACCGGCAACAATCCCGCCGTGCGATCCACTCCTCCATCCTCGCCACCACCTCGGGTATCTGCACAGCGTCCACCCGTACTCCCAGCACAGAGTACGACGCTGTGGGCGGGCGAAGCTCCAAGACTTCACTTCGTGCTATTAACGTCTCCGGCGACATACTCCTCCGGCTGCGGGCCTTGTGCAAATCCGTTTGCTCGGATTCTCTCGAGAACATCGACAGTTGTCTCAACTACCTGCTCCGCTCCAATCGTTCGCAGGCAATACGGCTGATCGAAAATGCAGTAGTCGAAACACGGCCGGCACGGGAACTCAGGACGAATGACAACCCGGTCCCTTAGTCCGCGTGGACCGAACCATTCTGGCTTCTGTGGTCCAAAAACAGCCACCACCGGCACGCCCAATAGATTCGCAAGGTGCATCGGCCCGCTATCGTTGCAAATCAGGAGCCGGCATCGGGACAGCACCGCCAGAAACGACCGGAACTCCAGGCTGACGGGATGGCATCTTTCCAGTTGCGGCACCACGGAAGGATTGCCCGGATCCGAGAGCCACAGGATGTGCGCATCACTTTCTGTCAGAATATGCCGCGCCACTTTGGCGAACCGCTCGTCTCCCCAGCGCCGCACCGCCATCCGCGCACCGGGATGCACGCCGATCAGAAACGCCTCCGAAGGAATTCCTCTTTTCTCGAGAAACAATTGCGCTGAAGCAAGCTCGTCAGCGGTCAACCGGAATCCATCCAAATCTCGGCTCACCGGCTTGCCTAGCGCCTCCAGGAGATGCAGCCAGACGTCCGCGCGATGAGGCCGCGACAGCTCCGGGGTCACGCAGTCCGTCAGCAGAAAACCTCCGCCGCCAATCCCATACCCGATACGCCTGGCCGCACCGCTCAGCCACAGCAGAAAATTGTCACGCAAGTCCATCCGGCCAGAAATAGCACAATCGAATTGCCGCTTCCGCACCGCTTGCAGCGTCCGCGCGAACGAAATCCAATCCCACGAAAAGGGGTTGTACTTCTTCCACCGTGAATGGTGCTGCGCCCAAGGCACGCGCACCGGAATGAACTCATCCACCAGCCCCTGCCCCTCCAAAAACGAAGCCAGCGCCGCATTGACGAGCAGGGAGATTCGCGCCGATGGATAAGTGCAACGCAGATTTTTCAAAAAGGGTACCACGATCGCCAGATCACCCAGATTCCAGAATTCCATAACCAAAATACTCGCAGGCGTCTCTCTCGCACCTTCGCCCTTTTTCGGCTGCGGCAGCAAGGGCAAAACCAACCGAATTCCTCTCTCTGCCGCACGCACCAGCCCCCACTTCCGCGTCGTCATCTTCAGAAAGGTCGCCCGCGCCGCCGCCTCGGCTGAGAACGCGTCGCCCGAGTTGGCATCAATCCGCCGCATGTGCTCCAGTCCTACGAGTTTCCCCGGAGCCGCGCGCGCAGTTAGGTGACTCAAGCCGCTTCTGACGCGCCACAAACACGAGCTGGCCCTGCAAACGGCATGAAACCAGGGCCCGATGAATAAGTCGGCGGGCTCTGGCGTGCCCCGGATATCGGATAGGAAACTGCAATTCGGCAATCTCAGAAAATCCAGCTCGCCTTAATACCACCTCGAGCGACCTCCTCGTGAAATAATAGAAATGCGTGGGGTTGACAACGTTCTCCCATCGCTCCCCCTCAACGCGGGCTCTCAGGCAGGCTGCATTCGGTGTCGACAGCAAGAGCCACCCATCTGGTTGAAGTGAACTGGACAAATCCTCGAGGTCTTTCCACGGCTCGCGGAGATGTTCGATCACGTCCCACATCGTTACGATGTCGAACTTGGCGTGGGGCTGCGCCTCCTTCAGGCTGCCGAGGCTCGCGTAAGCTCTCAAGCTGCAAGACTTGCCAACCTCCTCCCTTGCATTAGCGTCAGGTTCGATGCCCGTGGCCTGGATCCCGTACTCTCCCGCGACCCGACACAAACCACCTACCCCGCATCCGAAATCGAGCAGACTTTTTCCCTTAAGCGGCCCCAACTCGGCCTCCACCTCTTCAAATGTCTGCCGCAGAATTTCAGGCGGAGTGTTCTCGTAAACGTGCGCGTTACCATTACCGTTCCCGTTCGACGGATAGTAGCGCTCCTTGTAGGCACGCACTAGATCAGTTTCACCAAGCTGCGGATCGGCAAATTGCAGACCGCAGTCAGACACCGCGCACTTCCATACGATCGTGTGTGCCAGTTGAAACCGCTGACTAGCCCCGCTGCGACAAAATGGGCACAACCCCATACAGTCACGCCTCCGCCTTGGGGGACGGTTCTGAACTTATCGAGACAGCTTTCGGCGGCGACGACCTTTCATCCCGAGACGACCCGACGAAATCTATCGCTGCGAGATAGCATTTCGCCCCATATTCTGGGGAGAGCGAACGAATGCGCTCCCGACCCGCCCGTCGCATCTCGTCGAGCTGCTTCTCAGAGGCGGCCATTGCTCTATCGAGCCCTGCGTATATCTCCTCGGGATGATCCGGCCGGAACGTCCATCCATTAAGACCATCTTGTACCAACTCTTCCATAGCTTGACTGTAGCGGCTGCCAAGAATAGGAAGTCCTGCCGCGAGCGCTTCATTCACCACAACGCCCCATTCATCGGCAAGCGTGGGAAAAACGAAGATCCCGCCTTGCGCGTAAAGCTCGGGCAATTTCTCATACGGAACACTTCCGAGGAAGCGCAGTCGTAGCTCCGGGATAGACGCAAATCTTTCGAGATCCCCACGCAGGGGCCCATCCCCGGCAATCCAGAATTCACATTTTTCGTGAGAATGTTTCTCTAGCCATTCTGACAAGACAATTAGAAATGGCTGCAGGCCCTTTCTCGTCGTGAGCTGCCCCACGTAGAGTAAACGCCGCGCCACGTTCGGTTCTCGCTCAAGCGGAAGCGCAAGATGCAAAGAGATTTCCGCACAGTAAGGCGCAGGAAAAATCCTTTCACGAGGCACCCCGAGGCTCAGTAAATAATTTTTCCCGCTCGTTCCATTCACCAACACCGCATCAGCGCCGCGGAGTAACGCCTTGCGTTGAAGGGTTCTCCAGCCGGGAAGCCCTTTCTCCGTATGCTCGGAGAGCCCAAGCCAGACGATAAGTCGGCTCCTCGGAAACAGCTTTCGATAAAGTACGGCTTGCAACGTGCGGAATCCGAGTTGTATCGAGATCACGACTTCTGGCTTCTCCCGCAGCAGAAGCGGCAACGTGTCATAGGGGAAATGCCGCCACATTTTGTCCGAAAAGCCCTGCCCATGCCGCCAGTCGGTAGTGTACGTCCAGCATTTCTGGACCTTAACGGGCAGGTCACCCCATTCAGGTCTCCAATCCCGATTGGGTTCCATCGGTGCGCTTACGAGAATCGTAAGGTTGCCCACAAGCTCCCGGAGATGCTCGAAGACACGTCTGTAATAAGGCGGAATAATATTGGTAAGAAGATAAATGCGCGCATTCTTATTCATCTTAGTCTTCAATTACAAGATCCGCTTGATTCCTTAGCCCCAACGAAGCCCCGAGAAATACCGCGAAAGGTGCCATCATAAACAGGTACATGAAACTATTCTCCGTTAACATAGGGAAGAACACCCCCACAGCTGCGAGGAAAGCCGCCAAATGAAATCTGGCCTGTGGTCCCCTTAGACGTTTCGCCTCCGACCATTTCCTCCAACTCGCCCGCAGCAACTTACAAACCGCATATAAGAAAAGTGCCAATCCAACCAACCCGTAGTCATGGAATATTCGAAGATATTCGTCGAGCGGGCTATCGACCGGATATAGCGAGGAAATCAAACTGGCTGACGATCCTGCCCCATGGCCAATCCACGGAGACTCTAGCCCTGACGCATATGTCACCACCCAGTACGTGAATCTTCCGCTCGTGTAATCCGATGCCTGCTCCTCCGTAATTGAGGCACCGTCAGCGTCGAGAGTGAACCGATCACGTAATGGTTCAAAATTAACCACTGCAAGGTATACGACCGCAGAGATAAGAATTCCCACGAACGCAAGCTTGACCCATTCACGTCTTCGGAGTCCGCCAACCCAAGCCAAAGGAAATAGCAAAGCTGCCGTGGCAAGGGCCATCCGAGAAAGGCTGAGTATGATCAAAAATAAGATGACTGATGACCAGATTAGGTCCCGTCTCGACCCGTAGCGCCAGCCAGCCAGGAGCCACGACATGCCGATAAGAACAAACGTAGCGAAGGTACGGGCATGAAATACCAGATTTGATCCGAGCCCATCAAGGAACATGGAGATCGCATACAAAACGCATGCCAATACGGTTGCGGCCATAAGGGTTTTCGGCACCCAACGTGGAAATTCGGTAGCCTTGGACATCATGTTCTCTGAAACTAAAAGGATGCCCGCAAAGGCTACTAACACGAGAAAATTCTGCATCCCCAGCACCGTCGGTCGAAACCAGATAAAGGACAGTGCGATCCAGCCTAGAAACATGAGAAACGGCCACACGGCTGGCGAGACTCGTCGTTTGCTCCGATCCTGCGCGAGCCAGAGAAACCAACTCAGAAAGGCATAAAAAATCGTAAGCATGGCTAGGAGAGACACTTCACCAAGTTTTATTAAATGAAACAAATCTACCAAGCCACCGATTGCCAACACTGCGATTAGAAACAGTTCTTCCCTTCCTCTCTTCCGGCGCGCGATACAAGCGCCACCGACCTGTACAAACCCCTCGGAAGGAGCACCGAACTGTTCACTGTAAGCCATTTGCTTGCTTTGATGCCGCTTTTGGCAAATCCCTACTTATTCGCACCTCAGACTGGTGGATTGAGAAGATCAAAATCGATGTTGCTCAATTCCGAAACATAATCTACGCGAACGAAAACAGGGTCTTCCGCCCGTCGCTGCCGGTCGATTGAAAGAACCCTCTCGTTGAAGTGGACAAACCAGGGACCAGTGTAGCCAGCGGCCTTCGTCCAGTTTTCAACCTCCTGCCTTTCGCCCCCCTCTATGAAAATAATCTTAGCCTCCGCCCGAAAATCCCCGAATCCCTCCAGGACCCCACACTCATGCCCTTCCACGTCAATTTTGACAAAGTCGGGGACAACACTGAGTTCGCGGCACAAATCATCAAACCGCCGGCTGGCAACGCGCAATTCGCTGCCTCCATTTTCACCTGGGGAGACGACTCGGTTCACAGCTCGCTCCTGATAATCAGTGAACCGGAGTTCACCCTCACGGTGCGAAAGGGCAACATTCACGCAGTAAACGTTACGCCTCGCATTCAATCGAACGTTTTCCTCCAGCAACGCAAACGTGGCTGGATGCGGCTCAACGCTCACCACCCTGACGTCCCCAATCTCGGATGCAATTAGTGTATACACTCCAATATTCGCCCCGACATCGACGAACGTCCCTCCTCTGGCCGACAACACAAGTCTTAGGAAACGCATATTATTGAAGTCATACTCCCCCATGGCATTCACAAGGGCTGCGACTCCACCAGGGCGGTCCACATACAGCCGTGAGCCTCCAATCGGAAGTTCGCAAGGAAAGCGGTGTAGTGCTCTGCGAACCTGCCATCCGAGGTGCCGACAAATTCCTGTGATAGGCTCGACGCTGTCGCTGTGCACGATCTGTTGAATTGTGTTGAGAAATTGACTCATGATTCCGTGCCCGCAAGTTCCCCAGACAATGTTTGCCGTGCAAAGAAGTCCCGCCTAACCATCGGTAGTCCTCGTGGCCCCTCCCTGATCCCACACGAAACGTTGAAAAAACAGGATTGTAACGATACTCAATACCGCAAAACTGAGAACCTGACTCACGGCAGCGCCGACAAGACCCCACCGGTGCATCAGAAATAATGCTGATGCTATCGCGACAGGCGTCGCGAACATATTCGATAAGAGATCAAATTGCGGCCTCTGCAAGGCACGCAGAGCCATCGAAGAGCCCATGGAAACCCCGGTGAACACGGGAATCAGCGCAAGTATCGGCATCAGCCAGGCGTAGCCAGCATATTTCCCACCGAACAGCAGGTGCTCCGTCCGTCCCGCGAACAGAGCTAGAAAACCGGCAAAAACGAGCGCGCTAACAAAAAGGCCCAGACTCACGAGCAGGGTCTTGTGCCGCAACCGCTCCATCAACCCCTTTCCAAAATCGTACGAAAAGGCAGGAAGAACGAGCAGCCCAGCCGCCGTCGTGACCTGAGTCATCACCAGTGAAGGCAATTGCATGGCTCGCAGAATCCCCGCCGCCCCCAGGCCGAGTAAACCGGCCGCCAGGAACATCTGCGCCTGACTCGATACGGAAAACAGCACCGCGCTTCCCACAAGCCAGCGCCCATACGTCCAGTTCTCTCGCAGCACCGCGCGCCAGGTAATCCCTGGCTGAGTGGTTGTTTCGCGCTCTGCTAGCCCAAGGTGCCACAGCAGAATTCCCGCCGCCAGAACGCTTCCGCACCCCATCAGCAGAAATGCCGTGAACGGCCCCAACCAGCCGTAATGCCCAAGCACAAACAATCCGGCACCGAGAAACAGCAGATAGAGCCCGCTCCCCAGCGCCGCCGCGGCAGGCCGCTGCACCACGTAACACATCCGCCTCGCCAGCCACGCCAGCAGCAGAAACGGCAGCGCCAGCCCGCCTCCCAGTACCGCCCCAACCAGCGGACTCCCCGGCGCGATCCACCACAAGATGGCAGTCGCCAAAAGTGCCACTGCAGAGAGCGGTGCAACCAAAACCAAGTGCACCATAATCTGTGTGCGAAAGTACGCAGGCAGCCTCTCCGCGTACCGCGAAGGACCCAGCACGCTCATCGGTTCCAGGAGCAGGACGTTATGAAACCCCGAGACAAACAGAAACCCGGCAAACGCCACCGCGAACGCCCCGTACACCTCCGGCGCCATCCAGCGCGCCAGCAGCAGGTTCACGGCGAACCCCGCCCCGGACGTTAACCCCTGGTCCACCAGCGAGATTGC
>Ga0075436_100000736_pt1 | contig 21700 bp, 20 predicted proteins | sample RhiMethybrSRZTD5_FD_75303 | JGI IMG/M metagenome (GOLD analysis project Ga0075436, IMG submission 75303) | Populus rhizosphere microbial communities from Tennessee, USA - Rhizosphere MetaG P. TD hybrid SRZTD5 | ecosystem: Host-associated > Plants > Roots > Rhizosphere > Soil | place: USA...
GTGCGCTCGATGCCGGAGCCCGCCCGCCGCGGCGCGATCGCCGTCTTGCCGGCCGACCACCGGGTGGGCGACGCCGCTGCTTTCCGCGAGACCCTGGAGCGCGCGGCTGAGGTCGTGGAGCGGGAGGACCGGGTGATGGCCTTGGGAGTCGTGCCCCGCTGGCCGGAGACGGGATACGGCTATCTCGAGCTGGAGCCGCAGGCCGGGCCGGACGGCGTCTTCCGGGTGCGGCGGTTCGTCGAGAAGCCCTCGGCGGAGACCGCGGCCCGCTTCGTGGCCGCGGGCAACTACCTCTGGAACGCCGGCATCTTCATCTTCCGCGGCTCGACGCTGCTCGGCATCCTCGAGCGCCTGCAGCCGGAGCTAGCCCAAGGTCTCGAGCAGATCGCCGCCGCTCCGGGCCGTCTGTGCGAGCTGTACAGCCGGCTTCCCGCCGATTCGATCGACTACGCGGTGATGGAGAAGCTCGACGGAATCTCGACCCTCCCCCTCGACTGCGGCTGGAGCGATCTCGGCTCCTGGGAAGCTCTCGACGAGGTCCTGCCGAAGGACGCCGAGGGCAACACCGGCCGGGGCGACCGGCTGGCGGTGGACGCCTGCGGCAATCTCCTCTTCGCCGATGCGGGGACGATCGCCGTTGTCGGGATCGACGGAATCGTGGTCGTGCGCACCGGCGACGCCGTGCTGGTGTGCCCCAAGTCCCGTTCGCAGGAGGTCAAGAGGCTGGTCTCGGAGCTGGCGGCCCGCAAGCGCGAGGATCTCCTTTGATCCAGCCGGTCCTCGTCTCCACCGCGACGGCGGACCGCCCGCTGGCCGATTGCGCTTCACCGCTGCCGCTGGACCGACTGGTGCCGCGGCCCGGAGACTGGGAGGTCGAGATCGGCTTCGGCAAGGGCCGGTATCTACTCCGCCGCTGCGAGGAGCATCCGGACCGCCGCTTTCTCGGCATCGAGCTGGCGGGCGAGTATCACGGCATCTTCGTCGCACGCGCCCGGCGGCGCGGGCTCGCCAACTGGCTCGCTCTGCGGGGCGAGGCTCAATACCTGATCGCTTCCGTCCTGCCGGCCGGCTTCGCCGCGGCGCTGCACGTCTACTTCCCCGATCCATGGCCCAAGGGCCGCCACCACAAGCGCCGGCTCTTCGATCCCGAGACGGTCGATTTGGTCCTCGGCCTGCTGCGGCGCGGCGGATGGCTGTACTTCGCCACCGATTTCCTGGACTACGGCGAGCTGGTCTTCGAGCTGCTCGCCCGCTACCCCGGCCTGCGGCTCACCCGGCGCGACCGGCCGTGGGACGAAGGCCCGCGTACCAACTACGAAGCCAAGTACGAGCTCGAAGGGCGCCCGATCCTGCGGCTCGAAGGCGTGCTGGACGTGGACGGAGGGGCGGCGCCTCTGCATCCCGGCGGCGCGGAGGCCGTGCTGGCCGCCACTTGGCAGGGAGAGGATTGAGGATGGCCGAGCCCGAGCCAGGTTCTCCGCGGCGCATGAGCTGGGGCGCCCGGTTTTGGTTTCTCATCACCATCCTCATCGGCCCCGCGTACGTCCTGTGGATGACCGGCGTCGAGGGACGGCGGATCTGGGTGGTCGTTGGGATCATCCTGTTGATCGCTCTCTGCGCCGGACTCGCGCACCGGCTGATGGCGATGGCGCGCCGGTAGGCCCTTTCGATATCCTGCGGCGGGAGACCGCGCCTTGATTCGACGACTCACCTATCTCTGGCCTTTCCTCCGACCCCACCGCCGCAAGCTCGTCTCCGGCCTGCTGGTGATCGTCGCCTCCGTCGGTCTTGGCTTGGCGGGGCCGCTCCTCGTCGGCCGGGCCATCGACGCGGTGCGCCATCTCGCCTCCCCTCGGGCTTTGCTGGGCTACGCGGTTCTCATCGTCGGCTTCTCGCTCTTCCAGGGGGTCTTCAGCTATCTCCAGCGCATGATCCTGGTGGCGATGAGCCGCGACATCGAGTTCGACCTGCGCAACGCCTACTTCGCATCGCTGGAGAAGCAGCCGCAGGCCTTCTTTCAGGACCATCCGACGGGCGACCTTATGGCCCGGGCCACCAACGACCTGCAAGCGGTGCGGATGCTCTGCGGCCCGGCGATCATGTACCTCACCAACACCGTAGTCACCGGGGTCGGCTGTCTGTTTTTCATGGCGCGGATCAACTCCGGGCTGATGCTGCTCGCGCTCGTCACCATGCCTCTCGTGGCCTTCTCCACGAATCTTTTCGGAGGCCGCATCCACAACCTCTTCTCGGGCGTGCAGGCGAGCTTCTCGGACATCTCGGCCAGGGTGCAGGAGAGCCTCGCGGGCGTGCGTGTGGTGCGAGCCTACGCCCGGGAAGACCGGGAGGAAGAGGAGTTCGGGCGTATCAACCGTGCCTACCTGCAAGGCAACCGCCGGCTCGCCGCCTGGTCGACGGCGTTTCACCCCCTGCTCCAGTTGCTCATCGGGCTCGGCTTCGCGGCGGTGCTCTGGTATGGCGGCTTGCTGGTGATCCGCAGCCGGATCTCGGTCGGCGAGTTCGTCTCCTTCCAGCTCTTTCTCACCAAGCTGATCTGGCCGATGATCGCGCTCGGCTGGGTGGTGAACCTGGCCCAGCGCGGCACTGCCTCGCTGCTCCGCATTCAGGCCATCCTGGACACGCCGCCGGCGATCCGCGACGAGGAACCGCTGGTCGATCCCGGAGCCATCGGCGGCGAGGTGTCCTTCCGCGACCTGAGCTTCTCCTACCGGGGTGATGCCGAGCCGGTGCTGCGCGGAATCAACTTCCAGGCCGCCGCCGGGCAAACGGTGGCGGTCGTCGGCCGCACGGGCGCCGGCAAGAGCACCCTGCTGTCGCTGATTCCCCGGCTGGCCGAGCCGCCGGAAGGCACCCTGCGGGTGGACGGCCTGGACGTGCGGCGTCTGCCGCTCGCGCGGCTGCGCTCGGGCGTCGGCATGGTGCCTCAGGAGACCTTCCTGTTCTCGGCGACGATCCGCGAGAACATCGCCCTCGGCCGTCCGGACGCCGCGCCGGAGCAGGTGGCCGAGGCCGCGCGCCTGGCGGGATTGGAGCCGGATCTCGCGGCGTTCCCCAACGGGCTCGACACGGTGGTGGGCGAGCGCGGGCTCACTCTCTCCGGCGGTCAGAAGCAGCGGGTGGCGCTGGCGCGGGCGCTGCTGCGGGAGCCTCGCATCCTGCTGCTCGACGACTGCCTGTCGGCCGTGGATACCCACACCGAGGAGCAGATCCTCGCCAATCTGCGCACGGTCTTCCGCGGGCGCACCGTCTTCCTCGTCTCGCACCGGATCTCGACAGTCAAGGATGCGGACGTGATCCTGGTGCTCGACCATGGCCGCATCCACGAGCGCGGCACCCACTCGCAGCTCATCGCCTCTGGCGGGCTCTATGCCGAGCTGCACCAGCGCCAGCTCCTGGAGGAGGAGCTGGCGACGGTGTAGGCCACCGCGCCAGGAGGAGGGGTAAGCCATGCGCATCGTGATCACCGGCGGGACGGGGCTCATCGGAAGCGCTCTAGCGAGAGCATTGGGAGGAGCGGGGCACGAGGTCGTCATCCTGACGCGCGATCCGGCACGGAGCGGGCCGCTGCCGCCGGGCACGCGCGCCGCGCAGTGGGACGGCCGGACGGCTGCGGGCTGGTCCTCGCTGCTCGACGGGAACACGGGCGTCGTCCACCTGGCGGGGGAGAGCATCGCCGCCGGGCGCTGGAGCGAGGCGCGGAAGCGGCGCATCCGGGAGAGCCGCGTCGCGTCGGGCGGCGCGGTGCTGGCGGCCATCCGGCAGGCGACGGAAAAGCCGCGCGTGCTGCTCCAGGGCTCGGCCGTGGGGATTTACGGCCGGTGCGGTGACGAGGTGGTCACGGAGTCGCACCCTCCCGGTAACGACTTCCTGGCGAGCGTCTGCGTCGACTGGGAGGGCGCCACGGCCGAGGTCGAGTCACTCGGCGTGCGGCGGGCCGTGCTGCGCACCGGCGTCGTGCTGAGCGGCGCGGGCGGAGCGTTGCCGCGCATGGCCCTGCCCTTCCGGCTGATGGCGGGCGGCACGCTCGGCAGCGGCCGCCAATGGTTCCCCTGGATCCATATCGCCGACGAGGTTGGCGCCATCCGCTTCCTGCTCGAGCACGAGGACGCCCGCGGTCCCTTCAATCTGTCCGCTCCCCGGCCGCTGACCAACCGCGACTTCAGCCGCGCCCTTGGCAAGGCTCTGCACCGCCCGAGCCTGGCGCCGGCGCCGGGCTTCGCGCTGCGCCTCGTCCTCGGCGAGATGGCGGACATGCTGCTCTACGGCCAGCGGGCGGTGCCGCAGCGGCTGCTCGAGTATGGCTACACCTTCCGCTACCCTGAGGCGCTCGGCGCTCTTCGCGACCTGCTGGACTGAGGAGCGAACGGGTGGAAGCCATCCGCGAAGGCGACATCCCCGGCGTGCAGCTCCGGCGGCGGCAGGGGCTCGCGATATCGCCGCGGGAGGCTTGGGCGTGGCTCACCGAGCCCGCGAAGCTGGCGCTCTGGCTGGCTGACGAGGCGGAGGTGGAGCCCGGCCCCAAGGGCGCGCTGCTGCTGCGGGGCAGCGGACCGCGCGTCGATCCGCCGTCCGGCCCCTGGCGGGAGCGGGGCCGCACGGTCGAAATCCAGCCGCCGCAACTTTGGGTCCTCGCCTTCGAAAGGCTGGACGCCGGCTGGCCTGCCGCTACCCGCCTGGCCCTGCGCCTCCATCCCACTCCCGGCGGCTGCGAGCTCGACGTCTTGCAGGAAGGCTTTCAGCGCCTCCCTCTCTCGTGGGGCCTCACCGTCTGGGAGGCTTATCGGAGCCGTTGGCGGACGGCTCTGGCACGGCTGGCGGAGATGGCGGCGAAGGCATAAAAAAGCCCCGGTCGGAGACCGGGGCCTTGCATCGTCGAGAAAGGCGGAGCTAGAACCGGAGGCCCATGGTGAAGCGGTACGTCCGAGGCTGCTGGTAGCCGAGGATATTGCTGGCCTTGCCGAAGTTCGGCCCCCGCTGGAAGTGAACGCCCTCGACCGGCTTCTCGGTGAAGGGATTGAAGGCCGCGCAGGGCTGGGTTCCCGGGGTAGCCAGGTCGCAGTCGCCGCCGTTGTCCCGGGTCGCGACGCTGGTGTCGAGGTAGCGGATGTCCGTTGTGTCCACGTGCTGCTGGTTGAAGACGTTCTGCACCTCCGGTTGGAGGAAGAGATCGAGCCCGCCGACCCGGAAGCTGTAGTTCAAGCGGAAATCCGTCGGATAAACGGCGGGCGTGGTGAAGGCGCCGCGCTCGCTGAAGAAGTAGGTGTTCCGCACCGGCGGGGTGACGTAGCCGGGGTTGGTGATGTAGTCCCTGACGTTGACGGTGGCCGCCGCTGAGTACGGATGCCCGGAGAAATAGCTCTGGACGAGGCTGGCGCTCAGCTCGTGGCGGGCACTGGTGAGGATCTTGTACACGCCGTAGGCGGTCACCCGGTGCCGCTGATCGACGTTCAGATCACCCTCGGGGGCGTTCCAGCTCGCCCGGAGGTATTCCGGGAAGTTCTGGAGACCACCGAGGATCGGGCCGCTACCCTGGTTCTCGCCCTCGAAGTTGCCCTTGGTGTGAGAGAAAGTCCAGGTGCCGCCGACATCGAGCCGGTCGTTGGCGCGGAAGCGCCACTGGGTGTGCAGCCCGTCGTACTTCCGGTCATACAGGCTGTCGTTGTTCACCACCAGCGTGAGGTCGCTCGTGACACTGCTGCCGGCGAAGGATCCCGTGGCGCGGCCGGTGGAGAGATCCGTCCGGGCCGAGTAGAAGTCATGCCAGTCGCGGTGGATGTAGTCCGCCCGGATGAGACCGCGGCTGCCCAGCCTCGCGGTCGCGCCCACGGTGTACTCGGTGACGCTGGGCGAGCTGAGGGAGCCCCGGATCTGCGTGTTGATGCCGGGAATGCTGACGCCGATCGGCGTCCGCCCCGTACCGCCGTTGCTGTTGAACCAGTTGAAGAGGATGCGCAAGGCGTCGTCCTGGCCGAGCAAGGGCGCGTTCGGATCGGTATTGATCGCGGGGCCCAGGTACGCCCACTGGAAGGTGGCGGGAACGCCGCCCGCGGAGCTGCTGTCGCCGATGCTGTTGGCGAGCGCCGCCACGTACACGCCGTAGCTCGCATGGAAGATCCAGTTGCCGTCGCCCCGCGGATCGAAGGTCGCCGCCAAGCGGGGGCTGAACTTGGAATCGTTAGCCACCTTCTTGCCTTCTTCGTTCGTGCCGTCGTTCTTGTCGTAGCGCACGCCGACGTTGAAGGTCAGCCGGTCGCTGAAGCGCCAGGTGTCGTTGGCGAACAGCGAGTTGGTCTTGAAGCTTGTCCCCTGGGTGGTCTTCGCGATCGGGTTGAACTGGATGATCGTCGAGCCGTCGCCGTTGAAGACGGGGTAGATGACGCCGTTGCGGACTAGCGTCGTGGTGCCGAAGACCCGGTAGTCGCTGCCCGACTGATGGTTGTCGGCGGCGCGGATGTCGTCGTAACTGTCGTAGCCGGCCACCAGGTCGTGCGAGCCCAGGCTCGGGCTGGAGAGGAAGTAGGAGAGCTTGGCCAGGCCGTTCTTGTTGTTGCGGTCCTCGGGCCTGCAGACGCCGCAGAAGGTCGGGCTGTGGTAGCGGGCGTTGCCGTGGGCGCGGTCGAGGAGCAGGGTGCCCTCGATGAGGTCCGTCGTCGGGGCGCCCGAGCCGATGAAGGAGAACTTCCGCTCCGAGTACTGGGCCGTCAGCAGCAGGTTGTCGGTGAAGGTGCCGGTGTAGTTGACCGACCAGAGCTTCTGCGGCGTCTCTCGCGTCACCAGGCTCTCGGCGTCCAGGATCGAGCCGAACGAGTTGCCGACCTCCTTGTCGTCGATCTTGCTGTACGAGCCAAGCAGGGTGTGCCGCGGCGTGATCGTGGCGGTGAGCTTGCCCTCGTAGCGCTGCTGGTCCCGATCGTTCGTATAGGACCCACCGGGGTAGGCCGAGGTCGGCGCGGTGAAAGAGAGCGACTGGGTTTTGTCTTGGGAGCGGCCGGCGGCGAAGAACCAGAGGCGGTCCTTCATGATCGGGCCGCCCAGGGTGGCCTCGTAGGTCGGCACGATCTTGTCGGTCTGGACCACGGGCGCGGTTCCGACCTGCGGCCTCTTCTCTTCCCACTTCTGGTTGTTGAAGGTGGTGCGTAAGGAACCCGAGAAGTCGTTGCCGCCGGATTTGGTGATGACGTTGACCACGCCGCCCGAGAAGCGGCCGTACTCGGCCGAGACGCCGGCCGTCGCCGTGGTGGTCTCCTGGATGGCGTCCTCGATGAACAGGTCGAACGCCTGGCCGCGGATGTTCTCGTTGAGCACTACGCCGTTGATCATGAAGAGGTTCTCGTAGGTCGGAGCGCCGGAGATCGTGATGTTGCCGAGCCCGGTGTCGTTGGACTTGCTAGGCCCGTTCGGCTGCACGCCCGGCGACAGGGCCACGATCTGGTTGATCGTGCGTCCCGTCGGCAGCTCATCGACCAGGGTCTTGGTGTAGGTCGTCGCGGACTGCACGCTGCGCGAGATGTCCTCCAGGCTGCCGGTGACGACGATCTCCTCGGTCACCGCGGTAGCCGCCATCTCCGTGTCGAGCGTGCTCGACTGCGCGGCGGAGAGGCGGGTCTGCTGCTGCACGGTCTGCAGACCCTCCAGCTCGAAGCTCACGGTGTAGTCGCCCGGCGGCAGCGACGGGAAGAGATAGTCGCCGGTCGGGGAGGTCCTGGTCGTCCGGGTCCCCTGCAAGTTAGGCGATTTGACCGTCACCAGCACACCCGACAGGGGCTGGTTGCCGCTCGTGACCCTTCCGGACAGCTTGCCGTTTGGATTGCCTTGGGCGTAGATCGGCAGCCCCCAGAGCAGGAGGGCGGCCAAGCCCAGGACGAAGGTTTTGACTCTCATACCGACTCCTTTCCGAGCCAATGCTCCCCGATCGCTGGGGAGCGGTTTGAGAACCTAGCGGACTGAGAACCTGAGGCCAAACTGAACGAGTTAGAGAAGCGATCAAGTTTCGTACCAACCCGCCCCGTTGTCAACCCGGCGTGACAAACCTCTGACAACTCGGGGTTTCGGCCCCCGCACCCGCTTTGGCTGGAGCCGGGATTATTCAGTCTGTTGAATATGGGAATCCAAGGATTTGGATCAAGAGAGCTCGGTCCAGAGCTCCCGCAGCGCCGCGGCAACGCCGTCGCGCAGTCCGGGCGGGGTGTAGATGCGGTAGCGGTCGATGCGCGAGAGGTGACGAATGAACTGGCTCGCCTGCTCCATCGGCTCCAGCGAGCCGTCGAAGCGTCGCACCAGGACGCGGCTGCGGCCCATGCGGTGGGGATCCTTAGCCGAGTTCGAGACCAGCAGGCTGCCGGCTCCGAAACGTTCGCGCAGTCCGGGGAGCAGCGACTCGAAGCGTTCCTTCTCCGCGCGCGGCAGGTGCTCGCGGGTCTCGAACGCCACGGGATAGTGGCGGCGCTCGACGAGGGCGCGGGCGTGCGGGCTTTGCGAGACGCGCATCGCCGACCACACGGACATGTCGTCCTGCTCGAGGAACGCCTCCGGCGCCGCCGCCCAGCGCACCCCCTGCTCCTTGAGCCATTCGTTGAGGTGCAGCTCCATGGCCTTGCCGGTGACGTTGAAGTAGACCTGAGTGAACATGTAGTAGCGGGCCATGACCAGGGCTTCGAGAGCGTGGACGCCGCCTTCCTCGACGCCGATTCCCCACTCGCCGGTATCCGGGTCCGCGATCGGCAGCATGGTGTCGAGCAGCCGCTCGAGATCGTAGGTGCCGTAGCGCACGCCGCAGAAGAGGCTGTCGCGCAGGAGGTAGTCCATCTTGTCCACGTCCAGCTCGCCGGAGACGATCTTGGCGAGCAGCCGTTCGGTCGGCGAGCCGCCGCCCTCGAGCAGCCGCTCCACGTCGGCGGTGCCGATCCCCGCGCCATGACGGCCGAAGATCTCCTCGATCTCGGGTGAGCGGAGGAGGCGGCGCGTCATTTTTTCGTGATCGATGCCGCCTTCGAACAGCTCCTCGGCCGAATGGCTGAACGGCGCGTGCCCGAGGTCGTGAAGCAGGGCGGCGGCGCGGACCAGCCGGCGCTCGGGACTGTTGGCGCCGGCCGGCAGGAGCCCCTCCCCTTTCGAGCACAGGGCGTCGTAGACGCGGCCGGCCAGGTGCATGGCCCCGAGCACGTGTCCGAAGCGGCTGTGCTCGGCCCCGGGGAAGACCAGAAAGGTGAAGCCGAGCTGGTGGATGAAGCGCAGGCGCTGCACCGGCCGGCTGTTGACTAGCGCGGTCTCCAGCGGATCGGCGCGAATGAAGCCGTGGATGGGGTCGCGGAGGGACAGCACGGAGCGCGAGGGCGGAGCGGTCAGTTGCGCTCCGATCCCTCCGACAGACGGCGGAAGGGGCGCAGCATGTCCATCACCTGCCGGCGGCTGCGGAGGATCGAGAGCACGGAGAGGCCGCGCTCGGGCAGCGACTCGCAAAGGAGCTGGAGCTTGCGCAGCGGCGGCACGTCGACGCGCGCGGCGATGCGGTTGACCAGCTCCTCGAACGCGCAGTCGCCGGAGGCGAGATCATCCACGTCGAGAGGCAGCTTGTCTCCCAGCTCTTCGCACAGCGGGCGCAGCAGCTCGACGATGGCATGGCGCACGGCGACGACGCCCGCGTCGCGCTCGTTGAGCCAGGGCTCCTCGACCGGGCGCACCAGGGCCCGGCGGTAGGGTCCGTCTCCCAGCTCGCGCTCCAGCTCGAAACGGAACTCGCCGTAGAGCAGCAGGTCCGCACGGCCGTCGGGCAGCGTCTCCAAGTCCAGCACCCGAGCCGCCGTGCCGCCGGGAAACACTTCGGCTCTCCCGCGGTCCCAACCCGGTTTGAGCAGGACGACGCCGAGCCATCGGGAGTCCTCGTCGAGCGCGGCGAGGTCCTGGATGAGCTGCACGTAGGACGGGTCGACGACGTGGAGCCGCAGCTCCGTGCGCGGGAAGTGCACGAGATCCGCGAGAGGGACGAGCGGGAGACGCGTGCCGTCAGCGCTCATGTTCGGAGTCACTATTCGAGAATGATACCGCAGTTCGCGGCGGGTTCCAGGTGCCGGCAAGGATGCCGGCGCTCCCAGGAAGCTCGATACAATGGGCTCCCATGTCCCGCGCCCGCGTCCTTTCTGTCCTTGTCGTCCTCTTCGTCCTCTGTCTACTCGCGCTCTTCCCTGCCCTCCTCCTCGCTCAGGATCCCATCGCCGCCGGCGATGCCGCCTGGGCGCGGCGCGCGGAGGGGCACCAGGGCGACCATGCCCTTCCCGGGCCGATCGACGAGGCCATCGCGGCGTACGAGCGCGCGGTCAAGGAGCAGCCGGATCGCTTGGAGGGCACCTGGAAGCTGCTGCAGGCCTTGCACTACAAGGGGGAGTACGCGACCTCGACCCGTGACGGCAAGCAGCAGGTCTTCGCTCGCGGCAAGGAGGTCGCCGAGGCGGGCATCGACCGGCTGGCGCGGCGGGTGGGGGGACGGCAAAAGCTAGACGACATGACCCCGGCGCAGGCGGCGAAGGCCTGCTCGGGCATCCCCGAGGCCAGGCCCATCTTCCTGGAGGCGGCGGTCCACTGGGGGCTTTGGGGCGACGTCTTCGGCCGGCTGGCCGCCGCGCGCCAGGGCGTCGGTGACCGGGTGCGGCGCTACGCCGAGATCCTCATCGCTCTCGACGAGCGCTACGCGGATGCCGCCGGCCATCGCATCCTGGGAAGGCTCCATACCCTGGCTCCGAAAGTGCCGTTCTTCACCGGCTGGGTCGACCGCGACAAGGCGGTGGCGGAGCTGCGGCGGGCGGTGGCTCTCGGCCCCGACAATCTCGACAACTACCTCTTCCTGGCCGAGGCCCTGCTGGAGCACCAGCCGGACAAATCGACCGAGGCGCGGGGCATTCTGCGCCGTCTGCTCGCCCGACAGCCGGTTCCCGAGATGGTCGTCGAGCAGGAGAGGACCCTCGTCAACGCCAAAGCGCTGCTCCAGAAGTATCCTGGCTGACGTGACCCACAACGCCCCGCCGCGGCTCGATCCCCGCCGGACGCCTTTGGTCGCGGTGGCGGCGGCGGGATTTCTCGTCGCTCTCAAGGGGACCGGGGCTTGGATGACCGGCTCGCTGGCGCTGGGCTCGGCGGCCCTCGACTCGCTGATCGATCTCTTCGTCTCGGCAGCCAATTTTCTGGTGCTGCGGCGCAGCGCCCAGCCGCCCGACGCCGACCACGCCTATGGCCACGGCAAGTTCGAGAACCTGGCGGCCCTCGGCCAAGGGCTGTTCCTCGTGGCGGCCGCCGTTGTCCTGGTCTGGTCGGGAGTGCGCCGCCTGATCGAGGGTGGGGCGCCGCGGCAGACGGGCTGGGGCGTCGCGGTGCTCGCCATCTCGCTGCTGGTCAGCCTGGGAGTGGCCCACACCCTGCGGCAGGCCGCCGAGCGGAGCGGCAGTCCGGCCCTCAGGGCCGACAGCCTCCACTACGCCACCGACCTGTGGGTGAACGGTGCCGCCCTCGGCGCCCTGCTCGTCGTGCGCTGGACCGCCTGGTCGCCGGCCGATCCGCTCGTAGCGCTCGTCGTGGCCGCCTATGTCTTGCGCGCCGGCTCCTCGCTGGCGCTGGAGGCGATGGGCGACCTTTCCGACCGCGGGCTGCCGGAGCAGGAGCTGCGGCGCATCAAAGCCATCGTCGCCTCCTTCGCGCCGCGGGTCGTGGGCCTGCACGATCTCAAGACCCGGCGCAGCGGCGGCCAGCGCTTCATCGAGCTTCACCTGGAGATCCCCCGCGCCACATCGTTCGAGGACGCCCATGCGCTCACTGTAGAGGTCCTCCGCGCCGTCGAGCGCGAGCTGCCGCGGTCGAAGGTCTTCGTGCACGGCGATCCGGTCTAACCCGTCCCCCACCCGATCCGCTCCACTCCGGGCTGGTCCTTCACCCTCGCTAGCAGCTCCGCCACCGTCGCGCCGTCCGGCGGCACCGGCAGGTCGGGCGCGATCTCAGCCAGCGGCTCGAGCATGAAGCGGCGCTCGCGCAGGCGCGGATGGGGCAAGGTCAGCTCGGGAGCTTCCGAGCGCAGCTCGCCGTAGAGCAGAAGGTCGATGTCGAGGGGACGGGGTCCGAAGCGCGCGCCGCGCCGCCGGCCGGCGGCCAGCTCCAGGGCTTTGGCCAGGGCGAGCACTTCCTCGGGAGCGAGGGAGGTGAAGGCGAGGGCGGCGGTGTTGAGGAAATCCGGCTGGGGAACCAGCGAGACCGGGAGGCTGCGGTAGAGGGAGGCGACGCGCAAGGGACCCAAAACAGCCGCGAGCTGGCCTAGGGCGCCGGTCAACGTCCGCTCGACCGGGCCCAGGTTGCCGCCGAGCGCCAGCGCGACGGCGGTCCGCTCAGACCTCGTCGACCTCCTCCTCCTCCTCCTCGGCCCCGATCTCTTCGCCTTCGAGCTCAGGCTCGACCAGCTCGTCCTCGACGATGTCGGCGATCGGCTCTTCCTCGTCGATCTCGATTGGCTTGCTGACCTCCGCCTTCCGGCGCCGTCGCGACGCCTGGCCGGCGGCCGGCGACTCGGCGCGGGCGCTGTCCTTCTGGTCGGCGCCGCACTTCGGGCAGAGGGCCGCGGACTTGCCGAGATCATAAAATTTCGTGCCGCAGTTGTAGCACTCGTATTTGGTTCCCAGTTTGAGCTCAGGCATGTCGGACTCCACCCCCGCAAAAGGGCCGGTTTTCAGAGGGCGTGGAACGTAGCATCCGTCCGGAGGCGTGTCAACGGTGCGGACGAGGCAGCCCGGCCTCGCGCTTGCATCCGGAAGAAACCGGAGGGTAGGATCGTTCTCCTCCCTTGCCATGAAAGCTCTTGCCGTCATCTCTCTCACGCTGCTCCTCGCCGTACCGTCGTATGCGGCCAAGGCCCCGAGCATCCCCGATCCCATGGCTCCGGGCCTCACCGGTCCCGAGCGGCTCAGCGCCCTGGTCGAACGTGTCAAGTACGAGCAGCGCCAATTGAAGACTCTCGAAGCCCGCTTCACCCAGCAGCAGGAGAGCTCGATGCTCACCGCCCCCGAGCAATCCAAAGGGCTGTTTTCCTACGCCGCTCCGGACAGCGTGCGCTGGGAGTACGTCTCGCCCAGCCCGATCTCCGTCGTCATCCGCGGCGATGAGATGACCACCTGGTATCGCGACCTGAAGCGGGCCGAGACCCTCAAGGTGGGGCGCTACTCGAACCAGGTCTTCAAATACCTGGGAGCGAGCGGCAGCCTGCAGACCCTCCTCGAGTACTTCACGGTGAAGCTGAAGCTGCCCGAGAAGCAGGGCGACCCATACCGCATGGAGCTCCTCCCCAAGTACCAGCGCATCGCCAAGCGGCTCAAGTCGATGACCCTGTGGATCGACGGCGACACTTTCTTCCCCTCCCGCCTCAAGTACGTCGAGGCCGACGGCGATACCGTCGAGTATCAGTTCAGCGACCTCAAGCGGAACACGCCGATCCCGCCCGATCGCTTCGTGCTGAAGCTGCCGCCGGGAGTGGAGAACCGGGTGGTGGACCTGGGAGGGGCGAAGAGCAAGCCGTAGGGACCACACTTCTGGCTTAGGGCACCGCCTCCCATGCCCCTCACCTTCGAGATCCTGGCGACCAGCGGACAAGCCCGCCGCGGCCGCCTCGCGACTCCGCACGGCATCGTGGAGACGCCGGCTTTCATGCCGGTCGGCACGCTCGGGGCGGTCAAGGGAGTGACGCCGCAGGAGCTGGAGGCGGCCGGCGCTTCGCTCCTGCTCGCCAACCTCTATCATCTCGCCCTGCGCCCGGGCGTCGACGTCGTCGAGCGGCTTGGAGGGCTTCACGCCTTCACCGGCTGGAGAGGGCCGCTCCTGACCGACAGCGGCGGCTTCCAGGTGTGGAGCCTCGGCGGTCTGCGCACCGTCGACGCCGACGGGGTGACCTTCCGCAGTCACCTCGACGGCTCGCCCCTCCGCTTCACTCCCGAAGGGGTGGTGAGCTTTCAGCAGAGGATGGGGGTCGATATCGCCATGGTGCTCGACGAGTGCACCTCCTGGCCGGTCGAGCGGACGGCCGCCGCCGCATCGTGGGAGCGGACGCTGGGCTGGGCGCGGCGCGCCCGTGCGGCGTGGCGCGGGACGGGCGGTGGTCTCTTCGGCATCGTCCAGGGGAGCATCTACCGCGAGCTGCGGGAGCGCGCGGCAGCGGAGCTCGCCGGCCTCGACTTCGACGGCTATGCCATCGGCGGCGTGTCGGTGGGAGAGTCCGAGGCGGACCGCCGCGCGGTGGTGGAGTGGACGGCGCCGGCGCTGCCGGCGGCGCGGCCACGCTACCTCATGGGCGTCGGTTATCCCGCAGATATCTTCCACGCCGTCGCCCAGGGAGTGGACCTCTTCGATTGCGTGCTGCCGGCGCGCAACGCCCGCCACGGCGTGCTGTTCACCCGCGAGGGAGCCCTCAAGATCCGCAACGCGCGTTACCGGGAGGATTCCCGGCCGATCGATCCGCGGTGTGGCTGCCCGGCCTGCCGGCGGACGTCGCGGGCCTTCCTGCATCACCTCTCACGGGCCGGCGAGCTGACGGCGGCGGTGCTCGCGACGCTGCACAATCTGCGCTTTTACCTTGACTTTATGGCCGACCTCCGGCAGGCTATCCAACTCGGTGCGTTGACGGAGGCGGCGAGCCTCGCCCGCCGCGCCACCGGCGAAGATCCGCCGGAGGATGCCGACTCGGAAGTCCTGCCGGTCTCCTCCGATCCCCTTGAGCAAAGGAGCTCTTGACGGCAGGCCGATCCTGCTGGAACTCTGCACATGAACCCAATTCTCGTTCCCTCGACGGCCCTCGCCCTGCAGTCGTCTTCCGGCGCGCTGGGAGCGCTGGGCGGTCTCGTCCCCATGCTCCTCATCTTCGTCATCTTCTACGTCGTGCTCATGCTGCCCATGCAGCGTCAGCGCAAGGCCCTGCGGCAGGTGATCGAGAACCTGAAGAAAGGCGATCGCGTCCTCACCTCCGGCGGCATCTACGGCGAGGTCACCGCGGTCGAGCCGGCGACGGTGATGCTGCGCATCGCGGACAACGTCCGCGTGCGCGTTGCCAAGTCCGCGATCTCCGGCCTCGAGGCCGAAAGCAGCGATAAAGGGAGTAACTCATGAAACGACCTCTGCTCTGGCGCGGGATTCTCATCCTCGCCGTGACCGTCGTCTTCCTGGTGCTGGCCTACCCGCCGAAAGAGAAGATCAACCTCGGCCTCGACCTGCAGGGCGGCATGCACCTGGTGCTGCAGGTCCACACCGAGGATGCCCTGCGGGCGGACACCGACTCCGACCTGGCGCGCCTCCTCGATCTGGCCAAGGCAGAGGGTGTGACCGGGCTCAAGGGCCAGCGCACGGGCGACAGCTCCTTCGCCGTTTCCGGCGGCGGTCCCGACGCTCACGACAAGGTGAGCAGCCTCTACGACCGCGCCTTCCGCAACCGCTGGGAGCTGAGCCAGCGGGGCGATGCCATGGTCTTCACCATGAACGCGCAGACGGTCAACGAGGTGAGCAACGCCGCCGTCGCCCAGGCGGTGCAGACCATCGACAACCGCGTCAACGCTTATGGCGTGGCCGAGCCGGTCATCCAGCCCATGGCCACCGGCCACCGCATCCTCGTGCAGCTCCCGGGCGTCGACGATGCGGAGCGCGTCCGCCGCCTGATCAAGAGCACGGCGTTCCTGGAGTTCCGGGTCGTCAAGTTCCCCAAGGGCGGCGGCGGCGTCGGCAGCCGCGAGGAGATCCTCGCCAACTACGGCGGCAAGCTCCCCGACGACGTGGAGATCCTCGAAGGCGACCGCCTGGATGCCGACAAGAACGTCATCGGCAAGTCCTACTACGCCGTCGAGAAGCGGCGCACCGTCACCGGCCGCGATCTCGCCAACGCCAAGCCCGGCCAGGGCAACTTCAGCCAGCCGGTGGTCGAGTTCACGCTGAAGCCCGACGCCGCCGACGCCTTCGGCGAGCTGACCGGCAAGAACGTCGGCTCCGGCCTCGCCATCGTGCTCGACGGCCGGGTGGTCTCGGCGCCGGTGATCCACTCGAAGATAACCGACCGCGGCCAGATCGAGGGCAGCTTCACGCAGCAGCAGGTCCAGGACCTGGTGACGACGCTGCGCTCGGGCGCTCTGCCGGCGAGCATCACCTATCTGGAGGAGCGCACGGTGGGTCCTTCGCTCGGCCGCGACTCGATCCACGACGGCCTGCGTGCCGGCATCCTCGGCACGCTGCTGGTGGTCCTCACCATGCTGGTGTACTACCGGCTGTCGGGCGTCAACGCGGTGACGGCGCTGGTGCTCAACGTGATCATCCTGTTCGGCGGCATGGCGGCGTTCCACTTCACGCTGACCCTGCCCGGCATCGCCGGCGTCATCCTGACCATCGGCATGGCGGTCGACGCCAACGTGCTGGTCTTCGAGCGCATCCGCGAGGAGCTGCGCGCCGGCCGCACCGTGCGCTCGGCCATCGATTTCGGCTTCGACCGGGCCTTCACTTCCATCATCGACACGCACGTCACCACCATGGTCTCGGCGCTGATCCTGCTCATCGTCGGGACCGGCCCGATCAAAGGCTTCGGCGTCACCCTGTTCATCGGTCTTCTCGCCTCGCTGTTCACCGCGGTCTTCGTGAGCCGCTGGCTCTTCGACGTCGTGCTCTCCCGGCGACGGGTGCAGCAGTTGTCGATCTGAGGGCGCCGCCAGCGCGAATCAAGGAGCAAGCCATGCAACTGCTGCACGATACCCATATCGACTTCATGAAGTACCGCCGGTTCTGGATCGTCGTGTCCTTCATCCTGGTGGCGGTCGGGGTCTACTCGATGTTCGGTCCGCACCGGCTGAACCTCGGCATCGACTTCGCCGGCGGCACCCAGATCACCCTCGCCTTCCGCGAGCCGCCGAGCACCGACCGCATCCGCACCGTTCTCGAACAGGAAGGGATGCGGGAGGCGGTGATCCAACGCTTCGGCAAGGCGGAGGAACACCAGGTCATCATCAAGACCGCCGTCGCCAGAGGCTCGGAGGAAGGCAGCCGCGAGCGCGTGGTGGCCGCCCTGTCGCGCGCCTTCAACCGGGGCATGACGGGAGTGGACCTCAACCAGGTTTTCGTCGACAGCCTGACGCAGTTCCTCGTGCAGGCCGATCCGGACCACGTCGGGGCGCAGGCCGCCCCCGCCCACTACGGCGCCGTCGCCGACGCGATCATCAAGGAGCGGCGAAAGAACGGCATCTTCTCCTCCTGGGACCGCATCGCGCACGTGCCGGGGGTCTCTCCCGCGACGGTCGCCGCCCTGCAACACGGAGCCCACCTCGGCACCTTCGCGGTGCTCGGCGTCGAGAACGTCGGCCCCCAGGTCGGCCGCGAGCTGCGCAAGCAGGGCTTCCTCGCCGTCCTCCTGTCGCTGCTCGCCATGCTGGTCTACATCTGGTTCCGCTTCGAGCTGCGGTTCGGCATCGGCGCCATCATGGCGACGCTCCACGACATCATGGTGACGCTCGGCCTGTTCACCCTGCTCCACTTCGAGTTCAACCTGACCACCATCGCCGCCTTCCTCACCCTCGTCGGCTACTCGACCAACGACACCGTCGTCATCTTCGACCGCGTGCGCGAGAACATGCGGAAAAACCGGCGCAAGCCGCTCATCGAGTTGATGAACGAAAGCATCAACGAGACCCTGTCGCGGACGATCATGACCGGCGGCCTGACCTTTCTGACGGTCCTGTCGCTGCTCATCCTCGGCGGCGACGTGCTGCGCGGCTTCGCCTTCGTGATGACCATCGGCATCATCGTCGGCACCTACTCGTCGATCTACGTCGCGAGCCCGTTCGCGCTGCTCTGGGAGCACCTCTTCGGCGTGCAGGGCAAGTGGCGGAAGGGCAAGCCGGGAGCCCTCTCGCGGGGCCCGGGCGGCGAGCCGTCCCGCGGCGCCGAGCCGAAAGAACCGCGCACCGAGCCGCGAACCGGCGAGGCGCCGCCGCGCCGCCGCCGCCAGGCGCGGAAGCGGGCGTAGGCCCTCACCCCCTGGCTCAAGCGCCGCCGTCGTGCCAAGGAGCGCTGCGGCGGCGCTCCCTAGGCCTTTCGGGATATGTACTCGACGCTTCCAGCCGCTAGACTCCTCTTTCGATAACGCAGCGGACCTCGGGGAGGAGAACCCATGACTCCGTCACTCAGCATCTCCCACATCGCACAGATCTCCATCATCGTCCACGACCTCGAGCGGGCGGTGACGTTCTACCGCGACACCCTCGGCATGAAGTTCCTGTTCCAGATGCCGCCGAAGATGGCCTTTTTCGACTGCGGCGGCGTACGGCTGTATCTGGGCTTGCCCGAGGAGGCCGAATTCGACCATCCCGGCTCCATCCTCTATTACAAGGTGGACGACATCCAAGGCGCCTGGGCGGCCCTGCGCGACCGCGGTGCCGAGCTCCTGAGCGAGCCGCACTTCCTCGCGAAGATGCCGGACCACGATCTCTGGTTGGCGTCCTTCAAGGATACGGAGGGGAACACGCTGGCGTTGATGAGCGAGGTGCGGAATCCGTAGCGATCACCACAGAAACATCGGCAGCCCCATCACGGCGCTGATGTTCGGCCGGTAACGCTCGCTGTCGTAGAACCTCTCGGCGTCCACGCGTTTCTTGCCCTCGCCCACGATCTCCATGGGCTCCGTGGTGTAGCGGCCGTTCCGGATGGCGACGAGGCGGCCCGTCTTACCTTCCAGGATGAGCTCCGCCGCCAGGCTGGCGAAGTTCTTGGCCACCAGGCGATCGAGGGAATCGGGAGGCCCGGAGCGCATCAGATAGCCGAGCCGCTGATAGATCACCCGGTCGCCGGTCTGCTTCTGCAGCGCCTCGCGCAGGAAGCGGCCGACCCCTCCCAGCTCGCGGTTGCCCACGGCGTCTGCCTCGCCGGTCTCGAACGCCTTGCCGCCCTGCGGATATGCGCCCTCGGAGATGGCCACCACGGCGTAGTTGCTCGGGTTCGTCCGCTTGTCCTCGGCCAGCATGGCGACCACCCGGTCGCAGTCGAACGGCACTTCGGCGATGAGCGCCCGATCGGTGCCCGCGAGATAGGAAGCCAGCAGGCAGGTCTCCCCCGAATAACGGCCGAACAGCTCGACCACCAAAAACCGCTCGTGCGAGCCCGCCACCGTCCGCAGGTCGTTGATGAAGTTGACCGAGCGGGTGATGGCGGTCGAGAAGCCGATGCAGTAGTCGGTGCCGTAGACGTCGTTGTCCATCGTCTTCGGCACGCCGACGATGTTGACTCCCTCCATGTGCAGGCGGCGGGCGAACGAGAGGGTGCCGTCGCCGCCGATGGCGACCAGGGTGTCGAGACGGAGATAGCGGAGGACCTCCAGCGCGTAGCTGGTCAGGTCCAGCCGCCCGTCCGCGAGCCGCTCGTGCTCGCCGCCGCGCAGGTGCTCGGGGACGACGTCCGGTTTGATGAGAGCGGGATTGATCCGCGAGCTGTGGAGGATCGTGCCGCCGCTGCGGTCGATCGTCCGGGTGCTGGCCCGCGTCAGAGGGACGAGCCAGGCCGAGTTGTCGGCGTCATGAAACGGCTTGACGTGGAGCAGAGCCGCCCAGCCGCGGCGCAGGCCCTGCACCTCGTAGCCTTCCGCCTCCATCCGCCAGACGAACTGCTGGATGGCCGCGTTCAAGCCCGGCACGTCGCCGCCGCCGGTGAGGATGCCGACTCGTTTCAAACCCTCACATCCCCACCGCCACGATGCAGTCGATCAAATCCACCACGCGGTTCGAGTAGCCCCACTCGTTGTCATACCAGGCGATAACCTTGACGTAACCGTCGCCGGCGGCGCGGGTGGAGAGGGCGTCGAAGATCGAGGAGTGCGGGTTGCCGATGATGTCGGTCGAGACCAGCGGCACCTCGCTGTACTCGACGATCTTCGTCAGCAGCCCTTCCGCCGCCTCGCGCACCGCGGCGTTGACCTCATCGACCGCGGGCTTGCCGTTCAGTCTGGCCACCAGATCCACGATCGAACCGTCGGGCACCGGCACGCGCATCGCCATGCCGTCGAGCTTGCCCTTGAGCTGCGGCAGCACCTTGCCCACCGCGCGGGCGGCGCCGGTCGTGGTGGGGATGATGTTCTGCGTCGCCGCGCGGCTGCGCCGGAAATCCTTGTGCGGCACGTCGGCCAGCCGCTGATCGTTGGTATAAGCGTGGACCGTGGTGATGAATCCCTCCTCGATGCCGAACCGCTCGTGGAGGATCTTGGCGATCGGCGCCAGGCAGTTCGTGGTGCAGGAAGCGTTCGACACCAGCCGGTGCTCGGGCTTCAACGTGTCGTCGTTGACGCCGACGACGATCGTGGCGTCGATCTCGTCCTTGGCCGGCACGGTGAGGATCACTTTCTTGGCGCCGCCGTCGAGATGTTTCTGGAGGCCTTCCCGCTTGGTGAAGACGCCGGTCGATTCGACGACGATGTCCACTCCCAGATCGCCCCAAGGGATCTTCGCCGGATCCTTCTCGGCCGTCATGGCGATCTTGCGGCCGTCGACGTACATGTAGTCGTCGTCGGCGGTGACCTCCTTCGGGAAGACTCCCATCACCGAGTCGTACTTCAGGAGGTAGACGAGCTGCTGGTTCTCGAACAGGTCGTTGATCCCCGCGATCTCGATGTCGCTGCGGTCCGAGAGGATACGGAAGACGGTGCGGCCGATGCGGCCGAAGCCGTTGATGCCGATCTTGACGCTCATCGCGCGGCCTCCTTCCCGGTGCGGTCGAGCTGCTCGAAGCAGCGGATCAGGTCCACGACCCGGTGGGCATATCCCCAGCCGTTGTCGAACCAGGTCAGGGTCTTCGAGACGTCGCCTCCCAGCACCATGGTGGCGAGGCTGTCGTAGGTGCCCGAGTACGCGGAGAGCAGGATGTCGGAAGAGACGATCGGGTCATCCTCGTAGGCCAGGATGCGTTTCCAGCGGGCGCTGCCCGCCGCGGTCCGCACCACCTCGTTGACGGCCTCGACGGTGACCGGACGCTCGTGCCAGCAGACGAGGTCCACCACCGAGCCGTTGGGCACCGGCACGTTCATGGCGAGACCGGTCACCTTGCCCTTGAGCTCCGGCAGCAGGTCCATGATGACCTCGGCCGAGTTGGTCTCCTGCGGAATGATGTTCTCGCCCGCCGCGCGGCCGCGGCGCGGATCGTCGGCCGGCACGTCCGCCAGCCGCTGCTGATTGGTGAAGGCGTGAACGGTGGTGAGAAAAGCCCGCCGGATGCCGAAGGCGCCGTTGAGGATTTCGAGCACCGGCGCCGCGGCGTGCGCGGTGCACGAGGCGTTGGAGACGATGCGGTGCTCCGGCTTGAGCCGGTCCTCGTTGACGCCGAACACGACGGTGATGTCCGGCGGCTCGGCCGGCGGCGAGCAGAGCACCACGCGCCGGGCGCCCGCTTCCAGATGGCGCTCCACCTCGGCGCGGGTGCGGCCGTGGGCGGTCGCCTCGATGACGGTATCGACGCCGAGGTCACCCCAGGGTGGCGGCGTCTGCGTGCCCTTCTCCTCGGTGAACATCCGGACCTGCCGGCCCGCGACGTAGAGGTGTCCGTCACGCACGCTCAGCTCGTCCGGAAACCGGCCCAGGATCGTGTCGAAGCGCAGCAGGTAAGCCAGGGCGGCCGGGTCTGCGACGTCGCTGACCGCCTCCAGGCGTATGTCGTC
>Ga0075436_100000740_pt1 | contig 21667 bp, 17 predicted proteins | sample RhiMethybrSRZTD5_FD_75303 | JGI IMG/M metagenome (GOLD analysis project Ga0075436, IMG submission 75303) | Populus rhizosphere microbial communities from Tennessee, USA - Rhizosphere MetaG P. TD hybrid SRZTD5 | ecosystem: Host-associated > Plants > Roots > Rhizosphere > Soil | place: USA...
CACCGTGAGGGGCTGCGTGTAGGCGCGGCCGCCCACCGTCAGTCGCACGAGGTAACGCCCGGGAAGCACCCACGGCCCGCGCGGCTCGCGCGGCGTGTTCTGCAAGACCGCCGCGATGGGATAGTCGTGACGCAACGCCGCGGGCGGGGGCCCGTGCAGGTCCCACACGAAGCGATGCATGCCGGGGTCGCGAGCGAGGCGCTGCGGTCGCCGGATCCACCACGGCGGAATGTTCAGGCCCGAATCGGGCGGCTCGGGCGCCTCGTCACTGGAAAACCGCCGCACCACCGCTCCAGCGCGATCGAGGATCTCGAGGAGCACCGGCCCGGCGACCGCCCGCGAGAGATAGTAATCGAGCATCGCTCCGTCGGGCGGATTCTGCCCCGCCGGCTCGTCGATGGGGAGCGGCGTGTCGGTGTTCTCGTTCCAGCGAGCCCGCACGGCGCCGGACGGCCGAAAGAGGTACGCGCCCGTCGCCCGCGCCGTGTCCGTCGCGTCGCGCAGCTCGCGCAACGGCGCGATCCCGTCGAGAATCCAAAATGACCGGCCATGCGTCCCGACGACGAGATCGCTGTCGTGCACGACGAGGTCGCGCACCGCCGTCGCGGGCAGGTTGAGCCGAAGCGATTGCCAATGATCACCATCGTCGAACGAGACGTACACGCCGCGCTCGGTACCGGCGTACAACAACCCGCGGCGCACCGGGTCTTCGCGCACGGCGTTCACGACTTCGTTCGACGGCAGTCCCGCGACCGGCTCGGTCCACGTGGCTCCACCGTCCGTCGTGCGATACACGTGCGGGCGCAGGTCGTCGAGGCGGAAGCGATTGACGGCCGCGTACGCCGCGAGGGTGTCGAAATGGGAAGCCTCGATGAGCGAGACCTTGCTCCACGGCGTGAGCGCCGGAGGGGTGACGTTCTTCCATGTCCGACCCCCGTCGTGCGTCACATGCACGAGCCCGTCGTCGGTACCGGCCCACAGCAGACCAGCCCGCCGCGTCGAGGGCGCGATCGTGTAAATCACGCCGCGATGCTTGCCGTGCTCCGGGTCGAGGGTGGTGAACGCGCCGAGCGTTGCGGGCACGTCGTACGCCGCGCGCGTCAGGTCCGGACTGATCGTTTCCCAGCTCGCGCCGCCCGTCGTGGTGCGAAACAGCACGTTCGCGCCGAAATAGAGGACGCGCGGATCGACGGGGGAGAACAGCAACGGCATGGTCCGCACGAAGCGGTAGGTCCCGGTCCGCACCGGCTCGGGAGACACGTCCTGCACTTCGCCCGTATTCCAGTCGAACCTCGTGACCCGGCCGCCGTACACGATGTTGGGATGGAGCGGATCGGGCGCGACGTACCCGTACTCCTCGACACCCACCGGATGCCAGTCCCGAAAGGTGATCTGCCCATCGTTGCCGCGGCTCACGATCCCCACCGACCCACTCTCCTGTTGGCCGCCGTAGACCCAGTACGGGTAGCGTCGATCGGTGGCGACGTGATAGAACTGCGCCGTCGGCTGATTGTACCAGGAGCTCCAGGTTTCGCCGCCGTTCACGGTCACCACCGCACCCTGGTCGCCCGCGAGCAGGATGATCCCGGGATCGCGTGGATCGATCCAGAACCGATGGTAGTCGTCGCCGCCGGGAGCTCCGCGGAGCGCGGCGAAGTTCGCCCCGCCATCCACGGATTTCCAGGCGACGATGTTCGCCACGTACACGGCGTCGGGGTTCTGGGGATCGACCTTGACCTCGTTGAAATCACCGTCCCGTCCCCATACCCGCTCATCCGCGTTCACGAGCCGCCAGTGCTCGCCGCCGTCATCCGACCGGTACAGTCCCCCGCCCTTCGCCGCGCCCACCACAGCGTACATGCGCGCCGGAGTGCTCGGCGCTACCGCCAGACCGATGCGGCCCAGTCCTTCCGCCGCGCCCGGCAGGCCCGCCGTGATCTGTCGCCACGTAGTGCCGCCGTCGCTCGACTTGTAGAGCCCGTTGTTGGCCGAGAGGGTCCAGGAGCTCCCGATCTCCCAGGGCGCCTGCCGCGCCGCCCACAGCACGGCGAATACCGTTTCGGGGTTGCCCGCGTCGGCCGCGAGGTCCACCGCGCCCGTGTTCTCGTCCTTGTACAGCACCTTCTGCCAGGTCTCTCCCCCGTCCGTGGTCCGAAACACACCCCGCTCCTCGTTCGGACCGTACGGATGGCCGAGCACCGCGACCCACACGCGTCGCGCATCCCGTGGATCGACCAGGACGGCCGGAATTTGCTGGCCGTCGTCGAGGCCGCGATGCGTCCACGTCACGCCGCCGTCGGTCGACTTGTAGATCCCGTCCCCGACCGACAGATCCGGCCGTTGCAGCCCTTCGCCGGTCCCCACGTACAGTGTCCGCGGATCGGACGGCGCCACTGCGATCGCGCCGATCGAGCCGGTCGGCTGGCCGTCAAAAACGGGCGACCACGTCCGGCCGTAGTCCGCGCTCCGCCAGACGCCGCCGTTGTTCACGCCGATGTAGAGAACGTCGGGGGCGCCGGGTACCCCCGCGGCCGCCACGGTGCGCCCGCCCCGAAACGGTCCGATCATGCGCCAGCGCAACGCGGAGTAGAACGCGGGATCGTACTGCTGGGTGTGGGCGCAGACGGGTGCCAAGGCCGCGAGAATGACGACGACGAGCGACACACGAGGCAGTTGCGGCACGTTCAACCCCTTATTGAGAGCGGATGTGTCGCGGCGCGGAAGCGCGACGCGTCGAGCAATCGAGCGACCGAGACGCCGGGGACCGGCATACGACCTTCGCGGCTCATCGTCAACTTGATGACATCTCTATCGCGCCCGAACCAGCGCGCACTCGGCTCCAGGTCCGACGGATACGCGCAGCCCGGCAGCGCGGCAATCGCGAGGCCGGCCTGGGATCCGATTCCCGATTCGGGCATCGTCCCCGCCCACACCTTGGCGCCGCATTCCTCTGCCACGCGGTAGATCCGACACGCTTCGGTGAGCCCGCCCACCCGGTGCACCTTGATATTCCACACCCTCGGTCCGCCGAGCGACACCATTTGACGCGCCGTTCCGGCATCGCGCAAGGTCTCATCGAGGCACAGTTCCGTCTTGAGCGTTTGCGCGAGGCGGGCATGCCCGACGAGCTCTTCGGGCGCCAGCGGTTGCTCGATGTAGAGGAGGCCCGCCTCGTCCAGCGCCCGTAATGCCCGCTCGTGATCCGGCCACGCGTAGGCGCCATTCGCGTCGACGGTGAGCGGGAGATCGGTGCCGGCCATGCCGGCGCGGGCGGCCGCGACCGCGACCTCGTCCCAGCCCGGGGCGACCTTGATCTTCACACGCCGATAGCCATGCTGCAGGGCCTCGTAGACGCGGCGGGTGAGCGTCTCGGGACGACGGTCCTCGGGAATCCCGATCGCCACGCCGCAGGCAAAACTTGCGGCCGGGGCGACCTCGAGCCGTTCGCCCACGAGCTGGGCCAGCCCGGTGCCGCGGCGGTGCGCCTCGAGATCCCACGCGGCCGTTTCGATGCCCGCGCGCGCGAAGGGATTCCCGCGCACGTGCTCCCGCAGGGCGGCATCCACGGCCTCCGGCGACTCGAACTCCCGGCCGGCGACCCGAGGCACCAGGACACGCGGGATGAGATCGCGCGCGCTCCAGAGCGTCTCCTCGGAATAGAACGGCAGCTCGTCGGGAGCCGCCTCGCCATATCCGACGTGCCCGTGATCGTCGTGCAGCACCACGACGACGGACCGCCGCGCGTCGATCCGCCCGCCCGAGATAATGAACGGCTCGGCGAACGGGAGCTCGAGGGCGAAGAGGTCAACTTTCGCGATGCGCACGCTGAGTCACGTCGAGGAAATGCAGCTCACCGCCGCGTCGCTCGAGCTCGCCGTCCGCCTCGAGCTCGAGCAGCCCCGCGATCAATCCCTCCCGAGGGTGAAAGACGAGCGCGTGCAACACCCGAGCGGTCCGGGACCCCTGCGTCGCGGGGTACTCGGAGAGCGCGAGCTGAAAGAACGTGTGGAGCTGAGCGCTCTCGCAACCTCGACGAGCGTACTCGAGGAGCATGCGGCCGGAGGTGATGTTGCCGGTGCCGGAGAGGCTCGAGAGGTCGGTAGAGGTCGGTAGAGGACGGTAGGGGTAGAGGTCGGTAGAGGTCGGTAGAGGACGGTAGAGGTCTAATACGCGGAGATTCCTGTCGCTCAGGTCCCATCCCCCATAGGCCAATCCGAGCTTTGAATCGAAGAGCCGGTTGAAGCATACGAGCGTATCAGCGCCGCGCGTCGCCCGGATCATCTCGACCTGAAAGGCATCGTCGAACCGCGCGTTCATCAGCTTCACCGCGATGCGGACGGGCATCGGCGACGCAGAACGGATCTGCCGTGGGACTTCTTGAAGCCATCGCAAGATCTGCGCGCGGTCATCCGCGAGCGCGTCCCCGGCGAGGGTCGGTGAGAAATCCTTCTCGACCAGGAGCGGTGGCTCGCTCCATGCGCCGGCGAGCGCAGCCGTGGTGTGGCGGTACTCGGCCTCACGGAACGACTCGTCCAGACGCGGCAGGTGATACTTCACCGACGGCACAACGAGCAAGCGGCCCGCGCGGGTGAGGTCCCGCCCGGCGCGCACCAACGCGAGGTAGTCCGACAACGAGCGGTCCCAGCCGCGTCCCTTCCAGGTGACGGTCCACCCCGGACGTCCGTCGGCAGACGGGCGTCGTTCCACCGCCATCCGCGTCTCGTGAATCGCCCACGCCGCCATGGCCCGCGCGCCGGTCGCGTCTTCCGCAATGAGGGTCTTGAGCACGACGAACGCGAGGCCCGCCCGGGCGTCCTCCTCGAGCTGGCCCTCGTTGAGGGAGAGCTGCCCGGAGCCTTTCCCGATGGGGTGAGGAATCGCTTCACCGAGGTAGCGGGCACTGAGATCGACGCGATACTCGGCGCGCACCAAATCCGTGAAATCCCGCGGCCACTCCCGACCGAAGCGCTCGAAGTCTCGCTCGAGCGCGGCCGTCGTCCTAACGGGCAAAGCGGGAGAGGAGGAAATCGGGATCGGGCGCGCCCCCCGAGAGCACCAGCTGCGCGACGAGCTCGCCCACGGCGGGTCCGTGCTTGAAGCCGTGTCCCGAGCCTCCGCCCACGAGCCACGCATTTCCCGCCGTCGGATGACGGTCGATGATGAAGTGCTCGTCCGGCGAGTTCTCGTACTGGCACACGCGCGACTCGAGCAACGGAGCGTCCTTGAGCGCCGGAAAACGGTACCCGAGGTACTCACGAGCGGTGCGCAGCGCCTCGGGCGTGGGGAGGCGTTCGCCGCTCGTGGGATCGAACGCGGGCCCGCGCGTATCGTCCGCGACCTTGAAGCCGCGCCATTCATTGCCAGGAATGCCGTACATGAAGTGCGTGCCGTGGTCGGCCCAGACCGGGAGCGCTTCCTCCGTGAAGCGACGATCGCCGCGCGGCGTGCCGAAGAAGAAGACTTCCTGCCGCGTAGCGCGCACGCGGTCGCCGATCACATCCGGGAACAACTTCCCAAGCCACGGCCCGCAAGCGAAGACGTAGTGGTCGGCGACGAGGCTCGTCTCATCGGAGAGCGTCACACCGGGGAGCTCGCCTCCTCGCGGCGACTGCGGGTCCGCCGCGAGCTGGCGATACTCACCGCCCTCGGCGAGGAAGCCGTCCAGCACGGTCGCGCAGGCACGCCGGGCGGTGAGGTATCCGCCCTGCCGCTCGAAGATGGCCCAGCGGACGCGATCGCAATTGATCTGCGGGTAGCGCTTCGTGGTCTCCCGATCCGAGAGCTCCTCGAACTGGACGCCGACATCCTTCAAGAGCGGCAGCGCCGCTTTCTCGTACTGATCGTCGCCCTCCACCAGCCACAGCACCCCGATCCCGTGATACAGCTTGCGCGCCCACCGTCGTTCGTGCTCCTGCCACAGCGTCAAGGCGCGCGCGGCGAGTCGCGTGTACACGACGCGGGGCCCGTAGGTCGCGCGAATCACCCGCGTTTCCCCGCCCGAGCTCGCGCGCGAGTTGCCGGGCCCCCACGCGTCGACCAGCGTCACGCGGGCCCCACGCCGCAGCAAATACAACGCGGTCCAGCCGCCGAACGCGCCGGCGCCGACCACCACGACGTGTGGCTGTTTGGTCATCGAGCCCCAGCCCTTCGGAAGAGGCAGCGCGGCCAGTGCCGCGCCCACAGTCCCGCAGCGTTCGAGAAACGACCGCCGCGGGATGCATTTCACGGGAGGCTGACGCGAACCCCGCGCGCGTCCCGCACCGCCCGCCGCACCGCGTCTCGCTCGTCGGCCGGGAGGGGGGGGCCCCACGGATCATCGCACGCGTCGTCGGGAATCACGCCCTCGGCCGCCAGCGCCCAGAGCATCCGACGCACGTACCCCTCCATCGGCGGGACGAAGGTCGCGCCGGCGAACCGATCACACAAGCCGGACAGCTTGACGAACTTACCGAAGTCGCCGGTGCGGAACGACTCGATCAGACCGAGCTGGAAATTCGTCAGGGCCGCGCCCAGGCCGATCAGGGCCGCGCGGGCGCCCATGGTGAAGGAGTAGCCGAGGAACCGGTCCTCGCCCGTGAGGAGGAGCTTGTCCGGGTGGTCTCGCATCAAGCCGGCGATTCGCTGGAACGTCAACACCGAATCGAGTGTGGCGACCTTGATGCCGATCACGTTGGGCAGGGAGAGGAGGGCGTGGAGGGTTTGATTGTCGTACGCCACACCGCCCGCCCCGCCGTACAGATAGAAGGCGATCACCGGGAGCTCCCGGCTCAGCGCGTCGTGAAACCCCACCGGGTCGTCCGGGCGCGGAAATGCCAGCAGCGCATCCGCGCCACCGGCTTTCGCTTCTTGCGCCATCTCGAGGCTGGATGCGCCGGCCACGATCGCGCTGAGCGGCAGGGCCGCGCGCCACGTCGCCAGCACTCGCCGCCGCTGGTCCGACGAGAGGTGAGGCCCCCGCCCCGTGTGGGCCCACACGGCGACGCCGGCCACCTGGTGCTCCGCCATCCAGGCCGCGTACGCCTGAAGCGCGTCCCCCGCCAGCTCGCGACCCCGGAACGGGACGGGCACGGCTGGAATGAGGCCCCACTCGAGCCGATGTCGGAGCTGCGGGGACGTGACGGTCACGCGGCGAGTCCTTTCTCGAGGTTGCCCGACTCGATCGCCGCCCGCTGGTCCGCGGGCAGTCCGAGAAGATCGAGCTTTGCGACGCTGCACTCGGGGATCCGGAGCGGCTGGCCGGTGCCGAACACGAACCGATCGACACCGATGGTGCCGAGCAGGGTCTCGAGCTGATCCTCCGGGGGGCCCCAGATCCAGCTGACGTCCCACCAGAGCCGTGCCGCCTCCTCCGGCGTGGACCCGAAATGCACCTCCTCGATGAACGCCCGGTCCGCGTGTGTGATCAGGAGACGGACGTCCTCGTCGCTGCGGACCAGCGCGCGAACGGCGGCCGCCGGGAGCTCGGACGCCCGATCGTTTATATGGCGTTGCCGTCCGTCCTCCAGCCGCACCGCCATGACCAGCGGAAGCTTGGCGGCCCCGCACGCCGCGACCAGCACGCGCATCTCCGGACCGGCGGCCTCGATGCCGTAGTACAGCGGATCGCAGCGCGCCGCTGGAGCGTGATGGTCCGCCGCTTCACCGAGGGCGGCGTCCCAGCCGGTGAGACCAGGGTGAACAGCGGGCACCGGCCTGAGTCGTGTGGTGGACGCCGCGGCCTGGTACAGCCACTCGTTTCCCTCCATCGGATCGCGCCAGAACATACTGGGCAGGTGACTGATCCATGCCACGTCGATCCCCGTGCGGTCCAGCGCGGGCAACAGTTTCTCGACCGCGGTACCCGGTACCCGGCGGAACGGGTACGCCCCGACAAACGCGTTGACGTCGATTCGCATCAGTCGGCGGGAAACGCGCCACGCGGGAAAACGCTCGCCGCGTTTCGCCACCTCACGAGCTCGAGCTCGCGCGGTGGGAGCAGTCGCTCGAGATAACGCAGTTTGGCCCAACCGGTATCCATGGTCAGGTCCGTCCCGAAGAGGAGACGCGTGGGGCCAACGGCGTCGAGACACGCTTCGAGCATGCCGCCATCTGCGCCGCTCCCCGAGAGATCGATGTAGACGTTCGGCGCGGTCCCACGTCGGAGCTCGGCGAGTGAGTGCTGCCAGTCGCCCCCGCCGCCGATGTGGGCCAGGATGAAACGCACCTTGGGATGCCTCGCGGCGAGCGCGCACAGCTCGGCACCATCGGACGCTTCCTGGCCCGGCCAGTCGTGGCGTCGATGTTGCCAGACGTGATGCAGCAGCGGAACCCCGCGCTGGGCAGCCAGCTCGCAGATGGGATCCAGTAGCGGATCAGTGGCGCGCCGGCTCGCGGCGAGCTTGATGCCCACCATGCCCGCTCCGAGGCAGCGCGCGATCTCGGCGCGGGCATGCACGGTGTAGTTCGGGTTAACGGTCACATACCCGCGTATCGCGTCCGGATGCTCGCGCGCCAGAGCCAGCAACGCGTCGTTGCCGTGCTCCAGGTCGCGGGGTGAGGGGAAGTACGTCGGAGACGTCCGGCCGAAGCTGCCCAGGATCGACGCGACGTGGATCGTGATGCCGATCTTCCGGCCCGCCCCGATCCGGCTCGCGTTGCGCTCGCGCCAATCCGCCCGGGGTGTACGATCGTGATAGAAATGCGCGTGAACGTCGATCAGCATGCACCAATCTGAGTCCCTAGACGCCAAGACGCCAAGTTGCACGGGGCGTGCGGCGCAAGTGACGAGGCCGAGCCCTCTTGCATCTTGCCATGAGGGACCGCTGGTGATCTGCGTCTTGGCGCCCACTGAGGCGTTCCCTATTTTGTGCCGACATGCGCACTCCTCCTCAGCCGCCGCGACCGCCCAGTCCGCCGCCGCGCGGCCCGACGCCACCCCGCGGCCCCACACCCCCCAAGGCGGGTCCGCCGCCGCGGCCCACCGTCAAGCCGACTGCCGCTCGTCCCCGGCCGCCGCGCAAGCTCCCAGGATGGCTCGCGCGGGCGCAGCGCTTGCTCTTCCAGCCGACCCAGGAGTGGGCGACGATCGCCCCCGAGTTCACGAGCGCCGGCCCGATCTATACACGCTACCTGATCCCGATGACGGCGATCGGCCCGATCGCCGCGACGATCGGGGCGGTGCTGTTCGACGGCGAGCGCGGCAGTGCGCTGACGTTCGGCGTCGTCCCGGTCAAGCTCGGCACGGCGGTCCAGGCGGGGGTCCTCGAATTCGTGCTCAATCTGGTGGGCGTCTACGCGTTGGCGGTCGCAATCGATGCGATCGGTGCGTGGGTCGGGGGGCAACGGAACCGCGTGCAGGCGCTGAAGGTCGCGGCGTACGGCACGACGCCGTACTGGCTGGCGGGCGCGTTCGCCGTGTTCCCCAGGATCGAGCCGCTCGGGATGCTCGTCGGGCTCTACAGCATCCGTCTGTTCGCGGCGGGACTCCCGCCCGTCATGAAAGCACCGCGGGACCGGACGGCGGCCTATACCCTGCTGACGAGCATCGCGGCGGGGCTGATCGTGCTCATCATCACGGCTATCATCACCTACCTGGTCGTGACCTAGCGCCGCTCCCGAAACGCCGCGCGCGCCACACCACCCTCGCGCGCGAGCAACGGCCCCGCGGCCGCGAGGCCCGCGAGGGCAAACAGCGCGAGTGCCGCACAATCGAGTGCGATCGGCAGCTCCCCCCCGTACCCGGCGTCCGTCCATCTGGTGAGCAGCGCGTGCTTCAGCAGATCCACGCCGTACGCGAGCGGATTCACGTGCGCCAGTACGTGGAGCACCGGACCGAGATGCCGCACGGGGTAGAGCGCGCCCGAGAGGAACAGCATCGGGAAGACCACGAAGTTCATCACGCCCGCGAAATTCTCGATCGAGCGCATCCCGGCCGCGAGCACGACCCCGATGGCCCCGAGCGCGAGGCCCAGGAGCACGACGGCGACGAGCGCGAGGAGCGCTCCGGCGGGCGTTGGTGTGAGACCGACGACCGGCAGCAGGATCGCCGCGACGACGACTGCCTGCGCCGTCCCCACGAGCGTGGCGCCCAGCGTCTTCCCGAGCGCGACCGTGCCGCGCCGGATCGGCGCGACGAGCATCAGGCGCAGCACCCCCGCGTCCCGATCGATGACCGTGGAGAGCGCGGCGAGCAGCGAGCCGAACATTACGACCATGCCAAGGAGGCCCGGCGCCATGTAGACGCGATAGTCGATTTCGCTGCGACCGGCGAACACGGCCGCGAAGCCCGCGCCCGCAAAGATCAGCCACACGAATGGCCGCGCAACGCTCGACAGCGCCCGACCCCGCTGCCGGAGGAACCGCACGAATTCGCGGACGACGATGCCGTACACCGCGCGCATGTTCAGGTCGTGCCGCTCTCGGCCAGCTCGTGGCCGGTGCGCGCCAGAAACACTTCCTCCAGGGACGCCACCCCGGCCGCCCGCTTGAGCTCCGCCGGCGTCCCGAGGGCGGCAATGCGACCCCGATCCATCACCGCCACCCGGTCACAAGGCTCCGCTTCCTCGACGTAATGCGTGGTCAAAAACACCGTGAGGCCGGACGCCGCGCGCAGGTTGCGGATCAGGTCCCAGAGGGAGCGGCGCGCGCGGGGGTCCAGACCCGCCGTGGGCTCGTCGAGGAAGAGCACGCGGGGCTGATGCAGGATGCCCCGGGCAATGTCCGCGGCGCGGCGCATTCCCCCCGACAGCGTGCGCACCAGATCGCGGCGCCGCTCGTCGAGCCCGAACTGACGGAGTAACGCGTCGATGCGAGGACCTGCTTCGCGATCGGGAAGGTTCCAGAGCCTGGCCGCAAAGCGGAGATTCTCTTCGATGGTGAGATCGCGATCGAGCGTCGTCTCCTGGAACACGAGCCCGATGCTGCGCCGGACGGCGAGGCCGTCGAGGCGAACATCGTGACCCGCCACGCTCGCCGATCCCCGAGAGGGTGTGAGGAGCGTCGCCAACAAGTGGACGGTGGTAGTCTTGCCCGCGCCGTTCGGGCCGAGAAACCCGAAGAACTCGGCGTCGCGTACTTCCAGGTCCAGTCGATCGAGCGCCGTGACCGGACCGTAATCCTTCCCGAGTCCCCGGGCGTCGATCGCGGCGGCGGTCATCCCTTCGCCGCGAGCGCCCGCGACGCGGGCGCCGCACGGTAGGTCCACTCGTCCGGCGATTGACCGGTTGTGGCTGAACGCTCCACCGCGGCGACCACCGCGTCGATCAACGGGCGATGCGGCGACAGCGAGCACACGGGGTCGGTCACCGCGGCGTCGCCCGCCACGAGGAACGCCTGGCAGCGACATCCGCCGAAGTCCTGGGCCTTCCGCGGACACGAGCGGCACGGCTCGGGCATCCAGGCATCACCCCGAAACCGCTGGAATGCGTCCGAGTGCTCCCAGATCCACGCCAGCGACTTGTCGCGGACGTTCTCGAAGGTGAGGGTCGTGATCCGGCCGGCCGCGTGGCACGGCCACACCTCCCCGGCCGGCGTCACCGTCATGTACGCCCGCGCCCAACCGCCCATGCACGGCTTGGGATACTGCTCGTGGTAGTCGGGCAGTACCCACACGATCTCGAGCGTCGTACCGAGGCGCGCCCGCTCCCGTTGTACGACTTGCCACGCCTGGTCGAGCTGGCCCTTGGTCGGCATGAGCGCGTCGCGGTTATGAAGCGCCCATCCGTAGAATTGCGTGTTGGCAAGCTCGATCCGCTCAGCGCCGAGCGACTCGGCGAGCCGGATCAACGCCTCGACCTGGTGAAGATTCCGTCGATGGAGCACGACGTTGAGGGTCAGCGGGAATCCCAATTCACGCGTGTAGTGGTACGCGGCGATCTTGTCTCGGTAGGCTGCCGTCCCCGCCACGAGGTCAGATGTCTCTTCGTCGGCGCCCTGGATGCTGATCTGCACGTGGTCGAGGCCTGCCGCCTTCAGCGTGGCGAGCCGCTCTCTCGTAAGGCGATACGCCGAGGTGATGAGCGACGTGTACAACCCGACGTTATGCGCCGTGCGGATCAATTCGTCCAGATCGGGTCGGAGCGTCGGCTCGCCGCCGGAGAGACCGAGCTGGAGGACGCCGAGCGCCTTCGCCTCGCGGAACACCCGACACCACTCCGCCGTCGAGAGCTCCCGCCGGAACCGCCCCCCGGCGAAGTCCAGCGGGTTCGAGCAATAGGGACATTGCAGCGGGCACTTGTACGTCAGCTCAGCCAGCAGCCAGAGCGGCTTAGGGTCCATACGTCACGAGCCCCTTGGCGGCCAAGCCTTCGAGAAAGGCGCCGACGTCCGCCGCGAGACCGGTCGTCTCATACCGGCGCTCCAACGTCACGACGATGTCGGCAAGCGAACGCGTCCCGTCGCACAGTTTGAGGATCTCGACCCCGGTGGCGTTCAGCGTCACGAGTCCTTCCGGATACAACAGAACGTCCCGCCCGCGCACGTCGTCCCGCTGAAGACGTGCTTTGGGGTGCAGCCGCGGCGAGGAGGCGTCGGTCATAGCGCTCACCCTGCGCTGCCCGGGAGGGGACCCCGCTCGACCGCGTCGAGCAGACACCACAGGACATCGCACTTGAACTCGAGCGCCGCGACCGCGCGGTCCTGCTCGGCGCGACTCCGGAAGCGGTCGGTGACGAGCGCGAGGGCGTACTCGGCGTCCCGAGGCGCCTGGGTGAGCCGGTTCTTGAAATACTGGAGGCCTTCCGGGTCGACCCATTTGTAGTGACTGAGCATCGCGGCAAGCCGCTCCTTCACGATGAGCGGAGCGAACATCTCCGTCAGCGAGGCCGCCACCGCTTCGAGCCACGGCTTGAACCGGCAGAAGTTGACGTAGGCGTCCACGGCAAACCGGACTCCAGGAAGGAGGCGACGCTGGCCGAGCAGGTCGTCCCGGGGAACGCCCATCGCCTCCCCGAGCCGCAGCCAGGCCTCGATGCCCCCCTCTTCCCCCGGCCGCCCGTCATGGTCGATGATGCGCTGAATCCATTGCTGGCGCACTTCGCGCTCCGGGCAGCTGGACAGGATCAACGCGTCCTTCACGGGAATGCAGATCTGATAGTAAAAGCGGTTCGCCACCCAGAGCTGCAGCTCGTCGCGGGACAGCTCCCCGCGGTGCATCCGCTGATTGAATGGATGCAGGTGATGGTAACGACGCTCCAGCACGCCGCGCAGCCGGTGCACGAAGTCGTCGGTCGCGCGCGACACGGCGGGCGCGCTCACAGCTCGAACTCCATGGCGTCGTCTCCCACCACCATCCCCGCCGCCTCCACTGCCGCCCGCTCCGCCGAGCCAGGGCTCAGGATCGGGTTCGTATTGTTGATATGCACGTACACGGTGCGCCCGACGCCAAGGCTCGGCAGCAGCGCCAGGCTTCCGGCTGGTCCCCCAATGGGGAGGTGACCCATCTCGCGCGCGTTCGGGGCGTCGACTCCCGCATGCCGCAACTCGTCGTCGGACCAGAACGTGCCGTCGAACATCAGCATCTGCGCACCGGCGGAAACGCGACGCACCGCGTCGTCGACGCCGCCGGCAGCTGGAACGTACGCCAATATCCCACCGGTGCGCTCGTCGGTGATGCGCAGACCGACATCGAACGTGGCGGCCGGGGCCGATCGGGCGTAGCGCGGTGGGCGCCGCGCCAGCGCGGTCGCCGAGCAGCACAAGCCCAGTGGGACGCCGGCGCTATCCGCGAGCGTGACCGGGCGACTCTCATCGAGCGTCCGAGCGTCTACGCCCGCGTACGCGGACAGCACCCGGTAGAGCGGCCACGCATCGCCGAGCAGGGCGGACACGCCCGTCGGTGCATATACCGGCAGCCGGGCGGCACTTTCCCGCAGCAGCAACAGCCCGAGTGTATGATCGATTTCGCCATCGGTGAGAACGACCGCGGCCACGGACGAGCCTCGCCTGCCCCGAGGCCAGAGCGGCGGGTGCGTCGCGAGCTGGGTGCGCAGATCCGGAGAGGCGTTGAGCAGGACCCAGCGCTCGCCATCCGCGCTGACGGCGACCGACGACTGCGTGCGGCCCGCGCCGCGGTGTCGCGCTTCGACGCAGTTGGGGCAACCGCAATTCCACTGCGGCACGCCACCGCCTGCCGCTGAGCCGAGGATGATAATGCGCATTGAACAAAGGGGCCGGGTTCGTCACCCGGCCCCGTCCCTCAATCGTTGCAGCCTGGTTCAGGCATTGCCGGCGTACGCGCCGACTTCCATCCCCAGCTCTACCACTGCGAATTCGGGTTTGGTCCAAGTCATGGTTCCGTTCCTCCGAGGACTACAATGGTCGACCACTTCTAGCGCTCGGCAGACGCTATCGCACGGGATGTGCCACAGACGTGTCGCGGCACCGCAATCCCCAACACCATTTCGGATACACACTTAGCACTTAGCGGTTCGTACCCTCGATGACCAGTAGTGGGTGATATCACCCAAGTTGGGTGAAATAACCCAGTGCCATTGGCCCTCAGGGCTGGAGCCCGAACTTTCTGATTCGGTAGCGCAGCGTATCGCGCGAGATTCCTAGGCGCTGCGCCGCTTTTGTCTGGTTGCCTCCCGCATCCCGCATCGCCCGCTCGATCATCGCTCGCTCCCAATGCGCCAGGTCCACGCCCTGCGGTGGGAGCGGGGAGTCCGTGACGGTCGGCTTCCGCTCGTGCCCGCCGTGGTCGGGGGAGGGGCTCGTGAGCGACAAATGTTCCGCCTCGAGCGTGGGTCCCCGACTCCAGAGCACGGCGCGTTCGATCACGTGACTCAGCTCGCGAACGTTGCCGGGCCAGGGATACGACAGGAGCAACTCGCGAGCGGGCGCGCTGATCTCTCTCACGGCGCGCCCGTATTTGGCGTTGAGCAAGCGGAGGAAGTGCTCGGTCAGGAGCACCACATCCTCACCGCGCTCGCGCAACGGGGGGACGTGCAGGACGATCACGGCGAGCCGGAAGTACAGGTCCGAGCGGAATCGCTCGCGCTGGACCTCGCGCTCCAGGTCCCGGTTCGTCGCCGCGATGATCCGCACGTCGATCTTCCGTTCACGGACACTGCCCACCCGCCGCACGGCTCGGTCCTCGATCGCGCGGAGCAGCTTTCCCTGCACCGACTGGTCCACGTCGCCGATCTCGTCGAGGAAGAGAAATCCGCCCTCTCCGGCCTCGAACAAACCCGGTTTCGACTCCTTGGCATCGGTGAAGGCGCCCCGCTCGTGTCCGAACAGCTCTGCTTCCATCAACGTCGCGGGAATGGCGGTGCAGTTGACCTCGATAAACGGCTTGGCCGCCCGGGCACCGGCGGCATGGATCGCCCGCGCCAGAAGGCCCTTGCCGGTGCCGGTCTCGCCCGTCAGCAGGACGGGGGGCGTATCCGCCAGCTCGGCGATTTGACGCGCTCGCTCGAGAATCGCCCGGACCGCGGGCGACTCGCCCAGCATGGTCCTGAACCCGACGTCCTCCGTCGCCCGCCGGCGGTAATAGGAGAGCTCCTGCTTGAGCTGGCGATTCTCGCGCGCGCGATCGGCGAGGAGCTTCAGCTCCTCCAGGTCCACGGGCTTCTTGACGTAGTCGAAGGCACCCAGCTTCACCGCCTCGACCGCGCCCTCGATGGAGCCGTAGGCCGTCAGCATGATGACGGGCAGCACCGGATCGAACTCACGGATCCTTTTCAGGAGGTCGATACCGCTCATCCCCGGCAACCGAACATCCGCGAACACGACGTCGGGTTGCAGGCGCTCGAGCAGCTCGAGGGCCTGCTCACCGGAGCCGGTGATTTCGGTCTCGTACCCGTGATCCGCGAGAAAGGCCTTGGCCGACCGGGCGAGCGTCTGCTCGTCGTCGACGATGAGGACAGTGGAGCCGTTCATGCGAGCTGGCGAGCCGGCACCGGGGACGGTGCCGGCGCAGCGGTGGCCTCACCGGCACTCGGCAGCCAGATACGGACGGTAGTGCCCTGCCCGACGACGCTGCTGATGCTGAGCCGGCCGCCCGTCTCCTCGACGTAACGCTTGGCGATCGCCAGTCCCAGGCCCGTGCCCTCGGCCCGCGTGGTGAAGAAGGGCTCGCACACGTTGGCCAGCACTTCGGGCGGGATGCCCTTGCCCGAATCGGTGATGGCGACCGTCACACCATCTGTCCCCGTGTCGTTCGATTCGCGCCGTCCGTCGATACTGAGCTGGCCGCCGTCGGGCATGGCGTCGAGCGCGTTGGAGACGATTTCGGTCAGCGTCTGCTCGAGTCGCATCGGGTCCACGCGTACGTCCGGGAGCGTGGGCGGGAAGCTCACCGCGAGCTCGACCCGACGCTCGCGGAGCAGTTGGGAGACGCCGCCGAGTGCGCCCTCCACCAGCTGCCGGACGCTTTCCCGCAGCGGATGAAACGGAGTGGGGCGCGAGAACGCGAGGAGATGCGTGATCCGGAGGTCCAGACGGTCCACCTGTTCGACGATAGCGTTGAGCTGCTCACGCGCGGCTGGGGCGTCCACGCGATGCCGGGCGAGCTGGGCAGCGGCACGAAGGCTCGCGAGCGGATTGCGGAGCCCGTGCGCCACAGCTGCCGCCATTTGTCCGATCGATGCCAGCTTTTCCGACTGGATGAGCTGCGCGTGCGATTGGCGCAGCCGTTCCGTCATCTGGGCAAAGGCCCGAGCAAGCTCCCCGATCTCATCCCGGGAGCTGGGCGCGATGACGTGGTCCAGGTCGCCCGCGCCTACGACGGCCATCGCCTGCCGGAGCTCGTTGAGCGGGCGCGCCAGGCTGCGCGAGATGAGCCACGAGGCAATCAGCCCGGCGATCAACGCGAGCCCGACGATCGACCAGAGGATGCGCCGCTCCGTTTCCACAATCCCCTCGACCTCGACCAGCGCCCGCTGCACGCTGAATTCCCGGGCCTTGCGATAGATATCGCGATTCACCGCGACGAGGGCGGGCTGGAGACGCTGCAGCTGCTCGCGCGCGGTGACGTGCGCGGCTTCGCGGTGGCCCGCATCATAGAGCTTGAACACGCTGTCGGCGACGGATCGGATCTGGAGCTCGATCTTGCGGACCCCGTCCGCGAGGGAGACCTCGTCCGGGGGAAGGCCGGCGGCCCAGCGATCGAGCCAGAAGTCCACGACCTGCTCGGTGAGCGGAAGCTCCTTCTTCGCCGTTGGATCGCCGGCGAGGTAGCGCCACACCACCTGCGTCTGGTTGAACATCGCGTCTTCGACTTCGGCGTAGGTCCGCGACTGTGCCAGGCGCCGCCCGAGGGCGCCGAGTGCTTCCTGCTCACGCGCGTTGGTCCGAATCGCGTGCAGCCCGACCAGCATGGCCGGAAGCACCATGAGTGAGAAGCCGAGCAGGAGCTTGCGCTGGAGAGTCACGATGCCACCACGATTCCCGTGCCGGTCACCGAGCGCAAGCCCCCCGCCCCCGCCCCCGCCCCCGCCACGGCCTCTTCACGCGAGCGTCCCGAGCACATCCGTGAGCACGTCCAGTGTCCGGTCCACCGTGCCCTCGTCGTGCGCCATGGACACGAAATTGTACGCCGTGCGCTTGAACAGGAGCCCCCGCGCTACACAGCCCCGCGCCACATCGCGGGAAATGTTCTCACTCGCAAAGTGGAGAAAACACATCTCCGCGACGCCACCCACGCCGGTCACAAGGTCCGCGTGCTTACGGTGCAAGCGGTGTAGTCCATGTAGCAAGCGAGTGCCCATGCGGTGCAGATGCCCGCACACGTCGTCACGCACCATGACTTCCAGCGTCGCTCGCGCCGCCGCGAGCGCCACGGACTCGGTGGCCAGTGTGGACGAGATCCATGTCCGGGCCGATCCAGCCATGATGTCCGCTCGTCCCCCGATTACAGCCAGCGGGAACCCGTTCGCGAGTGCCTTGCCCAGCACAGCGAGATCGGGCCGCACGCCGTAGCGCTCCGCGGCACCTCCGATCGCGAGGCGGAACGCCGTCTTGATCTCGTCGAAGACCAAAACCGCGCCAACACGCGCGCTCTCCACCCGCACGGTTTCGAGCCACTCCTGCGTGGGCTCGATGACGACCACCGGCTCGACAACCACAGCGGCCAAACGGTCGCCCGCGTCCCGAATCAATCGACGGCTGGCCTCCACGTCGTTGAACGGAATCTCGGCATAGAGTGCCCGGGTCCCGGCGGGCACACCCTCGCCGGCCTGGCACCAGTCGAGCCATCCGTGATAGCCGCAACCCAACACGCGCTCCCGCCCCGTGGCGACCCGTGCCAGCCGCACCGCAGCGGCAACCGCCTCGGCGCCCGTCTTCAGGAAGCGCACCCGCTCGAGCCACGGGATGCGGATCGCGAGCACCTCGGCGAGCTCTTCTTCGATCACCGGCGGGAGCGGCCCCACCACCCCGGCCGCCATCGCCTGCTCGGCGGCACGGTTCACCTCGGGATGGCCGTAGCCGAGCGCGACCGCGCCGAGCGCCATGACATAATCGGTGTACTCGTGACCGTTCGCGTCCCACACACGGCACCCCGCAGCGCGGGTCAACCGCGTGGGGAGTCCCTCCACCTCGTCCGGCGCAGCGGGCCCAAACAGGGCGTCGGGCCGCTTGCTACCGGTCGACGTGAAGCCCGGAACGCGCCAGTCGCTCACCGTATTTCACCACCTCGATTGCGATCGCCCGCAACAGCTTCGCCTCACGCTCGTCGAGCGGCGCGCGGTGCAACACCTCCCGCAGCGTCCGCATGACCCCTTCCGCCTGGCGCGTCTTGAAGAAGTCGATCACGCCGAGCGCCGCTTCCGCGTCCGTGAACACCCGCTCCAACTCCGCCGCCGTCGCGGGGGGACCCGCCCGGCGCGGGGCCTTGAAGGGCCGATCCTCGTCCCCCTGCGCGAGCGCGAGCTCGTAGAGCATCAGGACGACCGCGTGTCCGAGATTGAGCGACGGATACGCGGGGCTCGTGGGGATCGTCACGACGCGATGGCATCGGTCCAACGCGTCGTTCGACAGCCCTTTGTCCTCGCGCCCGAAGAGGAGCCCCACAGGCCCCGATTGGGATTCTTCGAGGATTTCTCGCGCAGCCTCCCGCGGGCGCTGGAGATTTCGCTTCGCGGTGCGGCCGCGTGCCGTGAACCCCACGACGTGCACACAGTCCGCTAACGCCTCGTCGAGACACTCGTAACGTTGTACCCGCGCCAGCACATCCTGGGTCTGGTGCGCGATGCCCTCCACCCGGTACGCGTCGTACTCGCGTGGCTGCACCAGCCTCAAGTCCCGGAATCCGAAGTTCTTCATCGCCCGAACCACGTGGGCGATGTTCACGAGATCCTGAGGCTCGTGAAGAACGACGGCGATCATCGCAGTATCACCCTACCAGTTCCAGTACCCCAAACCGTCCGGGATCCTGCCGGTCCCCCCACAAGTAGACCCAGCCGTTCCCGCCACTCCACACCAGCTGACCGCTGCGACGCTCGCGACCCGGCTCCATTTCGTTGACGAGGAGATCGAATCGCACGCGCCCGCCGATGTGCGCGCGATGCCACTCCGGCCACCCGATGGCGACGGTCACGCGGTACCCAGTGGGCGTGCGCTGCCAGCCCCCCTGCACCGCCGCCGCGACGCCCGGTGACTGCCCGGCCACCGCCGCCCGCACCGGGCCGCCGTCACGACCTTCCGGGACGATGAGGTACCCGACGGCATCGCCGCCCTCGGGGTTGCCGACGTAGACCTGTATGCCATCGGAGTGGATGTCGTCCGGCTCATTGTCGAGGTGGAGCGGCGGCGCGCCCTTGGCCCGGAAGCAGAGGTCGCGCTTGGTCACGTCGACCGCGAGGTACAGCGCGCCGTCGTCCCAGGCCGCGTACGCGACCGCGCTGAAATCCTCCGGGCCGGGAAACGGCTCCTCGCTCCGGCGGTACTGATCCTCGAGCTCGAGCCGAAGCGGCTCGCTGATGTCGAAGCCATCGAGCGATCCGTCGAGCGGCGGGCGACTGCCACGCAACGCGGCGCCCACCGCGGGCTTAGGCGTGTCGACTTCGACGAACGGCTCGAGCGGTGGCTCGGGCGCCCGCGCGCCCGCGAGCCGGACGCGCCCGGCGGGGGTCTCGATCTCCCAGCCCGTCGCCGTGCCGGCATGTCGATGGACGCCTAGTTCGGTTTCGACCTCGATCACGCTCCCCTTCACGCGTACGCCCCGAACGGCCGGCCGCCCCGTCACCGGCTCGAGTACGGACACGAATCGTGCGGCCCGCCCGGTCGCACGCATAATGTGGAACGTTCGCCGGTCGCTGCCAGGCAGACCGGGGCCCTCCGCGCGCAGCAGCTCGCCGTCGAAGGAAACGAACGCGTTGAGTGCCTGCGCGCCATCGGAGAATGTGAGCGCGAAGAGTCCTCCCCCAGCGTCCGGCACAAACCGCTCGACGCGCGTGACGAACTCGTCATTCAGCTTCGCCGATGCCCATGCGCCCCCGCCCCCGCCCCGCACGTCACCCGTGCCGGCGACGTGCCACGGTAGCTCAAGTGTGTGTTCTGTCCGGCTCGCGAGCTCCACGATGTCGAGGACGTAGACCGGTCCCGACACCACCGTGCGCGTGACCTCGCCGTAGCGTCCGCGAACCCACGACCACTCGCCGGATGTCGCGTATGCCTCGCAGGTGGCATCGCCTGCCGGTTGGGAGGCCCCATCCAAGCGCGGCGCATTGTGCGCGAGCGTGGACTGATACCAGAACAAGTCGCGCGAGGCGTACGACCCTGTTCCCGGGTCGGCGAGCCAGTGCGTGCCCGCCGCGTGCAACGTGAGGTGCAGCCGATCGGGATGGCCGTGCCCCTCGCCGTAGCGCCCGCACTCGAGACTCGCGTAGCGATCGCCCGTCCGCAGCACCGCGAGCCCGTGCGACTCGAGCAACACACTGCCGGGCGACCACGCCGGCGCATCGGCGGGCAGCTCCGGCGACATGAACCAGAGTGCCCACCAGGAAAGCGTGCTGCGAGAGGGGCGGCGGGGAGCGGCGAGCGGGTCGAGCGGCGCGTCGTGGAGATAGAAGTCGAAGAGCTGCGGCCTCATTGTTCCCTTGTCATACAGAGCCGAGAGCCAGCTCGCGAGATGAAGGGTACCGCTCCCCGCGCCCTGCTCCCCGAGCCACGCGAGCCCCACCTCCCACAGCTCGACGTGCGCCGGCTGGGCCAGGGACACGCCGTAGCGCGAGTCCTTTCGCGCCGGATACGTGAAGTCGGGGAGCGCCGTGAGCGCGGGTGCGACCAACGCCGCGTGGATCCGAGTCGCGAGTTGCGGCGCGGCGAATACGTCGACGCCGGCGTGGCGGGCCCACACGGACCCCATCAGGAGGCCGCGCAGCGCGAACAGGTGATAGTTCTCGCCCTCGTACCACATGCCGTCGCGTCCGAACCCGCGGAGCAGGTGCTCGAGCAGGCCGGTCGGTCCCTCGATCGCCCGCTTGGCGAGATCCTCGTCCTCGAACCACACGGCGATAGCGGCCAAGCCCGCGTTGTTCCAGGTCTGGCGATTGGAGAACCGCTCGTCGAAATCGCCGATCAGGTTTGCCGCTTCATCGGCTACCTGCGTGACCCCGCGTGTGGTGTCGTCATCGAGCATGCCCGCGCTGCGCAGGAGGAACGCCGCCGAGAGATAGTGGCCGATCCAGATGGATTCGAGATACGTCGAGAAGAACAACCGGCTCGGGCCCAGGACATTGTCCCG
>Ga0075436_100000745_pt1 | contig 21546 bp, 26 predicted proteins | sample RhiMethybrSRZTD5_FD_75303 | JGI IMG/M metagenome (GOLD analysis project Ga0075436, IMG submission 75303) | Populus rhizosphere microbial communities from Tennessee, USA - Rhizosphere MetaG P. TD hybrid SRZTD5 | ecosystem: Host-associated > Plants > Roots > Rhizosphere > Soil | place: USA...
GCCCGGCACCGAGGCGGACGCGAGCGTCGTCGCGCACGCCGCGGCGACGACGAGCGCGCCCGCGACGAGGCGCTCCTGGCGCTCGCCCTGGGAGGCGAAAAAACCGCCGGCCGTGATGCCCGCGGCGCTGCCGAGCAGGTAAGCCGTGAGCCCGGAGGTCGCCACGCCGAGCGGCAGGCCGTAGGTGCGCTCGAGGATCGTGGGGGCGAAGTTCTGCAGCGCGCCGAACGCCATCACGACGACCAGGAAGAAGAAGAAGCACATCCACACCGCGCCCACGCCGAGGAAGCCGAAGGAGCCGCCGCGACGGCGCGCCGCTTCCTGCGCCTGCGCGATCGCCTGGTCCTCGAGGACGCGGCGGTTGAGGAGCAGGAATGCGAGCGCGAGCATGCCGACGATCGCAGCGCCGATCCCGGCGGCGCGCCAACCCGCCGTCTCCGCGACGGCGACGACGAAGACGGGCGAGGCGGCCCAGCCGAGGCTTCCCGAGAGTCCGTGCGCCGAGAACGCGTGGCCGAGCCGGCTCGTCGAGACCTTGCGATTGAGAAGCGTGTAGTCGGCGGGATGGAAGACGCTGTTGCCGAGCCCCGCGATGCCGGCGGCCGCAAGCAGCATCGGATAGCTCTGCACCGACGCGAAGACGAGCCCCGAGAGCGCCAGCAGCGTCACGCCGCCGCACAAGACGCGGAAAGCGCCGACGCGATCCACGACGAAACCCGCAGCCGCCTGGCCGATGCCCGACACCACGAAGAACACCGTCATCGCCGCGCCGGCCTGCGTGAAGCTCAACCCGAATTCGCGCATGAGCCACGGAAACAGCGACGGCATGACGAAATGGAAAAAATGCGACGTCGCGTGGGCGAAGCCCACCAGCGAGATGACGGTGGCGTCCTGGCGGAAGGACGCGACTGGGGAGACGGCGGCCACCCGCAATTATAGGTTCCTTGCCGCAGGTCAATCGACGCGCCGCGCGCGACTGCTTTAGACTAGGACCGGATCGCGAAAACTCTAACGACACTCGAGGAGACGTTCATGAAACACCGTGCCTTCCGCGGCCTCATCGCGTTCGCCGCCGCCGTTTTGTGCGCCCCGCCCGCTCTCGCGCAGACCGAGCTCAAGCTCGGCCACGTCGGCGAGCCCGGCTCCATCTTCCAGAAGTCTTCCGACGAATTCGCCCGCCGGGCCAACGCGAAGCTCGGCAACAAGGCGAAGGTCATCGTGTACGGCTCGAGCCAGCTCGGCGGCGACAAGGAGCTGCTGCAGAAGCTCAAGCTCGGCACCGTCGACATGGCCGTGCCTTCGACCGTGATGTCGACCGAGGCTGACATGTTCGGCGTCTTCGAGATGCCCTACCTCGTGAAGGACCGCGCCCACATGCAGCGCATCGAGAAGGAAGTCTTCTGGTCGAAGATCGAGCCCGAAGCCGAGAAGAAGGGCCTCAAGGTGCTCGCGGTGTGGGAGAACGGCTACCGCCACATCACCAACAACAAGCGGCCCATCGTGAAGCCCGCGGACCTGCAGGGGATCAAGCTGCGCGTCCCCGAGGGCAAGTGGCGCGTGAAGATGTTCCAGGCGTACGGCGCGAACCCCTCGCCGATGAAATTCTCCGAGGTGTTCACGGCCTTGCAGACCGGCGTCATGGACGGCGAGGAGAACCCGTTCACGCAGATCTACAGCGCGAAATTCCAGGAGGTGCAGAAGTACCTCTCGCTCACCGGGCACGTGTACACGCCCGCCTACCTCGTCGTCGGCGCGCGCAAATGGGCGACACTTCCCGCGGACGTGCGCAAGATCGTCGAGGATTGCGCCAGGGAAACGCAGGCGTACGTCTACGAGACCGCCGCCAGGGACGACAAGGAGCTCCTCGACAAGCTCAAGGCGGCCGGCATGCAGGTGAACGAAGCCGACAAGGACGCATTCATCGCCGCGTCGAAGACCGTATACGACGAGTTCGCGAAGGAAGTTCCGGGATCCAAGGAAGTGATCGACCGCGCCATCGCGCTCGGAAAATAGCCCCTTCCCCATGACACTCGACCGCGTTCGGGCGGCCTACGAGGTCGCCCTGGAATGGCTCGTCATCGCGTTGATGGGGATTCTCTTCTTCGAGGTCACCATCGGCGTCGTCTTCCGCACCTTCGGCGGCTCCCTCATCTGGTATGACGAGGTGGCGTCGATCCTCCTCGCCTGGCTCACGTTCTACGGCTCCGCGCTCGCGTCCGTGAAGCGGGCGCACATCGGCTGCCCCGAGCTGGTGGCGTTTCTGCCGCCCAAGCTCAAGTTCGCCGCGCGCATCGTCGCCGAGATCTTCACCATCGGCTTCTTCCTGCTGCTCGGTTGGGCCGGATATGAAGTGCTGGGCGTGCTCGCCACCGATCACCTCGTGAGCCTGCCCTCGATCCCGGTGAGCGCCGTGCAGTCGGTGATCCCGGTGAGCGCCGTGCTGATCATCGCCGCCGAGCTCATCACCCTGCCGCGCATGCTCGCCAACACCCTGAAGCCGCCGGCAGTCACCGGAGGGGCGTCGCACTGATGGACATGATGCTGCTGTTCGTCTGCGTGCTCGCGCTGGTCGTGCTCGACGTGCCGATCGCGGTATCGCTCGGGATCGTCGCCGTCGTCGCGATGATCGTCACGCAGGGGTTCGCGTCGCTGCCGAACCTGCCGATCGTGATCTACAACGGCGCGCTCAACTTCCCGCTCATCGCGATCCCGCTCTTCATCCTCGCCGGCGCGATCATGAACGCCTCGGGGATCTCGCGGCGCCTCATCGCCTTCGCCTCGTCGATCCTCGGCTTCATCCGCGGCGGGCTCGCCATGGTGTCCATCGGCTCGTCGATGTTCTTCGCCGAGATCTCGGGCTCGGCCGTGGCCGACGTCTCGGCGCTCGGCTCGATCCTCATCCCGGCGATGAAGTCGAAGGGCTATCCCGCGCCGCTCGCCGCCGCGGTGATGTCGTCGGCGGCGACCCTCGCCGTGATCATCCCGCCCTCGATCCCGATGATCATCTACGCGGTGATGGCGGAGACCTCCGTCGTCCAGCTCTTCGTCGCGGGCATCGTGCCGGGCGTCCTCGGCGGGTTCGGACTGATGGGCATGGCGTATTGGTTCGCGCGCCGCTACAACCTCCCGGTCGAGGAGAAGTTCAGCTGGGAGCGCGTGCGCCGGACCTTCCGCGAGGCGATCTGGGCGTTCACGCTGCCGATGATCATCCTCGGCGCGATCTTCGGCGGCGTGGTGACGGCGACCGAGGGCGCCGCGCTCGCGGTCGTCGCCGCCCTCTTCATCGGGCTCGTCGTCTATCGCGAGCTCGACTTGAAGCACCTCAAGACCGCGATGATCGACGGCGGCGTGCAGACCGCGGTGGTGATGCTGCTCGTCGCGACCTCCGCCGTCCTCGGCACGTACCTCACGGAGATCCAGGCGCCGCAGAAGCTCGCGAGCGCGATCACGCAGCTCACCACCAACAAGTGGCTCGTGCTCGCGCTCCTCAACCTGCTGTTCCTGCTCCTCGGCATGTTCCTGCATTCGGCCGCGGCGATCATCCTCGTCGTGCCGGTCGTCATGCCGCTGGTGCGCTCGGTCGGCATCGATCCGGTGCACTTCGGCCTCATCGTGACGGTGAACCTCGGCATCGGCCAGCAGACGCCGCCCGTGGCCTCCGTCCTCATGGTGGCGTGCTCGATCGCGAAGGCGACGGTGTGGGAAGTCACGCGCGTGAACATCTACTTCATCGCGGTCCTCGTCGCGGTATTGTTGATGGTGACGTACATCCCGATCTCGGGCATGGGGCTGGTGCAGCTTTTCTATCGGTAGCATGGAAGACACGATCCTCGTCCAGCGCGACGGCGCCATCGCGACCGTGGTCCTCAATCGGCCGGAGAAGCTGAACGCGCTCACGCGCCCGATGTGGCGGCGCCTGGGCGAAGTCTTCCGCGATCTTTCGGCCGACGACCTGCTGCGCTGCGTGATCATCCGTGGCGCGGGCACGAAAGCGTTCGCGCCGGGCAACGACATCTCGGAATTCGCCACCGAGCGGTCGAATGTCGCGCAGGCGCGCGCCTACGGCGAGGACATGCGCCGCACGATCGAGGCGATCGCCGAATGCCGCCATCCGGTGGTGGCCCAGATCCACGGCATCTGCGTCGGCGGCGGGCTCGAGATCGCGGGCCTCGCCGACATCCGCATCTGCGGCGAGTCGAGCCGCTTCGGCGTGCCGATCGCGAAGCTCGGGCTCGTCATGGCCTATGCCGAGATCCGCTCGCTCATCGCGCTCGCGGGAGAAGCGAACGCGCTCGAGATCCTCCTCGAAGGACGCGTGTTCGACGCGAGGGAAGCGAAGGAGAAGGGATTGGTGACGCGCGTCGTCGCCGACGGCGAGGTGGAAGCCGAGGCGAAGGCGAGCGCGCAGCGCATCGCCGACGGCGCCCCGCTCGTCGCCCGCTGGCACAAGCAGTTCGCGCACCGGCTGCGCGATCCGCGCCCGCTCACCGAGCAGGAATACCTCGAAGGCTTCGACTGCTTCGGCACCGAGGACTTCCAGATCGGCTACAAAGCCTTCCTCGCGAAGCAGAAACCGGAATTCAAAGGCGAGTAGACGTGCCCGGGCCATTGCAAGGCATCAAGGTGATCGAGCTCGCCCAGATCATGGCGGGCCCGACGTGCGGGCTGCTGCTCGCCGACATGGGCGCGGACGTGATCAAGGTCGAGAAGCTTCCGGGCGGCGACGACACTCGGAGCTACACCGAGCCCTCGATCGGCGGCGAGTCCGCGGCCTTCATGATGCTCAACCGCAACAAGCGCGGCATGGCGGTGAACCTGAAGAAGCCGGGCGGCCTCGAGGTGATGAAGCGACTGCTGGCCGACGCCGACGTCGTCACGGAGAACTACCGCAAGGGCACGCTCGACAAGCTCGGCCTCGGCTACGACGTGCTCGAAAAACTGAATCCGCGGCTCGTGTACTGCGCGATATCGGGCTACGGCCGCACCGGCCCTTACGCCGACAAGGGCGGTTTCGACCTCATCGCGCAGGGGTTTGCGGGGATCATGAGCATCACCGGCGAGCCGGGCGGTCCTCCGGCGAAGAGCGGCACGTCGATCGCGGACATCAACGCGGGAATCCTCGCCGCGCTCGGCATCGTCGCCGCTCTCGTCGCGCGCGCGGCAACCGGACGCGGGCAATTGGTCGAGACCTCGCTCATGGAAGCCGCGGTGCACCAGACGTTCTGGCAATCGGCGATCTACTTCGCCACCGGCGTCAATCCCGGACCGACGGGCTCGGCGCACATCCTCACGGCGCCCTACCAGGCATTTCCGACGCAGGACGGCTGGATCAACATCGGCGGCGCCAACCAGTCGAACTGGGAGCGCATCGTGAAGGTGATCGGCAAGCCCGAGCTCGCGCAGGATGCGCGCTTCGTCACCAACGGCGACCGCATGCGCAACCTCGCCGCACTCGTGCCGATCGTCTCGGAGCGCACGCGCATGCGCAGCTCCGCCGACTGGGTCCGCGAGTTCGAGGCGGCAGGCGTCCCCGTGGGCCCCATCAACTCCATCGGCGACATGCTCGCCGATCCGCAGGTGAAGAGCCGCGAGATGGTGACGCAGGTCGCGCATGCGCGCGCCGGCCGCGTCAAGACGCTCGGCACCCCGGTGAAATTCTCCGCTACGCCCACCTCGATCCGGCGCGCCGCGCCGCTGCTCGGCGAGCACACGCGCGAGGTGCTGGCCTCGCTCGGCTACTCGAGCGCACAAATCGAGAAGCTCGAAGAGGAAGGCGCGGTCGTCTCCGCCGCCTGAGGAGGCATCCGACTCGCGGAAGCGGTCGGCTCCTACAGCGAGCGTCCACGCGGGACGATTTCGCGATCCGTTCGGCGGAGTTCCAATGGAACCAACCGAAAGACCCTGTCGCCATGATCGAAGCGCACGTCGCCCACCGTACGATGACCGGCCTGGCTGCGAAGCCCGGCCGGCGGCTGCCGAGCGCTTCCGCGGCGATCCTCGCCGGATTCGTCGCGGGCCTCGTGGCGCTCGCCCTCACCGAGTTCATCGCGCTCACGATCTACGACGAATCGCCATGGAAGATCTTTCGCATGATGGCCGCGATGGTGCGCGGCGCCGCGGCCCTCGAGCCGGCGGACGAGTTCGACGCCACGATCGTCGCGATCGGGCTCGCGCTGCACTTCGCGCTTGCGGCGCTGTATTCGCTCGCGGCCGCGTGCATCGTCGCGGAGCTGCCGCGCGCGTATGCCGGGCTCGTCGGCTTGCTTCTCGGCATCGCGCTCTACTACGCCAACTTCTACGGCTTCGCCACCCTCTTCCCGTGGTTCACCTCCCACCGCACCGTCGATACCCTCGTCGTCCATGCCGTGTTCGGAGCGCTCGTGGCAAGGGGGTATTGGCAGTTCCTGCCGTCGCCGCCCGCGCGCTAGGGGCGCTGGCGCGCCGCGCACGGTCCCGCAATAATGGCGGGCCCGCAGGCGCGCACACCCTTGTCGCCCATCCTCTTCTACTCGATCCTCGCGGTCTCCGCGGTCCTCACCTCCTTCATCTCGGGAATCCTCGGGATGGCCGGCGGCATGATCCTCATGGGGATCCTGCTCGCGATGATGCCGGTGCCCGCGGCGATGATGCTGCACGGCGTGACGCAGCTCGCCTCCAACGGCTGGCGCGCGCTCCTCTGGCGCAACGACGTCGATTGGCGCGTCTTCCGTGGGTATGCGGGCGGCGCGATCGTCTCGCTCGTCGTCTTCGCGACGCTGCAGCTCGTGGTGAGCAAGCCGGTGTCGCTGCTGGTGATGGGATCGACGCCCTTCATCGCGCTGATGCTGCCCGAGGGCCTGCACCTCAACGTCGAGCGCAAGTGGCATTCGCCGGCGTGCGGGGCGATCTGCTCGGCGCTCGCGCTGATGTCGGGCGTGTCGGGGCCGATCCTCGACGTCTTCTTCGTGCGCTCGAAGATGACGCGGCACGCGGTCGTGGCGACGAAGGCCATGACGCAGAGTCTCAGCCACATCATGAAGATCGCCTATTTCGGCGGCATGGTCGCGACCGGGCGCGGCACGGTCGAGCCGTGGCTCGCCGCCGCCATGGTCGTGCTCGCCTTCACCGGCACATCGCTCTCGCGCCGCGTGCTCGAGCGCATGAACGACGCCGCCTTCCGCCGCTGGACGCGCTGGGCGGTGATGGCGACCGGAACCTTCTACCTGGGCAGCGGCATCCTGTTGCTGCTGCGCTGAGATGAGCGCGCGCGCATCCCGACGCCGGGAGAAGGTGGGGGCGTTCGGCCACAAGGTCGGGCTGCCGGAGGTGCTCTCGAAGCGCCTCGACCTCTTCGGCATCCGCGTGCCGGTCGCGGGCATCCTCATCGTCGCGGCCATCACGCTCGTCGCGATGACGATCTGGGGCATCATCGAGAGCCGCGCGCCGCGCCACATCTCGCAGCAGATCACGCACGAGTACGCGGTCGCCGATCCGCAGTTCCTGCGCTCGATGGGGGTGCTCCTTGGCCCGCCGCTCGTGCAGGGCAACCGCATCGACACGCTCTTCAACGGCGACGAGATCTTCCCCGCGATGCTCGAGGCGATCCGCGGGGCGAAGCGCACCATCGACTTCGAGACCTACATCTACTGGTCGGGCGACATCGGCGAGAAATTCGCCGACGCGCTCACCGAACGCGCCAAGGCCGGCGTCAAGGTGCGCGTGCTCCTCGACTGGTTCGGCAGCCACAACATGAAGCAGGAGTACATCAACCGGATGGGCCGCGCGGGCGTCGAGGTGGTGCGCTATCACCAGCCGCAGTGGTACCACGTGCGCCATCTCAACAACCGCACGCACAGGAAGCTCCTCATCGTCGACGGCCGCGTCGGCTTCACGGGCGGGGTCGGCATCGCGGACCAATGGACGGGCCACGCCCAGGATGCGGACCACTGGCGCGATACCCACTACCGCATCGAGGGCCCCGTGGTCGCGCAGCTGCAGGCCGCATTCGCCGACAACTGGACCAAGATGAGCGGCGACGTCATGCACGGCGAGGCGTATTTCCCGGAAGTGAAGCCTGCGGGCAGCTCGCCGGCGCAGATATTCAAGAGCTCGATCGAGGGCGGCGCCGAGAGCATGCAGCTCATGTACATGTTGTCGATCGCGGCGGCGAAGGACACGATCGACCTGTCGATGGCGTACTTCATCCCGGATCCCCTCGCGATGGACGAGCTCGTCGAAGCGATCAAGCGCGGCGTGCGCGTGCGCATCCTCCTTCCGGGATCGCACACCGATTCGAAGCTCGTGCGCGCCGCCTCGCGCTCCTATTGGGGCCGCATCCTAGAAGCCGGCGGGGAAATCCACGAGTACCAGCCGACGATGTTCCATTGCAAGGTGCTCGTCGTCGACGGCCTCTGGGTCTCCGTCGGCTCGACCAACTTCGACACGCGCTCCTTCCGGCTCAACGACGAGGCGAACCTGAACGTCTACGACCGCGAGTTCGCGCGCCGGCAGACCGAGCAGTTCGACACCGACTTGAAGAACGCGCGCCGCATCACGCTCGAGGAATGGCGGGGACGGCCGCTGCTCGAGAAGGCGTGGGACCACACGGTCGCCTTCTTCGGGCCGCAGCTCTAGCCATGGCGCTCAAGCCCAACTCCTTCTACTCGCGCTTCGCGCGCGGCTGCTCACGCTTCGCGGGGCGTCCGTTCACGTTCGCGCTCATGCTCATCCTCGTGATCGCGTGGGCGGTGACGGGGCCGATGTTCGACTACAGCGACGCATGGCAGCTCACGATCAACACGGCGACCACCATCCTCACCTTCCTCATGGTGTTCCTCATCCAGGCCACGCAGAACCGCGACGGCGAGGCGATCCAGATCAAGCTCGACGAGATCATCCGCGCGCAGCAGGGCGCCCACAACGCCCTCCTCGACCTCGAGGAGCTCGAGGAGGACGAGCTCATGCAGCTGCACGCGAACTACCTGCGGCTCGCGGAGCAGGCGCGCAAGCGCATCGAGAAGGGCAAGACCGACACCGGCGTGCCCGATATCACTTGAAGTCGACGGCGGTCGTGTTGCCACCGCAGACGAGCACGCCGATCGTCTGACCGGCCTTCGGCTGCCAGCGGCCGGAGAGCAGTGCCGCGAAGGCGGCGGCGCCGCCGGGCTCGGCGACGATGCGAAGCGTCTTCCAGAGCGCGCGCTGGGCGTCGCGGATCGCCTCGTCGGTGACGAGCACGGTGCCGGCGAGATAGCGCTGCGCGATCGGAAACATCAGCGTGCCGACGCGCTTGGGCGCGAGCGAGTCGGCCGCGATTCCGCCCGCGGGCGAATCGACCGGCTCGCCGGCTTCCAGCGCCCGCGTGAGCGTCGGCGCCAATTCGGGCTCGACGCCGACGAGCGGAATCCGCCCGCGATACCACGACCCGACCCCGCCGATGAGGCCGCCGCCGCCGACCGCGACCAACAGCGCATCGAGGTCGGGCGCCTGGCTCTCGAACTCGAGCCCCACGGTCGCTTGCCCCTGCAGCGTTTCCACCTGATCGTAGGCGTGGATCGGCATCGCGCCGGACGTCTCGAGGAATCGCTCGCTCGCGAGGAGCGCGTCGTTGTAGCGCTCGCCGCCGACCTCGAGCCGCGCGCCGTAGCTGCGGATCTGCTCGATCTTCGTGGGCGAGGCCACCGTCGGCACGAAGATCGTCGCCGGATGGCCGAGCTTCATCGCGGCATAGGCGACCGCGACGCCGTGATTGCCGCCGGAGGCCGCGACGATCCCCGCCGCCGGAACGCGCCGCGAGAGCAGGTTGTTGAACGCGCCGCGCGTCTTGAACGAGCCCGCGTGCTGCGTGAGCTCGAGCTTGAAGACGAAGCGCACGGACGGAAAGCCGAAATCCGCGCCGTCGACCGTGACGACGGGCGTGCGCCGCACATGCGGCGCGATGCGCGCATAGGCGGCGCGCACCGCGTCTGCGGCGAGCTCCGGCGCAAGCTCGCTCACCGGACGTCGGGTTCGAAGAAGATCCACTGGACCTGCGGGAAGCGATCCTTGAAGGATGCCTCGATGCGGTTGATCTCGTCCACCAAGGTATCAAGATTTCCCTGCGGGCGCATCTTCGCCTTGACCGCGACCATGACGTCGCCGCCCATGTGCAGCGTGAGGAGGTCGAGCACCTTCTCGATCGCCTGCTCCGAGCCGAGGTACTCGAGCATCTCGACGCGCACATGACCTTCCACGCCCTGCCCGATGAGCAGCGCCTTGGTCTCGCGCGCGACGGCGGCCGCGACGACGACCAGCAGGACGCCGATCGCGATGCTGCCCATGGCATCGTAGATCGGGTTGCCGGTGAGCCACGCGGCGAGGACCGCGATGAGCGCGAGCACGAGCCCGACGAGCGCGGCGATGTCCTCGCCCACGATCACGACGAGCTCGGCGTTGCGCGAGACGCGGAACCATGTCCACAGCGAACGCTCGCCGCGCATCTTGTTCACCTCGCGCAGCGCGCCGCGCAGCGAGAAGCTCTCCGCCGCGATGGAGAAGACGAGGACCCCGATCGCGATCAGCGGCTGCTGCAGGTCCTCGTCGCTCGAGAGCTTGTGCCAGCCCTCGTAGATGGAGAAGAGACCCCCGAGGCTGAAGAGCATGATCGCGACCACGAACGACCAGAAATAGATCTCCTTGCCGAAGCCGAGCGGATACTCGAGCGTCGGCGGACGCCGCGAACGCTTGAGCCCGAGGAGGAGCAGGAGCTGGTTGGCGCAATCCGCGCTCGAGTGCAGCCCCTCGGCGAACATCGCGCCCGAGCCGGTGATGGCCGCGGCGACGAACTTCGCGACCGCGATGGCGAGGTTGCCGCCGAGGGCGAAGAAGACGGCGCGGCTCGAGTCGACGGCGTCGTCATTCACCTCATGCGGCCTTCGCGTACGCCGCGTGGCGTTCGACCCATTCGGCGAGCGCCTGCAGATACTTGCCCCAGTACTCGCGCACGTGCTCGGCGGGCTCGCCGTCGGCGCCGACCGCCTTGTCCGCGCCGCCGACGTACATCTCGGGCTGGAGCAGCACCGGCATCGTGAAATACGAGATGTTCTGCCGCAGGATGTGGTTCGCGCCGTAACCGCCGAGGTTGCTGGGCGAGGTGCTCACGACGCCCGCGGGCTTGCCGTTCCACACGGCCTTCCCCCACGGGCGCGAGCCCACGTCGATCGCGTTCTTCATGGCCCCGGGCGGACCGCGGTTGTATTCGGGCGTGACGAAGAGGACGCCGTCGGCGGCGCGAATGGCATCGCGGAAATCGGTCCAGGCCTGCGGCGGGGTCGCGGTCTCGAGGTCGTAGTTGTAGAGGGGCAGTGCCGCGATGTCGACCCGCTGCCAGTCGATGCCCTTCGTCTGCATCGACATGAGCGCGTTCGCCACGCGCCCCGACACCGAGTTCTTCGCGAGACTGCCGACGATTACCGCCACAGTTCGATTGGCCATGTCAGTCCTCCCGGCGCAGGATGATGCCACGAAGAAAGCGTTTGCAGGGAGCGCCTGGCGTAAAATTCGCGGCTTGATCGTCACGCCGCCCACCTTCGTCTCGCTCGTCGCGCCCGTGGCCCACGACCGGCCACGCACGTTCGCCTTCCGCGGCTACGACCTGCTGGTGCGCGAGGACGACATGTCGCTGCCGGACGCGGCGGCGCTGAAGCATTTCGAGATCTCCCCGGCGAACGTGATCCCGGTCGGGCTCTTCGACAAGGAATATTGCTGCACCGCCTGGGTGCCGCGCGAATCCGCCCCGCCGCCCGGCTTCGCCTTCAAGGGACTGCGCGCGCTCTTCGGCCGTTTCGACGAGCACACGCTCGCCGTGGCCGGCCGCGCGCTGCAGATCGCCGACTGGGCGCGCAGCCACCAGTTCTGCGGCGTGTGCGGCACGCGCATGCGCCGCGTCGACGGCGAGCGCGCGATGAAGTGCCCGAATTGCGGCCACAGCGCCTACCCGCGCATCGCGCCCGCGATGATGGTGCTGGTGAAGCGCGGTCCGGCGATCCTGCTCGCACGCAACGTCGCGGTGCCCGCCGGCGGGCGCATGAGCGCGCTCGCGGGCTTCCTCGAGCCGGGCGAATCGGTCGAGGACGCGGTGCACCGCGAAGTCCACGAGGAAGTCGGCCTCATGGTGAAGGAGCTACGCTACTTCGCGAGCCAGTCGTGGCCGTTTCCCGGCTCGCTCATGATCGCGTTCACCGCCGAGTACGCGAGCGGCGACATCGCGGTCGATCCCGCCGAGATCGCCGAAGCGCGCTGGTTCGGCCCGGGCGACGCGCTTCCCGAATTGCCGCCACCGCAATCCATCTCCCGCGCGCTCATCGAGGCGAATCGCCCTCGCTAGGCGATTCGCCCCGGTCGCCGCGAGCCGCGGTCAAGGACCGATGCCCCATCTCTCTCAGCGCGCCGGCGGCGCGACAGTCACGTCCGTGACGCCGGAGGCGGCGAGCGCGCGCGCGACGAAGCCCGAGGCCTTCGCCTCCTCGATGAAGCCGGCGAGATAACGCGCCGCGTTCGCGCGCGCTTTCGGCACGCCGGAGGCCTGCCCGATGACCATGTAGCTCTCGTCGATCACGCGCAGGCCCGGATCCTTGCGCGCGGCGGTGGCGAGGAAGTTGCGCACGCCCGCGGCGGCGTCCATCCGCTGTTCCTTCCTGAAGAGCTCCACCGCCGCTTCCGACGTGTCGGTTTGCACGCGCGCGGCATTCTTGAGCGTGCGCGCGAGATAGAGGTCGTAGGCCGTGCCCTTGCCCGCGGCGATGCGAATGCCCGCGCGATCGAAGTCGTCGAGCCGCTTGAGCGGCGAGTCCTTCCGCACGAGGTACGTCCCTTCGATGAGGACGTACGGCGCGGAGAAGGCGATTTCCCCGGCGCGCCTGGGGTCCTCGGCGAGGAAGGCGACGTCCCACGCACCGTCTTTCACCGCGTCGGCGACCTTGCCCGCGTTGTCGTAGATGACGTAGCGGATGGGGACGCCGAGGCGGCGCGCGAGCTCGCGCGCGAGATCGGGTCCGACGCCGCGCGGATCGCCCCCGGCGGGATCCTTCTGCGCGATCACGATGTTGCCGAAGTTCACCGCGGCGCGCAGCGTCCCGGTCGGTGCGAATTCGTTCTTGAGGTCGTCGGCCATGGCGGTTGCGCACGCGATTGTGGCCGCGAACGCCCAGAGGGTCAAAGGGGTCGAAGCGGAGTGGCTCACCAGCCTCCCAAGCAGGTTCGCGATTATCGCGTCTGGATGGCGAGCGTCGTGCTCGTCGCCGCGAGCGCGGCCTTCACCGTCCTCGCCACGCTCGTCGGGACCAAGGATCCCATCCTGCAGGAGGACATGCAAGTCCTGGTGTGGCTGCACACGCACGGCAATCCGGTGTTCACCGGGTTCCTCATCGCGGTGAGCACCTTGCATTCGCTCACCGGAATCGCCGTCTTCACCGTGATCCTCGCCATCGCGCTCGCCCGCATGCACAAGTACCGCTGGATCTTCACGCTCGTGCTCGCGGTCGGCGGCGGCATGCTCCTCAACGTCGCGCTCAAATACGCGTTTCATCGCGGACGCCCGGTGTGGGAAGATCCGATCCTCCAGATCGCCACGCCGAGCTTCCCGAGCGGGCACACCGCGGCCGCCACCCTCTTCTACGGATTCCTCTGCGTGTACATCGTCTCCCACGTCGAGAGCTTCGCGTTGCGCGCCGCCGCGGTCGCGGCCGGCATCGTCATGGTGCTGCTGGTAGCCCTCGCGCGAATGTACCTGGGTGTGCACTATCCGAGCGACGTGCTCGCGGCGATGAGCGCGAGCACCGCGTGGCTCGTGCTGAGCGTCGCCTCGGTGCGCGCGTACGTGAAGCGCCACGCCCAAAGCTAAATGGGAATAGCTTGCTGCAAAGCGAATCTCTAAAAAGAGAATCTCTGAACGGCGAGATCCCCGTCATCGTGAACGCGGCGGCCGGCGGCGGGCGTTCGGCTGCCGACATCGCCGCGCTCGCAGCCGCATTCGCCGACGCCGGGGTCGCGGCGCGCATCCTGCGGCCGCACCACGCCGAGATCGACGCCACGGCGCGCAGCCTCGCCGCCGAGGGCCGGAAGATCGTGGTGGCCGCGGGCGGCGACGGCACCGTGAGCGGCGTGGCGCGGGCGCTCGTCGGAACGCAGACCGCGCTCGGCGTGATGCCCTTCGGCACGCTCAATCATTTCGCGCGCGACGCGGGCGTGCCGCTCGCGATCGATGCGGCGGCGAGCGCGATCGTCCACGGGCGCACGGTCGAAGTCGACGTGGGCGAGGTGAACGGCCGCATCTTCCTCAACAACTCGAGCATCGGGCTCTATCCGACGTTCGTGCTCCACCGCCGCCACCAGCAACGGCTCGGCTGGAGCCGCTGGCACGCGCTCGCGTGGTCGCTCGTCCGGGTGATGACGCGCTATCCGCTCGTGGACGTGCGCATCTGCCTCGAGGAATGCGTCGAGAACCGCCGCACGCCGCTCGTCTTCGTGGGCAACAACGTCTACCAGATGGAGGGCTTCCACATCGGGCAGCGCGAACGCCTCGACGCGGGGTGCCTGTGCATCTACGTCACGCAGCGGCGCACGCGCGCGAAGCTCGTCGGGCTCGCGTTGCGCGCGCTCGTCGGGCTCATGCAGCAGGCGCGCGACTTCGAGGCGCTCAGCGCCGCGACGGTCACGCTCGCCTCGCGCCACAAGCGCCTCGCCGTCTCGACCGACGGCGAAGTCTCCTTCCTCGACACGCCGCTCGAGTACGCGATCCGTCCCCGCGCGCTCCGGGTGAGGGTTCCGGCCGCCGCATAGCGATGCGCACCATCGTCCATCTCTCCGACCTCCACTTCGGCCGCGTCGACGCTTCGCTGCTCGAGCCGCTGCGCCGGCGCGTCGCCGCGCTCGCGCCGCACGTCGTCGTCGTGTCGGGCGACCTCACGCAGCGCGCCAAGCCCACGCAGTTCCGCGAGGCGCGCGCTTTCCTCGACACCCTTCCGGCCAACCAGGTCGTCGTTCCCGGCAACCACGACGTGCCGCTCTACAACGTCTTCCAGCGTTTCCTGCGGCCGCTCGCGAAATACCGGCGCTACATCGCCGCCGACCTGGAGCCCGCGTACGTCGACGACGAGATCGCGGTCGTGGGGATCAACACCGCGCGCTCGCTCGCCTTCAAGGGCGGGCGCGTGAACGAGGAACAGCTCGAGCGCGTGCAGGCGAGGCTCTGCGCCCTGCCCGACCGCGTCATGAAGATCGTCGTCACGCACCATCCGTTCGACCTGCCCAAGACTCCCCCGACAAGTACATTCGCGGGCAGGCGCCCTCGCCACGCGCTCGTCGGACGCGCGGCGGCTGCGATGAAGGCGTTCGCGCGCTGCGGCGCCGACATCGTGCTGTCGGGCCACCTGCATGCGCGCCACACCGGGCACTCGGCCGAGCGTTACGGCATCCCCGGACACTCCGCGCTCATCATCCAGGCGGCCACCGCCACTTCCACGCGCGGACGCGGCGAGGCGAACGGCTTCAACGCGCTCACGGTCGAGGCGCGCCATGTCGCGGTCGAGACCTACGAATGGCGCCCGGATGCGCGCGATTTCGTCGTGGTGTCACGCGAGGCGTTCGAGCACTCGCCCGGCGGGTGGCGGCCTCACTTGCGCGACACGAAGGGATTGCCCGCGATGTAGAAGCGCAGCAGCCGCCGCGCCCAGTGGCCGGCGTAGTCGACGCCGATGCGCGGGCGCCTCGCGATCCGGACGGGCGCGGGGTCGCCGGGATCGGCGACGAAGAAGTCGTCGCTCAGCAGGTCGTGGCCGTTGAGGCGCTTGTCGATCGCCATCGCCTTGCACAGCAGCGCCGGCCCCTGCGTGCGGCCCTCGATGTTCTTCACCGGCTCCAGCGCTCGCAGCAGCACCGCCGAGGCCTTGCCTTCGGCCTGCGTCACCACGTTCACGCAGAAGTGCATGCCGTAAATCATGTACACGTACGCGTGGCCCGGCGGCCCGAACATGACCCGGGTGCGCTCGGTCAGGCCGCGCGCCGAGTGCGCGGCAAGATCGTGCGGCCCGAGGTAGGCCTCGACCTCGACGATGCGTCCGACGCGCGCGACGCCGGCGATGCGATGCACGAGGTGCTTGCCCAGCAGCCCGCGCGCAACCTCCACCGTGTCGCGATCGTAGAAACGGCGCGGGAGCTTGCTCATGGTCCGGACGCATCATACGCACGAACGCTCGCGCCACGCGGGCGGTCGCACCTGCACGGACGAACTTCAATCACGATCGACACCGAAAGGGCAGCGCATATGAATCGCGATCAGATCAAGGGCCGCGCGAAGGAAGCCGCCGGCACCGTGCAGCAGAAGGCGGGCAAGCTCATGGGAAACCCCAAGCACCAGGTGAAGGGCCTCGTGAAGCGCGGCGTGGGCAAGGTGCAGAAGACGCTCGGCGACGCCGCCGAGCGCAACCGCAAGGACGAAGGCAGCTACTAGGTTCCCTGGCTCAGGTGAGGGCGATCCATCGCGGGTCGCCCTGCTGCTCGCGCTCGAACTTGAGGAACTCGTAGTAGCCGCAGCGCGCGCTGTCGGGGTACTTGCGGCAGGTGCCCGGCCGCGCCGCGTACACGGTGCAGCGCCGCTTCTCCTGGTCGAGGAACATGCAGGCCGAATCGAAGATCTTGTCCCTGCGGTGGCGCAGCTGCCGGTGCCCCGCGGGGTCAACCTTGGTGAAGCGCTCCTCGGCGGCCGCGTAGCTCACGTCGAAGTGGCGCGCGAGCCGCTCGATGTCGCCCGGCCGCACCTCGATGTCGGTGTAGGTGCAGCAATACGCCGGGCATCTCTCGCAGCTGTAGCGAACGGGACGCTTGTCCTGCGTCCGCACCGGGATGGGAAAGGGCTTGCCGTTCTTCATGATCACTCCGCCGCGACAAGCGCCGTCCCCTTGACGGCCTGGAGCTCGCGGCCCAGGAATTCCGCGATGGCGTGCATGCCGAAGAGGCCGGCCTTCTCCTCGGCGGCGCTGTTGTAGTTGGTGTTGGTATTGACGTCGTACGTGTAATGGTTGCCGGCCTGGTCGACGATGAACTCGATGCCGGCGATCTCGATGCCGTTCGCGGCGAGGAACCGCTGGTAGCGCTCGACGAGCGGATGGCGGAAGCCTTCGACGATCTGGAAGCGCGGCGCCGATTCCCCGTCATCCCCGCGAAGGCTGGGACGCTCGCCCACCGGGCACATCACCCCGCCGATCTCGCACACGTCCGCCGGGCAGAGCTCGAAGCCGAGCGTCGTGTCGACGCGGACCGCGTAGAAGAACTTGCCGCCGATGAATTCCACCCGCGTGATGTAGGGCTCCGGCGCCTTGATGTATTCCTGGATCAGCGTCACGCCGTCGACCGAGGGCTCGAAGGCGCTGCTCTTCACGTAGCTCTCGAGCGTCCGCACGTCGTGGAAGAGGCGCACGCCCAGGCCTTTGCCGGCGCGGTTGTGCTTGGTGATGAAGGAGCCGCGCATGGCGCGCGCGGCATCGACGATCTGCTCGCGGCCGACCGCGGCGAGCGTCGTCGGCGTCTTCACGCCGAACTCCGCGAGCGCCGCGTACTGCGCGATCTTGTTGATCTCGAGGCGAAGCGCCCTGCTGTTGTTCACCACGCGCCGCCCGTGCATCTCGAGCCACGGCAGCACGCAGCTCGTGTACTCGGCGGCGTAGCGGTGGTCGCGCGTGTGCGACGAGGCGCTCATGCGGTTGTAGAAGACGCCGTGGGGCGGCTCGGCGGAGAAGTCGAGCACGCCTTCGTCGAGGAACCATTCCTCGTGCTCGAGCGCGAGCTCGTCGAAGGCCGCGCGCAACGGCTCGACCCAGGCGTCGTTCTCGTGGATCACGTAGATCTTGGGCATCCCGCTATCGTAACAGCGGTGAAGAACCGGCGACGGACTCCGCGTTCCGCCAAACAGAAACCGGGGACAGACTCCGCGTTCCGCGTCGCGGAAAGCGGAGCGTGTCCCCGGCGTTCAATACGTCGTCTTCTCGACGGCGACGCCGTGGATGTAGACGAGCTTGCCGCCGAGCCAGCCCGAGATCACCAGCAGCAAGATCGCGACAAGCGAGAGCAGCACGCACAGCGTCGAGGGCGCGTAGTCGGGGCTGCCGGTGCGCATCCACGCGTTGATGAGGTACAACACCACCACCGTGAGGTTGATCCCCATGTGCGCGAGCGCGGTGCTCTTGACCGGGCCCGACGGCAGCGAGATGAGGTCGACGAGACCGAAGACCGCCGCGGCGAGCGCGCCGAGGATGCCGCCGATCATCGTCCAGTACGCGACGATGGTCCACGGCGGGTGCGCTCCCTTCCAGTAGCACACCAGGTCGAACAGGAACGAGAGCAGGAAGCCGCCGATCGCGAGCGGCACGATCATCGGATGGATCGGATGGCCTGCGATGCTTGCCGGTGTACGCATGAGGAAATCCTCCAGTGGCCGTGCGACGCGCCTATAGACGCGTAGGAAACGAGGTTCGTTCCCTTGTAGGCCCAGTCCGACGCGCGCGAAAAGGTTGGTGCCGAATCTTCCCTAGCGCGAATGTGCTGCGCGCGCGTAGCGTTTATCGCATAACGACATGGCTGGGCGCACACCGTGGCACGCACGACGCTTTCGACGGCGCAGCTCTATGCCGTCCTCGACCGCGAATTCCGCAGCCGCAAGCCCGCGGCGTGCACGGCGTGCAGCGTGCCGCTGCCCTACTGGTGCCCCGCCCCCGACGAGGTGTCGGCGAACTGGATGATCGGCACGCCGCGCGTGTGCCAGCACCGCTGCCACATCCTCATCGCCGAGCTCGTGACTCTGCTCTGGTCGCGCTACGACCTCATCGCGCCGGTCGGGCGCGATTCGCAACGTCCGACACGCCGCGACTGCTCCGGCTGAGCAACGAACCCCCGCCGCGGCGGTCTTTCCGTCGCATGGGGGCGAAACACGCAACCGATCGGCGCAAGGTCGTCATCGCGGCGGTGACGGCGGCGGTGCTGCTCGCGCTGTCGGCGCTGTTGCCGCTCGCCGAGTGGACGCAACAATTCGAGGAGTCGCTCGACGACCACACCCTGCTCGTCGCGATCGCGCTCTTCACGGCGGTTTACACCGTGGCGACGATGCTCTTCGCGCCGGGCTGGATCTTCCCGCTCGTCGCCGGCGCCGCTTTCGGCATCACATGGGGCCTCATCATCGCGGTGGGGGCCTCGATCGCGTCGGCCACGGCGGCGTTCCTCACGTCGCGCTACGTGCTGCGCGAGGCGATCGAGCGGCGCGCGGCGAGGCATCGCCTCTTCAAGCAACTCGATCGCGCGGTGGCGAAGGACGGGTGGAAGGTCGTGGCGCTGATGCGCCTCACGCCGGTGCTGCCCTTCGCGGTGAAAAATTACTTCCTCGGGCTCACGCGCATCCGCCTCGCGTCCTACGTCGCGGCGACCGCGGCCGGCATGCTGCCCGGGCTCACGCTGAAGGTGTACCTGGGCGCGGTCGGACGCGCGGCGCTCGGGCTACGCGATCCCGTGCAGTGGGTGAGCCTCGCGATCGGGCTCGCCGCGAGCGCCGCGCTCATGCTGTGGCTCGGCCGCTTCGCGCGCGAGCGGCTGCGCCACGCCTTTCCGAAGCTGCCCTGAGCGCCTCGCCGCGGGCGAAGCGCTCGCGCGCGGCGACGACCTCTCCCGCGTGGCGGTTGACCCAGTCCTTCACGGTGTCGAGCACCTTCACGAGCGAATGCCCGAGCGGCGTCAGCGTGTATTCCACGCGCGGCGGCACCTCGGCGTAGATGCGGCGCGACACGAAGCCGTTCTCCTCGAGCTCGCGCAGCGTCTTCGTGAGCATCTTCTGCGTGACGCCGCCGATCCCGCGGCGCAGCTCGTTGAAGCGGGCCGTCCCGCGGACCAGGATCGCAAGCACGAGGATCGTCCACTTGTCGCTGATCTGCGCGAGCACTTCGCGCGACGGGCAGCGCGCGCTCATCACGTCGTACCGGGCCATGGTATCCTTTTGGAACCTAATGCACTTCTGATATCCTACTTCACAAAGGATACCTGAAGCAATAAGCTGCGGATTCCATCGCAAACGGAGATCCCATGAAGCTCTATTACGCACCCGGAGCCTGCTCGCTCTCGCCGCACATCGCGCTGCGCGAGGCGGGGCTCGCCTTCAGCCTCGAGAAAGTCGACCTCAAGGCGAAGAGCCTCGCCGGCGGCGGCGACTTCCTCGCCGTGAACCCCAAGGGGTACGTGCCGGCGCTCGAGCTCGACGACGGCCAGATCCTCACCGAGGGGCCGGCGATCGTGCAGTACATCGCCGACCGCAACCCGCAGTCGGGCCTCGCGCCGGCCGCGGGCACGATCGAACGCTACCGCCTCGCCGAGTGGCTCGGCTTCGTCAATTCCGAGCTCCACAAGAGCTTCTCGCCGCTCTTCAATCCCGACGCGGCGCCCGCATGGAAGGAAGCGGCGCGCGCCAACATCGCGAAGCGGCTCGACATCGTCGAGCGCCACCTCGGAGCCAACGCCTATCTGCTCGGCGAGCGCTTCACCGTCGCCGACGGCTATCTCTTCACCGTCCTCAACTGGAGCGGGTGGACCAAGTTCGACCTCTCGAAGTGGCCGCGCGTCCAGGCGTATCTCGCGCGCATCGCCGGGCGGCCGAAAGTGCGCGAAGCGCTCGCGGCGGAGGGACTGCTGCAGAACGCGACGGCCTAGCCGAAGCGGTAGCTCGATGCGGTGACGCCGCCCATGAGGTCGTCCTGGTGGTAGATGACCTCCGCGCGGTCCTTCTCGGCGGCGCCCACCGCGACCATCAGCGGCACGAGATGGTCTTCCTGCGGATGCGCCTGCCGCGCGGCGGGCGCGTTCGTCCACTGCAGCAGGCGTTCGACGCGCTCGCGGGGCGCGGAGCGCACGAGCGTCTGCGTGAGCCATTCGTCGAAAGCCTTCGACGCGGTTCTCGCACCCGGGCCGAACTGCCGCAGGTTGTGATAGCTCAACCCGCTCGCCATCACGAGCACCTCTTCGTCGCGAAGCGGCGCGAGCGCCCGCCCTGCGGCGAGATGCTCCCCGGGATCGTAGCCTTCCTTGAGCGAGAGTTGCAGCACGGGAACGCCGGCATCCGGATACATCACCGCGAGCGGCGTATACGTGCCATGGTCGAAGCCGCGCCGCGAATCCTCGCGCGCCTCGATGCCCGCGCCGCGAAGGAGCTCGCGCACGCGGGCGGCGACCTGCGGCGATCCCGGGGCCGCGTACTTGATGCGATAGGTGTGCTCGGGAAACCCGGAATAGTCGTAGATCATCGGCGGATTCTCGCCCGACATGACCGTGAACTGCGGCTCCTCCCAGTGGCCGGAGATGGAGAGGATCGCCTTCGGCTTGCCGATCTCGCGCGCGGTCCCGGCGAGCGAGCGCTCGAGCACGTCGAAGTTGCGGCGCAACGGGCCGTCGAGCCAGGGCCACGGGCCGCCGCCGTGGGAGATGAATAAGGTCGGCAGCATGCAGTAAGAAAAGACCGGGGCGATCGTTTGAGCGGACAACAAGTTGCCGCTCAACTCCAGT
>Ga0075436_100000748_pt1 | contig 21491 bp, 24 predicted proteins | sample RhiMethybrSRZTD5_FD_75303 | JGI IMG/M metagenome (GOLD analysis project Ga0075436, IMG submission 75303) | Populus rhizosphere microbial communities from Tennessee, USA - Rhizosphere MetaG P. TD hybrid SRZTD5 | ecosystem: Host-associated > Plants > Roots > Rhizosphere > Soil | place: USA...
AAGGCTGATCGCTCGAATCAAACCCGGAGGACACGACATCGCGAAGCGTTCGAAGCGCTTGATCAAGCTCGGGCGCAAGAATCGGGCAGCTCTCCACGTCGCATACCGCGTTTGAAGCTGCGCGATGGAACCCGATTCGCTTGGTCTTCGCATCGATCTTTACTTGAGCGCGCGTTCGATATCCGAATTCGGATGCGTGACGAATTTTTATCTCAGGGGGCCAGTCGATCCGTCCGATTCTCTCGAGCGCGTCGCGAACGAATGCCGTCTTTGCCTCAAGCTGCGCTTCATAGGTGAGATGTTGAAGCTGACATCCGCCGCACTCGCCGAAGTACTTGCATGCCGCTTCGCGTCGAGAACTGCTCGGCTCAATGACGCGATCGATCACGGCGCGAGCGAACTGCTTCTTTCGTTCGGTTATTCTGACTCGCAGACGCTCTCCAGGCGCGGCAAGCGGAACAAATATCGCGAGTCCTTGATGACGAGCGATCGCCTCGCCGCCATAAGCGAGCCGTTCGGTAGTGACGTCGACGACATCGCCAACGGTGAGTGTCTCGTTCACGCTCTGACGATAGCAGGTGAGTGATTCCGAAGGAAGCAGCATGGCCTTTGAGAGCGATCCGCCGAGCGCAGTTCTTATGCGAGCTGAAGTTTAAAGACAAAGGATCGCGCGGAAGTGTAGAAGCGGAGGTGGCGTTTCTGCTCGCCTGTTTGCGCCTGGGCGCTCGCAGCGGTCATCAGCAATAGAGTGAAGAGAATGAGTGATCGTCTTGCGTTCATAAAAGACTCCTTTCAGATTGAGAGAGGTAATGAATTTGGGCAGACCATGAGCCTTCCTTCCCCGGTCTCGGTGAAGTGAGGATGTTCGACTTCTACCCAGCGATAGATCGTGCGAGTGCTGGCGCCTGTGAGCGTGGCAGCTTATTCTACAAGTAGAACAGGCTCATGCGAGGGATATTTTTCATCTCGCGCAGGCGGCGCGCGATGAAGTTTTGAATGGTTTGTTCGTAAATCGCTTCATCCATTTTCTTGCGATACGAGCGCAGATGTGACTTGGCTTCCGCCCGAAGCTTCTTCATCTCTTCCTGTTCAAGGCTTGCGCGCGCAGCTTCGAGAATCAAGCGGTCGAGGCCATCCAGGTCTCGCTCCAAAGCTTCGGCATCGACGCGCGTCGAGGATTCGATCTCGGCAATGATCTCGGTCATTCTCATTCGAGCACGGTCAATTGCATTTTTGAGATCGGTTGCGCCGTGTGTCGAAGCTTGCAGAGCAGCCAATCGAAGTTCATCGTGACACTTTTTGAGAAACTCAAAGAGTACGTCCTTTGGAAAGGCTTCTTCATCGGACGGCCGGCGTTTTCTTCCCGCTGCGCCTTGCGAGACCTCAGTCGTTTGATCTCCTCCGACCTGTGCGAGGCGATACTCTGCGAAAGTAGATTCGACCGCTTGCTGACAATAAAAAACCGAATTGACCTTGCGAAATTTTTGACCTCGCGCATCGTAAGCGTCGAAGGCTACATTGATCGCGCGAAGAACGATGTGAAGCGGGATCCCCGCGTCCTTCCAACTTTCAACCAGCGCCCAATCCAGCGGGGAGATCAACATCTGTTTCCCACGCCTGCGCACGAACTCTTCTTCTACCTCGGTGAAGTAGTTGAAGTAGTTCAACTGTTCGGCAGGAACCGGGCCGCCATCGACTTCGAAGCTTTCCAAGGGTGAGTTTTTCTAAAGAAGAGAGTTCACGATCATACCGACAACGTAGAGCGCTACGGCGGTTACAATCATATCGAGAATGTACAACCCGATGAGCGGCCATGCTTCCTTGGTACAACCGGCGTCAAGGGTGTCGATGTATTGCTTCGGATAGTCTGCCATTCTATTCCCTCCAGTTTTCGAGGCGTTGTCTTAAACCAGCGGCGTCAACTCACTGATAATCGAACCTTCAACGTTTTCGAGCTGTTCGCGTAGCATGTGAGCGGCTGTATCGGTGAGCTTCAGCCTTTCGGCAATGTCGCCGGCAGCTTTGGCTAACTCTCTGTGTAACAGATTTGCGATTCGTTCGCGCTCGGCTGCGGGCAGTGCGTCGGAGGTGGCGAAGAAAGCTCCCGCTTCGCCGCCCAACAAACCAGGACCCTTGGTCGCGACGATGATTAATGAAGCGAGGCTGGGAACCGGATGAACGCGCGAGCGCCGGAAAGCGTCGCGCATCATAAGCTTGATCTCGCCTTCGCTTGTTGCTGACGACAAATTGCCGAGAGCTTCCTCGTCGGCATCGGTCCAGTCGTTATCGGTGAGGTCCTGGTAGAAACTTCGAACACCGTCCAGCGAGTCGTCTTTGCTCGCAACGGGTTTGCGCTCGAGTTCCGCGAGACGATCGCTGATTCGGTTCGTGGCGAGCTCAAGCTCTTCGTGGAGAATATCCGCAACGTGCTTGTGCTCGTGCGGCCGCATTCGCATGTAGTCACCTCCGAGAGTAGTCCCAACTCACGCAAGACTACAATAAACGAATCCTGCCTGCGTCAACAAGTCACCCGGGCTTGTGAACCGGCTTGTTACCGGTTCAGCGTGTGATTGAAATTACGCGAGCGCGGTTACGATGCGTTGCGCCGCTGCTTCAAGCATTGCATCTTTGCGAGCGAAACAGAGACGCATATAAACGTCACGCTCAGGGTCATCCATGAAAGCGCAGCCCGGCACTCCGGCAACGCCTGCCTCGCGTATCAGGTACTCGTTGAGCTCGCCTGCATCCTCGAAGCGTTCGGGTATGCGAGCCCACGTATAAAAGCTCGAGCGCGAAGGGTAAACGCGAAAACCGGCGCGCTCAAGCGCGTCATTGATTGTTTTTCGCTTGCGAGCGAAGTCGATCCGAAGCCGATCGTAATAGTCGAGATCCGCAAGCAACACGCGGGCGAGTGCATGCTGAAGCGGGGTTGGCGTGCAAACGTAATAGATATTACCCAGCTTTGCCAGCTCACCGACGAGATTGCCGGGACCGTAGGCATAGCCGAGCCTCCAGCCCGAAACCGCCCAGGACTTCGAGAAAGAACTTACCGTAATCGTTCGCTTGAATGTCCCTTCAAGCGAAGCGAGCGTCACGTGGTCTTTCGCTTCCAGCGTGAAGTGCTCGTAGACCTCATCGGAGAGCAGAATCAAATCAAACTCCTCGGCGCATTCGAAGATCGACGTCATCTCGTCGCGATTGAAAACTCTGCCTGTGGGATTCGCAGGTGAACAAACGATGATCGCTTTGAGAGGATAAGCCGCCCGCGATTTGCCGTCGCGACAGACGTGGCGCAATTCATCTACGTCCAAATCCAGATTCTCGCCACGAAGCTTGACGATGTCAGCTCGCGCGTCAGCAGTCTCAAGCGTTCGCTTGTGATAGGGATAGTACGGCTCGAATACGACGGCCGCAGCTCCTTGCAAATAAGTGTGCGCAAATGCGACGAGTCCGCCCGTAGCTCCGGGAGTGATGATTAATTCAAGCGGACGGCGTTCGGGATCTACCGTGACTCCGTTGAACAGTCGAAGCTTTTCCGCCACCGCGCGGCGCAACTCATCGACGCCCTCGAAGAAGCTGTAGTGATTGAGCCCGGCTGCGACAACTTCGGTCAGCGCTCGAGCAAGTTCGGGGTGAAGAGCCAGCTCGCTTTGGCCTTGCACGAGGTTTCCGCTCGGCGGAATCAACCGAGCGATCGAGCGAATATCAGGTTGAGCTCGCTTGGGGGTGGTCTGCAATTCTCCTCCTGCCTGCAGTGTCCGCGCTTACGTTTCGAACGCAGAATGGTAAGGTTCGCAAGAAAGCTCTGTCAAGAAAAACGAATTTCATGAAGTTGAAGAATCTTGCGCGCAAAGCCTCTCTTGCTCGACTGACGCGTGAAGCGATAAGCTAACAACATCGATTTCGGTTGTTAACTTCCCCTGCAATGGGCGGCTCGATAGTTGGTATGACAACGAAGAAAATCAATCTTGTGACTCGGCGTCAGGCGATTGCCTCTCTTGCGACCCTGACAGCGGGCGCGCTACTCAAGCCCTCGTCATTCATTAGCTTCGCCGGCGGCGACAGCAAAACCAGATTCGCCGTGCTTGGCGACTTCGGGACAGGAGGCTCAGACGAGTTTGGAGTGGCGTCGCAGATGCTTGAGACTCACCATCGCTCTGAGCTCGACTTGATTTTGACTGTTGGCGATAACATCTACCCGAACGGCAGCGGCCGCCATTTCGCTAAGCGGTTTGAAGAGCCGTTTGCTGGTCTGCTGAAAGAACGTGTGAAGTTTTATGCGGTGCTGGGCAACCACGATGTTGAAGAGGGCCGAAAGGACCAGTTGAACTATCCGCTATTCAATATGGGTGGGTCGAACTATTACTCGATTGGCAGAGGCAATGGGCTTATAGATTTCTTCATGCTCGACTCAACGGATTGTGACGCGGGTCAGGTGAATTGGCTTGAGAATTCGCTGCGAGACTCTCGAGCCAAGTGGAAGGTTGCCGCTCTTCATCACCCGATTTATTCGTCTGGAAAGAAGCACGGCTCGGACGTGAAAGTTCGCAAGTCACTTGAGCCGCTGCTCAAACGTTATCACGTCCAGGTAGTCTTCGCCGGGCACGACCACGTTTATGAGCGAACGAAACCCCAGGACGGTGTCCAGTACTTCATCACCGGTGCAGGCGGACAGATTCGACGCGGCGATATCGACCTGCAAAGCGAATTCCGCGCTGCGAGCTTTGATCGCGACAACTCTTTTATGTATTTGGAAGTCGACGAAAACGAGATGGCTTTCAAGTCGATATCAGAAAAAGGTGATGTGGTTGATAGTGGCGTGATCAAACAAGCGTAAGCTGAATACCTGCTCGTGCTTGGTTAGATTGCTTTTGCCGCGCTGCCTGCCAGGTTGAGAACTTCATCGCTCGTCATTAGGTGCGCTCCGGCGGCCGCCATCCTTTCAAGCGCCTTCTCTCCATCGCCGGGATTCACATTCACCGCTCGCATCGCATCTCTTACCGCATAGACTTCGTAGCCGTACTTGAGACCATCCAACACCGTTTCAAGTACGCAGTAATCCGTAGCGAGTCCCACGACGTACAGTGTCTTCACGCCTTCGCTCTTGAGCAATTCGTCGAGCGAGCGGCCTCGATCATCCTTGCCGGCGAATTCGGAGTAGTCGTCCTTACCGGGTGTCGATGCCTTGCGGAAGTAGTGCTCAACTGTGTCAGTTCTAAGATCGGGATGCAGCTCGGCTCCGCGCGAACCCTGCAGGCAATGAGGAGGCCACGGGCCGCCCTGTTCTTTGAAAGAAATGTGATTCGCGGGATGCCAGTCCTGCGTCGATATCACCAGCGGGAATTCGGCGATCAACTTGTTGACGATTGGAACTATCTGATCGCCCTCATCTACGGCGAGCGCGCCGCCGGGACAAAAATCGTTTTGAATGTCGACGAGAATCAGGGCGCTGTTCTGAAATTGAGACTTCATCTCAGGTCCTTCCTGGTTCTTATTTTAGTCAACGCTTTTGACCGAGTACAAGCGGTGTTTGTTTTATCGCGGCGACCACGACCTTCAAGCGGGAGGAAAAGGAGCGCCGGGCCACGAGCCTATTATCGCTCCCATAACGAGCAGATAAACCAGCTGATATCCGGTGTCGATGTAAAAGACTGTTATGGGCTTATCAGAAAAAACGTTCGCCATTCGCCCGAGAGGCAATGCAAATCCCGCCCATCCCAGAAATCCAAGCTTGAGTCCTTGAACCAGGTGATCCAGGTGAAGGTAGCCTGCGATCATCGCAAGGGCGAGCGCAATCAACAACTGGCAGAACGCCGAGATGACGTATGCCTTGCCTGCCGTCTTCTGCATTTCTTCGACGCGTTCTTCAGTGTAGCCGTGAGCCTTCACCCATTGCCTGGCGAACAGCATCGGCGAATACCAAAGACCGCCGAGCGCGAATGCCGCGACTGTCGCTACGATTACCGCGAGATAGTTGATGTGAACGTGGGGCATAAGAATTCTCCTCTGTAGAGAGCTAGAACTAGGCGGATAGGATGTTATCGATTTCCCGAAGCTCATCATCGGTGAAGGCCCGGTTCTGCAAGGCAGACACTGCGTCATCGATATGGCCGATGCGACTAGCGCCGATCAGCGCTGAGTTGACTTCTGAATGCCGAAGCACCCACGCCAAAGCCATCTGCGCAAGCGACTGACCGCGAGCTTGCGCGACTTCCTGAAGGCGCCTCGCCTTGATCCGCTTATCATCAGTCACCTCTTCGCGCTTCAAGAACCCGTCAGGTTTGGCAGCTCGTGAATCGGCAGGAATCCCTTTCAGATACTTGTCGGTCAACAAACCCTGGGCCAGCGGTGAGAATACGATGCAGCCGATGCCCTCTTCGCTCAACACATCAAGCAAGCCATCTTCGATCCAGCGGTCGAACATACTGTAACGCGGCTGATGAATCAGGCACGGCGTGCCGAGTGATCTCAGGATTCTTGAAGCCTGTCGAGTCTGCTCCGCCGAGTAAGACGAGATTCCAACGTAGAGCGCCTTTCCGCTGCGAACGATGTGATCGAGCGCGCCCATAGTCTCTTCGAGCGGCGTTTCCGGATCGGGACGATGACTATAAAAGATGTCAACGTATTCGATTGCCATTCGGCGCAGGCTCTGATCGAGACTGGCGATCAAGTATTTTCTCGAGCCCCACTCGCCGTAAGGCCCGGGCCACATCAGGTAGCCGGCTTTTGTTGAGATGATCAGCTCATCTCGATAAGCGGCGAGATCGCTTCGAAGGATTTGCCCGAACGTTTCTTCTGCCGAGCCCGGCGGCGGTCCGTAGTTGTTAGCGAGATCGAAGTGAGTGATTCCAAGATCGAAGGCTCGGCGAATCATCGCTCGCGAATTGTCGAGCGTGTCAACGCCCCCGAAGTTGTGCCACAGCCCAAGAGAGATCGCCGGCAGCTTGAGACCACTGCGTCCGCACCGCTCGTAGGGCATCGAGTCATAGCGAGCTTCCAGGGCTCTATATGAAGTCATTCGAGTCGTAGCTCATTCAAGAGAATATCGGAAGGGCGATTGTACTACAGAGTTGCGTCTTCGAATACGCAAACACTGCAGAGATGACGGTGTGGCTGACCAATACGGATTAAATCTTTAACAAACACAGATCGCTAGTTGCCGGTCGTTGGCAATCAAAACGTCTGTCGTTAGCTAAGAGCAGCGTCTTCGATTCGCACTAGAACGACCGTAGACGAGACGGCCTGCCGACCCCTGACACCCAACCCCGGCCCCTACTCGATCCATCCGCTAAGAGTCGCGTCTTCGATTCGCATGCCATTTGCCGGATTATTTATTTATTTCGCGGCCTAGTTTCAATCCGCTAAGAGTCGCGTCTTCGATTTCCACAGACTCACGAGGGCGCTATGGCGCCGAGGGCTTAGGTTTCAATCCGCTAAGAGTCGCGTCCTTCGATTTCCACGATGAGGTTTAATGTTGAGCGGGCACGGGACAGTGGGTTTCAATCCGCTAAGAGTCGCGTCTTCGATTTCCACCGTGTAGGCTACACGGACGGCACCGGCCCGTTCTGGATGTTTCAATCCGCTAAGAGTCGCGTCTTCGATTTCTACTGTGCTCGATTTGCGCCTTTCGTTTCTAATCAATTAGAAGGCCCAAAGCGCTAACCCAAGTTTTCGCGCCATCCTACAACTTCGTCGCGCGGGGATCAAACAAAAACCACTACTAACAACCAGTGTCTCTTGAATTGATGCACTCTCGCTAACCTACCGCGGTTTTCGACTTTCTCCAGGTTAGCGACCACACCGTTCAAGCGTCTTAGAAGATGAAAAAAAACTTCGAGAGAGTTGTACGCCTTCATCCTTGCTCGCGCGGGATTGAACGAGAAAGCGATTTCGCGATGTGACGTTGCAGTTTTTCTTTCTCTGCAATGAGACGACGTCCGAACTCAACTGTGTACCCGGTCTGCGAATCAAGCCGGAGCAAGTCATCGGGAAGGCGTTCGATCTCATCAGCCGCGCGGTCGCGTGCTCGGATCAGCGATTCGTGGCGAACGACTCCATCATTCGTGAGTCGATCGTCAGCCGTGTGGGCGATGCCGGTTGCGGAGCTTGAGATAACGCGGCCTTCAATCATTACCCGCTCGAGTAGGGGGCGAGCGTCGAGAGAGGAGTCGGCTGAATTCGGCGGCTCTTCACCCGCGAGCGTGATCATGTCATGTGAGTACTTGCCTGAGTTGTCTTTGAATCTCCAAACCTGCTTGGCGCCGGGATAGGTCGCTTTGTCGTGACTCAATTTTATCCTCATGGTGATGCGGCCATTCTCTTCGATGCCCGCGAGTTTATAAACGCCTGACAGTGCCGGCTCGTCGTAAGAAGTTGCCAACTCAGTGCCGACCCCAAAAGAATCTATCTGTGCGCCGCGCGAAATCAAATTCACGATTCTGTATTCGTTCAAGTCGCCGCTCGCGAATATCCTGGTGTTATTCATTCCAGCGTCGTCGAGTATTCGTCGAGCTTGTTTGCTCAGCTCGCACAGGTCTCCGCTGTCGAGCCGAATCGCCGGGATCGATGCACCGAAGTCGCGGCTCAATCGCTTCACTGCCGCGATCGTATCGTAAGTGTCGACGAGCACCGTCGCAGTGTCAGGAAATACTTTGAGAAAAGCTCTGAACGCGTCGTCTTCGTCATCGAAGGACATCACGAATGAGTGAGCTAACGTGCCAAACGTTGGAATGCCAAACAGGTGTCCCGCTTCAACGTTAGACGTCCCGATGCAGCCTCCAATATAAGCGGCGCGAGCGGCAAACAAGCCGGCTTCAGTGCCGTGCGCGCGGCGAGTGCCGAACTCGACCACGTCGCGACCACCGGCTGCGGAAACAACTCGCGTGGCTTTGCTCGCAATCATCGTTTGGAAATTTATTGTCGATAGAAGAAAGGTCTCGACGATTTGAGCTTCGATGATTGGCGCGGTGACTCGCAACAGCGGCTCCATCGCGAAAGCAGCCGTGCCTTCAGGCATTGCCCAAACATCGCCGGTGAATTTGAACTCGGCAAGGTAATCGAAGAACTCGCGCGAAACTTTCTTGAATGACGGATGCTCGCGGAGATAATCGATCTGCTCGCTGTTGAAGCTCACTGAAGAGAGATACTCGAGAACCTGTTCGAGTCCGGCAGCGATCAAGTACGCGCGGTGCGCGGGCAGCTTGCGAATGAATAGATCGAAGATGGCGCGCTCTCGAAGACCGTTCTCAAAATAAGCCGCGGCCATCGTGAGCTCATAGAGGTCTGTCGTCAGACCGGAAGCTCGGTTCATTTTCCATTTTCCATTTTCCATCTTACATTTTTCATTGTTCACTGATTTGGTAAGTCTTTTCAATGACAAATGAAAAATGTCAAATGAAGAATGGAAAATACGGTTCGACGAGCGCCTCGCTTGAGCCTTCTTCGCCCGGGCCGCTACAATCGCGAGTCTCGTTGAGTCCTGTTTCTTTGGAGCTGCATGAAAAAAAGCCATAAGGGTGAATTGTCCGCTCGAATCGCCGAATCTCGGGCGAGAGTGCGATACGCAGAAACCGATCAAATGGGCGTAGCTTACTACGCGAACTACTTCATTTGGTTTGAAGTAGGGCGCAGCCAATATTGCAACGACTGCGGATTTTCTTACAGAGACATGGAACGCGAGTCGGGACTGTTCTTGATCGTCGCCGAAGCGAGTTGCCGCTACAAGAATCCGGCTCGCTACGAAGACGAGTTGATCATTCGAACGCGGATCACTGAATTAACGCGGCGCACTTTGCGATTCAGCTACGAAGTCGAACGCGATGACCGGACCCCTGTGGCTACAGGGGAGACGCTTCACGTGCTGATCAACGGCGAAGGACGGCCGTCGAGCTTGCCGGAGAAGTATCTGTCGTTGCTTCGAGAAGAAAAGATTGCAAATTGAGAATTGCAATCGCTACCTCGACGGGGAATTAGCAATTTGCAATTTGCATTTTTCAATTTGCAATGTAAGTTGCGCTTCCGAGTATGCACTCTCTTATTTTTCAGAACGATCGCATCGTTGACGCGGGCGAGGCTAAGATCGCTCCGACGATTGCCGGGTTGCTGTATGGGTGGGGCGTCTTCACCACCTTGCGCATTTGTGACGGCAAGCCTTACGCCTTTGATCTTCACTGGAAGCGATTGCTCCTTCACGCCGAAAAGACGCGAATCGAAGTCTCATTCGACCTGAAGCAAGCAAGGCGCGCGCTTGATAAGCTCATCGCCGTTAACTCGGTTGATCACGGAAGAGCCAGGCTGACCTTGCTCAAGGGCGATGCCGGTTCGTGGAAAGTCGAGCCCGGTCTCGCGACTGAGTTTTTGATCTTCACTTCACCAGATATGCCGCGCGCGAGATCGGACCTGGCGCTGACGGTGTCGCCCTATCGAGTTCTTTCAACGGCATTGCTTGCGGGAGTCAAGCAGACGGCGATGCTCGAAAATGTTTTCGCGCTCGAAGAGGCGCGCTCTCGCGACTTCAATGAAGCGGTAATGTTGAACGAGCGGGGCGAAATAGTGTCGGCGACGGCGGCGAACATTTTTTGGGTTCAGGGTGATGAGGTTTTTACGCCGTCGCTTTCGACCGGATGTGTAGCGGGAATAACTCGTCACTTCGTTCACGAAATCGCAACGAAATGGAAGCTCCACCTGGTGGAAGGCGGGTTTCCGATTCAGAGGTTGCTCGATGCGAGAGAAGTCTTTCTCACCTCGACGGCTCGCAACGTTACGATCGTGTCGAGCTTTGACGCCAAGCGTTATCCCAACAAACAGGCACGAATTGCGAAGCTCATCGCTCGTGAATTTCAAAAGCTGATTCGCGGTGATAAGATCGCTTGATAGTTGAAGACAACGCAAGGAGACAGCGCGTGCGAGTCAACGATCAGGACGTAATCGAAAAAATTCTGAACGACGCGAAGACGATTGCGGTTGTCGGACTGTCATCGGACACGACTCGCGCAAGTAACGGGGTATCGCGTTACATGCAATCAAACGGTTACCGAATCATCCCCGTGAATCCGAATGAGAAGAGCGTGCTCGGAGAAAAAGCTTACGAGCGGCTTGAAGACGTGCCTGAGAGGGTCGATCTGGTAGATGTGTTTCGACGAAGCAAAGATGCTGGTCAACACGTCGACGAAGCAATTCGCATCGGTGCCCTAGGTGTGTGGCTCCAAGAAGGAGTCATCGACGAAGCGGCAGCTCAGCGCGCGCTTGAAGCAGGGCTCATGGTTGTGATGGACCGATGTATCTTGAAAGAGCACATGAAGCTACGACGTTAGAGCTTCCATCAATGCAGTCGATCTGCTCTCACCGTAAATGAAACCGTCGTCAGCTTGTCAGCTCGCTGAAACTGAGTCCAGATTCGATAGTTTCCCGGCCGGGGTAAGAACGCATTGAAGGTCGCGTCGGGTCCGCCTCGTAGCTTCGACTTGTCTGCCGTTTCAGGCACCGTCTCCTCAGGATGCGAGTGAACGTAGTCGGCTTGGTCCTCACTCAGGATCAACGTGTGCCCCCACGCGCCAAGATACGGTACCAAGTTGCGAACCGGTTCGCCGCTCTTTGCGTCGGTCAGATGATACTTCAAGACTACGGGCTGGCCCGCGATGATCTCCGCAGGTTCGAGCTTCAAATCAATCTTCATCCCATCGACAATCTTCGTGAACGATGTGTCCGGAATGAGGTGAGGCATTGCAGCCGCGAGATCGCTTTCGTAGCCGGCCGTAGTCAGATGTTGCTGCAAGACTTGAGGCGCGCCATCGTGCGGGTAAATGTCCGAATAGATTTTGTAATTGCCGGCTATGGGCAGCACCGTCTCGATTGTGAAACTCCCATCGGATTCGAGAGTCGGATGAATGTGCTGAAATTCAGACAAGTCTTCACTGACGATGAATAAATGAAAGAGCTTGTCGTGAGTGACATAAAAATCCTTCACTTGCTCACCGGTTTTGGGGTTGAAGAAAGCGAAGTGCAATCGGATTTTTTCATTGGGCCGGGGCGCTCGAGGCAAGCATTCAAATTTCAAATTGAAGTCATCGGCGATGGCGGGAGTGACCGGCACGAGAGTCATCCCGCATTTCGGACAGATGCCCGGCGAGGTTGTGCGAATATCGGGATGCATCGAGCAGGTATACTCTTCCGCTTGTTTGACGACCTCAATCGCGCGACTAGTTTGGACGGGTGATGGATTGGAGGCAGTCGGCTCGACGACGGGCTCCGGCTTTTGTCGCACAAGCTTCATTCCGCACTTGGGACACTTTCGCGGCCTCGATGATTGAACTTCCGGGTGCATCGGGCAAGTGTAAACAACCGACTGCATGAAAGCGGCCGTCGATTGATCGAACACCGCGGGCGCGATCAGGAGAGAAATGAACAGGACCACAACAACTCGCAAAGATTACCTCCAATGTTCAAGAGATTATAAAACCGAAGCGAGCCGCGGCGCGAGGAATTCAAAGCGTGATTGTCAAGATGTTCGAAGACAGTTGACCGGACGTAACCACTTGAATCGTGTTTGAGCCGCTCTTGAGTCCGAGCTTTTTGGCTTTTCCGACAATCGTGATTTCGACATCCGATGCGGAGCTTATCCAGTCTCGCTTGTCCTGCCCGTTGATCAGCACTTGAGGGCTTGTGCCAAAATCACTTCCGGAAATGGTCAAGTGCTTCCTTCCATCGAAGCTAGCAGCATTAATTACCGGCGGAGACTGTATCGCGGCGGTCAGCTCAAAAGCGCCTCGGCCATAGGTGGCTGCTTGAATCAGTCCCGACTTCTGCGAAGCAAATTCATGAATGACCACCGGAGGCATGCCTCGATTGAAGCTCCGCCAACTCGAGCCCCGATCATTCGATCGAAATACTCCAACGTCCGTTCCGAGGTAGATCGTGGCGGGATCAATTGGATCGAACATCAACGCGCTCGCGGGAACATTCGGAAGCCCCGAGCTCACTGAAAGCCATGATGTTCCACCATCGGTAGTTTTAAACACATGATCGGAGTTGAATCCGGAGAGAGTCAGATAAGCAGTAGCTGAATTGGAAGGATCGATCGCAATGCTGGTGATCGAGCGATTCGGAAGACCTCGTGTGATATCCGCCCACGTTCTGCCGGCGTCCGTGCTAGTCATCGCGCGGCCCTGCGCGGAACCGGTGTAGATCACATTCGTGTTGCTTCGCGCGACGGCGATTGCGGAGAGCACGTCAGGCGCTGTATCGGTGACACCTTTGGTCAAATCCATAAAGCCTGCGGGAGCCGACCACGATCTTCCGAAGTCCGAGCTTACGAATAGTCGCGACGTGCCGAAATACAATCTCGAATCAACCTGATTCCCGACGAACGGCGGATAGAACGCGATGCGCGCGTTATCAACCGGCTCACCGAAAACTCCGTTGTAGCCGATTTGTGCGTCGAGAGTTTGTCCGTCGTTGATGTAGCGATACACATCACCGCGAGTGTAAGTCATGTAAACGATACTGGGATCCAGAGGGTCGATGACCGTGTGGCCGCCGTCTCCTGATACTATTTCGTGCCAGCTCGAATCCGGATATCGGCGCTGCGCTCCGTTGTCTTGCGTTCCGCCGAAGGTCAGCATCGGATTTGTTGGATGCAACGTGATGCCGATGAATTGACTCAACGTCAGAGTCGCATTGAGCGATCGAAAGCTCTGACCTCCATCTGTTGTCTTCGAAACGCCACCGTCGTTGCCCGCATAAAACTCATTTGGATCGGTGGGCGAGAAGGCCAGTGAGTGCTGATCCGAGTGAGTATTCGATCCTCCGGGCGCGTACGTGAAACCGGTGCCGCTATCATAAAAGTTATGCGTGATGTTGATCCAATTGGCGCCGCCGTCGCTGCTCCGATAGATGTCGCGTGAGCCGAGATAAAGTGTTTGCGCATCTCGAGGATCGCTGAACAAATAGGTGTTGTAGCCAAGTTGCGAAATATCAACAGAGGCGAGGCTCTGTTCGTTCCAGGTTAGCCCGCCGTCGCTGCTCGCTTTGAAGTGAGCGTCGGGATTGAGACCAATGAAGCCTCCGTAGTAAGCGGAAACCAGTTGCGGATCGACCGGACTCACAGCGATCTTGATGTCGCGTCGTTTGTTCAGCTCGTACTGGGCGGTGAACACATTGGTCCACGAGCTACCTGAATCGGTTGATCGATAAAAACCGAATGGCGGATCTGAGTCTTTTTCTATTCGGGACAAACCGGCGTAAACGATTTGCGGATTGCCTGGCGCAACTACGACGTCCCGAGCGGCTCCGGCGAGCGAACGAGTCCAATTCACTCCGCCGTCGGTCGAAAGATACAGGCCGCTTGACGTGATCTTGTCTCCGGATACGATCGAGTACTGAGCGACAAAGAGCCGATTCGGATTTAGCGCATCGACATCGACTCTCGCGATTGAACCGGGGGAGGGAAGCGAGTTGTTGCTGACTCGAGTCCAGGTCTTTCCTTCATCGGTCGACTTGAGGACGCCGCTTCCGAGATAGCCGAGCTTCGTGTCACCCATGCCCGCGTATGCAATTGAAGGATTGCTCCTGGCAAATGCAAGATAGCCGACTTCAAGGTCGGCTTGATCGTCGCTGACTGGAACGAAGCTGTCTCCGCCGTCGGTCGAGCGCCAGATCCCGCCGGTCGAACTGCCAATCAACACGAGCCGCGAATTCGCAGGTGAGACCGCGACCGAATTGACTCTTCCACTAGTCATGCCCCAGGCGCCGAACCACGCCGAAACGGTTGGCGACGGTCCGATCGGTTGCCACGTCGCAGCGGCTTGTGGAGAAACCGAAGATTCGGCGCGCATCTCCCTTTGAGACTCCCACGCAATGTTTCGCGCTTCAGCGGGAATCGAATTCGATCCGTACATTCGCTGAAACATGAACCAATCGTTTCGACCTTCCGTATCCTCATCGATACCGGGCCTGCGTTCGACGAATGAATGTTGTGAGAGAAAATCACGCGCGAAGTCTAAGTCTTGAAATCGGCCCTGGGAGCCAATTTCAGGATAGCGCTGCAGCGGAGTTGATTGAAGCCGCCCCGGTCGTGTTTCAGTCGGTCGGCTTGAAGTAGACGGAATCACGGCGAGAAGAGGTGAAAGGAACAACGTGCACGCTGAAGCGAGCCCAACGAAGCGAAGCAATATGAGCATTCGCGCTGAGCGTGATGCACTTGATCCGATCGAGTGGAGTTTTGTTGATCGAAGATTCAATTTGCTGCGGCTTCCAAAGCGGGGGCAGGCTTCGACGTTCCTTGCATCCAGTTCTGCAACTTGCTCATGTCCTTTGCAACCGTGCGCGATGCCGCGTACAACACGACGGCTAAAATGAGCGAGACCAGAGGAACGACATAGAATGCGTTGTGCAGCCCTTCAGCTCTGAATGCTTCGGTCATTGCCGTGCCACCCGCCGCGGTCATCGCCTGCCTTGCGTAGTGATCGCTGAGCATGCCGAGGATCGAAGTCCCAAAGCTTCCGCCAAGCACGTACATCGCAAAAAAGTATAACGCCATCGCAGTAGCTCGCAAACCGGGTTCAACTACGTCCTGAATAGCCGAGTACACCGTCGAATAGTACACGTAGATCAACATCCAGCCCGAACCCATCAGCAGCATAAAGCTGATGAGGCTGCCTCGCGGCCGATCAAGTGCAAGGTAAACAAGCGGAGTCGAGACCAGCAACGCCGCGGAAGCGAGAAGCAGTCTGCCATTCGCGCGGGTCCTGCTTATCTTATCAGCGGCCCATCCACCGCCCAACAGTCCGGCCACTCCAACCGCGCCGAGCACTACGGCTGCGATGAAGTTCGCTTGCCTCAAGTCCATTCCGTGATAGCGTCCGAGAAACGCCGGCAGAAAAGCATTCACGGCATACGCGTTGAAGTTGTGAAGCGCGCCCGACAAAATGATCCACCAGATCGTCGGTATGCTCAACACTCGACGATACGGTGAGCCGGTCTGCTGCGCACCGGCTACGTAGTGAGTCTCCGCTGCCCCGCGTCGAGGCTCGCGAATTCTTAGAGCAAGACCTGCAAGAATCAAGCCCGGTATGCAAGCGATAAAAAAAGTTATGCGCCAACCATAGGTCTTCGCGATGATCCCGCTTGTCAAATTGCTGAGAAAGATTCCGATTGGCAGACCGAGCATGAAAATCGAGATTGCCCGGGCGCGTCTTGCTGCCGGAAAGAAATCGCCGATCAGAGAATTTCCCGCCGGCGCACAACTGGCTTCGCCGACTCCGACGCCGAGCCTCGCGGCAAACAGCGACCAGTAGCCCCACGCCATTCCCGATGCAGCAGTGAACAAGCTCCAAAGCGTAACGCCTATGCCGAGAATCTTTGTGCGAACCCACCGATCTGAAAGCCGGCCAAGCGGCACTCCCACGCCCGCGTAAAGAAGCACAAACGCCGTGTTGAGCCATCCGAGCGCGGTGTCGTTCAGGTGCCACTCCATTCGAATCGGCTCAGTGACCGCGGCCAGTATCTGGCGGTCGAAGAAGTTCATCATGTTGATGCCGAACAGCACCCACAACGCGTATGTTGCCTTGCTACGGTCTTCCATTCATCTACCCTGAAAGCTTGCCTTTCGCTTTTCGAGAAAAGCTTTCACGCCTTCCATGAAATCGTCGGAGTGAAAACACGCATCCTGGTTGATTGCTTCGAACTCAAGCGCTGAAGCGAGGTCTGAATTTTGTCCGTGATTCAAACCTTGTTTGATCTTTTGAAGCGCAATGGGAGCAGCACCGGCAAGCCTTGCGGCCATCGCGTTGACCGTCGAATCAAGTTCTTCAAATGGCACGACTCGATTTACCAGTCCAAGCGCAAGCGCCTGATCGGCGCTTATGATATCGCCCGTAGCCATCAACTCGAACGCTCTCGCATAGCCGACCATTCGCGGCAAGAAGTAGGTCGATCCTCCATCGGGCATCAATCCGATCTTGACGAACACCTGCCCGAACTTCGCTTGTTCTGACGCGATGAGGATGTCGCAAGCGAGGGCATAGTTGCATCCGACTCCAACCGCGTGACCGTGAACCCGCGCGATGATTGGCTTCGCGAGACTTCGCATCGCGAGAATGGTTGGGTTTGTGTGTTCTCGAAGAGAAGCAGTCACGTCGATGGCTTTGATGTCGCGTTCGGAAGTGGCTTGCAGATCGGCGCCCGCGCAAAAGGAATCGCCCGCGCCGGTAAGTATTACAACTTTGGAATCATCTTCCGCGGACAGCTGAATCGCGTTGTGCAGCAGCTCGACGGTTTCGGTATCGACAGAATTTCGCCGTTCCGGTCGATTGAAAGTTATGCGCTTGATGCCGTCTTCGAGCGTGACCAGCAGCTTATCACTCGAGGTCATGCGGTTCCTTTCGCGATTGAAATGCAGAGATGGGGCGGCGTTATTCTCTTATAAAGGCGATTGATTTGCAATCAAGCGAATGAGAGGGTTTAGAATCGAGGAACGCTAGATGACTCAAAAGGCTCACGGCTCAAAAGACCCGGACATCCTGGCGTCATATAAGGCGCTACGGCGAGCGGCGCGCCGCGCGCTGGAACTTGGACTACAGACCGGAACGCCGGTTTATATTCTACGGCGTGGCCGGATCGTTGATCTGACAAAAGAGAAGAGCTTGCGCACGAAAGGCAAGAAGCCGTCCCGATAGAATTTCCAAGCGCTTTTTTCCTGCTAACTAAATGGTCGGGGAACATTCCTCTTTCGTGGACAACCATCGTGCTCCTGGCCTAATATCGCAGCACTACGTAACTAGTCAAAGAAGCGAAATCAAATAGCCTCTTAGGAGAGACAATGAAAAGAGCACTTCTGCTTGTCATTACACTTTCTTTTGTTATTCCGTTTTCCGCTCAGTCGAAGACATCTCGGGCCGGCGACGAAGCCACAATCTACCGCGACGAGTACGGAATTCCGCACGTGTTTGCGCAGACGCTTGAAGCGGCCTCTTTCGCGATTGGATATGCGCAGGCGGAAGACAGGCTCGAAGAGTTGTTGAAAAACTACCGGCGCGCGAACGGAACTATGGCTGAAGTAGTCGGCCCGGAAGCTTATCGAAGCGACCTGATTCAACGAATGTGGCGACATTCGGAAATCAGTCGTGAAAAATACAACGAAGTGAGCCCGAAAATGCGCGCGTGTATTGAGGCTTACCAGGACGGGATCAAGCTTTTCATGCGCGAGCATCCCGAACAGGTGCCGTCGTGGGCGCAGGAGATTCACCCGTGGGACGTGATCGCTCTCGGGCGCTATATCATTTGGGGCTGGCCGCTAGGTGAAGCAGGCGGCGATCTGCAGCGTGGAGGCATTCAACCCGATCCGGCTGCCTATCGAGGCTCGAACGAAATGTTGATAGCGCCGAGCCGCACTGCGATGAACGCGCCGATTGCCGTGATCGATCCACACTTGAGCTGGTACAACGAGTTTCGCTTCTATGAAGTGCGCATCTATGCCGGCGATTACGATGTCTCCGGAGTCTCGATTCTCGGTGTGCCCTTTCCGAGCCTCGGTCATAGCAGATTCTGTTCGGTAGCAATGACTACCGGAGGTCCTGACACGTCTGACATCTACGAGGAAGAGCTCAATCCGGCAAACTCGCACCAGTATCGATACGACGGCAAGTGGCGCGACATTCAGCTTCGCAAAGAAAAGATCGGCGTGAAGAAGGGCGACAAGTTCGAAGCGAGCGACGTCGAGATCGAATACACACACCACGGACCGATCGTTGCGCACAAGAACGGCAAGGCTTATTCGATGGCGATCCCGTACGCTAACGAAATAGGTCTCACAGATCAGGTCTACGAGATGATGATGGCGAAGAATCTCGACGAGATGAAGCGCGCGCTTGGTCATCTCCAGTTGATGTCGCAGAACGTTATGGTTGGGACCGTGCAGGGAGACATTTATTATTTGCGGAATGGCCGCGTGCCGATTCGAGCCAAAGGGGTAGACCCAAGCAAGCCGATTGCGGGCAACACGTCGGCTACCGAATGGCAAGGACTTCATCCGCTTAGTGATCTTGTGCAGATTACAAATCCGTCAAGCGGCTACATGCACAACTGCAACGTGACTCCGTTCGGAATGATGAAGGACAGCCCGCTCGTACCGGAGAAGTATTTGCCTTACATATATAACGCGAGCCGCACCGCGCCGCGTCATCAACGAGCCGAGATGATGACCGACTTGCTTGATGCTGCCAACAAAGTAACGCTAGAGGATGCGATCAACATCGCTTTCAGCCCGCAGGTTTATCACGCGGAGCTGTGGCAAGCGCGATTGAAGGAGGCGTGGTCGAGAGCTGCCGCGCACGGGCCTTCAAGCGGCAACGGTTCTTCGAACGTCTCCGTTGATGCGGCAGAAGTGTTTGACCTGATCGCGAAGTGGAACCGTCGAAGCGATGCCGACTCCGAAGGCGCGCTCGCGTATTACGCGTTCAAGAAAGGGTTGAGTCCCGAGTTAGCCAGACAAGTCGAGGTCCCGGCTGACATAACCGATGCTCAATTGATCGCGGCGGTCGAAAAGGCGAGCGAGTGGCTGAAGTCGAAATTCGGCCGAGTCCACGTCGCTTACGGCAAGTACTTTCGCGTAGGGCGAGCGGGTGGCGACCGAACTTATCCGGTGGGCGGAGGGTCGTTGAACGGCGGAGCTAACAATGTAGCGATGGCTACTCCGCGCGCGATAAGCTTCAACTCAGTGGGTCCGGAAATGGTCGGCGCCGGCGGACAAACTTCGACACAGATAGTAGTGATGAGCAACCCACCGAAGTCGTGGGCAATCATTCCACTCGGCGAGAGCGATCACAAAGACAGCGGCCACTGGGACGATCAAGCTGAAAAATTGTTCAGCAAGAGCAAAGCCGCGCCGACGTATTTCATGGATCGAAACGAGTTGATGAAACACGTCACTGCGAAGAAAGTTTTGAAACGAGCATCCGCTGCTCAAGCGGTGAGGTGAACCTAACGTAGTTCGCTTCGATGCTTTACTCAGGTCGTGCGCGGTGGTACAAAGTTCTTACGAGGTAGAGGCGAATGGTAACTATCACATTCCCCGACCGTGAGACCGAGAAACGAGCGTTGGGTTTTTTACTCGGACGTTTCTCTGGCCGCGTACTGCGTTCAGGTGAGCACCTGGTGCCGGAAGCAGCGTTAGAGGCTCTTGCAGACCAAAGCATTCCTTTTTCCGTAAAAGGCAAAACGACCTATGAGCAGCAGATGGCGGCGATTCGAGGTGTTACTCCCACTCCAGTTCAACGACGGTCGAGAAGTTCCCTCTGAATGGTTGGCTGATGCGGTGTTGGAAGTGGTAGACTACTTTGGCGCGGCCAGCTATGAAACTCAAAAGGTCGAAGGTCACTGGCGTCAGGGCGGCATTCTCTACCGAGATGACTTGGCAAAGATTGTAGTCGACGTACCGGAATCACCCAAGAACCGGCAATGGATGAAGAGGTTCAAGGCGCGCTGGAAAAAGCGATTCGGCCAGCTTGAGCTTTGGATGGTGAGCTATCGGATTGAGGTTGAGTAGGGAGACGGGCCTCGGAAAATCTTGAAGCGGACTACAGGTGCTCAAAATGCATAGCGAACGCCAGCAAGTCTTCTACTAGGTGGCTGGCTGCAATTAGGAAAGTGAAGAATCTGAGTGTCTGCGCCACTTGACTTTATTGTGAGCCATTTGTTTAGGGCGTTCGTTCGGGGAGGACGCCGGCTTCGCTTGCTTTTCGTTCTCGCAGCGATATCGGTCATCTTAGGTATTGTTAGTGAGGGAATCAGTAGAATTCTCCCTGGCGAATATTTGTGGTTACGCGTTCTCGCCATCGTCTTTAGCGCTATCGGAGGGTTACTGATCCTTGGAATTGCGGCCTATGAACAGGCAGCAGAGGAGAACAAACGTGAAGAGGTTGTGCAAAGAGCTGAAGAACGATTCAAGGAGCATCCGAATGAGCCGCAGGTCGCCTGGGAACTCGCTAGAATCAAGCTTGAAAGCTATCTAAACAGAAACTTGATACACATTCGCTGGATTTTCGTTCTAACTCTCATCGTACCGGTACGGGTTTGCGTGACAAGACTCGCGCTGAAATAGCGAAAGGGCTTCTTTCATTGTACGGTTCAACTAAGCAGAAGAAGCGCGCATAAGACGCAGACCGCGTTGATCTTCAAGCGTTCAACCGACCTTATTAATCCCGTTTGAAGAAGGGCGTGGTCTGATATAATGCCGCTAAGTACGGAGATAGTGAAATGTCGGCGCGAGGCACAGAACTTCTCGACGAGATTCTAACGCTGCCGCCGCAAGAGCGCGCTCAATTGGCAGAGCGAATCCTGGACAGTCTATTGTCCGAAAGCGCACGAGCGATCGAGCGGATGTGCGCAGACGAAGCCGAAGCTCGACTCGACGCATACGAGCGCGGCGAGATCGAAGCGTTGTCGGGAGAAGAAGCGATTGCCTGGTTAAATGAGCAAGCTTCAAAATGAAACTCAAA